>OLGH01002974.1_pt1 | contig 12355 bp, 10 predicted proteins | sample 1604851 | NCBI WGS metagenome assembly OLGH01 (sample SAMEA3888894, study PRJEB22519) | human gut metagenome | biome: human gut; feature: human-associated habitat; material: faeces | place: Denmark | collected 2010 | reverse complement strand
GTGGAATTAAAAGAAAAGACCGGATGTGATATCAGATTCGTAAATCTTTCCGGTGGTGTGGGAATCCCTTATACACCGGACAAGGAGCCGAATGATATCGCTGTCATCGGAGAAGGTGTGCACAAAAAGTTCGATGAGATCTTAGTTCCGGCAGGACTTGGGGATGTATCCATTTATACCGAGATGGGACGTTTCATGCTCGGACCTTACGGATGCCTTGTGACGAAGGCCATCCATGAGAAACATATCTACAAAGAGTATATTGGTGTGGATGCATGTGCAGCAAACCTGATGCGTCCGGCAATTTACGGGGCATATCATCACATTACGGTTCTTGGAAAAGAAAATGCACCATGCGATCACGTGTATGATGTGACAGGAAGTCTTTGCGAGAACTGCGATAAGTTCGCGGTTGACCGGAAACTGCCAGAGATCGACATGGGAGATTATCTTGTGATCCACGATACCGGAGCACATGGATTTTCCATGGGATATAATTACAATGGACGTCTTCGTTCTGCAGAATTACTGCTCAAAGAAGACGGAAGCGTGAAGATGATCCGCCGTGCAGAGACACCGGAAGATTACTTTGCAACATTTGACTGTTTTGATGATATCAGGATTACAAAATAAAAAAGTTAGGATGTACAGGTAAAATAATGGAGGACGCAATCCCGGGGGAACGGGATGCGTCCTCTGTTGGTTTAAGAAAACGATGTGCCGCAAAAAGAAAGACCTCAGATTTCCGATTGGAAACCTGAGGTCTTTTATATGCCGGCAGTGGGACTTGAACCCACACGATGTTGCCATCAACAGATTTTGAGTCTGCCTCGTCTGCCAATTCCGACATGCCGGCGCGAACAAATATTATACTAGCATAAGATACGATGGAATGCAAGCAAAAGTTTCTGCATTCCTTTTCGTTTGACAAAAGTTATCATATATGATAACTTGGAAAAAGATTAGTAAATGTTTGGGTGGATGTTTAAATGAACAGGGAGGAAAAATGGAAGGAACAAATGCAACGAGGGAAGAAGTTGCGCAGCAGCTTCGTGAAGTCCGCAAGTCACAGGGGATGACGCAGGAATTACTGGCGGACCGTGTGGGAACGAAGAAATCAAATATTTCCCGATTAGAGAGTGGAAGATATAATCCGAGTCTGGATTTCCTTGTGAAAGTGGCAGGCGGACTGGGAAAGCAGATTCAGGTAAAAGTAAAATAAAAGACGGAGGTAGAGACAGAAGATGACGATGAAACTTGGAAACTATAAGGATAACGATGTGGAACTATGTCGTACGACAAATGCGCGTGTCGGTAATCAGGCGGCAGAGGTGCTTTTGGAGCAGCACATTCCATTTACAAAGAACAGTAAGAAGATTCCTTTTTTTAAAAGAGAAGCATACAAAGGTGCAGATACACTGTGGGTAATCACCATTAATCCAAGACGTTATGGTCAGGCTCGAAGAGTCATTGATTCCATGGATCGTGTGTACAAGGATCGTCTGGTTTTGTCGAATTATTAGAAGCTGGCTTTGATTCATGAAAAAAATGTGAATTTCATTCAAAAAACAAACAAGGTGTGATAAAATTCAAACAGACTATGTCTGGAAGGAGTTTATCGCACCTTTTTTTTAATTGTTATAAATTTTAGAAAAGATATACCTTGCGATAGAAAGAAGTATCATGGAATTAGAACGTAAAAAAATACAGCGGGCTTTGTATTTTGTTGTATATGCATTGTTGCCGGTCGGCATATTTTATTTGATGGAAGCATATGAACACAATGCATTGCTGGAAGTCCGAACGGAAGCACAGTTTTTTAATATTTTTATCTTTGAACTGCTGGCATGGATTATATACCTGGCAATTGGGCATATGTGCGCAGCGGCCCGTGTGATACTTGGAATTGCTATGGCATTTGGAATTACCAATCATTATGTGATGAAGTTTCGTTCAACTCCGTTTGTGCCGTGGGACATTTTTTCTGTGCGGACAGCGACCAGTGTGGCGGAAAATTATGATTTTACGCCTGATTTGCGCATGGTGATCGTAACACTTATTTTTATTGCAGCGATTGTTTTGTCACGTTTTTTGAAAAAAGCACCGAAAATCAAACTGCAAGTGAGACTTGGCACATTATTGGTCAGTGTTTTAGTGACCTGCCTTTTCGTAAATACATTACAGAAAGAGGATTTTCAGACAAAACATTATCTGTATCCTTTTTTGTTTACACCGGCATATATGACAGAAGTCAATGGTATGGCGGTGACATTTGCCATGAACCTGGCGTATGTTGTGGTAGATAAACCACAGGGATACAGTGCAGAAGATGCGAAGAAGACATTGGAAAGTTATGAAAAGACAGAAGATACAAAGCAGGATACGCAGGATCTTCCGAATATTATTGTAATCATGGATGAAGCTTTTTCGGATCTGGCAGTTCTTGGCGATTTGCAGACGAATGAAGATTATATGCCGTTTATGCACAAGATGCAGCAGGGACAGAAAAATACGATTACCGGATATGCACAGGTATCTGTGTGTGGCGGAAATACAGCAAATTCCGAATTCGAATTTTTAACCGGCGATACGATGGCATTTTTGCCGTCCGGAAGTATTGCATACCAGCAGTATATAAAACAGGATACCCCATCCCTTGCAAGCTATCTGAAAAGCCTTGGGTATGCGACCTACGCGCAGCATCCGTATTATGCAAACGGATGGGACAGAGAACGCGTATATCCGCTTTTGGGCTTTGAACATATGGACTTTATCGAGGATTATACGAATGTGTCTTATGTGCGGAAATATATCAGTGATGCCTCTGATATGCAGCATATCATCGACACCTATGAAAAAAAAGAAGCGGGCAAACCGGCATTTATATTTAATGTTACGATGCAGAATCACGGTGGTTATACGGATGTGTATCCGAACTTTGAAAATGATATACAGGCACAGTACAATAGTGATGCTTTGAATCAGTATCTGTCACTGATTCATAAGACGGATGCAGCTTTGGAAGATCTGGTTTCCTACTTCTCAAAGGTAGACGAAAAGACAGTGATCGTTTTCTTTGGCGATCATCAGCCGAGTGACGCAGTGGCAAACCAGATTGAGATGGCAAGCGGTGTTGATCCTTCCGATATGAACAGTGAGCAGCAGAAGAAAAGATATCAGGTGCCGTATCTTGTATGGGCCAATTATGATATTGGGGAAGCAAGCGACCAGAATACAAGTCTGAATTATCTGTCAGCGCAGGTTCTGAAAGCAGCAGGCGTTCCGACGAGTGCTTATCAGAATTACTTTCTGGAGCTGAGCAATACGTATCCGGTACTTTCTGCCGCAGGCAGCACAGAGAACGTCGGCGCAAACAAGGATGCACTGTTAACGTATCGGAAGCTGCAGTATTATAATTTGTTTGAGAGGAATAAATAATGAATCAGATGAAGCGTTTTGCGCAAAGCAAAGCTTTTCCATATATAGCTGCATTTGGACTGCCATTTTTCATTTGTGTGATCATATGCATTGGAAATGGTGTGTATCCGTTTGGCGACAACTGTATTTTGCACATTGATATGTATCACCAGTACTGTCCGTTTTTTACAGAGTTTCTAAATAAACTTCAGAGTGGCGGCAGCCTGCAGTATTCCTGGAATCTTGGACTGGGATCTGATTTTGTTTCGCTGTATGCCTACTATCTGGCAAGTCCGCTGAACTTTCTGATTCTGCTTTGTCCGAAAAGCCATGTGATCGAATTTATGACACTTTTGATCATACTGAAAATTTCGGCAAGCGGACTGACCTTTTTCCTGTATATCCGTCATCATTATAAGCTTGTCGGAAAAGATGGACGGATGCATAAAAATCAGGTAATCCCGGCAATTGTATTTTCGACTGCATATGCACTGTCGGGATTTGTGGCAGCATACAGTTGGGATATTATGTGGATGGACTGCATTGCGCTGTTTCCGCTGATCATGATCGGACTGGAAAGACTCGTGCAGGAGAAAAAAGCAGGCCTGTATTATATTACGCTCGCTTTGTGCATCTTCTGTAATTACTATATATCCATTATGATCTGCATTTTTCTGGTATTTGCTTTTGTATTATTGTTCTTTTCCCAGAAGAAAGGAAAAGGCGGGGCAGTACTCCGGTTCGGGTGGTACTCGCTTCTTGCCGGCGCAAGTTCTGCGATCCTGCTTCTTCCGGAGATTGCTGTGTTAAGTGTTTCAGGATCGGCGGAGGGCGGTTTCCCAAAGACCGCCGAATTTTATTTCAATATTCTGGCAGAACTTGGAAGAGGTGCGGCAGTCACGAGTGTATACACAGGAAATGACCACTGGCCGAATCTGTATGCCGGAGCATTCTCTCTATTCCTCGTATGGATTTATGTATTGAACCGGCGGATTTCCTGGAAAGAAAAAGTCCCGCGCATAGCGATGCTTGCGTTTTTCCTGGTCAGTTTTGCGGAAAATCAATTAGATTATATCTGGCATGGCATGCATTTTCCGCAGGCTTTACCGGGAAGACAGTCATTTTTATATAGCTTTGTCCTTCTGTCGATGGGATTTGCGGCCGTTCGAAAACGAAAAGGCACAAAAATCTGGCATATTGCTGTGGCGGCGATTGTGTCTATGATGCTGCTTCTTCTCTCTGGCTGGTACGGAGATGAGACGGTGACTGAGCCTGTTTCACTAGTGATTACGGCATTGTTTATATGTGTCTATGCAGTAACATTTGTTCTTACAAAAATAACAGGAAAGAAAAAGCGTCTGGCATTTGCGCAGTTTGCAGTTTTTGTTGCAGTGGCTGAACTTGCTATCAATATGGCGGCCACGGGATTTGGCACTACAAGCCGTGTCGCATATACTGAAAAACAGACGGACTACGAGAATCTGTTGAAGACTGCAAAAGAAGATAACGAAGAGACAGGCAGCGGATTTTACCGTGTGGAAGATACGGAACGTAAGACAAAGAATGATGATTCATTATATGGGTATGCGTCCGCAACGATTTTTTCTTCCCTGATGAATCTTGATGTGAGCCATCTGTTCCAGAGCCTGTTTATGGAAGGCGGCAAAAACTTCTATTGTTATAATGGAGCCACACCACTTTCTTCCTCACTTTTTTCTGTAAAATATATGCTGTCAGACAGTGCTTTGGAAGAAAGTCCATATCGTACATTGATCGGTGGCAGTGGAAGCAGTTTCCTGTATCGCAACAATTACAGCCTTCCGCTTGGTTTTGTTATGGATGAGCAGGCGATTGCAAATTGGACTTCATCGACTGCGGACCGTATGGCATCACTCAATTCCCTGACATCTGCACTTGGTGCGGAGGGGCAGATGCTTTACCCGGCGACGTGCGTCGCCGATGCGAATGCGGGAGATACAACAATTGATATTGCAGAAGATGGATATTATTATGCGGATTATGTAAGTTGCACTTCTGATACGTTGACGGTAAACCGCAGCGATGGATGGACAAAGCAGTATTCGAAGACATCCCATCGTTATCTGATCGAACTGGGAGAGTGTAAAGCCGGAGATGAAATACACATCCTTAACTCCAATATGGAAAGTATTGAATTTCAGGTGTACCAGTTAAATGAAAAAGTCGTGCAGCAGGCGTTTGATACTTTGAATGCACAGACCATGCAGCTTACGGATATGACGGACCGTAAGATCGAAGGAAAAATTCAGGTACAGAACGCTGGAAGACTGATTTTATCGGTTCCGGCGGATGAAGGATGGACGCTGTATGTGGATGGAAAAGAGACAGAAATCGAACCACTTGCAGATGCGCTTGTCGGGGTGCATCTGGAAAAAGGCAGTTATACGATAAAACTCTGTTACACAACGCCTGGACTGAAGGTGGGAGCCGGCATCAGTCTGGGGGCAGTTATATTGTTTCTTATCAGTGCATGTGTAAGAACAGGAATAAGCAGAAAGAGAGAATTGCATGAGTAAGGGGAAAGTAAGTATTGTTGTTCCAATGTATAACGAACAGGAATCTTTGGAGATTTTATATCAGGAACTGAATCGGGTCACAGATACGATAAAGGACTACGAATTTGAGTATTTGTTTGTCAACGACGGTTCGAAAGACAATACGTTGCAGGAAATTCAAAGGCTTGCAACAGCAGACGATAGAGTGCGCTATGTTTCGTTTTCCAGAAATTTTGGAAAAGAAGCTGCTTTATATGCAGGATTATCAAATGCTGATGGCGATTATATTGCAACGATGGACGCAGATTTACAGGATCCGCCGTCTTTGCTGCCACAGATGCTTGCCATGATAGAAAGTCAGGATTGCGACAATGTGGCAACGCGGCGTGTCAACCGCAAAGGCGAACCGCCGATCCGTTCATTTTTTGCCCGTTGTTTTTACAAGCTGATGCGCCGGCTGTCAAACATTGATATTGCAGATGGGGCAAGAGACTATCGTCTGATGAGCAGAGCGATGGTGGATTCGATACTCTCCGTCAGCGAATATAATCGCTTCTCCAAAGGTATATTTGCCTGGGTAGGTTATGAGACCAGATGGCTGGAGTTTGAGAATGTAGAACGCTCAGCCGGAGAGACAAAGTGGAGTTTTTGGAAACTGGTGCGATATTCGATCGATGGCATTATAAACTTTTCCAATACGCCGCTTCAGATATCCTCTTATCTTGGAATGATCCTTACCATTGTTTCGTTTATTGCTATTATCGTCGAGGTGATCCGTGCGCTTGTGTTTGGTGATCCGGTGGCAGGATGGCCGTCACTGGTGTGTATCATCACATTTATTGGCGGTATAGAGTTGTTCTGTATGGGCATTATGGGACAGTATATTGCAAAGACTTATATGGAAGTAAAGCATAGACCTCATTATATTGTAAAAGAGAGCAATTGCAAAAATACAAAGAAAAATAATTAAAGTCAAGGAGAAGAAGCAATGGACAACAAAGCAAACAAATTTCTGATTATCGGAGCTGTGGTGGTAATCGTAGCGGTAATTATTGTGGCAATCGTAACATCGGGAAAGGATTACAGCAGTCCGGACGATGCGCAGATGTACAATACGGAAGACGGTATGACAATTACAGATGAAGATGGAAATGAATACGAAATCAGTGACTGGACGGAAGTCGGAGAAACGGAGTATGAGGATTAAATGATCATGTGAAGGACACCTGTATGAGAGGTGTCCTTTTTATGTCTCACCATATTTGCGACAATTCTCTTATCAGAAAATGGAACAAACAAAGAGAAAGAAGGAGAGACAAATTATGAATCATCACGTATGGAAAAACAGTCATTTAGACAAAGAAACATTACTGATCCTTGCAATTATTTCAGTGATGGCGGCAATCGGAACGCTTGCGTTTATCGGAGGGCTGGTAAATATTGAAATTATGGATGTGGGAATCCGAAATCTGATTGGTATGACAAGTGGCCTGTCCGGAGGAATTTTTGGGGTCCTTGTTTGGAAAAGCATGACACGCAAAAAGCACTAAATACAGTATCTGTGCCGTTTGTGCCCCTATATTTTGATTGACTGGCTATGTAAAGTTTTATATAATGAAAACTAGCATATTATGTCTTGAAAGGGGTATGCACAAATATGAAAAACAAAAGAAAGCGCTTGTTGAGTATTGTGTTAAGCTGCACGATACTGATTTCAGGCGGAGGTCTTTTTTCGGATATAGATGTTGCAAAGGCAGCAACAAATGCCGCTTTTTCTACGGAAATGAAGGCGGCAGGATTTCCAGACAGCTATATAACCGGACTTACGCAACTTCACAAGCAGTACCCGCAATGGAAGTTTGAAGCTGTAGATACCGGACTTGATTGGGGGACTGTGATCACCAAAGAGAGTGTAAATGGTGTCAATCTGGTTCCCAAAAGCGTAGACGATGCAAGAAAATCTACTGCAGCCGGGGCGTATGACTGGAATACAAATACATGGACAATCTACGATGGATCGAACTGGGTTGCGGCGAATTCAGGATACATTGCTTATTATATGGATCCGAGAAATTTTTTGAACGAGACAGATATATTTCAGTTCGAAAGTCTGAGTTTTAATAAATCACAGACAAAATCCGGAGTGAATGCAATACTTTCCGGAACATTTATGGCAAAGACAGTGAAAGATGCGGATAAGACAACGCTCAATTATGCGGACTCATTTATGAAAATCGGCGAACTTACCGGTGTCAGTCCGTATCATCTGGCATCCCGTGTGCGGCAGGAACAGGGGTTAAATGGAACAAGTTCTCTCATTTCAGGAACATACAAAGGGTATGAGGGATATTTTAATTATTTCAATGTCGGAGCCGCCGGAGTGACCTCTACACTGGTTATCCGGAATGGACTTGCCTATGCGAAGAAAGCAGGATGGAATACGCGTTATAAAGCATTGCTCGGTGGTTCACAGCTTCTTGCAAAGAATTATATTGCGGTGGGACAGGATACATTATATTTTCAGAAATTTAATGTGGTCAATGCAAAGAATCTGTATGGACATCAGTACATGAGCAATCTGACAGCTGCTTATACGGAAGGACGAAAGCTTGGACAGGGTTATACGGACAAGCAGCAGGCATTTGTTTTCCGAATTCCGGTGTACAAATCCATGCCGTCATCCGCAGTGACATTCACAGCGACGGGCAATCCAAATAATTATCTGAAGAATATTGCCGTGGCAGGACAAAGCCTGACACCTGGATTTAAGAGTGCTACAACAAAATATTCAATGGTTGTTGAAAACACGGTTTCTTCTATTTCTGTAAATGCGACAGCAGTGGCTGCAACTTCCACGATTACAGGAACAGGAACCAAAAAACTGAGCGTGGGAACAAATATCATCAATGTCAAATGCAAATCAGGAAGCGGATCCACGCGTACATACAAACTTACTGTTGTACGGAAAGAGGCGGCAAAACCGACTGGAACGCTTTCATCTGCAAAATATACTGTGGGTGATAAATATATTACCGGGATTGTACCGGGAACCAGGGCGGCAGATTTCCTGGCAGGACTTTCCGTAGACGGAGGAACCGCAAAGCTTGTCGGAACGGATGGCAAACAAAATCAGGGACTGGTAGCGACCGGAAACAAAGTCGAAGTATATGTAAACAACAAGAAGAAAACTTCCTACAAAGTTGTGATTTATGGTGATGTCAATGGAGATGGGGAAATCAATGTCCTGGATATGATAAAAGTCAATCGTCATATTCTTGGATTGGATAAATTGTCCGGAACCTATCTGGTGGCAGCCGATGCAAACCACAAGGGGGATGGTCTGAATGTGTTGGATATGATTTACATCAACCGTCACGCATTGGGGCTAAGCACCATAAAACAGTAATAAAAGCAAGTAGAAGAAAGGCATGTGTAGCAGAATGAATTCGATAAAAGCACAACAGGAAACAAACAGGGGCAATCAAAGAAAACATAACCGGAAAATTACGATGAGATTTCTGGCCAATATGATGGCAATTGTTTTATTGTTTGGCTGCCTTTTGGTTCCGGATATAGAGGCAAAAGCAGATAATCTGTACATTGCGTTGAGTGACACTACGGTCAAAATCGGAGACACCATTACAGTATCTGTAACCGTACCGGCCGGTGTTTCGGCAACGGTTAATTTGACGTATCCAACGGATTTACTTACATATTCGTCGGCATCCGATACCGCAAGTGCGAATGCGGGAACGGTTTCTATGACAATCGGAAGTTATGGAAGTTCCAATAAACGTTCGGTTGGTACCGTAACTTTTCAGGCAAAATCATCTGGTAAAGCAACCTTTTCAGCCGCTGCTCCAATTGCAGGAAATCAGGAAGGGGATCGTGTCAGCGTCACAGGTGCAAGTGCATCCGTAAACATAAAGAATGAAACAGGTGATGATGCAGAGAATGGGGATAATGCCAATAAATCTTCGGATAATTCCCTTTCCTCTCTTACTTTATCGGCAGGAAAGCTTTCACCGGCTTTTAAATATAATATTACCAATTATACGGCAGAAGTTGAAAATGTTGTGACATCCGTTGTGGTAAGTGCAAAGGCAAACAATGAAAATGCAACGGTGGAATCTGTAAAAGGCGGGGAAAAACTTGTTGTTGGCTCCAACAAAATCCAGATTGTCGTCAAAGCGGAGAACGGAGTGACTGCTACTTATGTGGTAAATGTGACACGAAAAGCAGCGGGAGATGATGACAAACAGAAGGATTCGGAGAAAGACGAACAGCAGGATGGTGATTTAAGCCAGCAATATTATGAAATAAACGGACAAAAATTATATCCGGCAACTTCGATTCCTAAGGAGGTCGTTCCACAGGATTTCGAACAGGGAACCATGAAACTCTGGGAAAAAGACTACCCGTATTTATACAATGACAAAATCGGCAGCCAGATCTGTCTGCTTTATCTTGTGGATGAAAATAAAGAAAACGGAGCATTGTATATGGTAATGGACAGTGCACCGTACGAGGCGTACCCGTATGTGAGCTTTTCGTCCGAGTTCGGCTATATTGTTGTCGTTCCGGATGCGGATGAGACAACACTTCCGGCAGGTTATAAGGCCGGTACACTCGATATTGAAGGCAAAGGAAGCATTGGTGCATACTATTATGGCAAAGACAAAGATGTTTGTCTGGTCTATGCCATAAACAATGAAGGAAATTATGGCTGGTATCTTTATGATGTGAACGAACGCACTTATATGCGTTATCTTGGAAACAGTGAGGCGGACAGAGAAGAGATTCAGGTTCCGGGCACAGAGGCACAGAGCGGGGATGTACAGAAATTAGAAAGCCAGAACCGTATGATTTTCTGGGCGTTTCTGATTGTTGTGCTGTTCCTTCTTATTGTGATCGTAATACTTGTCCTCTCTCGCAGAAATCGTCTGGAACATCCGGAAGAAGAGGAATTTGATGAATTTGATGAATTTGATGAATTTGATGACTTTGATGATGAAGAAAATGCGGAAGATGATTCCGATACACTGGAAACAAACAGTGAAGATGTCGTGAAGGAAGACGAACCGGATGGCTGGGGAGATACAAAATCGATTCCAAATGAAAATCTACCGGAAGAGACAGAGACGGAAGAAGCTGATTCTGAAGAATCAGATGATGAGGAAGAATGGGAAAATGAAATTCCTAAGAAGAAACCCAAAAAACATCATTTTTTTGGTAGAAAGAAAAAGTCTTCTGCGGAAGAAGAAAGTGGAATAGAATTTATTGATTTATAGGAGGCTTAAAAAGTGAGACCATATACAGATAAGGCGAAAAAAGCAATGAATTATGCAAACCGCCTGTCAAAATCAATGAACTGCAATTATGTGGGATCTGAACACATTCTTGCAGGCTTGTTAAAAGAAGGAACAGGTGTTGCTGCAGAAGTACTTACAGCAAATAATATTCAACTGGATAATCTGTTACAACTGATTCAGGATCTTGTTGCGGCTGGAGAAGAAATTGAAGTACTTGACAGAGATGGATACACCCCGCGCACGCAATCCTTGATCGTGCATCTGAGATGGCAGAACGTTTTGGATGTGAGGAGATCGGAACAGAACATTTACTTCTTGCAATTATGAAAGAAGGAGATTGTGCTGCCTGCAGGCTTTTGAATACGATGGGGGCAAGCATACAGAAATTGTTTATTGATATTCTTGGGGCAATGGGTGAAGACCCGGCAAAATTTCGTGATGAGATTCAGAGGGGAAGAGGTAATGCTGCCTCATCAACTCCGACGCTGGACCAGTATTCCAGAGACCTGACGGAGCTGGCACGGGAAGGTCTGCTGGACCCGGTAATCGGAAGACAGCAGGAGACGGAACGCGTGATTCAGATTCTGTGCCGCAGGGGCAAGAATAATCCGTGCCTGATCGGGGAACCAGGCGTCGGAAAGACGGCGGTTGTGGAAGGTCTGGCACAGTTCATTGTTTCCGGCAATGTACCGGAGACGATCGCGAAAAAGCGGGTTGTCAGCCTCGATTTGTCCGGCATGGTTGCAGGATCCAAGTACCGCGGTGAGTTCGAAGAGCGTATCAAACGTGTCGTCAAAGAAGTGACGGACAATGAAAATATTCTGCTGTTCATCGATGAACTTCACACCATCATCGGGGCCGGCGGTGCAGAGGGAGCACTCGATGCATCCAATATCTTAAAACCGTCCCTTTCCCGCGGAGAAATTCAGCTCATCGGTGCAACCACGCTCGAAGAATACCGTAAATACATCGAAAAAGATGCCGCATTGGAGCGCCGTTTCCAGCCGGTCAAAGTAGAAGAACCGACGGAAAGCGAAGCACTTGATATCTTAAAAGGCCTGCGCCCATACTACGAACGCCACCACGGCGTGG
>OLGH01002973.1_pt1 | contig 12359 bp, 10 predicted proteins | sample 1604851 | NCBI WGS metagenome assembly OLGH01 (sample SAMEA3888894, study PRJEB22519) | human gut metagenome | biome: human gut; feature: human-associated habitat; material: faeces | place: Denmark | collected 2010 | reverse complement strand
AATTACACATTTTATTGTTATTGAATGTGTCTACCTATATCAGCATAAGACAAAAAACTGTATAAGCTTATATGTTAATGTTTTGTCTGTATAAGGAAGAGACCGTATGATGATTGCGGCAAGTGTGGAGAGATCGTTCTGTTTAGAGATAGAAAAGTAGTAAATGATGGTAGATAGGGCCTGATAATTGTAGATGTTTTTTATCTACCACCATAGGCTAAACCGTCTAAAGATAGATGATTACAAGGATAGTTGTAGATGTTGTAGATAAATTGGATATTTTTGAACCTTAGTCAGTAAGAGAGAGTACTGTTCGTGAGTTGATGAAGGAGATCTCCTCATTGGCTATTCGCTTATCTGGATTTGGGAAAATTACGAGATCAAATACGAAACATCCCGTTTCTTTCGTTGTTATATGGAGGATTATCCATATATTTGTAAATAAACTAGGTAAGCTTATGGCAGCGAAGAAAGATAGAGTACTTTGGGCTGATGACGAGATTGATTTGTTGAAACCGCATATCTTGTTCTTGCAGGACAAAGGGTATGAGGTCGTTCCGGTGGTGAGCGGGCAAGACGCTATTGACTGCTGTAAGGAACAATCGTTTGACATTATTTTTCTCGATGAGAATATGCCCGGCTTGACAGGATTGGAGACGCTGTCGCATATCAAGGAGATCGCTCCGAATGTGCCGGTCGTGATGGTGACTAAAAGTGAGGAGGAAAGTATCATGAATCAGGCGATCGGAAATAAGATCGCGGATTATTTGATCAAACCGGTAAATCCCAACCAATTGCTTCTCTCTATCAAGAAGAATGTCCATAAGAACGTGATTATCTCCGAGACGACCACGGTGGGTTATCAGCAGGAATTCGGTCGTATAGGTATGCAAATCAATGATTCCTTGACCACAGACGACTGGATGGAGGTCTATAAGAAACTGGTGTACTGGGAACTGGAACTGGAAAGCAGCCAAGTGGCAATGACAGATATGCTCCGTATGCAGAAGGAAGAGGCCAATAACGCTTTTGCCAAATTCGTGAAGAAGAATTATGTGGACTGGATACAGAATCCGGTCGATCGCCCGTTGATGAGCCCCGACCTGTTTAAGAAGAAAGTCTTCCCAATGTTGGATAATGACGAGAAGGTTTTCTTTATATTGATCGATAATTTCCGGCTGGATCAATGGCGGGTGGTAAAAGAATTGCTTACTGAGTATTTTACGTTTGACGAGAGCTTGTATTATAGCATACTGCCAACCGCCACGCAATATGCCCGCAACTCCATATTCTCGGGCTTGATGCCCTCGCAAATAGAGCAGATGTTTCCGGATTTGTGGGTGGATGAGGAGAGCGAGGAAGGTAAGAATTTGAATGAGGCTCCACTGATTCAAACCCAGATCGATCGGTTCCGTAAGAAATATACCTTCTCATATAATAAAGTACACGATTCCCAATATGGAGAGAAATTGTTGGGTACGATCCCTTCTCTTACTCGTAATCAATTGAATGTGATTGTGCTAAACTTCGTGGATATGCTTTCGCATGCTCGTACGGAGAGCAAGATGATCCGTGAGTTGGCGCAAAGCGAGGCGGCCTATCGCAGCTTGACTAAATCATGGTTCCAGCACTCTTCTACGCTTGAGTTGTTCAAACGAATCGCCGAGCGGGGAGGAAAAGTAATCGTTACGACCGATCATGGAACGATTCGGGTAACGAATCCGATCAAGGTGATAGGTGATAAGAATACGAATACCAATCTACGCTATAAGGTAGGCAAGAACTTGAACTACAATCCAAAAGAGGTATTTGAGATCCGGGACCCGGAAAAAGTAGGGCTTCCCTCCCCGAATCTAAGCAGTAAGTATATTTTCGCCTACGGAGAGAATTTCTTCGCTTATCCGAATAATTATAACTACTACGTATCCTATTATAAAAATACATTCCAGCACGGAGGAATCTCGATGGAGGAGATGTTGGTGCCGTTTATTACGATGGAACCGAAATAAATATCGTTTTTTTGTTCGTGGATGGTAGGTTTTGTTTAATTTTGCGAAAAAAGAAGTATGTTTATCCATAATGAAATACGTAAGAATCTTTCCTTGTTCTCTGATATATGTAAGAATCATGGGATAAAATCGTTGTATGCGTTTGGATCTTCAGTGACAGAGCAATTCAATCCACAGAGGAGTGATATTGACTTGTTGGTAGAGATGGAGGATATGGATCCTTTAGAAAAAGGAGAAAAATTACTTTCTTTATGGGATAAGTTAGAAGATTTTTTTCAAAGAAAAGTAGATCTGCTTACTCGGAAAAGTTTAAAAAATCCATTTCTTTTGGAGAATATCGATAAAACAAAAATTCTATTGTATGACAATAAAAGAAAAGAAGTATTTGTCTGACATGATGAGGGCGATAAGCTTGATCGAGTCGTTTACCGCAAATACTAGATCTTATACAGAATATACAATGGATCTAAAGACGCAGAGTGCGGTGGAAAGGCAATTGGCTATTATAGGTGAGGCTTTAAATCAATATGACAAACAACCGGAACGTATATCGCTGAATAATACGCGGCAAATTGTTGGTTTCCGTAATCGGATTATACATGCTTATGATAGTTTGGATGACACATTGGTTTGGGCGATAGTCGTTAATCATTTACCGGCGTTAAAAAGTGAAGTGAAAACATTATTGGAAAATTGTTAAGTTAGATAAGATGAGCACGATAAAAATAGAAAGTTTGGATAAGATCCATGAGGCGGCTAAGGAGTTTATCGCCGGGATGGATGATCGTACGGTCTTTGCCTTCTATGGTCCGATGGGGGCCGGTAAGACTACCTTTATCAAGGCGATCTGTGAGGAATTGGGTGTGGAGGATGTGATCAACAGCCCCACATTCGCTATTATCAATGAGTACCGTAGCGATACGACGGGAGAATTGATTTATCATTTTGATTTTTACCGGATCAATAAATTGAGTGAGGCCGAAGATATTGGAACGGAAGACTATTTCTATAGCGGAGCTTTATGTTTTATTGAATGGCCGGAGAAAATAGATGAGTTGTTACCCGGAGATGTGGTAAATGTCACGATCTCGGAGAATCCGGACGGTTCACGTACTGTAGAGGTTAAGTAAGTCTATGGATCCTTCCGAATACTTTATCTTATCCTTGTTTATCGCTTTGGGATTGTTCTCAATCGTAGCGGCGATCTGTAATTTTGATTGGTACTTTAAAACCAGCGGGGCGATGACTTTCGTGAACTGGTTCGGTCGTGGCGGCGCACGTATCTTCTATGCGTTGTTGGGAATCGGGCTGATCGCTTGTGGGGCGCTGGGACTTATGTATTGGTGATAAAAAGTAAATTATACTTACTTGTCCTAGTAAGTATAATCAAAATGCCTAAGTAAGTATAACTTCGTTGTCTGATGAAGTTATACTTACTTTGAAAAAAGCCTTATTCCGCTAATTGGAAATCGAGTTGCTTACGTTCCAGATTCGCTTGCGCTACTTTGATAGTGATAGGGTCTCCCAAACGATATTGACGTTTCTTGCGACGGCCCAATAAACAATAATTCTTCTCATCAAACTCATAGTAATCATCATCCAGATCACGGATTGGTACAAGCCCCTCGCATTTATTCTCGTTCAGTTCTACGTAAAGCCCCCATTCGGTGACACCGGAGATAACGCCGTCGAATACCATGCCGAGCTTATCCTGCATGAATTCTACTTGCTTATATTTGATGGATGCACGCTCTGCGTTGGCGGCGACTTGCTCCATGCTGGAACAATGATCGCATAAATCCTCATACTTCTTTTGTATAACGCTACGGCCACCGGCTAGATAACGTTCCAGCAATCGGTGTACCATCATATCCGGATAACGGCGGATAGGAGAGGTGAAATGTGTATAGTATTCGAAAGCCAAGCCATAGTGACCGATATTCTCCGTGGAGTAACGGGCCTTTTGCATGGCACGGATCGCCACTGTCTCGATCAAGTTCTCTTCCGGCTTTCCTTGTACATTGTCTAATAAGGAGTTGATTCCCTTGGAGACATCCGTCTTCGTGCCGTCTGTTTTCAACTTATAGCCGAAGCGACGGATAAAAGAGGCGAAATTCTCCATTTTATCTGGGTCCGGAAGCTCATGGATACGATAAACAAATGTCTTCTTAGTCTTTCCTTTAGGAGGACGGCCCACGAACTCGGCTACGGTACGGTTTGCCAATAGCATGAACTCCTCGATTAACTTATTAGCGTCTTTTGAGACCTTGAAATAAACACGGACCGGTTTCCCTTGTTCGTCGATCTCGAATTTAACCTCATAGCGGTCGAAGTTGATAGCGCCACTCTTGAAACGGCGTTCCCGCAATTTCTTGGCAAGATCGTTCAAGGCTAGAATCTCCTCTTTATAATCTCCCTCGCCGGTTTCGATCACTTCTTGTGCCTCCTCATAGGTAAAGCGGCGGTCGCTCTTGATGATCGTGCGGCAGATCCGGGAGTTTTGTACCACGGCATCGCTATTTAGTTCGAAGACAGCGGAGAAGCATAATTTTTCCTCGTCGGGACGTAAAGAGCATATTTGGTTGCAAAGTCGCTCGGGAAGCATCGGTATCGTACGGTCTACCAGATAAACGGAAGTCGCACGGCTTTGTGCCTCTTTATCGATGACACCGTCCGTTTTCACATAATGTGTTACGTCGGCGATATGTACGCCAACCTCCCAGTTCCCGTTATCCAAACGGCGTGCGGAAAGGGCGTCGTCGAAGTCTTTCGCGTCCTTCGGGTCGATCGTGAAGGTTGTTATCCCCCGGAAATCCTCCCGGTTCTCAATTTCCTCCGGAGAGATCGCTTCCGGGATCTTATCCGCCGCTTTCTCTACCGAGGAAGGATATTTGTAAGGCAATCCGAATTCGGCAAGGATCGCGTGCATCTCGGCGGTATTCTGTCCGGCGATACCTAATATATCGATGACCTCACCCAGTGGATTCTTGGCTTCATCCGGCCATTCCACGATACGTACGATCGCTTTGTCGCCGTTCTTGCCCCCTTTCAGTTTATCCTTAGGGATGAAAATATCGTTAGCCAACGTCTTGTTTTCCGTAATCAAGAAGGCAAAGCCTTTAGCTACTTGAAGTTTACCTACGAAAGTACGCTCCTTGCTCTCAAGGATTTCCACGACCTCACCTTCCGGCTCGGCACCTTTACGTTTGGCGAAAAGCTGTACTTTCACCTTGTCGCCATCCATGGCATGCCCGGAATTACGTTCGGCGATAAATACCGGCGTACCTCCGTCTTCGGGGATGAAAGAATTCTTTCCATTGCTACGGCGTGCGAAAGTTCCTACGGCTAGGGTGCCCAATCCGTTGAGACGGTAACGGCCACGGTCGATCTCAGTGATGATATCCTCGGCGGACAAGTCATACAGGATGTCTACCACCTGCAATTTCTGCACTTGGTTCTCGACTCCGATGATCTTGCTGATTTGTTTATAGTTGAAAGGTTCCTTGGGAGAGGATTGGAAAACGGAAATGATGGCTTGGATCATCGCTTCTTTTTTCATACGTTTACCAACACCCTTGTCCTTTTTTCCTTTTTTCTCCTTATTGTTATCTTTTTTTGCTGGTCTATTCTTTGCCATTCTGTATAATTATTTGCATTTGTTTTTGTGAAGACGGGGTACGCCTCGTCTTCTGCACGCCATGTCTACAAAGGAAACAATTTAAATTGATATTTGGTTGACAATTGTGTTAATTAGATTTATTAAGCTCGCAGATTCTTAATGGAAACAATTCGCCGGCACCCCTTTCGCTCCGGGCTTGCAACAGAATACGCTACCGCTTAGTGGATATTCCTCAAGCTGTTCCTCACTCAATCCGGCACGGGCGGTCGTTATATAAAGCGTGTCGAGCTTATCCCCTCCAAAAGCGCATGACGCTACGTGGGGGGCCGGCACGACAATTTTTGTCAACAGATCGCCGGTATAGGGATTGTAACAATAAACACCGCCACCTCCCCATTGAGCCACCCAAAGGTTGTCGTTGCAATCTATCGTCATTCCATCCGGGGAGCCGGTGCCCTCGGGTATATTTACGGCTACGCCATCGTACAATATGTCACCGGAGCTATCGTCATACCGGAAACGTATGATCTTACGGGTAGGTGTGTCGTTGTAATACATGTATTTCTTATTGGCGGACCATACGATCCCATTGGAGATCGTGACTTTTGTCAACTTTGTTTCGACGGTTCCGTCTGCCCATACGCAATAAAGGCTGGCAGCCCCTTTAGGTGCGCCAAATCCCATGGTGCCGATCCATAAGCGTCCGGACGGGTCGCATTTCCCATCGTTGCAACGAATCTTCCCGTTATTGTCCGGGATTGGGGCGATAGATGTCGTGTTCCCATCCGTTAGGTTTACACGTATGATCTCGTTTTGTAAAGCGACGACTACCGTACTGTCCGTTTCCGGTACGACGGTAGAGACCATGCGGTCGAACTGCCATGAACGGCAGTTTTGCAAGTCCGGTATATACTCATATAACGTCTTTCCTTCAATATCTACCCAGAAAAGTGTATTGCGATCGGGATGCCAAATCGATCCCTCCCCTGTAGTAGCTTCCGCCCGGAACGCCAGATCGGGGCTGATTATAATAGGATCGTTTATACAAGAGGTTCCTTCAAACATGATAAATGCCAATATTAATTTAATAACTATTTTTTTCATGGTATGCTATGAATCTGAGTTTACAAAGGTATAAATTTGTTTTATAATGCCATGATAAAAGATTATTTATGTAACTTTGCCGCTTAAATAAAATTACCGATGAGCGTAGAGATAAGAGAAGTTACCAGTAAGAAGGAGCTTAAGAAGTTTGTCAAGTTCAATATCGAATTATACAAGGGTAATCCCTATCACGTACCGGGTTTAATAGAGGAAGAGATGATGACGCTGGATAAGAAGAAAAATCCGGCGTTCGAGGTGTGCGACGCTATTTACTTCCTTGCCTATAAGGACGGGAAGGTGGTAGGCCGTATCGCCGGTATGGTGAATCGCCCGAGTAACGAGGCTTGGGGACAGAAACGTGCCCGCTTTGGTTTCGTAGATTTTATTGATGATGACGAGGTGGTTGATGCCCTTTTCGGTGCTGTCGAGAAATGGGCCCGCGAACAAGGCATGGAGGAGATCCACGGTCCGATGGGCTTTACCGATATGGATCACGAGGGTATGTTGATCGAGGGTTTCGATCAGATCGGTACGATGGCTACAATTTATAATTATCCCTATTACCCCAAGCAAGTGGAGCGTATCGGATACGGAAAGGATCAAGATTGGCATGAATTTAAGATCTATATACCGGATGGCGTTCCCGAGAAGCATTTGCGTATCGGCGAGATCGTGAAGAAGAAATACGGATTGAAGGTGCTGAAGTTCAAGAACGCTAAGGAGATTATGCCTTACGCCCGTCCGGTATTCCATACATTGAATGCGGCTTTCGCTCCCTTGTATGGTTTCGCGCAATTGACCGAGAAGCAGATCGATTATTATATCAATATGTATATCCCTATGCTGCGTTATGATTTGGTAACGCTGATCGTAAGGGAAGAGGATAATGCGGTGGTTGGCTTTGGCATCTCCCTGCCCAACCTTTCGAGAGCCTTGCAAAAGGCTCGTGGGCATATGTTACCCTTCGGGTGGATTCATTTGCTGAAAGCGTTGAAGAGCAAACCGAAAGTAATCGACCTGTATTTGACAGGAGTCTTGCCGGAATATCAAAGTAAAGGCGTGAACGCTTTATTATTTAATGACTTGATTCCGGTCTATAAGCGTATCGGTGCCGTTTACGCCGAGAGTAACCCGGAGCTGGAAACGAATAGCGCCGTACAAGCGCAATGGGATTATTTCAAGCGAGAGCATCATAAATCAAGAAGAGCGTATATTAAAAAGTTATAAGAGATATGGATGAGCTGAATTCAACGATACAACAACCTACGGAATATAACGATGATGACATCAAGACACTGGACTGGATGGAGCATATCCGCCGGCGTCCCGGTATGTATATCGGAAAACTGGGGGACGGTAGCTATGCCGATGATGGTATCTATGTGTTGTTGAAGGAGGTGCTGGATAACTCTATCGACGAGTACATGATGGGGTACGGCAAAAGTATCGAGGTGACTATCGAGGAAGGTACGGTAGCCGTGCGGGATTATGGCCGTGGTGTCCCTCTGGGTAAGGTCGTGGATGTGTCTAGCAAGATGAATACCGGCGCTAAATACGATAGCAAGGCGTTTAAGAAATCCGTGGGTTTGAATGGTGTGGGTATCAAGGCGGTGAATGCCTTGAGTAGTTATTTCTTGATAACCAGCTACCGTGACGGAGAGTGTAAGCGGGTGGAATATAGTAAGGCGATCGTCACGGAGGAATCGGATATCCAACCGACCGGGGAGGCGAACGGTACGCAGGTATTCTTTGTCCCGGACCGGGAGATCTTTAAGGATTATCATTATAAGGACGAGTTTATCGAGGGGCTATTAAAGAACTATGTCTTCTTGAACTCGGGACTTTCCATTATTTACAACGGCAAGCGTTTCTATTCCCGCAACGGTCTGGTGGATTTGTTGAACGAGAATATGACCACCGAGCCTCTTTACCCGATCATCCACCTGAAAGGGGAGGATATAGAGGTGGTTATCACGCATAGCAACCAATATGGAGAGGAATATTATTCGTTCGTGAACGGCCAGCATACCACCCAAGGCGGTACGCACCTTTCCGCTTTCAAGGAGTCTGTAGGCCGTGTCATCAAGGAATATTACAATAAGAATTTCGAGTATTCGGATATTCGTGCGGGTATCGTGGCCGCTATCAGCATAAAAGTGGAGGAGCCTGTATTCGAGAGCCAGACAAAGACCAAGCTCGGCTCGAAAGATATAGGACCGGACGGCCCTACGGTAGCGAAGTTTATCGGTGATTTCATCAAGAATGACCTGGATAACTATTTGCATAAGAATATGGAGACTTCGGAGCTTTTACTGAAGAAGATCTTGGAGTCCGAGAAAGAGCGCAAGGCGATCGCCGGTGTTACGAAGCTGGCCCGCGAGCGTGCGAAGAAAGCGAATTTACATAATAAGAAACTAAGGGATTGCCGGATTCACCTGACCGATTCGAAAGGGGATTTGCTAGAGGAAAGCAGTATCTTTATCACGGAGGGTGACTCGGCTAGCGGTTCTATCACGAAGAGCCGTAACCCGAATTACCAAGCTGTATTTAGTTTGAGGGGTAAGCCTTTGAATAGTTATGGCTTGACAAAGAAGATCGTTTACGAGAACGAGGAGTTTAACTTGCTTCAAGCGGCCTTGAATATTGAGGATGGCTTGGAAGGTTTGCGGTATAATAAGGTGATTATCGCGACAGATGCCGACGTGGACGGGATGCATATCCGTTTATTGTTGATTACCTTCTTCTTGCAATTCTTCCCCGATTTGATTAAGCGTAATCATGTTTATATCTTGCAAACCCCATTATTCCGGGTACGTAACCGGCAGAAGACGTGGTATTGTTATTCAGAGGAGGAACGCTTGGCTGCCATAGCCGCTGCCGGGAAGAATCCGGAGATCACCCGATTCAAAGGTCTGGGAGAGATCTCTCCCGATGAGTTCAAGCATTTTATCGGCAAGGATATACGCCTTGATCCGGTGACAATGAAGAAAGAGGACCTCGTGAAAGATATGCTCGAGTTCTATATGGGGAAGAATACCATGGAGCGACAGAACTTTATTATCGATAACTTAGTGGTTGAAGAAGATGTCATCAATTGAAAATAAACGTATCGCACTTTTTCCCGGTACCTTCGATCCTTTTACGATCGGGCATCAATCCTTGGTAAGGCGTGGGTTGGAACTGGTGGACGAGATCGTGATCTCGATCGGTATCAACGATAAGAAGCTTACCTATTTCTCCTTGGAGAAGCGGATGGAAGCGATCTGGAATCTATACAAGGATAATCCAAGGGTGAAAGTCATGTCATATAATCAATTGACGGTGGATTTCGCTAAAGAGGTCGGAGCCGGCTTTATCTTAAGAGGAATCCGTACGGTCAATGATTTCGAATACGAGAAGACGATTGCGGACGTGAATCGTAAGTTGACGGGTATCGAGACTTTTATCTTGTTTACGGAACCGGAGCATACGCATATTAGCTCAAGCATTGTCCGTGAGTTGTTACGCTACGGCAAAGACATTTCCCAATTCGTCCCTAAAGAGACGAGATTGTATTGAAAATTATGAAACGAATATATCTGATGAAAAGAATCGTCTTATCCCTGCTGATCGTCCTAGGTGTGTTTACCGGAGCGACAGCGCAAAAAGCGAATATGGATGCCCGGAAGCTCCAATTGGCTTTATTCGCCATCTCTAATCTATATGTCGACTCTACTAGCGAGACGAAGTTGGTGGAAGACGCTATAGTCGGCATGTTGGATAAGCTAGACCCTCATTCCAATTATATGGACCCGGAGGAGACGAAAGAGATGACCGAGCCTTTACAAGGCAATTTCGATGGTATCGGCATACAGTTCAATATGTTGACGGATACGCTTTACGTGATTCAGGTAATCCCCGGAGGTCCCTCTGAGAAGGTGGGGTTGATGGCGGGCGACCGTATTATCCAAGTAGACGATACCTTGATCGCCGGCGTGAAGATGAAGACTACCGATATCATGAAGAAACTACGCGGACCGAAAGGTACCGAGGTGCGTGTGAAAGTAAAGCGAGGCAAGTCGCCGGAATTGATGGATTTCAAGATCGTTCGCGGTAAGATTCCCGTGTATAGTCTGGATGCCGCTTATATGGCGGATAAGAATACCGGTTATATTAAGTTGAACCGTTTCGCCGCTTCTTCCGCCGATGAATTCAGGGAGGCGTTGGAGAAGCTCCGGAAACAGGGCATGAAGAACTTGATTCTGGATTTGCAGGGAAATGGTGGGGGATATTTGAATATCGCCATAGAGTTAGCGGATGAGTTCTTGGATAAAAACCGGTTGATCGTTTATACGAAAGGGAGTAAGCAACCTCGTGAGGAGGCGAACTCTACCGCTCGTGGACAATTCCAAGAGGGACGTTTGGTCGTTCTGGTGGACGAGTCCTCGGCTTCGGCCAGCGAGATCGTCTCCGGCGCTATTCAAGATTGGGACCGTGGAGTGATCGTAGGTCGCCGTACCTTTGGTAAAGGTTTGGTACAGAAACCGATTCCCCTGCCGGATGGTTCCATGATTCGTTTGACGGTTTCCCGTTACTATACACCCACCGGACGTTGTATACAAAAGCCTTACGAGAACGGGAAGATGGAGGAGTACCACCATGATCTGATCGATCGTTATAACCGGGGGGAGTTGATGAGTGCCGATAGCATTCATTTCCCGGATTCAATGAAGTATAACACCTTGGTTACCGAGCGTACCGTATATGGAGGTGGAGGTATTATGCCGGACGTGTTCATCCCGGTAGATACGACTCGCTATACGGATTATCACCGGAACCTGGTAGCTAAAGGAGTGGTTATCAAATTTACCATGAAATTTATCGAGGGACACCGGAAAGAATTAGCTAACAAGTATAAGAAGTTCGAATCATTCAACGAGAAGTTTGTCATTGATGACGATATGCTGGCTACTTTACGGGAAATGGGTGAGAAAGAGGGTGTGAAGTTCAATGAAGAACAATATCAGAAATCGCTCCCACTTATCAAAACGCAACTCAAAGCACTGATCGCCCGCGACCTTTGGGATATGAACGAATATTTCCGGGTAATGAATACAACGAATGAAAGTATACAAAAGGCTTTGGAAATACTGAATTCGGACGAGTATCAGAAGAAACTGAAATAAACTGCAAAAATAATTCGGATAAACCGTACCTGATCACTCCCCTTTGTTGTAGTATAAGTAAAATTACAAAAACAGAAGTAGTATGCGACAGTTTAATTTTACTTGGACAACAATCGGCTGGTTACTGATTGGATACGGTTTATCTTTTATTCCCTCCCACACACAAGCACAGGCAGTCATCAAGAAGTTCTCATTGGAACTGAAGAATGAAAGCTTGCCCGAAGCACTGAAACAGATAGAAAAGAAAGGGGGAAAAAGTATTCTCTTCACTTACAACGGCACCGAAAGTTATCGCGTGACAGCCAGTATTCACGAAAAGACAGAATGCGAAGCCATAGACATCGTGTTGAAAGGCAAACCTTTCGTTTCCGTCGAACGGGAAGAGTATTTCGTCGTACAACGAAAGAAATCAAACAAAGCCATAACCGTACAAGGCAAAGTCTATGACGAGAAAGGAACTCC
>OLGH01002965.1_pt1 | contig 12400 bp, 16 predicted proteins | sample 1604851 | NCBI WGS metagenome assembly OLGH01 (sample SAMEA3888894, study PRJEB22519) | human gut metagenome | biome: human gut; feature: human-associated habitat; material: faeces | place: Denmark | collected 2010 | reverse complement strand
CATTGCGATTCTGATCAGCCTGTGCCTGTGCAATACATTCGTTGTAGTTTTTGGAATAAGGCTGTGCCTGTTCGATTTTGAATGTGTCTGCACCTGTCAACTCTGCGATAATACTGGCTGCAATTTCCGTATTGCCGATATCTAGATTTTTTATCATGCCGCTTACGTAGTTTTCGTCGGCTCTTGAATAAAATGCCACAAGTTTATCTTACATTTACATATCCCTCCGTGTGCTTTGTTTATTGTATCTTTATTATATCACATGACAGCTTGACATGGAATCTCCGATATGTTATTATAGTATAAACTATTAGTTGATACTATACGGAGGCTGAGTATGTATAACCATATGCTTGATACGTTTATCGCAGTTGCTGACTGCGGCAGCTTTACAAAAGCATCGCAGCAGCTGTATATCTCTCCCACAGCCATTATGAAACAGATGAATGCACTGGAAAATAACCTGGAACTGAAACTGATTGAACGCACTCCATCGGGTGTACAGCTGACTTCGGCTGGTGAGATAATATACCGGAATGCTAAGTTTATGATAGACTATTCCCGCAAATCCATTGCGGAGGCCAAGGCAAGTGTTTATGCAAACGATACTACCTTTTGCGTCGGCACATCACTGCTGAATCCTGCTAAGCCATTTATGGATATCTGGTATTGTGTGAACAAAGACTTCCCCGAGTATAAACTGCATCTTGTACCTTTTGAGGATAATCATGAGGGGATACTTTCGGAAATTGAGAAACTGGGGAAAAAGTTTGACTTTCTGATTGGTGTATGCGATTCAAAAGCGTGGCTTTCCCGCTGTAATTTTCTTCCGCTGGGTCGATACCAGAAAATGATTGCTGTGTCCCGGGAACATCATCTTGCGAGAAAAAGCCGCATGGACCTTCAAGACCTATACGGCGAAACGCTTATGATGGTAAAGCAGGGAGATTCGGGGGTGAACGATTTTATACGCAATGATCTGCAAAGGTATCACCCGAAGATTCGCATTGAGGACACACCGCAGTTTTACGATTTATCTGTATTCAACCGCTGTGCGGAAACCGGAAAGGTTCTGCTGACCATTGAATGCTGGCAGGAGGTTCACCCCGGACTTGTTTCCATTCCGGTAAACTGGGACTACAGCATACCTTACGGTCTGCTTTACAGCTTTGATGCACCGAAAGATGTACTCAGGTTTGTTGAGAGAGTAAAAGCTATTAGAAATGAATGATACGATGACTCTTATTTCTGTCAAGTTTTAATTCTGCCCTCAATTACAATTCTGAAATATTGGGAACATCGTCCGCCGGATTCGAGTGTTTACAAATTCGGTCTTTTCGCTGTTTTCAAGCTGAATTATGGAAATTGTGCTCTGTCCAATGGCTTCGCTGTAATACTTGCGAAGAATGAAAAAGCAGAAAGCTATAAAAAGCCTTCTGCTGATTCTATATAATTATTTTGTTTTCTGAGTATTAAAGTGTGATCATCTAAACGTATATGTACGAATTTTCTGTGGCTGTATTTTAACCATTATACTCAATTTTTCCCTAAAGCGTACTGGCTTGTTCCTGCGAACTAAAAAACGAATAATTTCACACCTCGATTTGTTCCCGCTTACGATCCTGTCTGTTTAGTTTACTGTAAAACCGACTGTAACTATTTCATCTGTTGCAAAAACGGTTCGACGATTTGGGCAGTGTCCGCAAATCTGCATAAATACTGGGTTTTTCGGCTGTTGCAAACCAAGGGGAACTACTCCCACTCGCTCCTAAAAAGATGATTTTAACGGAATTCCGTTAGACGATTTAGCTTGTGGTATTTTTATTATTTGAGTTGTATGTCAGATTCGGAGTGTCTGATTATTGTTGCCATTGTGTTGCCGGAACATGCATGGTCTCGAGGTACATTAATACGTTTTAAAGCACATTAATTTTTGTTTGAAGATTGAGAATTCTTTTCTATACTTTTAACCTCTTTATTAGCTTTATCATCATACATTTTGTTTATATCAAAAATAAACTTAACATACCCTATCCATAGAATTATAATTGTTAAGGCTAAGCATATATCTATAATCAAACTAATAATGCTTTGATGTGCTACTACTTCAAGAATTATTTTAATTAATACAAATATAACTAATAAGGCGGGAAAGAACCATTTATATAAAAAATCAATATAATTCAACACAAAGGGATAGTTATCCAAATATGATTTTCCCTCTCTGCTAAAAATATTACAACCATTAGATTTGATTTCTTCTTCCAATCTATTTATATAAAAATAGTCTCTTTCTATTTTTACATTGGTCTGGATGTATCTAATACAAAAATACAAAAGAAGAATCCAACCTAGTCCAAGAAAGATCGATGGCGAGAACATACTCTCTATTCCAAGCTGTTCTTTGATCCAACCTTGAATTGCAGATACTGCTTCATTTTCCGAAACCATTAGTAAATATAATACTAATAAATCTATCCAAAGAAGAACGAAAAAACGATTCCTATTTTTTATATTTTCACGTTGAATCTCACAAGTTTCTTTGTAATGGTCTACTTGGGCTTCGGTATAATCCATTTAAGCGTCCTCCAAAGCCTTGGTAATTGAAGCTTCAGTAAAAGACATTGCCCACGATGCTCCATTTTCTAAAATCTCGTCAGGTGAGTCATAGGTGCGATCGATTTTTACTGCTATAAGTTTGTTCCCATGTTCAATACTTTTAGCGATTTCATAGTTTTGCCAATTTCTATATCCAATTAATGCACTATCAGCGTGCTTATCGTTAGAATGCTCTCCGATAATAACTAGAGTATAATCCGCTTCATTAATCTTTTGATTTAACTTCTGCTTAACCACACGAACGCTATCCGATTTTATTTCTTTTGAAGTGTAGTCAGAAAAATGAAATTTAAAGCTCTTATTAGCATCCCATCCTTTTAACAAGTAATAGTAATGTCTATCGTTGTCATAATCGAATGACACGAAAACCTTTTTACCATTTGAAGAATATAAAGCCATAAAATTATCCTCCTAAAACAATCTGAATATATACCGTTTTTATATAGTTGGAACTATTTTACAATTTACATTATATCACAAAACTACATTTATTTCAAGCTTTTAATCCAAATTATTTTCACCATTATTCTTCCTGCCCCAACTTCTTCAAATTACAATTTCTGCAAATTCTCCGGAACGGTTTTGCCACTCGTAGGTTTCACGCTTTTGGTATAAGAAAAGGATCTAATACTGATGTTTCTTTCATCGCCTTCAAGCTGAAACATTCCATACCTAGACAATACTATGAAAAGTAATTTATATACGTACAATATTATTTCACTGGAGAAATCGGCGGTATCTTACTAAACACTTCTTTGATTTCCTCAACAGCTCCAGCATTTATCCATTCAGCCATACCTACTTTCCATACTAGACTATCAGAAGTAAACTGTTCTGCTAACGCCATCTGCTTTAATGTATTTAAATCAAACGGTCCAGTAGCCTGACCATTAACCGCAACATAATATGTAACTGTTGGAACAGGCGGAGGAGTTGTTCCAGCAGTAGTTTGCTGACTCATTCCAGACATCATATTATTCATCATACCTGCCATATTCTGACCGACAGCACCGCCAAGAGCCATACCAGCCATCATTGCAGCAGGGTTAAAGCCTGCTCCACTACCTCCTAAATCCACGCTTCCGGCACCATTAGCACCCATTTGCCCAACGCATTTGAACCGGCAACACCAACCTCAGCTTGTTTTTCTGTCTGGAATGCAGCAAAGTTTGCACTCTGTGTCTGCTTATGCTGTGCATACTGTGCTTCTTCACGCTGAATCCGCAGGGTTTCCTCATAGTTTTCAGCTTCAATACGCTGCTTATCATGAATATTTTTTATGTTTGCAGCTGTTTGTGCCTCTACTGTAGCAGTAGTACCATTCTGAGTAACAGCCATGAGTCTGGCATATCTGTCACTTGTTTTATCAATCTCAATTACCCCGATATCAACACCTGAAACAGTAACACCAAATGTTTCTTTCAAGCGTTCACTTATGTCATACTCAATCGTATCATTAATCAATGCGGTCTTACTTTCAATCTGAATGACAGGAATATTGTTAGCCGCTGGAACATTAGCAACAGCATCTTTTACATATCGGCTAACAGCGTCACGAATCTGTTTCTGAAAATCATCAAGATTAAAACTGCTGAGCCTATGTAGTTTAATAAATTCTCTGTAATCAGAAATTTGAAAGCTTACAGTACCCCTAACAGCAACAGGTACACCAAAATCTGCAAATCTAGGGTCATATACATCAAAGAATGGTACAGCGAATTTCACCTGAATAATTCGAGCAATATTGATAAAATATACTTCTGCCTGAAATGGGGTACCACCTTCATAGGCAAGACCAACAATACTTGCAAGAACGGGAAAGTTTAAGGTTTTTATAGTCTGGTCAAAGGGACCTTCAATAAAATCCTGCATGATTCCGTTTTTCTGCTTGTAAACAAATACCGCTACTTCGCCGTCTTTAACCCTTAGTGACGAGCCCCAGCGGATAGCATTTTCACGGTTACCTGTACCTGATTGAACACCAGACGGATGCCATTTCCAGATAAGATATGATGGTTCATCACAGCGGATTTCGTCCATGAAACCGCCTTTTCTTTTGCTTCTGTCAAATAAACCCATGATATGCCTCCTTAATGTTTTCTCGTATAATATCTGATAAGTATTTTTGTATCTACATCAAACTCATCGTCTTCACTAAACTCCGTGTTTCCTGCAACGCTTATGCCTTTAATAGCCCCCTCAGTGTCAAACAATTCTTTTCGTTCAGGCTTGGTAACAACATTTCTAAAGCCACGAGATTTTAGGAACTCAGCCATATCATCATAGTTTTTGTGGTAAAAATCATCATGGTCTTTTCCAATAGAACAAATAGATCTGTTATTTCTCTGTGATGAACTTTTTTTCTTACCCTTTCCACTATTTTTCTTCATTTCTTCAAGTACCCAAGTGGGAGCGATTAAGAAATTGATGCCAAGTATTACAAGCATCAGTCCACCCCAAGACAACCAAAAACTGTCGTCTGCTTCTGATATTGCAAATAGAATAATACAAATAGCCAACATCAAAATACCACTGCCTATCAAAAGGGCTGTAATGCAGTTTACAATGACAGATAATGATTTTGATATTAAATACTATTCTCTAGAAGATTTTTTTGATACCTTTATGTTCAAAACATGGAAAGCCCGAGGAACTTGCATAAGCTGTGAAGATATGAGAGAAACACTCAATCTTGATGAAATAGTGGATTCTAATGATCCTTCATTTGAAGACACGATTTCATTTTGTGAGGCTGTTGCAGAATGCGTAGATGAAAAGCTTGCATATCAAATTGTAAATACAACCATTACACATTGAAAGGCAATATTTCAAAGAAGAAAGAAATACTATTAAAACTTGGCAGTGTATTAGAACCCAAGCGTAAGCAATTATCGACATTAAACAGTCAATTGGAAACCAACATATTCTTTATGCTTAATAATCTTGATCTTCGTCACAACAACAGGAGTAAAAAAGACAAAAACTATAAAGAATACGTTGCAAAGATGAGGAAGAACAAGCTTGAAGAATGGTGTGACGAACTTTATCAGATGATGTTACTTGCAATTCTTGAATTAGAGCAGATCGAAAGAAATCAAAAGATAAACGAATTAAAGACCCACTTCTAAAACAAAAAAGAGCTATCCGATTCAAATTTAGAATCAGATAGCTCTTTATTCATTCAACAATTCCAAAATGTTGCCAAATCGTTGCCAATCGGCAATGTTACAAGCAGAAAAATGCGGTATTACGCCGTTTTAGCAGGCTTGTACATTATTCCCACTCCTCAAATCTCATTGCAAGTTAAACAATTTTGTTTAGAAATTTTAAGTTGTGGTATCTCAATTATACAATTTGCTCTGTACTATACTCGACCGCCGATACCTTGTTATCAATTCGTTATCACTTTGATAACGAACCATGCGACTTGTGGAGACAATGTGTGCCTGGTGGTTTGCTCCTTAGTTGGTATTATAGCGCAGATTGGGGTGGTTGTCAAGAGCATTCACTATTATTGTCAACTATTTTATTATATAGTGAGTGAGCAAGTTGCCTCATAATCTCATTGTTTATATCTCGAATATTTTGATATTTTGATACATCAATAGAGACTACACTTTCTAAATCGCTTTCGTCTATATTTCCATAAGCTTTCATAATTTGTTCTGAATATTGTTTGAGCTTATACTCAATATAGGCTTCTTTTTCAGTTTTAGATAAAAGCCCAAATGAAAACTTACAGCTAAATCTGGAACGCAATTCTGGAGGAATATATCGACCGACGTTTTCTTTTGCCATATTTGAGGAGAAAACAATAATATACTTATTTAAATCATATTCCCTGCCTAATGAATCTGTAAATTTTCCGTCTTCCAACATTTGAAGAAAGAAGTTATATACAGGTTTTCCTGCTTTCTCAAACTCGTCAATTAATATAACTTTACTTTTACTGTGCTGAAGTTTATCTGTCAGTTCACCTTTACTACTACCAATATAGCCGCGAGGACTTCCTATTAAGCTGTTCAACGCATCTTGGGTGCTATAATTTCCAAAGTTAATCTTTATTATTGGCTCTTTTGGGCTCAACTCCCTATGTAAAATCCTTGCAACTTCCGTTTTACCTATTCCTGACGCTCCGCATATTAAAACAGAAAAAATGGGCTGGCATCCAATTCGATTGAAAAAACGATATTTTATAAGTTCTTCTTTAAGCCTTCCTTTAAAAAATTGGTTACCAAAAAGTTGATTTGAGAAATTTGACATAACAGCGTTAAACGTAGCATCATCAATATCTACTATATTATCAATCCCATCCAATTCTATTCCTATTTTTTCTTCAAGCGATTCTATTCCTTCTATTCTGTAATACAAGTAATCTGAAAGAGTTTTTGCGTACTGATTTTCAACAATATAGTATATTTCTGTACCATCAGAAGTTGCATTAAATAGAGTTTCAAGCAATGGGATAATTATATCTGCTCGATCCTCGCTATGAAATAGTGATGAAATGTCTATATAAATTGATTTAGTATCTTGCGAAAGCTGAAACTTATTGTCGTTTTTAGAAAAAAACGCCCAACTCACGATGCATCCTGAATTTTCTTCAATTTGATTTGCAAATAATTCACGATTCCTTCTATCATATCCATAGATTATCTTTTTATCCATAATCAGCTTCCTCTATTATAAATTCAATTCCTGAATAATAGATATTACATCAATATAATGAACCTTTCCAGTATCAGCATTATTGGAAATCTGATCGGTACTACCATCTTCAATATCTGATCCATCATCATTACCTTCTGATGGTGTAGTATTATTTAAAGTCATCATAACGTTGGATTTTTTTAAGATTGTATTTTTATTGAAAATTCCACGATAAATTCCAATTACTGTAACATCACCTATTTCAAGATCTGAAATGCTATAACTGCTTTCTAATTCAGCATCAGAATTCATCGGAATTTTAATAATGAATTCTTCTATATCGTTGATTTTCTGTTTAAATTGTCCTTCAATTATATATGTAGAGTCTTTAAATAATACAGGAAAGATAGAAGTTAAATCAAGATTGTCATCATTAACTGGAATCTGTTTAATCAAACCGTTCAGAAGAGTCTTAACAGCAAGCACATCAGAAAGATTAACAACTGAAAGATTAACGCCCTTGATTTTTATTAAATTCCCCACTTTGCTATCAGATAGCTTTTTTACCTCTGTTGCCTTTTCGTATAGGGGACGCAGCATGGTCGATTTGGTACTTACAACCTTTATAGTATCTTCAACCTGCTTTGACCTACTATGTAATAAGCTTCCATCAAAAGAAAATGCAGGAATATGTTTCCCAATCAACGGAATTTTAGCTAATGGAGCGGTGGAAACGTCTCCCTCCCCCTCTGCGGAAGTTTCTTTTCCTTTGGTTCTGGTTACGGATTCAAGTACTTTATTATTTATTAGCATAGAAATCTCAGTTGCCTTTTCATAGTTAATGTAGTAGATGTTAAACATATTTTTCATATGTGAGCCCTCCATTAAACGAATAATCCCTTGAAACGACACGATTATCCAGTATATTTACATTATACCACAACAACCGTATTATTTCAAGGGAATTAGCCTATATATTCAATTATTCCTGCCCCGACTTCTTCAAAATTACAATCCCTGCAAAGCATCTGCAAGTTCTCTGGAACGGTCTTACCGCCTGCGTGCCAAGGTGTAATATGGTCGGCGTGCATCTTCTCGAAGTCAAAGTGTTGACCACAAATTGGACAGATACCCTGCTGCTGTTCGTATGCTGTGTGAGTATCCCCATCATCGAACTTACGCAGACTCAGGAATTTCTCTTTGCCAGTCTGCTGCTTTATTACTAACATCGTTGCATCCGAGGTAAAAACCGTTCTTTTCTGCTTATAATGCAACATCAAGGAGCTTTTCGTTAATTCTGTTTGTAACTTCGATATAGTATTTCAATTCCGCATCATTCAATTCACCATCACCTAATGCACCCATTTTTTCCATTGTTTCAGAGTACTGAGTGAGATATTCGTTGTATTCCTCAAGCAACTCGAAATCATTAGGATTATCCTTTAACTTTTTCATAAAGTCACAGTATTCATCAAAGAAATCTTCATAACTATCAAGTGCTTCTTTAAATTCGGGACGCATACCGTCAATGAGATTTTCAGTGGGTGTTTCCTCCTTTGGTGTTTCTGTTTCATTTTCTCCATCAGATTCACCATTGGTAAATGTACATTCCAGAACTGTTCCTTTTGCCGTGGGAACATCAGATAAGTTCGGACAATTTGAAAATGCATCTTTGCCAATAGCAGTATCGTCACCCCATATGATAACAGATGACAGTTCAGTACATCCATCAAATGCGTGATTGCCAATGGAAAGAACATCACTCGGAATGCTGATATCTGTAATGCCTGTGCACCCTGCAAAAGCGTAATCTCCGATTATATTTACACCCCAAATTATCAGTGAAGTAACGCCCGTACAACCCTCAAAAGCATGGGCACCAACATTTTCCGTATCACTGCCAATACTAATTTCTGTTAAATTAACGCAGTTTGCAAAAGCATATTCTCCAATATCCGGTTCTCCCCAAATAATAAGATTTTCCAAATTACTGCAATTTTCAAAAGCATTGTGTCCTATCATAGTAGTGTTGCTTGGAATACTAAACTCTGTCAATCCAGTACATCCTTTGAATGCTGAGTTGCCAATTTCCTCTATATCTGCCCACATAATAATGTTTTCAAGCATGGTACAGTTTTCAAAAGCACCATCAGCAATACGAACAACATTACTGCCTTCATAAGAAGAACTTATTGTAATTTGATTACCCTCACCACTAAATCCTACAACTTCTGCATCTCCGTCAGCATTGATTTCATAGATAACATCAAACTCGGTATATTCTTTAGATTCTTTTACATCGTCTGTCGGCTTATCCGGCTGCTTTATTTCGGAAGAAACAGAGTCGTTCTCCTTGGACTCAGATGAAGCACTTGTATTCTCGTTTGTAGATTTCGTTTCTTTGGTTGAATTATTATTACAAGCCGAGAATGAAATAAGCATTGCGGTTACACAAAATAAAGCAGCAAATCTTCTTATTTTCATGGGTAATCCTCCTTGATTTTATATTATTCAGAAATTGCAGCGGCTTTTTTGTTCTTGTTTTTTGCAATCAACAAAAGCACTGCACTGACAGCAATGATTACGATGCTGATATAACAGATAACAGGTGCAACGCCCCAATCATAAGAATTACTTGGAATTATACCTCTGTCCTCGAAATCATATTTTATAAGCTGCATAGCCAAAAAAGAAATAATGTCGAATATTAAAATCGCTATCGGCTTTCTGAGTATCGAAAACAGCAAAGTAAGCACCGCAAAAACGCAAAAGGCGATGATAACGACCATATTTGCTATAGCAGTTTCCTCAGATACCTCCATTTCAACAGCGGCAGAGTCTATCTTTACAAATTCCACTAATGAGATGTTAACAGCATCTTTGTTTGTCATATCCGCTTCTTCCGAATATATAGAGTCAGGATAGTTCATCAGGCTTTCCTTGTATTCGTCTTTGGCTGAGGCAAAGGGAATAAAGGTGGTAATTATCAGCAATATTGCTCCTATGATAGCTGATAGCGAAAAATACAACATTGTGTTCTTCTTCATAAAAAATTCCTCCTAAAAATTATGAATTGTCTAAACAAGAACTATTCTTCCTATAATTATACCATAAAAATTCCTGTTTATCAAGCAAAATAGGAAGTATAATTCTTATATAAGACGAATAGGAGGAACTAAAATGCTTGTTTTTGATTTCAGAGCCATAGGAAACAAACTGCTTGCCATTCGCAAGAAAGCAGGAATGACACAAAATGAAGTAGCAGAAGCAGCAAATTTATCTGATAGAACCTATGCCGACATAGAACGTGGAACTGTCAATATGCGTATAGAAACGGTACTAAAAATATGTGAGGCTTTGCATATTACACCTGATGTTTTTCTGACTGAGGATAATCCCAATCTGTCGGCAAAACAAGCAGAAGTATTTGCAGAACTCGACAAATGTACTACTCAACAGAAGGAAACAGCTCTGGAACTTCTGTCTGTGTATCTGAGGTCGTTGCATCATTCAAAATAATGTCATTTTCATCTTCAGGAAGTTTTTCTTCATTTGAAAGCGAAACTTCCTGTTTTAATATTTCTATTACCTGTTTCATCTTTTCACGATTTAACTGTTTTTCTTTACGCTTCTTATAAATAGCACGTACCACAACAAGAGTTGTCATAACAGTTATCGGGACGCTAACTGCTGCTGTTACTATCCTGTCCTTTATTTTATTATCTTTCATTTCTTTTTTTGCAAGGTTTAAAATATAAGCTATATTTTCAGGTATTGTCAGATTATCGTTTCCATTCATGTGCTTTAATCCGTGACTAATGTCAGAAGCGTCATTTCCATAAAGAGACTCAAGCTCCTTTATTGCAGTATCAATAATATTGTTTTTCATAGCAATACCTCCATAAAATAAAAAAATGTTACAGCAAAAATTCTTTTTTGCATTTTGCTATTGACATTATACCATGTTTCGTTATATAATACAAGATATAAACGGCATATATTTTGATTGCATTCGGAGGAATTTTATATGAAAAAGCAGATAATTTTGCCCGGCATTAAAAAAGCAATGGATTGCTGGAACGAAAGATTAAAAAAACTTCTTGACCAAAAAGGCTATAAACAAACGCAATTTGCCAAGATGTTGAATGAACGGTATGGCACGAACTTCACACAACCTATGGTGAATGACTGGTTAAACGTTGGAAGTGAGCGAGAACGCAGTGGTAAAAGAAAGATACTGCCTTTTCCGTCTTATCCTACTATGTTTTTAATTGCAGAATTTTTGAACATAGATGTTGGTTATCTTACGGGAGAAACGGATGAAGAAACATTTACATTAGAAAAAGCCTGCGATTATATGCAATTAACTTCTGGTTCCATAAATGCAATCAGAAAAATTACAGATGCCAATTATTTTGGTAATAGAAATGACTTTTTTTCTCAGGAACGCAGAAAAGTCCTTAACGCTCTACTCACAGCCAAAAGATTTGAAGAACTGATATGTGCTTTGATAGATTTAGATAAAGTATATATTCAGAAAAATACAGAAACAGTAAGTATACAAGAATTAGAAGAAAAATTAGGGAAAGACCTGTTTGATACTACTGTTAAAAACTATGACATAACAGAATTTGATGATAATGTAGCTGATTTGACCGATAAAGAATGTGAGGCAATTCAAGAGTTTAAATCTCTTCTGGATAGAAACTTTGCAGCTTCTGAAAACTTCAAATATGATATGGGCTACAATCGATTTATAATACAAGAAACAATGACTTTATTGCTCAATGATCTTTATCCAATGAATCTTGATTCAATTATTTAATTCTGTGACATAAGTTATCTTATTCTAACACATTCTTTCTTTGTGCTGTGTTCAGCTTTATGTTGTTATATTCCTCACGCAAACCATATCGTTCAATAACAACAAGAGCCTTTTGCAAACTTCTTTTAAGCTGATCCTCTCTGCTGATTTGCTTAGAAACAGCTTTCAACTTTTCACGGGAAAAATAACGTTTTTCTTCCTCGGCTTTTTTATAGGCAGAAAGCTCCGAGTAAACAGCCGACAACTGCTTTTTCAGCTTGTCACGCTCCTGCACAGCTTCATCACGTTCCTTGCGGAGCTTCTTTG
>OLGH01002935.1_pt1 | contig 12514 bp, 8 predicted proteins | sample 1604851 | NCBI WGS metagenome assembly OLGH01 (sample SAMEA3888894, study PRJEB22519) | human gut metagenome | biome: human gut; feature: human-associated habitat; material: faeces | place: Denmark | collected 2010 | reverse complement strand
TGCGTTACAGCCTCATCAATCCCAAAAGCTACGTCCAGTCCAACCTCGTGGGCTTCGGCAACCTGCTCGAATGCTGCCGCCACGGGAAGGTAGAGCATCTGGTGTTCGCCTCGTCCAGTTCCGTGTACGGCATGAACACCTCCATGCCCTTCTCCGTACATGACAACGTGGATCACCCGGTCAGCCTGTACGCGGCTTCCAAAAAAGCCAACGAGCTCATGGCCCACACCTACAGCCACCTGTACCGCCTTCCGGCTACGGGGCTGCGCTTCTTCACCGTCTACGGGCCGTGGGGCCGCCCGGATATGGCCCTCTACCTGTTCACCAAGGCCATCCTCGCCGGGGAACCCATCAAGGTCTTCAACGAAGGCAAAATGCGCCGCGACTTTACCTACATCGACGACATCATCGAAGGCGTGATGCGCGTCATGGCCCGCATCCCCCAGCCCGATCCGGCTTGGGACAGCGCCAAGCCCAACCCTTCGACCAGCACCGCGCCGTGGCGTATCTACAATATCGGCAATAACAATACGGTCGAACTCGGGACTTTCATCAGCACGCTCGAAGACGCCCTCGGCAAGAAAGCCATCCGTAACCTCATGCCCATGCAGCCCGGCGACGTGGAAGCCACATGGGCCGACGTGTCCGACCTTATCGCGGACACCGGATTCCGCCCGCAGACTTCCGTAGAATACGGCGTCGGGCAGTTCGTGAAGTGGTATAAGGAGTACTACGGCGCGTAGCCTCCAGTTTCCGGAAGACGACAAAAAAGGGAGGACGGCGTGCCGTTCTCCCTTTTGCTTTGAACCTGATAAAAAACTTAGATGCGGATGCTGTTGCGGATGTCTTCGAGGCGGTTCTTGGCGAACAGCACATACGAAATGATCAGTTCGCCGGAGTTTACCTTGGACGTGATGTACAGCGGATCATAGGTGCAGATCCGGTTCATGTATTCGATCGCGGCGGCCATATTGCCCGCGTTCCCCTTGCTGCTGATTTCGGGGTACAGTTCATACAGCGCGCTGATGAAGTCCCGCACGACCAGCACAATGCCCTGTACTTCGTAAATACGGTTGTCCAGCGTGTAGAACGGCAGTTCCTGCGAGTTTTCAAGCAGGCCGAGCGCATACCCGAGCAGGTTTTCGCCGATCACAAGGTCGAAGGAGGCGTACAGGTCGTCGGTCCGGCAGTTGTACACGCCGGTACCCTTGTCGAGGCTCTCCTTATACTGTTCAATGAGCTTGAGCCCCTTCTTGTAGGACGACTCGGCGGACGGGAACATGAAGCTGCGCGGATCGATGGCAAAGCTGTTCAGGCGGGCCTTGTAGAGCATTTCGCTCTCGCGGTCGTTGGTGCCGAGCTTGGCGATGGTCATGGAATACAGGTCCATCAGCACCTTGGTGGCGTGGTACACCCCGTACTGGCGGTACGCCCGGTTGTCCAACACGAACCGGTTGAACAAAATATCGTTGATGCTCCATCCGAACGTGGAGTCCAGCTCATAACGCATCTGGTGCGTGATGGCGTCCACCAGCGCCTTCCCTTTGGCGTTCTCGTCAAGCTTGTCGGCGTCGGTGATCTGTACGGGGGTGGGGAATTCCGTGCGATCGAGCTTCGCATACAGAGCCTGGCTGCCCCACGCGAGCAGCAGCAACGTAATGAACAAACAAACCTGCACCAGCAGCGTTTTGCCGACAATCTTGCATTTTTCCAAAAAACCAAATTCGGGGAGTTTCACCAAAACACCTCGTCTCGCTACGTTTGTACGGAAAGAAAAGGAGAGAAAGCCAGAGCGCCCGGCTCCCAAAGAGAATTACTTTATAAAAGTAATACCGTTTCCGCAAAAGACAAGAACCCTGCCCGCCCCCAAGGCCGCCTTTCCCGCTCCACCAGCAGGGCAGGCTCATTTCCCGCTTCCACGAACAGAGATTCAGGATAAGGCGAAAAGTTTTGAAAAGAAAGGGATAGGCACAATCCGATCCGGCAGTTTTGGGGAGGAGGGGGCTTCTCCAGGAAATTTCTCCTCCCCAAGCGTTCATCAATACGCCGGAATGCGGTCAACCGCTTCGGTCAGAAGGAACTCGCCCTTTTCGATCCACGCCTTGAGCGTGTCGGCGATTTCAAGAGAAATCACATGGCTGGTCAGAGGCACGGTCGGGATTTTGCGGCCCTGGATTTCCACTTCGCCGGAAAGCAGGTCGGAGAAGCGCACATGCTGAATGACCCGAGGCAGGCCATTGGGGTAGTCATACCCGTAATCCTTCACGGGCATCAGGATGTCCTCGTTGGAAACCCCGGTGAAGGCCGCCATTTCCTCGTTGAGGATCGGGATCGGAATCCCCACGCCCACCGACAGCGACACGCCATACCCGGTGAGGGACAGGCCGCGCAGATAGCGCGGTTTCATGCCCTTGAGATCGCCGCGCACCATGAGCGTGCCCGAGCCGCTGAGGGGGAGCCCTTTCTCGGTGCGCTGAGGTGAGGGATCGTGCTGTGTGCCCGCGCCGATGACGTAGCCTTGCCCGCCGCCGAGGAAAATGCGCGTCCCGGTGCCGATGGTACGGAACCACGGATCATTGAACAGCGGCGAAAGGCAGCCCGCCGTAGCGAAGTTCACATTCCGCATGTCCGGCTTGAGCGGCCCCATGTAGGTATAAATCGTGCGGCTGGTACAGTTCACCGCCGCGTTGTAATTCTGGTAGCAATTGCGCGGGTTCAAAAGCTGTGCGCAGGTCAGATCCGCCAGCGTGACGGTACGGTCGAGGGACCGGCGGGGGTAGCAGTCCGTCCCGTATGAGGTCGCCCGCAGATGGACGCTGCGGCCGGCTACGAGATCTTCGATGACGTGTGCGCCGCCGTATTTGAACTGGCCCGGATAGACTTTGTTCTGGGGATCGTCCTCGGGCAGCTCGGTGGCGCCAAGATAGGCGTCCACGGCGGCAAGCCCGGCGTAGGCGGGGACGTCGTTCATCCAGACCCGGGTGGTGCGGATTTTCGGCGGTTCGGGCTGGCCGATGTTGAACAGCAAACCGGACGAGCACATGGGCGAGAACGTGCCCGTGGTCACCACGTCGACTTCACGGGCGGCTTTTTCCGGGCCCATGCGCCGGACGGCCTCGGTCATTTCCTCAGCGTTGAGGACAACAGCCCGGCCTTTTTTGATGCGCTCGTTGATTTCCGCGATTGTCTTGATAACCTTATGAGAAGACACAATATTTTCCCTCGACAGCTGGTTGATTCCCTCGGCGGACGCCGTTCGGTTCTGCTGCCTCTTACTGTTATCATAAGCCCTTCCGGCAGTCCATGACCGTGCCGACGCGGCCCAAAGAACCCGCCGCTCCAGCGGTGAAGAGGCGGGCCATACCTTGGCGGACGGCACGGCTTTATGATACTACCCCATTTCGAAAACATACCAATGAGATCCATCACCAAGCAATGGAGCATACATGAACCTTTCCAAATACGAACATGCGGAGCGCAAGGAGGCCGAAGCCTCCAAAGATGCCCCCGAAACCCCGCAGGACAGCGGCGCGGAACAGAAGCACCACACGCTGTTCGGCAAGCAATTCACTGAAAAAGAGCAGAAAACCTTATTCCTCTACCTCGTCATCGGCATCGTCCTCATGGAGCTCGCGGTAACGGTGGGCGCCATCATCATCAGCATCACCAACGCCCAGCCCTCGTCCAGCGGCGTGCCGCACTTCCAATTCCCGTGGATCGGCTATCTGGTCGCCGTGGTTATGGTCCCTGTGCTCGCCATGCTGCTGGTCAACCTCGTGAGCCTCGGCTTCTCCCGGGGGGCGCGCGGCGGCGAAGACGTGAACCTCGAAGGCGTCCCGCAGCGGATGCAGACGTTTTACGCGCTGGTCCGGGGAGCGCCCACGGTGATCCTGTTCGCGGGCTTCGTGCTCATGTGCGCCGCGATCTACTATCTCGACGGGGTGATGAGCCTGCTCCTGAAACTCGGGGAAAATTTCCATCTGGTCGCCATCTGGGTCGTGGGCGGCTTCGCCGTGGCCTGGATGGTCAGCTATGTGGTCCGGGCGTGGATGCACTACAAAACCAAGCAGATGGAAGCCGAATACGCGTTCCGCCACGAAGTGCTGGAACGTACCGGCATGGTCATCCTCGATACCAAGCACGCGCCGACCACGGAACTGCGCATGTTGCCCCCGGTCCCCGGCGGCCAGCCAGGAGCCCTGCCTCCCGCCGTGGATGTGGACGCCTCAGCCGCGCTCCCGTCCGCCGAAGAGGGGCAGGAGGATTCCTCCCAAACGACCGTGGATGTAGGCAGCGAGAAAAAATAGCGCTTCCCTCCCGCGTCCGGAAAATGTCCCCCGCGAACAGCCCGCATCGCCCCAACAAAACGGGGCTGTTGCCCCACGAAACACCCATCGCGGCACGCGGCGTATCAACAAAACGGCAAGCCCTTCCGGTCATGCATCGGAAGGGCTTGCCGTTTATGGAGTGAGGATGATGTGAACGGGAGGGGATTCTCCCGAAGAAAAAGGGGGAGGAGCCTGTCGCCAAAGGGGGCACAGCTGATCAGCCGCCCCGTCTTGAGGGTATCCTCTCACCCGCATGATGCGTTCATGGCGTTGAGAGGAAAGGGGGAATCCCCGGCTTCCGCCTTTGGGTGAGGATTCCCCCTTCATCATATGCCTACTGGATCTTCTTGTTGCCTTCCCACATCTGGTCGGCCTTCGGCAGGGGCTTCAGGTACGCGAACCACGGATGGGTCTTGAGGTATTCGGGGTCCTGCTGGAGCTTGCGGCTCATCTTGAGGATGGGCGGCACGATCTGCTTGATGTCACCTTCCAGCTTCGGCGCGATGCCGTAGTTGGTGGCCTTGAGCGCCGCGTTGATGGCGTCCTGGCTCAGGGTGATGGAACTGGTCAGGGTGTCGAGGGCCTTGGCGGGGTTATGGAACCCGACGCTGTTTTCGGCGGACACGAAATCCCAGAACATCTGGCCCTTGCGGACGGCTTCCTTGGCCCGGATGATCAGCTGATCATAATCGGCGGGCTTTTCTCCGGTGTACTCGAGAGCAAGGCGCACGGCTTCGTGGGCGCGCACGGAGTATTCCTGCGCCACGAGAAGCTGCTTATAGGTCTTGTCCTGCGTGTATTCGATGCGTCCGCGCAGGTAGGCCGCGGTCTTGTCGGCATGGCACTGGCGGCAGGCGCGCAGTTCGGGGTCACGCAGGGGCGAGGTCCACCAGTGGCTGGACATCTTCTTGCCTTCCTCGCGCTGGTACGGCATGTGGCAGTCGGCACAGGCCACACCGGCGGCGCCGTGCGGACCGTCGATCCACGTTTCATAGTCGGGATGCTGCATCTTCAGCATGGGCGTCTGGGAAACGGGGTGCACCCAGTCGGCGAACTTGCCCTTGAAGCCGGGCATGTCCACATTGCCGTTGTCTTCATACACGCTGTAGATGGCTTCGGGCGTGAAGCCGTTCTTCCACGGGAAGACAGGGCGCTTGGTGGGGCCGTGGCCGGGATCGTTGAAGTAGTATTCCACATGGCACTGGGCGCACACGAGCGAACGCATCTCGCTGCGGGGGAGCTTTGCGGGGTCCTTGCCCACGGACTTCAGATAATCCTTGAGCGGCTCGCTGTAGAGCTGGAGCTGCATGGTTTCGGCGTTGTGGCAGGTCGCGCAGCCGATGGAATCGTCGTCCGTGACTTCCGTACGGAACTGGTTGAAGTCCTTGGCCCAGAAATCGTCGCCGTACTGCTTGATCCACTGCACCATCTTGGGGGTCTTGCAGTTCCAGCAGGTGGCGGGCATCCCGCCCTTTTCACCGTACCGGTTGATGCGGTCGATTTCGAGGATGTCGTGGATCGCATACGTGTGGCCGCGCGCTTCACGGTATTCGTACATGAAGGGATAGCCGAGCCACAGGTTCTTGAGGTAGGGCTGGGCCGCCTGCTTGTAGCCTTCGGGCAGGGGATCCACGTCGTCGTTCTTCATGAAGTTGACGGAGCCCTTATACTTGCTCATGAACGTGGATTCGTTGTTGCGGTCGTAGCTGGCGGCCTGAAGGGGAAAGTCCTTGCGAAACGCCGAGGTCTTGTTGTCGTCGGAGTCCTTCAAGCCCGTCTTGTAGACCGGGGTCTTCAATTCGGCTGTGGACACGTCGTCGCAGCCCGCGGCAAGTCCCAGGGCGGCGCACACCACCGCCAACCTGATCAGAGTGTAAAATACTCGGCTATTCATCGGCCACCATCCTTGTGCTGATGGGCTTCATGCGCATGTGCTGCGCACTACGGTGACAGTCGACGCAGTAGGGCTTGGCGTCCATGCTGGCGACATTCTCGTTGGTTGCAAAATGACAGGCCTTGCAGTTCGCGTTGACGACGTCCTTCGTCGCCATGCCCGCCACGATGGGAAGGTCCACATCGCCCAGGGTATTCATGTAGAAATCCCTGGCGCCTTCCTTCGCCTTAAAGGGCAACTTCGACAGCAACGCCGTCGGAGCGTGACATTCGTTGCAAGCCAGCTTGGCATGGGGGGACAGCTTGTGCGTCCGTGCGGCCTGTTCCATGATATGACAACTGGAACAGAAGGGACGCGCATCCGTCACCCGCATACCCCACGCCAGCCCTGCCAGCACGAGCACGCCCAGCGCAACGCCGCCCAGCAGTATCTTCAACCACGGGCACTTGCGGGGTGACACCTCAGACATTCTTGCCTCCTCTTGCAACAGATACCAAAACCGCTTTGGCGGGCCGTCTCCCGGCGCGCCGCGAACGGCAATCCTCTTATGCCTTCTATCAAAAACCGTGCCGGGATTGCGCCTTTTCGTACAAAGCGCAATCCTCTTGAAATAACAAAATGATACGGGAGAGGTGAAGATGAGGAGCATTCTCATTCTTCCTTTTCCCTTGCTACAGTATGATTTTTATGACAGCTAGTCAGAAAAAGCTGACAGGTTGTCCGATTCAGACAACCTGTTCAGAATGGTTCCTATTTTATCACAAGCCTGGAGCCGATCCACCGGATCAAGAGAAGACACGGCGCGGGAGCGGCAGGAACCGGGCAAGCCGTCCGGAAGTTCCGGGATACGGGCAACCGGCCTCACGGATTCCCCTGCCTCCGTTCCACAGAGGAGCCTTTCATGTCCACGTTCTCATGGCGCGTGTTGCGCCTTCCCTTGCTGATCACCCTGCTCTGGGGGCTGCTGCTGTTCACGCTGTTCCGCTGGACCGCCCAGCGCGAGGACGAGTATACCACGGGACTGGCCCGCATCCAGACCGCGACGCTCTTTTCCAGCATCGTGGATACCCGCGACTGGAACGCCAACAACGGCGGCGTCTGGGTCCGCGAACACCCCGGCTGCCCCGCCAACCCGTGGCTGCCGGAGGAGGAGCGCACCCTCCGCGCCGAGGGAGGCACGACCCTCGTGAAGGTCAACCCCGCCTATATGACCCGGCAGATCGCGGAAAGCTTCACCTCCACGCTGGCGAGCTTCCGCATTTCCAGCCTGTCCCCGAAGCGTCCGGAAAACCGGGCCGATCAGTGGGAAACCGGGGCCCTGCTCTCTTTCGAAAAGGACAGGCACGAGCTTTTCGATCTCGTTTCCGACAAGGAGGGTATGCGTTACCGCTATATGGCCGCCCTGCCCGCCAAGGAAAGCTGCATCCAGTGCCATCAGGACAAGAAGGTCGGCGACGTGCTCGGCGGCATCAGCGTATCCATCTCCGCCGAGCCCCTTTTTGCAGCGGCGACCGAACGCAAGCGCACCACCGGGCTCGCATTCGGGATCATCGGGATCATCGGCATGGTGGGGATCGGCGGGGCCACGTTCCAGATCAACCGCAAGAAGGAGCTTGCCGAAGCCGCCAACCGCACCAAGAGCGCCTTCCTCGCCAACATGACCCACGATATGCGTACCCCGCTGACCGGCATCCTCGGCATGACCGAACTGCTGGAACGCGAAACGCAGGATTCGCGTCACCGCTATCTGCTCGCCAACCTCCGGAAGGCCACCGACAGCCTGCTTACGGTCGTCGACGGCATCATGCGCTATTCACTGCTTGAGGCCGACAGGCAGCCCACCTGCTGCGCGCCGTTCTCCCTGCGCGCCGAGCTCGGCGCCTGCATCGCCGTGCTGCGCCCGGCCTGCGCCAGCCGGGACATCCGGCTTTCGCTCGTGACGGACGACACCGTCCCCGACAGGCTCGTAGGCGACGGTTTCCGGCTGCGTCAGGCGCTCGGCAACCTGCTCGGCAACGCGGTGAAATTCACGGAAAAGGGTTCCGTGACCCTGCGCGTCACCCGGGCGGAATCGCAGGCCCCCGAGGGCCGATGCGCGCTGTCCTTCCAAGTCATCGACACCGGCAGGGGCATCCCCACGGACGAACAGGAACGCATCTTCGAGAGCTTTGAACAGGGCTCCGGCGTCCGGGATTCGGGCGATCAGCACGAAACCGGCGTGGGCCTCGGGCTTGCCATCGCCCGCAACATCGCGCGGCGCTTCGGCGGCGACCTGACGCTCTCCAGCACGCCCGGCATGGGCAGCGTGTTCACCTTCACAGCCCTGTTCCGTCTGGCGGCCGACTCGGACGGCCTGCCGGAAACGCCCGCCTCCCCTTGCCCCGCTTCTCCCTCCCCCCTCGCCCAGCCTGACCGCCCCGCAGAAACGGGGACGAGCGGACGGCTGGTGGTCGCTGAAGATACGGCGGTTACGGCCCTGTTCCTCAGCGAAGCGCTGACGCAGGCCGGATATGCCGCGCACATGGCGAGCAGCGGAGAGGACGCCTTGTACCTCATCCGCAAACTGCAACCCGACGCCGTACTGCTGGACATGCACCTCCCGGACATGACCGGGCTCGACATCGCGGGGCAAATCCGTTCCGGGGAACTCGGCGTCGCGCCGGAGACCCCGATCCTCGTGCTGACCGCCACGCTGGACCCCGGCGACGAACAGGCGTTCCGCCGCATGGGGATCAACCGCTGGCTGCTCAAGCCCGTACAGGCCGGAAAGCTGGCCTCCGTCGTGGCCGACCTGCTCCCATTCACCCGCAAGGGACAAGAGGAAACGCCCATGCCCGCATCCGAACCCGCTGAACAGCCCGCCGACGTCTTTGATCCCGCCGCCGCGCTGGATGCTCTGGGCGGTGAAGCCCTCCTCAAGCGGCTGGCGGGGATCTTCCTCGGAGAGGAACCCAACATCCGGGCCAATCTGCAACGCTTCGCCCTGTCACCGGAAACGCTTCCCGAACTTTGCCCCGAGCTGCGGCGTCAGGCGCACAGCCTCAAAAACGGCGCGGGCATGTTGCACCTTGAGAGCCTGCGCAAGGCCAGCTCCGATCTGGAGCAGGCCGCCGCGTCCCCGGCCGGACAGGACTTTACCGCCCTGCTGGGCATTACCATCGAAGCGCTGGAACGGGCTTCCGCCGCTCTTCGTAAACACTGTGGGGCGTAAATATGGCCCGTATCCTTGTTGTCGATGACGAAAGCCTGATCCGGATACTCGTGGCCGATGTGGGGGAGTCCCTCGGGCACGAAGTGCTCACCGCCGCCTCCATCAAAGAGGGGCAAGACCTCGCGCAGCGCGGCGTGGACATCGTACTGCTGGATGTACTGCTCCCGGACGGGGACGGGCTCGCCCATGTGGAGACCTTTTCACAGCTTCCGGGCCGTCCGGATGTGATCATCATTACGGGGCATGGCAACGCCGACGCCGCCGAGGCGGCCCTGCGATCCGGGGCGTGGGAGTATCTGGTCAAACCGCTCCGCGTCCGCGATCTCTCGAAGGCGCTCACGCAGGCCGTGCAATGGCGAAACAGCCGGGACAGCCAGTCCCGCAGCCTGCTGCGGCATCCCGACATCATCGGGAAAAGCCCCGCGCTGGCCGAAGCGCTGGAAGCATTGCGGGAAGCCGCCGCGAGCAACGTCAACGTACTCATCACCGGGGAAACCGGGACCGGCAAGGAACTGTTCGCCAGCGCCCTGCACGCCAACAGCCTGCGGGCGTCCGGCCCGTTCGTCACCGTAGACTGTACCACCTTGCCCGAAACGCTGGTGGAGGCGCATCTGTTCGGACACGCCCGGGGCGCGTTCACCGGAGCCGACAGGGCGCGCGAGGGTCTTCTCGCCGCCGCCGACCACGGCACGCTGTTCCTTGACGAAGTGGGCGAACTGCCCCTCCCCGTGCAGGGCGCGTTCCTGCGGGCGCTGGAGCTGCGCCGCTTCCGTCCCGTCGGCGAAGTGCGCGAAGAGGAAAGCGATTTCCGCCTCGTCGCCGCAACCAACCGGGATCTCGACGACATGGTGGGCATGGACCTCTACCGGAGCGATCTCCGCTTCCGGCTGCGGGGCATGACCATCCATGTGCCGCCGCTCCGCCGCCGCGCCGAAGACATCCCCCTGCTCGCCGAGCACTTCACCGCACGCTACTGCCAGCGCCACGAACTCCCGAACAAGGAGCTGACTCCCGACTGTTACGCGATGCTGGCGGACTATTCGTGGCCCGGCAACGTGCGCGAACTGCGCCACACCATCGAACGGGCCTGCGCAGCAGCGGGGGACGGAACCCAGCTGTTTACCCGGCACCTGCCCACGGAAATCCGCATCGAACTGGCCCGCAAACGGCTTGTGCACCTCTCCGAGCCAGAGGAATCCGCGCCGACCGCCCCTCTCCCGGAACAAGAACCCTCCACGCAGCCCCGGAAGCCCGAAACCTTCCCCACCCTGCGCGACATGAAGGCCAAAGCCGAACGCGATTACATCGCCGGGCTGTTCGCCGCCTGTCAGGGAGACGTCCGCCGCGCCGCCGGGATTGCCGGCGTTTCACGCGGGCATTTCTATGAACTGCTGAAAAAATACGGGCTGGACAGGACGTCTTCCATTCCGGAATTCCCGGCCATTTGACGCCGGGAACGGAGGAACATTGAGTTGAAACCCCACTGTTTCAAAGCCCAAAAACGCTAGTCGGCCCATGCCATTCCGATGATGCGGTATTCGCCGTCGCCTTGTTTCTCCCAATAGAGGCGGCGTACCCCCGTCTCCGCGCCTCCGTCGGGCGAAGCCGTGCGCTGGGCAAACCACGAAACCACATACCCCGGCCCTTCCAGAGCCCGGACAGGCCCGAATGTGACCCGTACACGCTTTTCTTGGCGCTCTACCTTCCTTATGGATGCCCCGGCCTCGCCGCGGCGCCAAGCCGCGCGCCAGCCACGGGTGCGTTCCTCCACTTCGCGTACGGCGTCCTTCCGGGGCGCGATTTCCACCCGTTCGCCGATAAGCACGGGTGTCCCCCGCTTCAGTTCCGGCCCGACTTCGGCGATATCCTTGAGGTTCAGGACGACGCATCCCCGGCTTTCAAACGGCGTGATCGCCCTGCCCCGGCTGTGCACCCAAATCCCCGATCCCGTCTTGCCGCGCAGCCGATCCACGGGATTCGGGTAGTCAAGGATATAAGCTTCCCCGCCGTACTCCTCAAAATCCAGCCGTTCCGTCCGTTTCCGCACAACAAAATAAACGCCCTCCGGCGTCTTCAAGTCGCCGCGTACCTGTTTGTCGCCCTGCGCCTGCCCGGTTGTACACAGATAATCGCGGGATTTCCCCTTCTCCATGAGGAAAAAACGCTGACGCGACTTGTCCACGGCCACCACCGCCTGATCAGGCAGCCCATCCGTCACGGCCTCCCATGCCCTTGCCTCCGGCACGCACATCAAGCCAGCGAGCAACAGCGCGGTACAGCCCCACACCCTCATGGAAACACATTCAAACGGCATGAAAATCTCCTTTTCGCAAAAACCCAAGCCGTTATCCTGCGTCCCTCCCACTTTTTTGTCGACCCCCTTATTCTTTTCCCTGCCCGCCAAACAAAAAGCCCCCCGGAGATTCCTCCGAGGGGCCTCATCACAAGCGTCAATGCGTCAGGCTAGTCTTCTTTGGCAAGCTCGACCAGTTCGGGACGGGTAAACAGCGCGCGGAGCTGGTATCCCGCGGCTTCGATGGCTTCACGGCCGCCTTCGCCACGGTCAAGCACGGTACACACGGCAACCACGTTCAGGCCCGCGTCTTTCACGCGCTCGCACGCCTTCAGCAGCGAACCGCCGGTCGTGACCACGTCTTCGACCATCGCCACGGGATCGCCGGGCTTGAAGTTGGACAGGCCCTCCACATACTGGTTGGTGCCGTGGCCCTTGGATTCCTTACGCACGATGAGCCCGGCGAGCGGACGGCCCTTTTCATGCGAAATGACGGTGGTGGCGGAGATCAGCGGGTCGGCGCCGAGCGTCATGCCGCCGATGCCCTTGATGTCCAGATCGGCCAGCAGCTCGTTGAACAGCGTACCGATGAGCCACGACCCTTCGGGGTGCAGCGCGGTCTGGCGGCAGTCGAAATAGTAATCGCTCTTGCGGCCCGAAGCGAGGGTGAAATCCCCTTCGCGGTAGGAACGTTCGATCAGAATCTTGGCGAGGCGCTTTTTGAGTTCGCGCATGGTGGCTCCTGTGGTGGTAAGTGTGGAACCGGGGGAGGGGAGAAGGAACCTTTA
>OLGH01002934.1_pt1 | contig 12522 bp, 7 predicted proteins | sample 1604851 | NCBI WGS metagenome assembly OLGH01 (sample SAMEA3888894, study PRJEB22519) | human gut metagenome | biome: human gut; feature: human-associated habitat; material: faeces | place: Denmark | collected 2010 | reverse complement strand
TGGAACCGCGCCCACCCCAACCGCTTCATCCTGCACAACGGCGAGATCAACACGATCCGCGGCAACGTGGACACGATGCTTGCCCGCGAGGAAACCATCGGTTCCAACTATTTAAAGGACGATATGACGAAGGTTCTGCCCATCGTCAACCAGGGTGGCTCCGACTCTGCCCAGCTGGATAACACGCTGGAATTCATGGTCATGAACGGCATGGATCTGCCGCTGGCCGTCATGGTCACGATCCCCGAGCCGTGGGACAACAACAAGTCGATGGACCCGAAGAAGCGCGACTTCTATCAGTACTATGCCACGATGCTGGAGCCGTGGGACGGCCCCGCCAGCATCCTGTTCAGCGACGGCGACGTGATGGGCGCAGTGCTGGACCGCAACGGTCTGCGCCCGAGCCGCTACTACATCACGAAGGATGGCCGCCTGATCCTTTCCAGCGAGGTCGGCGTGCTCGACATTCCCGCCGACGAGGTCGTGCGCAAGGACCGTCTGCGCCCCGGCAAGATGCTGCTGGTGGATACCGTCAGGGGCGAGCTGGTGGACGACGAAAAGCTGAAGGCCGACTACGCCAGCCGCCAGCCCTACGGCGAGTGGCTGGACCGCAACCTCGTCCCGCTGTCCAGCCTGAAGGTGCCCAACAAGAAGGTGCCCAGCTACACGAAGGATCAGCTTGTCCAGCTGCAGAAGGCGTTCGGCTACCGGTATGAGGACGTCTCCACGATCATTCTGCCGATGGCCAAGAACGGCGGCGAGCCCGCCGGGGCCATGGGCAGCGATACTCCGCTGGCCGTTTTGAGCCACACCCGCCCGAATCTGAGCGAGTATTTCAAGCAGATGTTTGCGCAGGTCACGAACCCGCCCATCGACGCGCTGCGCGAGAAGATCGTCACCTCGACCACCGTCTACGTCGGTGCGCAGGGCAATCTTCTGGAAGAGGACGCCGACAACTGCAAGGTCCTGAAAATCGAGAACCCGATCCTGACCGAGACCGACCTGCTCAAGATCAAGGCCATGGACGTGCCCGGCTTCAAGGTCGTGACGCTGTCCATCTGCTACTACAAGAACACCGACCTGGAAAAGGCCATTGAGCGCCTGTTTGTCGATGTGGACCGCGCCTACCGCGACGGCGCGAACATCCTGATTTTGTCGGACCGTGACATTGACGAGTACCACGTCGCCATTCCCAGCCTGCTGGCTGTGGGCGCGGTCAGCAAGTATCTGGTCCGCACCCGCAAGCGCACCGCCATGGCGCTGATTCTGGAAAGCGGCGAGCCGCGCCTGGTACACGACTTCGCCACGCTGTTGGGCTACGGCGCAGCTGCCATCAACCCGTATCTGGCGCAGGAGACTATCGGTGAGCTGATTTCCGACGGCCTTCTCGACAAGGACTACTACGCCGCTGTCAGCGACTACAACAAGGCCGTGCTGGCGGGCATTGTCAAAATCGCGTCCAAGATGGGCATTTCCACGATCCAGTCCTACGCGGGCAGCCAGATCTTTGAGGCGCTGGGCATCTCGAAAGAGGTCATCGACAAATACTTTACGAACACCGTCTCCCGCGTGGGCGGCATCACGATCCAGGACATCCAGAATGATCTGGAAGCCCGCCATCAGGAAGCATTCGACCCGCTGGGTCTGGACATCAACCGCGAGCTGCCGAGCCTGGGTGCGCACAAATTCCGCGGCGGTCCCGCTGCCGAGCAGCACCTCTACAACCCGCAGACCATCCACCTTTTGCAGCAGGCCTGCTGGACCGGCAATTACGATACCTTCAAGCAGTACACCGCCGCCGCTGCCAATGAGAACGGCGACGCGATGCACCTGCGCAGCCTGCTGGACTTCAATTATCCCGAGCAGGGCGTGCCCCTCGACGAGGTCGAGAGCGTTGACTCCATCGTCAAGCGCTTCAAGACCGCGGCGATGAGCTACGGCGCGCTGTCCGAGGAGGCCCACGAGTGCATGGCTATCGCCATGAACCGTCTGGGCGGCAAGTCCAACACCGGCGAGGGCGGCGAGGCCGAGGACCGCTTCGGCACCGAGCGCAACTCCGCCATCAAGCAGGTGGCATCCGCCCGCTTCGGCGTGACAAGCAAGTATCTGGTCTCCGCCAGTGAGATCCAGATCAAGATGGCGCAGGGCGCGAAGCCCGGCGAGGGCGGCCAGCTGCCCGGCGGCAAGGTCTACCCGTGGGTCGCCAAGACCCGCAACTCGACCACCGGCGTCGGCCTGATCTCTCCCCCGCCCCACCACGATATTTACTCGATCGAGGACCTGGCGCAGCTGATCTACGATTTGAAGTGCTCCAACCGCAAGGCAGCCATCAACGTCAAGCTCGTCAGCGAGGCCGGTGTCGGCACGATTGCCGCGGGCGTTGCCAAGGCCGGTGCGGAGGTCATCCTGATTTCCGGCTTTGACGGCGGCACGGGCGCAGCCCCCCGCAACTCCATCCACAACGCAGGTCTGCCGTGGGAGCTGGGCATTGCCGAGGCACACCAGTGCCTGATCATGAACGGTCTGCGCAGCCGCGTCCGCATCGAGGCGGACAGCAAGCTAATGAGTGGCCGCGACGTTGCCATTGCCGCCCTGCTGGGTGCCGAGGAATTCGGCTTCGGCACCGGCCCGCTGGTGGCCATGGGCTGCGTCATGATGCGCGTCTGCAACCTTGACACCTGCCCCATGGGCATCTGCACCCAGAACCCCGAGCTGCGCAAGCGGTTCAAGGGCAAGCCCGAGTACATCATGAACTTTATGCGCTTCATGGCCGAGGACCTGCGCGAGTACATGGCAAAGCTCGGCGTGCGCACCGTCGATGAGCTGGTGGGCCGCACCGACCTGCTCAAGGTCAAAGCCGCGCCCGCAGGCTCCCGCGCCGGTGAGATGGACCTGACTGCGCTTTTGCAGAACCCGCTGGTCGAGAACTCCAACGTACACTTCAACGCGAAGGATGTTTACAACTTCCAGCTGGAAAAGACCCCCGACATGCGCATCCTGATGAAGAAGTTCAAAAAGAGCTTCGACTCCGCCGAGCCGAAGCCCAGCACCGTCACGCTGGACGTCGGCAACACGGACCGCGCGTTCGGCACGATCATTGGCAGCGAGATCACCGCCAGGTTCGGCAACACGCTGCCCGACGACACGTTCCATGTCATCTGCCACGGCTACGGCGGCCAGAGCTTCGGCGCGTTCATCCCCAAGGGCCTGACGCTCGAGCTGGTCGGCGACGCGAATGACTACATCGGCAAGGGTCTGTCCGGCGGCAAGCTCATCGTCTACCCGCCGAAAGACGCCGCCTTTGACCGCAGCGAGAACATCGTCATCGGCAACGTGGCACTGTACGGTGCTACGGGCGGCACCGCGTTCATCAACGGCGTGGCCGGTGAGCGCTTCTGCGTGCGCAACTCCGGCGCTACTGCCGTTGTGGAGGGCGTGGGCGACCATGGCTGCGAGTACATGACCGGCGGCACGGTGGTCGTGCTTGGCAAGACCGGCAAGAACTTTGCAGCCGGCATGAGCGGCGGCATCGCCTACGTGCTGGACGAGGACTGGGACTTCTACCAGCGCGTCAACAAGGACATGGTCAGTCTGGAGCCTGTGGAGCACAAGTACGATGTATCGCTGTTGAAAGACCTGATCCGTGAGCATGTGGAGCTGACCGGGTCGCCGCGCGGCAAGGAAATCCTTGACAACTTCGGCGAGTATCTGCCCAAGTTCAAGAAGGTCCTGCCTCACGACTACGACAAAATGCTGCGCCTGATCGCCCAGATGGAGGAAAAGGGCGAGGACAGCGAGCAGGCCCAGATTGAGGCGTTCTACGCCATGAAAAGCACAAAGTAAGGGAGGCAGAGTACCATGGGCAAACCGACAGGATTTATGGAAATTACGCGGCAGACCAGTTTAGAGCTGCCGCCCGAGGAGCGCATCCGGAATTTTAACGAGTTTCACGTCCCTCTGCACACCGACGAGCAGCAGGCCCAGGGCGCACGCTGCATGGACTGCGGCGTCCCCTTCTGCCAGAGCGGCGTTCAGCTGGGCGGCATGTTCAGCGGCTGCCCGCTGAACAACCTGATCCCCGAGTGGAACGACCTGGTCTATCAGGGCAAGTGGGATCTGGCCGTGCACCGGCTGATCGCCACGAACCGATACCCGGAGTTCACGAGCCGGGTCTGCCCCGCCCTGTGCGAGGCGGCCTGCACCTGCGGCAACGTCACGGGTGACCCGGTCACGGCCAAGGAAAACGAGCGTGCCATCGTGGAATACGGTTACGAGAGCGGCGCCATTCATGCCGTGCCGCCCCCGGCCCGCACGGGCAAGACCGTGGCGGTCATCGGCGCAGGTCCCGCGGGCCTGTCCGTGGCCGACCTGCTCAACAAGCGCGGCCATCGCGTGACCATCTATGAGCGCGAGGACCGCGCAGGCGGCCTGCTGATGTACGGCATCCCCAACATGAAGCTGGAAAAGTGGGTCATTGACCGCCGCGTGAAAATTTTGCAGGACGAGGGCATTGAGTTTGTTTTTAACGCCGACGTCGGCAATACGGTCAGCGCCGAGGAGCTGAAGGCCCGCTATGACGCCGTGGTGCTGTGCTGCGGCGCGAAGCAGGCCCGCGACATCCAGGCCCCGGGCCGCGACGCGCAGGGCATCTTCTTTGCGGTGGATTACCTGACCAGCGTGACCCGCAGTCTGCTGGATTCCAACTTTGCGGACGGAAAGGCGGTTTCCGCCGCGGGCAAGCGCGTGCTGGTCATCGGCGGCGGCGACACCGGCAACGACTGCGTCGGCACGGCCATCCGCCAGGGCTGCGAGAGCGTCATGCAGCTGGAAATGATGCCCTGCCCGCCCGCAACCCGTGCCCCCGGCAACGACTGGCCCGAGTGGCCCCGCGTGCTGAAAACCGACTACGGCCAGCAGGAGGCCATCGCCAAATTCGGCTTTGACCCCCGCGTCTACCAGACGACGGTCAAGGAGTTCTACAAGAACGAGGCCGGGCAGGTCTGCGGCGCGCTGATCTCCAAGCTGAAAAGCGAGGTCGTGGACGGACGCCGCCAGATGGTGCCCACCGGCGAGGAGTTCACCGTGGACTGCGACCTGGTGCTGATCGCGGCAGGCTTTACGGGCTGCGAGCCCTATGTGGCCGATGCGTTCGGCGTCGAGCGCACGAAGCGCGGCACCGTGGCCGATGTGAAGTACGCCACTGCCGACCCGAAGGTGTTCGCCTGCGGCGATATGCGCCGCGGCCAGAGCCTTGTCGTCTGGGCGCTGCGCGAGGGCCGCGACACCGCCGCCGTCGTGGATGAAAAGCTGATGGGATATACGAACCTGTGACCTACTTTCTTTGAAAAGAAAGTAGGCAAAGAAACTTTAAAACCTTAACCCATACATGGGCCGCCCCGTAGGGTTTACAGGGGCTGCCCCTTTAACCCATACATTGTAGGGCGGGGCACCCTCACCCCGCTGCGGCGGCCTGAGGGCAGGCCGCCCTACATACTGCCCTGCGGGGCGTCGAGGACGCCGCCCCCTACAACATACAGCATAGCACAAAAAGGCACCTGCCCACACGGACAGGTGCCTTTTTATATCGTATTATCGCTCACATTTCCAGAAGTGGCAGCTGTACGGCTCCAGCGTGCTGCCGCCGCCAAAGTCGTGGCCGGCGCCTGTGATGAGGTCAACCGCGCGGCCGCAGCCCGCGTCAAAGTGGGCGTCAAACGGATTGCCGTCGGCGTTGATGGCCACCAGCACCCGCTCACCGTCGGCGTAGCGCTCAAAAATCAGCTGCTTAGGCTGGACCAGCACATTGCGGTAGCTGCCCCGGCACAGCGCCTTGCTGCCCGTGTGGGCGTGGGCCAGCGCCGCGATCCAGGCGGTCAGGTCGTTCTCCTCGGGCTTCTCCACCGCCGGGCGCAGCGTCGGGTCGCCGTTGCGCTTGTCGCCCTCCATGCCCCATTCACTGCCGTAGTAGACCGACGGCACACCGGGCATACCGAACAGCAGACCGTAGATGGGGCGTAGGCAGCCCTTGTCCGTCAAAATCGTCGCAATGCGCGTTACATCGTGGTTATCCACAAAGCTCAGCAGGTGCTTGCCCGTGTACAGGCACCACTGCTCGGAGCCGAACTGGCGGTTCAGGCTGTAGCTGATCTCGTGCATGTTGCCCGTGTTGAAGCTCGAATACAGGCCCTTGTAGCACTCGTAGTTCGTTACGCTGTGGCAGGCGTGGTCGTTCATCCAGCGGTTGTAGTCGCCGTGCAGCGTCTCACCCACCAGTGCGAACTCCGGCTTGATGCTGTCGGCCAGCCCGCGCAGCTCGGCCAGAAAGCCGAGGTCGAGGCAGTAGGCAACATCCAAACGCAGGCCGTCGATGTCGTAGTCCCGCACCCAGCCGCGCACAACGTCAAACAGGTAGTTTTTCACCGCCGGGTTCTGCAGATTCAGCTTGACCAGCTCGTTGCAGCCCTCCCACGCTTCATACCAGAAGCCGTCGTTGTAGTTGGTGTTGCCGTCAAAGCTGATGTGGAACCAGTCCTTGTACGGGCTGTCCCAGCGCTTCTCCTGCACGTCCTTGAACGCCCAGAAGCCACGGCCCACATGGTTGAACACGCCGTCAAACAGGATTTTTATGCCCGCCGCGTGCAGCGCCGCGCAGACCTGCCTGAGGTCGTCGTTTGTGCCCAGGCGGCAGTCCACCTTATTGTAGTCGCGGGTGTCATAGCCGTGGGCGTCGCTCTCGAACAGCGGGTTGAACAGCACGCAGGTCGCGCCCAGGCGCTTGATGTGCTCCACCCAGTCCAGCACCCGCAGAATGCGGTGCTCGCCCGCCTGCGCCTGGTCACCGTCGTTTTGCAGCGGTGCGCCACAAAGCCCCAGCGGATAGATCTGATAAACTACTGCCTCATCGTACCACATGTTGTTTTCCTCCCCGAATTAAAACTTCTTTTTCAGTTTTGGCTTGAGTATGACGTGGTAATACCGCGTCAGTGCCGCCAGTGCGCGGTCACACAGCCAGAACGACAGGTTGCCCGCGGCCAGCAGTGCTGCCAGCATCCCGACGCCGTCGGCCAGCAGCTCGTCCAGCACGGCGGGCCCGAGCAGCGCAAACAGCAAAAGATACACCAGCACCGTGCCCGCGTTGAACACCGCGAATTTCAGCACCCAGCGCAGGAGCGTGCTTTTTATGCCGTTCAGCTTGACGCGCAGCACGGGGTAATACCCCATGACCAGCACGTAAAACAGCGCCAGTTCGGTCTCCGGCACAAAGAGCACGGCCAGAATTGCCACGCAGACGTAGAGGGTCAGCGCGTAGCGCGTGCCGTATTCCTCCAGCACCGGGATGAGCAGGAACGCCGCCAGCATCGGCGCGGCATAGGTGCCGATCTGCAGTGCACTGCCCAGCAGCAAAAGCACCACCGAAAGCGCCCCCAGCATACCGCAGAGGGCTATCTTCTGGCTTTCCGTTTTGCGCATCGTTCCGCCTCCCACCGTTTTTCGATTCTTGTACATTATACCCTATTTTGTTTCACATTGCAAGGCATCCATCTGTGCAACCGTACAAAAATTGTAGCCCTGCTCCCGGAAATAGGCGATCATATCGGGCAGGGCCTTGACGGTCTGACCTGTTGCTTTTGTATCATGCAGCAGGACGACACAGGTGTCCTGACCATCGGCATCACGGCGAATGTTGCGCAAAATCTGCGCGGCATCCGGGTGGCTGGCGGTGGCGTCCTCGGCGCAGACGTTCCAGTCGATCCAGTGGTAGCCCTTGTCCTCGGCCTGGGCCTTCAGGGCCTTCATGATGCCGTTTCCGCCGTAGCGGTGGCTGACTGTGTTTGTGCTGCCGCCGGGGAAACGCAGCCAGTCGATGGCCGCCACATCCACATACGGCTCCAACGCCTGGCGCAGCGTTCTGATGTCCTGCCAGAATGCGTCCGTGCTCGCATAAATTTTGGAGTATTGATGCGTCGCGCTGTGCAGCGCGATCTGATGCCCCGCCGCCGCGATGTCCGCCACAAGGGGCAGATATTTTTCGTTGGCGTCCTGCGCGCAGACAAAGAAGGTGGCCGGGACCTGCTCCTTATCGAGAATTTCCAGAATTGGCCGGGTGTTTTTGCTGGGGCCGTCGTCAAAGGTCAGGCAGACGATTTTGGGCAGCGCCGTCTCCCCCGTCGCCGCCGACACCGCAAAGCAGTCGTTGGGGGTGTCGGTCTCGGCGTACTCCCGGTGGTACAGCAGATGGATGATGCCGGACAGCAGCACCAACATAGCCGCCAGCACCACGCCCGCCAGCAATCTTGCGTTTCGTTCCTCTCTGTCTGCATCCCGCCGCATGGCAAGCCCCTCCCCTGTTGTGGTCTGGTACAGGGTATGCGGGCACGGCGGGAAATAGACATAGGCAGCAGTGTATGGTATAATAGAGAAAACACTGTGGGAGGCCCGCCGCATGAAGCTGAAAATTACCAAATCTGACAAGCAGGCGCTGCTGGCGGCGCTGGCCGTCTGCGGGATCGGCATACTGTTTTCCATCCTTATTGTGCTGGGGGTGGACATTTACCGCAAGCACACCTACACCAGCGTGATTTTGCCGGACGCCTATCGCATTACCGACATGAAAGCGAAGGAGCACACCTCCTACTCTGTCAATGGGGACAACACCGATTACGTCTACATCATCACGGTCAAATATGAGATCGACGGAACCAGCTACACGGACACACTGCAAATTTTGCAGGGCACCCATTTTGCCACCGAGCTGCACGCGCGCTACCTGGCCGACAACGCCCCGGAAGAAGTGCTGGGCAATTTGTATTATTCCGAGAAAGACCCATCCCATATTGGGCGGTATGGGGACGATTCTCTATTCGTAGAGTAAGTAACAAAACGCGGGAAACTGCCCTTTTACCGGCAGTCTCCCGCATTTTTCTTTATTTGTTTGGAGTTCTTTTCGGTTCCTTTTTTGTAAGAAAAGGAATAAAACTCTCGTACTTATTTCGCTCTTGCCTCATGCATCGCATTGATGCGCTTGCGCCAGAGGCGCGGGGCAAAAAGGGCCAGCATCGGGTAGAGCTCCAGACGGCCCGCCAGCATGTCAAAGGCCAGCAGCAGCTTGGCCGGAGCGGAGAAATCCGCAAAGCTGCCCATCGGGCCGACCATCTCAAGGCCGGGACCGACGTTGTTCAGGCAGGTCACGACGGATGTAAACGTCGTCACCAGATCGAACCCGTCCAGCGAGAGCAGCAGCACCGACAGCGTCAGCAGCAGCATATAAATGTTGAAATAGTTGTGCACACCGCGCAGCGTCTTTTCGTCCAGCGGCTTGCCCTCAAAGCGGACCGTCGTCACGGCATGGCTGTGCAGCATCTTGTTCAGATCCTGCCGTGCCGCCTTGAAAAGGATGATGACGCGCGATATTTTCAAGCCGCCTGCCGTCGAGCCCGCGCATGCGCCCACAAACATCAGGATCACGATCACGGTGCGGGAGTAGGTCGGCCAGAGGTTGAAGTCCGCCGTGGCGTAGCCGGTGGTCGTGATGATGGACGACACCTGGAAGAACGCCGTGCGCAGCGCCGTGCCGACACTGTCGTACATACTCGCGATGTTCGCCGTGATCGTCAGCGTCGAGAACGCGACGATGCCTAAGTAGACGCGCATCTCCTCGGAGGCGAACGCCTCACGGAAATGACGCAGCAGCAGGAAATAATACAGGTTAAAGTTAATGCCGAACAGCAGCATGAACACGCCGATGACGATCTCAAAATACGGGCTGTTGTACGCGCCGACGCTCAGCGCCTTGTTGCTGAAGCCGCCCGTGCCCGCCGTGCCGAACGCATGAATGAGCGCGTCAAACAGCGGCATACCGCCCGCGCAGAGCAGAATCGTCTCGATGACGGTCATGACCAGATAAATGGCATACAAAATCTTTGCGCTGTCGCTCAGCTTGCTGGAAATTTTTCCGCAGGTCGGGCCGGGGATCTCGGCGCGCATCAGGTGCATGGCACGGCCATCGGTCATGGGCAGCACGGCCATGGCAAAGACCAGCACGCCCATGCCGCCGATCCAGTGGGAAAAGCTGCGCCAGAACAGCGTGCCGTGGCTCAGCGCCTCGACGTCGGTCAGAATTGTCGAGCCTGTCGTCGTAAAGCCCGAGACCGTCTCAAAAAAAGCATCGGCAAAGGACGGTATCTCGCCGGAGATGACAAACGGCAGTGCGCCGAAAACCGACATCAGCACCCAGACAAGCGCCACGATGGCCAGGCCGTCGCGGGCGTAGATTTTCGTGTTTTGGGGGGTGCGCAGGCTGGTTATCAGGCCCAGCGCCAGCACGATCAGCGTCGGCCACAGGAAGGAAAGCACAACGCTCCACTCGCCGTAGATGGCGGCGCAGCCCATGGGAAAGAGCATGAGGGCTGCTTCGATCAGGAAGATGCGCCCCAGCACAAACCCTACCATTTTATAGTTCATGGCTGCGCCCTCACTTTACAATGTCGCGCAGCGAGTGCAGCGTTGTGTCGGTGGTGACGATGACGACATCGTCGCCCTCCTGCAGGGCATCGTTGCCGGACGGGATGACTGTCTGGCCATTGCGGCGCACGATGCCCGCCACCAGCAGCCCCTTGCGCAGGGTCAGATCCTTCAGCGGTACGCCGATGAACGGCAAACCCGGCGCAACGTTGAATTCCAGCGCCTCCACGCGCCCGCCCACCAGACGGTGCAGCGTCTTGATGTTCTCCGACTCAAAGCTGTTCTGCATGGCGCGGACGTACATGGCAATGGACTCCGACGTGACCGACGCCGTGGAGACGACGCTGTCCACCATCCTCTTGGCAGCGGCCAGCTCGGCGAAGGACTCGCGGTTGATCTTGGCCACGACCTTGCAGGAGTTCATCTGAGAGGCGTACATCGCCAGAATGATGTTTGTTTCGTCCAGGCCGGTCAGCGCCACAAAGGCGTCCATATCGGTGATGCGCTCCTCGCTCAGCAGCTCGGCATCCGCACCGTCGCCGTGGATGACCAGCACGCCGGGGAACTTCTCGCTCATCTCCTGGCAGCGGGCCGCATCGCTGTCGATGACGGTCACCCGCTTCTGGATGTCCTGCAGCTCCTTGACCAGATAATAGGTCATCCGGCTTGCACCGACGATCATGACGTTGCTGGCCTTGGCCTTGAACAGGTTCAGCTTGCGGAAGAAGGATTCCAGATCCCGGGCCGAGGCCGTCAGGTAGATCTTGTCCCCGGCCCGCAGCGTAAACATACCCGTGGGGATGATCGTCTCGCTGCCGCGGGCGACGGCGCAGATCAGAATTTTGACCCGGATGTTGCGGTACAGGTCCGACAGCTGCAAGCCCACCAGCGGGTTGTCGTCGGCCAGGCGGTACTCGATCAGTTCAAACCGCTGGCGGCAGAACTGCTCACGCTTGATGGCAGACGGAAAACGCAGTACGCGGGCGATCTCACGCGCCGTGGCTTTTTCCGGGTTGACGAACATCGACAGACCAAGGTCATCGCGCATAAAGCGCAGCTGCTTCTCATACTCCGGGTTGCGGATACGCGCAATCGTGTGCTGCGTGCCCAGCTTTTTGGCGACGAGGCAGGCCAGGATGTTGATCTCATCACTGGACGTTGTGGCGATCAGCAGGTCTGCGCCGTCCTCAAACGCCTCCTTCTGCACGTCATAGCAGCCGCCGTTGCCGGCCAGACCGCGCACGTCATAGATATTGACAATGTCCTCGATCAGGTCAGGGTTTTGGTCGATGACGACGATGTCGTTATTTTCCGCCGTAAGCTGGGCGGTCAGGGCACGGCCAACCTTGCCGAGGCCGACGACCACGATTCTCATACGAACGCTCCATTTCTCTTCAGCCCCTTGCCTCCCTCTGGGAGGGAGGTGGCCCCGCAGGGCCGGAGGGAGAGAGGCGTGCCATAGCCCGAAGCGCTCCGGGCCATGGCAAGGCTCTCTCCCCCACCCGCTGCGGCGGGAGCCCCCTCCCAGAGGGGGCCAAGGGGGGTTCATTTCCTGTCCTTAGTATACCACATTCCGTCTCTCGCGCACAGTTCACAGTATTGCCGTATTTCAACCAAAAAACCGTTGCTTCTTTCGTCAGATTGCCAGTTGCATTTTGTCCGCTTACCCCGTATAATAGAGACATAACAGCAAGGGCGCTGCGAATGTGTTTTCGCAGCGCCCTTTTTCTGTAAATAGAGGAAATAAAGGAGTAAGAAGTATGGCAGCAACCGTTATGGAACTTTACGGCAGCAAAGTCTTCAACGAGCATGAGATGCGCGAGCGTCTGCCCAGCTCGACCTACAAGAGCCTCAAGGCGACGATTGAGAAGGGCCAGCCGCTGGACCTTGAGGTCGCCAACGTCGTGGCCAGCGTCATGAAGCGCTGGGCCATTGAGCAGGGCGCCACCCACTACACCCACTGGTTCCAGCCTCTGACCGGCATCACCAGTGAGAAGCATGACGGCTTTGTCAGCCCCCAGCCGGACGGCACCGCCATCATGGAGTTTTCCGGCAAGGAGC
>OLGH01002933.1_pt1 | contig 12524 bp, 12 predicted proteins | sample 1604851 | NCBI WGS metagenome assembly OLGH01 (sample SAMEA3888894, study PRJEB22519) | human gut metagenome | biome: human gut; feature: human-associated habitat; material: faeces | place: Denmark | collected 2010 | reverse complement strand
TCACCGAAGATACACAACGCATGAGAAGCCAATGTACGAGCGGATACGTGGAAAACGCAAGGAAGCAATTCACCGGCGATCTTGTACATATTAGGGATCATAAGCAACAAACCTTGAGAAGCAGTGTAGGTTGTTGTCAAGGCACCAGCTTGCAATGAACCGTGAACAGCACCTGCGGCACCACCCTCTGATTGCATTTCCTGTACCATTACAGTCTCGCCGAAAATATTCTTACGTCCGGCAGCAGCCCATTCATCTACATATTCAGCCATTGTAGACGACGGAGTGATGGGGTAAATCGCGGCTACCTCGCTGAACATATACGAGATATGAGCAGCGGCCTGATTACCATCACAGGTTAAAAATTTCTTCTGTTTTGTCATAGACCTATAAAACTATTAGTATTAAAAAATATCCTTACTTAATATAAAAAACCGAACAACCAAAGCGGGATCATGTTCCCCTCCCCGATCTCGGTCTTATCGACAGCATAGTACATATCCGGATTGTTCTTCACTTTCATGTTTTCCTCGATCCGGAAATTATACATCGTATTCACCAGAAAGTGGGCGTTCTTGATTCCTTCATTCAGCTTATTGTCTTTCAATAGTTGGTTATAAAAGAACGACTCACGCACCGCCCCGGCATTTACCTCCATCGGACGGATGGGGTACATCAGGTTCGAGTTATACATATATACCTTGGAGGGTTTCTTCGGAAAGGATTCGCCCACCGGATACAGCATATTCATCAAACGGGCATCTGTCAAATACTTGATATAGTTCATCACGGTGGCCCGGGATGTCTCGATATCCTTGCTCAACTGACTCACGTTTGGGGTACAAGGAGCGCTCGTAGCCAATAAGTAGAGTAGTTTGCGTAGCTTTGGCAGGTAGCTTTGTTCGATTTGTTTTATGTATAACACGTCCACCTCTAGCATCATGTTCATGGTCTTCAGCAGGTTCTCGGAGAAGTTGCGCTTTTCCAAGAAGAACGGATAAAAACCATGATGTAGATAATCTTGGAAATAAGCCATCGGCCTTACGACCGAGCAAATACGTTTGGCGATTTCCTGATGATTCTCTAATACCTCATCGAACGTGTACGCGGGAAACTGGTTCCCCGACATCAAATTCAAGAACTCACGGAACGAGAACCCCCTGAGGTTATACGATACCACCTTGCCGGACAGGTCCGGATTCTCCTCTTTCAGACGCATCACCGACGAACCGGAGAAAACGATCTTCAAGTCCTCGAAATTATCATAGCAATACCGCAACTCTCTCGACCAATCGGAATACTTAAACACTTGGTCTATCAACAACACCTTTCCGCCTTTAGCCCGAAACTCGGCGGCGAAATCAACGAGTGTGCGTTCCGTAAAATAGAAATGATTTAAATTAATGTATAAGCATTCCTTATTATCGGCACCAAAATATTCACGGGCATAGTCTAACAAGAAAGTGGTCTTTCCGACTCCTCGCGAACCTTTAATACCGATCAACCGATCCTCCCAATTGATCTCATCCATTAATCCCCTTCGTACCGGAGAATACAGATGCTCTACCAGATATTTATGTGTTTTAAAGAATGCTTCCACCTACATAATTGGTAATTGAAAATTTGGAATTACCGATGCAAAGATAAACATCTTTTCTCATTTGCAATGCGGAGATTGCAATTTTATTGCAAAAAGTAAAGTTCAAACTAACAATTGCCTATCAACGTATTCTGTCTCGTAAAGACGGAGCGCACTCCAGTCCTTACGAAACAAAAGATATTATTCAATGATCGAGATCCATCCGTAAGTATCCGGCTCGTCGCCATACTGGATGGCACGTAGCTTATGATATAGTTTCTCGCAAACAGGACCCGGTTTGCCATCTTTGGCGATAACAAAAGATTTGTTCTCATCCAAATCGTCGATTTGTGAGATCGGGGCGATAACCGCAGCGGTACCACACTCGGCAGCCTCGTCGAACGTAGCGATCTCCTCGAAAGGAACCGGACGACGCTCTACCGTCAAGCCCATATCCTCGGCCAATTGCTGCAAGCTCTTGTTCGTGATCGAGGGCAAGATCGAGTGGGATTGCGGAGTGATATAGCTATTGCCACGGATTCCGAAGAAGTTAGCCGGACCGCACTCATCCAGATATTTCTTCTCTTTCGGATCCAGATACAATACGGCGGCGTATCCCTTGGAATGAGCGATCTCGCCAGCTACCAAGCTAGCGGCATAGTTACCACCCACCTTGATCGTACCTGTCCCGTTAGGAGCCGCACGGTCGTACTCACGAAGCACGCACACCTTCGAGGGCTGGAATCCACCCTTGAAATACGGACCTACCGGAGTTACGAACACTACAAACATATACTCTTCCGCAGGATGCACGCCTACCTGGGCACTTGTTCCGATCAACAGCGGACGAATGTAAAGAGAAGCACCGGTTTCATAAGGAGGAATAAAACGTTCATTCAGCTTCACCACTTTCAGGATTGCTTCTTTGAACCGTTCTGTCGGAAGTTCTGCCATCAGAATTCCCTGGCAAGTAGATTGCAGACGGGCAGCATTTTCTTCCAAACGGAAAATACGAACTTTTCCATCTTTTCCACGGAATGCTTTCAGCCCTTCAAAGGCTTCCTGACCATAATGTAAACAGGTTGCCGCCATGTGCAAATTAAGGTGTTCTTCACTGCTTACCTCCAGTTCTCCCCATGCACCATTACGGAAATTGATTCTCACATTGTAATCTGTCTTCATATATCCGAACGACAGATTCGCCCAGTCTATTTCTTTCATATTGTTATGTATTAGTTTATTTTCTATGCATTGAAACGCAAAAATAACTTTTATTCTTCAGATTGCCTCTTTTCTTGCAATAATTTTTCGACTTCCCGGTCGGCTTTTGTCAGTTTATCCTTGCAAAAGGCAATAATTTCATTGGCTTCTTTTATTTTCTCACTCAAAATGTCGATATCCAGTTCGTTATTATCTATCTGGCGAACGATCTTTTCAAGACGTTCCATCGCTTGGGAATATGTTTCTTTTTTTGCTGCCACGATGATTGATATTTAATGATTAATGTTTTTACAAATACACGTTTGGTGGATAGTTACTTTTCTACCACCGATCGAACTTCTCCTTTCGATAGCCGGGTTATCAAATGGTCTCCCGGCTTCAGTGAAGAAGCATCCGTCACCGCTTTCCCTTCCTTTATTGTAATACTATATCCCCGACTCAAGAGTTTATCCGGAGAAGCGTCCGCTATTCGTTGTTGCAAAAGTTCCAACCGGTGAGATTGACGGGCTACTAATGCTTTCGTCACCTGTAACAAATCTTTCTTTGCTGCCAGCAAAGAAAAACGGGCGTCTGCAAGTTTGCGATGAACAAGATTGGGAATACGGGTTTGGAGGGTTTCCAACCTCCGTCGTTCCAGATCAAGAAGCATATAAGCTCCCTGTTGAATCCGCATAGATAAATCTTCCAGATGCTCCGCGACTTCCGCTACCCGGTGAATCAGGAGTTCGGCAGCAGCCGTAGGAGTTTTGACCCGGGTATGAGCCACGGAATCAAGCACTGTATCATCGCGTTCATGCCCAATACCAGTAATGATAGGTAACGGAAATTGCGCACATGCAGCTGCCAATAGATAAGTATCAAAGCCGGACAAATCGGAAGTAGCTCCACCACCACGAATGATGACTACTACGTCAAATTCATTGATGCGGGCATTAATACGATCCAAAGCAGCCAACACGGATTCCTCCACCTGATTTCCCTGCATTAAAGCCGGAAAAAGCTCCGTATAGAAAAAGAACCCGCCCGAATTGTGCTGCAACTGATGACAGAAATCTCCATATCCGGCCGCAGTAGCCGAAGAAATGACAGCAATACGCTGGGGAAGAATCGGTATCTCAAGCTCTTTATTCAGCGTCAAGACTCCCTCCTCTTCCAACTGCAATAATATTTCCCGACGACGGCGAGCCATATCTCCCAACGTGTAAGCTGGATCAATATCAAGCACTGTCAGACTGTAACCGTATAACTCATGAAACTGAACAGTTACTTTCACCAGCACTTTAATACCGGAGGTAAACAGTTGCCCGGTACTTTCCTCAAAGTAGGGTTTCAGCAAGCGGTAGATATTATTCCAAATCATCCCCCGTGCTTTGGCTACGAGATTATTACTACGAGGATCTTTCTGCACAAATTCCAGATAACAATGCCCCGTCGTATTGGAACGGACATCGCTCAACTCTGCCTGTATCCAATATTCATCGGGCAGGCATTGCTCCAGACTACGGCGGACGAGTGAATTCAGTTCTAAAAGGGAAAGAGAATCCATAAAAAAGAACAGTTAACGTTGAGTTGATTGATATGCCTTCCACAAATCGGGAATACCATATCCATATATATTATCCGGGAAATCAGCTCTATCACCTGACTGACGTACCAAATCAATAATCTGCTTTGCCGTCAGCTTCGGGCAAGCCTGCCACAAGCAAGCTACCATACCGCACATAATCGGAGAAGCAAAAGAGGTTCCATTGGCGCGACGAAGATTTCCATCCGTTCCCATCACATCCGAATTTAAACCGACAGCCACTACGTCCGGCTTCACACGTCCGTCAGCCGTATTTCCTACAGAAGAAAACGGCGCCAGTTCTCCTCTTTTTGTTACAGCTCCTACAGTTATGATATTCTCCGCATCTCCCGGAGGAGTAATCTTCTTCCACGAACCTGCACCCGAATTTCCGGCACTGCACACAACTACCATTCCTTTATCGGCAGCTTTCGCTGCTTCCCGGGACATCAATGCATAATGACCATTCAAGTCACGGTATCTATAATTCTTCGCAGGATCATCAAATGAGTAGTAACCAAGCGATGTATTCACCAAATCCACTCCTACACTATCGGCAAACTCGATAGCTGCCGCCCAATAATCCTGCTCTACCAAATTTTCCGAATATTCGTCTTCACTACGCAGCAACCAATAAGAAGCTTCAGGAGCAGTGCCAATCATCACATGTGGCTGGTTCATAGCCATACAGGACAATACAGACATTCCATGACTGCTTTCTGCATAAATATCTGCCTCCGGATTCACAAAGTCACGCACACCGAGAATACGGATATTTTTCATGGCATCAATCTTATCCACATTATGGAATCCGGCATCAATTACGGCAATGGTCATTCCCTGACCCTTAAAGCCGGCATCATGCAGGAGATCGACGCGGCTCATAGCCGCTTGCGTGATTGCAGGACCGTAAAGGCTATCGGTGCGCAACGGTTTATTTATCAATGAGTCTCTTTGAAATGCTCTTTGCGTGATACCTTTCCACACCCTTTCTGTAGAACGTACAAAAGGCAGTTGAGCTATTTTGCTGATTAAAGTACTGTCATTACAAGAAACAGTAACGAAATTATCCCATTTCCCGGTCACAAGTACATGAACACCAGTTTTTCGTATGGCATCTACATACGTCCTGCAAACCGGTAAATCGGTAGAATCAATGGGCAATCCCTGTTTTTTTCTCCGCTCAATAGATTTCTTAGACAAATACTTTTCCGGTTTCTGCAAAGAATAGTCCGTAGCCGCTTTGTCTTTCAGACTAATCCGGTATTTTAAGGTATCTCCCGGAGTAAATTGGGCAGATACCCCCAGATACATATTTAGAGCGAGAATCAATACTATAAACTTCTTCATAAGTTATCTTTCTATTTTAATCAATCATAATTCTTCATTTTCTATAATCACCAGCCCGATTCCTCTTTGGGAAGCGATGAAAGCTCCTCCCAGCACCCGTCTTCCATCATAAAACACAGCAGATTGTCCGGGAGCAATGGCTGAAGCCGTTTCGAGGAAACGGACCAACAAACGTCCGTCTTCCAGTCTTTTCACCCGACAGGGAATCGGACGACTGCGATAACGAATCCGCACTGTCAGATCCTCACACCCGAACAGTTCCCGTTCATCCACAATCTTATCCTGCTCCGCCAACATGTATTCAGTTTCCAATTGGTCGGCATCTCCAAGCATCACCGTATTTTTCTGCGGATTGATTTTCAACACATAAGCAGGCTTTCCTAAAGCGATCTCCAGTCCTTTTCGTTGGCCAATCGTATAATAAGGTGCTCCTTTATGTTTCCCCAGTTTTACTCCTTCAGAGTTAACAAACCATCCCGGTCCGATTTCACTATCCAGTTCAGGGCACTGTTCACGAAGAAAATCACGATAATCTCCTTTAATAAAGCAGACTTCCATACTTTCTCCTTCTTTCGACTTTGCTTCATATCCTTTCTCCGCAAGATACTCACGGACCTTTACTTTCGTATAATCTCCCAACGGGAAAATGCAACGTTTCAGCACATCCTGCCCCAATCTCCAGAGAAAATACGACTGATCTTTCTTATCATCGTCTCCGGCTACTATATAAATGTTTCCGTTTTTCTCTTCCAATCGCGAATAATGTCCGGTAGCTACCCATGCACAATTCAACTTATCCGCCCACTCCGTCAGAACACGGAACTTAAACAACGGATTGCACATCACACACGGATTCGGTGTACGCCCCTGCTTATATTCATCTATGAAGTTTTTTACGATGGTCTCTTTAAAAGGAATACGCTCATCTGCCACATAATGTTCAATCCCCATCCGTTCTGCTAACTCCCTGGCATCCTGCGGTTCATCTCCCCACACGCGCATGGTAACTCCTACAATCTCATATCCTTGTTCTTGCAGCATCAAGCAAGTAGCGGTGCTGTCTATGCCACCGCTCATACCTACCAATACTCTCTTGTTTCGTTCTTCCATTCGAATTTTGAAAATTTACATGGTTACAAATGTACGAGATTTCAAAGAGAAAAGTTGCTTTTCTGAAAGAAAATCCTTATATTTGAAATATACCAAAAGCGAGAACAATTATGGCTAACCCTAGATTACCGGGCATTTCCGAAAACGAAGAAGCCTTATTGTATGCCAAATTGAATGAGTACAACCGAGGCAGAGCCTCTTTTAAAGAGGCAGGAGTCTACTTGGTGGTGTTGCCCCGACCGGGGAAACCAAACTATTCCCTTTGGCTGTACTCTCCCCTGCCCGAAAAGCAATCCATTCTTTATATACATGACCTGTCACCGGACATTAACGAATCCCTCCGGATGGCCAGTACAATGTTTTACTATTCAAGGCGTTGTCTTATTCTCATGGATTACAATGAAAAAAGAATGCAGAGTAACGGTGACGACCTTATCTTTTTCGGAAAATACCGGGGACATTTTCTTCATGAAATTTTGAAGATAGATCCTGCCTATTTAAGTTGGGTAGCTTACAAGTTCACCCCCAAAATACCTAAACAGGAACGCTTCGTCAAAATAGCACAGGCTTATCATTCCATACATTTGGATATCATGATCAGAAAGTCAAGAGAGAAACGTTCATCAAGCCGCTATCTAGGAGAATTAGGGGAAAAACTGACTGACTTAAAATTAAAAGTCACACGCGTACGACTGGAAGATGATCCGTACAAAACAAGAGTGAACGGCACTACCCCACAGTTTTTTGTCAAGCAGATACTGACTTTAACCGATGCCAGTGGAAACCTGGTTATTATAAGTATTCCATCAAAAAATCCCAGTGCGGTTTCATGCACTCTATCAGGGATAGAACATGAATACCGACTGGGAGATATTATCTACATTGCATCGGCGAAAGTGTCACGCCGCTACGAAAGTTATGGTTCAAAATACACGCGCCTTAGCCATGTGAAATTCGCAAGCCTCAACGTTTAGTCCAATCGTCCTTGACAAAACTTGCCGGATAGGAAATTTTATCCACCACTCCGTCTTTCTGACGAATCCAGGACGTAAATGTACGAGCACCCTCATCTAATACAATAATACGGGCCCCGTTAGGCAAATGATTATATTCCGTATTTCCACCGGTGAAGCGTCCATAAGCCAGAAGAATACCTTTCCACATCACTGCATAATCATTATCATGATCGTGTCCTACAAACATACCCATCACATCACCCGCTTCTTTCATTGCCGCAAACATTCCCGTATTCAATTTAGGTGCACAAGCTTCCTCCATACGAGTTCCGCGAAGAATCGCGTTTTCGGTACGGGCAGCTTCATTGTATTCAGGAAGAGGAATATGGAAAAAGGCAAGAGCCGGCAAAGGCTGTCCACCATTTTGCGCTTTATAAGCTGCACTCTGCTGGCGATACCAATTTATCTGATCGAATGTAAGCCATGCATATCCCTTCACATCTTTCAAAGGAGAATAGGAATGAGAATCCATGCAATAAAGCAAAGCTGCATCCTTCTTTACATTAGAAGACGATTTCACGGTTAATACATAGTCCGGCGATAAGACTGTTCCCCGGTCAGGCAATAAATTTCCGGGAACTTTACGGATAATATCATATAACTGTTCCCGTGTCATTCCCTGTTCATTGTCATGATTACCAAAAGTGACCACGAAAGGCAGTTTGCGTTTAACTACCGGTTCCAATACCTGCAACATTCCGGAATCTGCCGGAGCAGAATAAACAACATCGCCGGTAAAAATCACCAAATCCGGGCGTTCATCATCAAGCACCTGATTTATGCGTTCCAAAGCGATATCAGAAGCCCGGTTGCCGTATTTAAAATGCACATCGGTAAATTGCACAATTTTGAATTTACCATCTTTACTAAATTTCAGTTCACTCTTTTGAGCCATACCAAAAGTTGTTACCAACAAAAAGACAAGTGTTAAGTAAATTTTTAAGAGCCGAATCATATTTATTTGTTTTAGGGGTTAAGAAATCTTCTCTATCAATACGGTAGCATAGGCTGATATACCTTCTTCACGACCCGTAAAACCGAGTTTCTCGGTAGTAGTCGCCTTAATGGAAATATCATCCGCATCAATTCCCATAACAGTTGCCATCGTCTCTTGCATCAAAGGAATATGTGCCTTTAACTTCGGGCGTTCGGCACAAATGGTTGCATCGATATTCCCCACTTTATATCCTTTGGTAGCAATCAATTCCACTGTTTTCTTCAGCAGAATTTTGCTATCTATGTTTTTAAATTCTCCAGCCGTATCGGGAAAGTGATAGCCGATATCACGCATATTCGCCGCCCCTAACAAAGCATCGCAAACCGCATGCAACAATACATCAGCATCCGAATGTCCCAACAATCCTTTTGTATGTTCCAAAAGAATACCACCCAGCCACAATTCACGCCCTTCGACCAGCTGATGTACGTCGAAGCCAAAGCCTACTCTTATCTTCATATTTTGTATAACAAATGAGTACTAATGAATAAAAAAGATCAACGGATATAGAAATCCAGCAGTTTTTCCTCTTCCAGATAACCTTGCAAACGCTGTCCGATACTAACAGGACCTACACCGACAGGAGTCCCCGTAAAGAGTAGATCACCGATTTTCAACGTTACAAACTGACTGACATAAGCGATAATATCATCTATCTTGAAAAGCATATCTGCTGTACAGCCACGCTGTACTTCTTTACCGTCGATCAACAGATTGAAGTTCAGATTTTGAATATCTTTATAATGCTCTACCGGAACAAAAGTCCCAATAGCAGCCGATGAATCAAAACCTTTACAAAGCTCCCAGGGGTTCCCCTGCTCACGGAACTTTCGTTGAAGGTCACGGGCTGTAAAGTCGATACCGACTGTCACAGCATCATAATAGCGGTTAGCGAAACGGGAAGCGATATTTTTCCCCAATCGGTTGATACGGACTACCAATTCCGTTTCATAATGTATCTCGTTGGAAAAGTCGGGGATGAAAAACGGTTTGCCATCTTTCAGAATAGCAGAATCAGGCTTCATAAAAATCACCGGCTCCGTATTTACTTGTGTATGTCCCAGTTCTTTGTTATGCTGGGCGTAGTTCATTCCTACTGCAATAATCTTCATTATTTCTCGTTAAAATTCAATCGGTTAAACATAACAGCCAAATGAGCATATAAAGACGTATTCTGCACCACAATATTCTCGGGTACACGAATTCGGAAAGGAGTAAAGTTCCATACGGCTTTTATACCTCCGTCTACCATCTTATCTGTAATTTCCTGAGCAATATTAATAGGCACGGTCAACACACCGATATTTACATCGTATTCTTTCATCTTTGCCTCAAAATCATCAGAGTGAAAAATAGGAATACCATTCAGGTCTTTTCCCACCAATTCCGGATTCACATCAAAAGCTGCCACAATCTCCAGCCCGAAATGATGCAAACCTGAATCCCGAAGCAAAGCAGCTCCCAAGCTACCTACACCAAACAAGAAGGCTTTGTGCATATTGGTAAATCCAAGAAAACTCTCCAACACTTCAATCAGCGCATCAATGTTATACCCTACTCTCGTGCGCCCGGAGATATTGACGTAGGATAAATCCTTGGCGATTTGAGAAGCATCAATATTTATTTCCTTAGAGATTTGTGTAGAAGAGACGTACTGCTCTCCTTTTTCTTTCATTAGTTTTATATTGGACAGATACCAGGGAAGTCTGCGCAAGGTAGGCTCCGGCACTTTATCCGCCTCTTTTCGTATAGATGTGCTCATACTTCTTACTAAATTTGGTATTTTGCAAAAGTACAATCTTTTTTGAGACTGACAACCCTATAACAGAAAACCTTAATAGAGATTAAACAAAACAATGAAAAGAGGTTCAAATTTTGCTCTTTTCCATAAGTTTAATACTTTTGAAAAGGATTAAAAATGACGAGTATGAAAAATAATGATTGGAAAGATAGATTAAACGTAGTGTATTCCACGAATCCGGACTTCGGCTATGAAATGGATAACGATGAAGAGCAAGTTACTCTCGACAAAAACAAACAAAACCTGCGAGTTTCCATTGACAAAAAGAACCGGGGCGGTAAAGTGGTCACATTAATTACCGGATTTATAGGTACGGAAAACGACTTGAAAGAGCTGGGTAAGCTACTGAAAAGCAAATGCGGAGTAGGCGGATCGGCTAAAGACGGAGAGATTATGGTACAAGGAGATTTCAAAACCAAAATCATAGAGCTGCTCATTAAAGAAGGATACTCTAAAACAAAAGGTATAGGAGGTTAAACTAAATAGCATTTTGTAACTAGAAATTTTGAAGATATGAGAAAAGTAACATTATTCTTTGCAGCAGCGTTATTCTCACTGTTGTCATTTGCACAAGACAACAATGCTGATATCGTCAAGGTAGGCGATAGTATGCCTGCTTTCACCCTTCATTCAACAGTGAACGGTACTGTAAACTCCGAAGACCTGAAAGAGAAAGTTGTATTAATCAATATTTTCGCTACTTGGTGTGGTCCTTGCCAAAGCGAACTGGCTGAAGTTCAAAAAACACTCTGGCCTAAATATAAGGACAACAAAGATTTCTGCATGTTAGTAATCGGGCGCGAACATACCGACGACCAATTAACGGAATACAACAAGCGCAAAGGGTTTACATTTCCTCTCTACCCGGACCCGAAACGGGAAGTCACAGGTAAGTTTGCCAGTCAATACATTCCCAGAAGTTACTTAATCAACAAAGACGGGAAAGTGATATCCGCCACTGTCGGTTATAAAAAAGAGGAAATGGACAAGCTGATGAAGGAAATAGACAAAGCATTGAAATAATCCTCCCCAAGAATGTGCCTCATGTTATACATGGCAGTTTCTTGAGGAAAGGAATGATAAGATCAAATCAAAAGAAAAGGCAACTAACTCGTTATGAATTAGTTGCCTTTCTTGTATCTTCAAATAGAGAGTCTTAATGAATATCTCTATTAAGTTAACGTGTTCCGTTTTTAAGGACACATCATAGAATTTGAATCTGATTGATTATTCAGCTTTCAAAGTGAAACGCTTGAAATCAACAATCTTCAGTTCAGGGTCAGCAGCAGCCAACACTTCTCTTACAGTTTTCTTACCGTCCATGATATCTTCCTGGTTCAATAAGCAAACTTCTTTCAAGAACTTGCCCAGACGACCTTTCGCGATGTTCTGAATCATTTGTTCAGGCAGGTGTGCAGCCTTCTCTGCAGAAACAGTAGCAATGATTTCTTTTGCTTTAGCTACATCTTCAGCTGTAATCCATCCTTTAGCCATGTTGCTATCCATGTGTTCTTCGCTGTCCACATGAGCCGGGTTGATGTTAGCTTTCTTCAGAGCAGCTTCTACAGCTTTCTGTACCTGTTCTGCTTTTGTCTTCTCAATAGCAACTTCAATTTCTTTCTGTTTTACTTCTTCAGAAACGCCATCTTCATCAATAGCAATCGGGTTCATGGCAGCAATCTGCATAGCTATTTGCTTAGCCAACTGCTCGTTCACTTCCTTGTTGAAAGCAACAATCGTGCAAAGACCATTTCTGTTCATGTGATTATAAACAGCAGTGCATACACCTTCTACAGTCATGTAACCATCCAGTTCCATCTTCTCACCTGTGATACCGCTACGGTCAGTCACTGCATCCTGTACAGTACCGTTACCCATCGGCAATG
>OLGH01002927.1_pt1 | contig 12554 bp, 9 predicted proteins | sample 1604851 | NCBI WGS metagenome assembly OLGH01 (sample SAMEA3888894, study PRJEB22519) | human gut metagenome | biome: human gut; feature: human-associated habitat; material: faeces | place: Denmark | collected 2010 | reverse complement strand
ACACCCAATATTTATTCCACCGAAGAGTTTCAAAAGAAATCAGAATCGTTTATATTTGCATCACTATTAAGATAAAAGCTAAAAAAGAAGACATGGCACAGACTCCATCTATCCCGAAAGGAACAAGAGACTATTCACCGGAAGTTATGGTGAAAAGAAATTATATATTCGACACGATCAAATCCGTATTCAAACTTTATGGTTACCTGCCGCTGGAAACTCCGGCAATGGAAAATCTTTCGACCCTTATGGGGAAATACGGCGAGGAAGGGGATAAATTACTTTTCAAAATACTGAACTCCGGGGATTTCTTGGCTCCTGTCACCAATAGCGAAGTGGAGGAACGTAATATTCCCCGGTTGACCAACAAGATTTGCGAGAAGGGATTGCGTTATGACCTGACCGTGCCTTTCGCCCGATTCGTGGTACAACACCAAAATGAAATATCGTTCCCGTTCAAGCGCTACCAGATTCAACCCGTGTGGCGGGCTGACCGTCCGCAGAAGGGACGCTATCGTGAATTTTATCAATGCGATGCTGATGTTGTAGGAAGTGATTCATTACTGAATGAAGTGGAATTGATGCAGATTGTCGATGCTGTTTTCAGTCGTTTCAATATTCGTGTATGTATTAAGATTAACAACCGCAAGATTCTTTCCGGCATCGCTGAAATTATAGGCGAATCGGATAAGATTGTAGATATTACCGTAGCAATTGACAAACTGGATAAAATCGGTCTGGATAATGTAAATGCCGAACTGAAAGAGAAGGGAATCAGTGATGAGGCTATTGCCAAGTTGCAGCCGATTATTCTTCTTAGTGGTACGAATGCGGAGAAATTGGCAACACTGAAGAATGTGTTATCAGCCAGTGAAATAGGCCTAAAGGGGGTAGAAGAGAGTGAATTTATTCTGAATACATTGGAAACAATGGGCTTGAAGAATGAAATCGAACTTGACCTTACATTGGCTCGCGGACTGAACTATTATACAGGAGCTATCTTTGAAGTGAAAGCACTGGATGTACAGATTGGCAGTATCACTGGTGGTGGTCGTTATGATAATCTGACCGGAGTATTCGGTATGGCAGGAATGTCCGGAGTGGGTATCTCTTTTGGTGCAGACCGTATCTTCGATGTCCTGAACCAGCTCGAACTTTACCCGAAAGAAGCTGTAAACGGAACAGAACTTCTGTTTATCAACTTCGGCGAAAAGGAAGCTGCATACTCTATGGGAATTTTGGCTAAGGTACGTGCTGCCAATATTCGTGCCGAGATCTTCCCGGATGCAGCCAAGATGAAGAAACAGATGAGTTATGCCAATGCGAAGAATATTCCGTTTGTAGCTATTGTCGGTGAGAACGAAATGAACGAAGGCAAAGTGATGTTGAAGAATATGGAGACAGGAGAACAGAACCTTGTTTCAGCAGACGAGCTGATTGCTATTGTGAAGAAATAAGCGGAGATATTAGAAATTGTTTCTCATGGCTACCTATAGAGTAGCATAAATATTATACAGTGTATATTCTATAATGAATCATTATAAAAATGCAGTACCAATATAATATTGGTACTGCATTTTTAGTAACTTTGTTAAAAATCTAAGTATATGAATAAAATTATAAGTATAATTGCTTTATTACTCATTCTACCACTTTTAAAAGTGGAAGCATACGATTTTGTGATTGATGAAATCACATATAGTTTTACGAAAGAGCATGGTACGGTTGAAGTGTCAGGACTTCGAGAATTTTTAAACCTTGAGCCAGGAGACCGAAACTTAAGTCTGCCTACTGTAGTGAAGATTCCTCCTGTAGTTACTTATAAGGATAATAAATATGAAGTAGTTAGCATTGGATATGCTGCGTTTCAAGGGCATGGAAAAGTTACTGAAATAAAAATTCCACCGACTGTTCGAGAAATTGGGGAATATGCTTTTGAAAACTGTTCCAAACTTGAAATCATCAATATACCTGATTCCGTAAAGATTATTGGACGATGTACTTTTTCTGGCTGTTACGCATTAAAATCAATATTATTACCTCTGATGCTTAAGAACATAGGAGTTGAAGCATTTAAAGGTTGTGATTTTAAAGAAGTAACTATACCGGAGGGGGTAACCGTAATTGGGGATGAGGCATTTGCTACATGCGAAAGCCTTGAATATGTATCATTACCTGATAGCATGGAAACTCTTCATAGTGGTTTGTTTAATGGTTGTGGAAAATTGAAAACAATAAAACTCCCAAGAAATTTGAAAATAATAAAAGACTATTGTTTTGAGAATTGTGTTTCATTGGAAAACATGGAATTTCCGAGTTTATTGTATTATTTAGGAGATTTTGCACTATCTAAGACAGGTGTGAAAAATATAATGATTCCAAGTTCTTTCATAGAATTAGGGAAATCTGTTTTTTATGGTTGTACCGATTTAGAAAGTGTTTCAATCCAAAATAATAAATTGAGGATAGGTGGATCATTATTTTATAATTGTAGCGGTCTAAAGAAGGTTGTATATGGGTGTGTCATAATTCCGGAAAAAACTTTTTACGGATGTTCGTCCTTGACCGAGGTGAAATTATTAGATTCAGTAAAGCTTATTGGAGAAGAAGCGTTTGAATCATGTACGTCACTTGTATCAATTGATTTGCCATATTCAGTAGAGGAAATCGGAAAACGAAGTTTTAGAGGATGTTCCTCATTAAGTAATGTAAATTTTCCTTTATCTTTAAGGAAAATTGGGACAAACGCCTTTCAAGGATGTGTAAATCTCAAAAGAGTAGAGTTGTCTAAAAGGCTGGGACAGTATAGGTACGATTTTGAAGATACTACAAAATTTAAGTGGATTAAATAGTAGTTGTATATTTATGAATAAGAAGATAATTTCCTAGGGAAACTGGCATATAAGGCGGTGAAGCCTCAATGTGTTATTGTATTATATTTTATACAAAGACTCAGGAGGAGAAGATTTTCAGTGAAATGATTGACAGATTACTGGAAGTAAGAGTTACGAGATATATGCCACTTCGATAACGAACTGGCATATTTGTTTGATGCTATTCTGAATTTCCATTGTGTGGTTCAGGAGTTTACCGAGCTGTTATTCGGAAGAATCGTTGTAATTCTGAATATTGGAGATTATTATATTTGTAACTTATGGCGAAAATAAATGCTATATATTGTGGAAATGTGTACTTTTGCAGTATCTAACAACTTTAAATCACAATAAAAACTATGAGCGTGGAATCGATCCTCAGCATTACAGCTAGCCTTATTGCCATTGGCGGTTTAGTGTATGCAGGCTATAAAAGGTGCAAGAAGAAAAATTTGTCAACGTTGATGACCGAACTTGTTGCTAAAGATACGTCTGTGAAAGATCAGCAGGCAATCCTTCAAAAAATCAGTAGAAACCTCTATTTAAGTGGTAAAGGATTGTCAATCGACTATATCAAGAATTTCTCCGTCGGTGGCAGATCAAAAGAGATTGTATTTCAAGATATATGTTTGAAAAACAATATTGAACCGACTATGGAACTGTGTAAACGGATGTTGGCTTATGATGTTCCCTCTTTTCGTGCAAAGTGGAATGCACAGCACATTGAAAATATAAATAAACCTGCGCAATCAATGACCAAATTGGTGACGAAACAATCTATAACGGACGGTAAGCGGCAAGTCGTTTACTTATCTGCATTGTTTCAGGAAAAATATCCTGAAACGTATAAAAGGCTGACGGATATTTTGGATAAGCATAATGTCGGGTATGCTTTACTCAAAGCAACACGCGATATATGGTGTCGTGATTATATGCCGGTACAGACGGCAAGTGGCAAACTTGTTCAGTTCAAATATGACCCTTCATATTTGAAGAACAATGAAAAATACGAGGCGTCACGTTCTGATGTATGTGAAGTATGTAAGGCAAATGGTATTAAACCGACTTTCTCAGACATCAATCTTGATGGTGGAAATGTCCTTATTTGTGGTAACCGTGCTATCATCTCTGATCGTGTGTTTAGTGAAAATCCTGATATAAAGGAGGAAGATTTGAAAGCCGAACTTAGCCATTTACTTGAAGCCGAGATAATAATTATTCCAGCACAGAAAGACGATTTCACAGGCCACGCAGATGGTATGGTTCGCTTCGTCAACTGCGATACAATTCTCGGCAATGACCGTGCTGAAGAATTCAAGTATTGGCGCGAGAAGATGGATAAAGTGCTCAGCACTTATCACCTACAATATATTGACGTGCCATTCTTTTATGGTTACAAAGATAAAGCACATCCCGAACATGCAATTGGGATATATGTCAATTACCTTGAAGTTGATAATCTGATTGTAGTTCCCGTATTCGGTGTTCCCGGAAATAAGGATGCCGAAGCAGTTGCGAAAATCAAAGAAATCTTTCCTGACAAAATAGTTGAAACTATTGACTACAATGAAATAGCCTTGGAAGGTGGTGTTCTCAACTGTACTACATGGACGTTAAATAGTCTTCAATCATAAAAATGCCTAGATCGATTTCAACACCTTAATCCTGATTAAATAATTTAAGTAGAGAATATCTTTTCGGATTTTATAGCAACCTATTTATTTCTAAAGAAATAAATGATAATATCTTAAACATAAGTCTACGATATGACACTAAAAAGAGAAAATCTCATTTTAATATTTTATCTGATCTAATATTCCATTGAGAAAAGCAATTGCTACTCCATAGTTCGTCATAGGAATGTGCTGCTCCCGCGCACGTTCGATGCGACTAAGTATGTATTTACGGTTAAACATACATGCTCCGCAATGGATAACTAAAGAGTAAGGAGTCAGATCTTGTGGAAAGTCGGTTCCTGCTACCATATCAATTTGCAGATTCTCTCCAATCCGTTTCCGTAACAAACGAGGAAGTTTCACTCTTCCTATATCTTCTGAAAGGGGAGCGTGCGTACAAGCTTCCGCTATCAGTACACGTGACGATTCCGTCAGTCTTTCGATGACAGCTGCACTTTCTACATAATAGTGAATATCACCCTTATAACCTGCGAAAAGCACCGAGAAAGAAGTCAGCTCACTTTCCTTTGGTTTCTGTTCATAAATCGCTTTGAAAACTTGTGAATCGGTGATGATTAACTTCGGAGGACGGGCAAGGGCTTGTAGGGTTGCAGAAAACTTATCAGTGGTGCAAGTTACTACGAGGCATTTTTTATCCAACAATTCACGGATAGTCTGCACTTGCGGTAAGATCAGTCTGCCCTTGGGAGCTTGGATATCCTGCGGCATTACTAAAAGTACAAGGTCATTTTCTGTAACAAGTTCCCCGGTGATACTTTGTTGACCGAAGTCCGAAGGTAATTTTTCGAGGATGGCTTGCCGGATCAGTTCGATTCCTATCTTTTCTTTGGCACTGATAAGCAAGGGGTGTATTTTACATTGTTCCTCGATATATGTAGCTAAATGATCGCTATTCTCTCGTATATCTATTTTATTCAATACCGGAATGACAGGGATATTCTTCTCTTTCAATAGCGCCAGTATTTCTTTTTCATGAAACAAGGTAGTGTCTTCACATAATAACAATGCAATATCCGTTTTCTCGATAGCCTTTAAAGTCCGGCTGATACGCAGTTCTCCAAGCTCTCCTTCGTCATCGAATCCCGGAGTATCTATAAAAAGACAAGGACCAATACCTTGAATCTCCATTGCTTTAGACACAAGGTCGGTAGTCGTTCCGGGAGTATTTGAAACGAGCGCGATGTCCTGTCCTGTCAACGCATTGATAAGGGAAGATTTACCACTATTCCGTCTACCGAAAAGGGCGATATGAAGTCTGTTAGCATTTGGAGTATCTGTTAAGCTCATAATTACTAATTTTTCAATGTGCTGGTCTGCTAATGTATCAATTGAAGAATGAAATAATTGAATCATTTATCATTCGTACGCTGCTAATTGGCAGATTGATATGTTAGCACATCAATGTATTATTTAAAATCTAAAGTCTCTTTGTCCTGCAGCTATTGCTTTGAGATTCTGGATAGCTATTTCCCTGATTTTGGGATTGGGGATTCGTTCCGTTTCTTTTAGAATCAGTTCCAATCCTTTCTGTCGCGTATCTTCTGAAGCATAATCTTCCAGATACTCTTTCAGAGTCATCAGGGCATTCGGTCCGCAACAGTTTGCTATCTGACCGGATTTCACTAATGACATGAAACGGTCTCCCGTTCGTCCTTCCCGGTAACAGGCTGTACAGAAGCTGGGGATATATCCGAGTTCGAGCAACCAGTTGACCACTTCGTCTAATGTCCGGGTGTCGCTTACATCAAATTGGGCAGAATTATGATCGGGTAATTCCGTTTCAGCATATCCGCCTACACTGGTACGCGAACCGCCACTGATTTGTGAAATACCCAATTCGAGCACTTTCTTGCGTGATTCTTGCGATTCACGTGTAGAAATAATCATTCCCGTATAAGGAACGGCAATTCGGATAACAGCTACAATCTTGCTGAATATCTCATCCGAAATTGCGTTCGGGAAATCTTCTGCATCGATGTCATCTGCCGAACAGATGCGCGGCACACTGATTGTATGCGGCCCTACACCGAATTTGGCTTCCAAATGTTCGGCATGCATTAATAATCCGATAAAATCATACCGATAAGTATTCAAACCGAAAAGGACGCCAATGCCTACATCATCGATTCCTCCTTCCATCGCGCGGTCCATCGCTTCGGTGTGATAAGCGTAATTGCTTTTAGGTCCGGTGGGATGGAGAGCTTCGTAGTTATCTTTGTGATAAGTCTCCTGAAATAAGATATATGTACCGATGCCCGCTTCTTTCAATCGGCGATAATTTTCTACTGTAGTGGCCGCGATATTTACGTTTACCCGGCGGATAGCTCCGTTTTTATGCTTGATACTATAAATCGTCTGAATAGATTCCAGAATATATTCTATCGGATTTAGTGACGGATGTTCACCCGCTTCAAGAGCGAGCCGCTTATGTCCCATATCCTGCAAGGCAATCACTTCCCGGCGAATTTCCTCCTGCGTCAGCTTCTTGCGTGCAATCGTTTTGTTTTTAGCATGATACGGACAATATACGCAACCATTTACGCAATAGTTTGATAAATAAAGTGGTGCGAACATGACAATGCGGTTGCCGTATAACTTCTGTTTGATTTCTTTGGCGAGATGAAAGATACGTTCTATCAGGTCAGGTTGGTTACATTCCAGCAGAATAGCCGCTTCCCGGTGCGTCAGTCCCTTGCACAACGCTGCCTTTTCAATCAGTTGTTCAATCAGGACACGATTATCCTTATTGTTCTGTGCATATTCCAGCGTATCCAAAATTTCTTCGTGATGGATAAACTCTTCTGCTTTGGATGAATCTTTTTGGTATATCATAATATTCTTTGTTTTTTCACCACAGATTACACGGATTCACACAGATTTATTTCGAATTAAATTTTAATCTGTGTGAATCCGTGTAATCTGTGGTGCACTTAAAGTCGCCTCTTTCGGTAGATATCTCATAACCGATGGTATTCAACTGCTTTTGTAAGGTAGCCAGTCCTTCGGCGGATTCCGCTCCGAGTGAAGCTTTGTCATTGTATAATTCATATTTTCTCCGTTCCTCCCGGGGAGACAGGTTGGGCATAACCACATTGGCACCTGCCAATATACCCCGCTCCCTACCATCAGGAATAAGAGTGGCGAGAGCCGTTGTTGCCGGAATCAATGTGGATGGATGCATCAAACGGAAGATCGATAATAGAAGAATCGTCCGTTCCACCGTTCCGCTGGGATATTGGGCAAAAGGCGTATCATGATGGGGTAGGAAAGGACCGATGCCGATCATTTCCGGCTGTAGCTTTTCAATGAACAATATATCCTCGATGATATGTTCTACTGTTTGCCCTGGGCTGCCGACCATAATTCCGGTTCCTGTCTGATAGCCGATGTCTTTCAAATCCGCTAAACATTGTAGGCGCTGTTTGCCAGACATTTCTGCCGGATGCAGTTGCCGGTAATGCGACTCATTATATGTTTCGTGACGTAACAGATAACGGTTGGCTCCGGCACGGAAGAAACGTTCGTATGCATCACGCGACTTTTCTCCGAGCGACAGTGTAATGGCACAATCCGGATAATTCTGCCTGATACGGGCGACAGTCATTTCTATCCGATCGTCTGTCAGTGCAGGATCTTCTCCTCCTTGCAGCACAAAAGTGCGGAAGCCCAATTCATATCCTTGCCGGCAACAGTCCAGTATACTCTCCCGGCTTAACCGGTAACGTTCGATATTCGGATTCCCTTTTCGGATACCACAGTAATAACAGTTGTTCCGGCAGCAGTTACTGATTTCAATCAGTCCGCGGATATAAATCTTATTTCCGAAGTGGAGGAGTGCGACTTCCTGCGCCTGTTTATTGATGTAACGCAGAATTTCTGCGTCACATCCGGTCAACAGTTGCCGGAATTCTTCCGGTGTCAGTGTTCTTTCCTGTCGTAGTTTATCGATCCATTGTTTCATAGCTCTCTTTCCGTTTGAGCAGCTCTTGTGCCAGTTGGCGACGTCCCGAAACAATGTCGTTATGCGTACTCGGTCCGGTGATACATCCTCCTTCGCATGCCATCACTTCAATAAACTGTCCGGCAGCCTTTCCCGTCTTGGCACAGGCACGCAGCAGAGCGATATTCTTTTTATTGATGTCCGACACTTGTATCGCATTGATTTTCTCCGCTTCTTCTTTCAGATAAGCTTTGACAGCTCCCATCACACCACCTGCCTGTGCAAATCCGTGTGCTTCGCGAACGGAAGTATGTAATACGGAGAACTCCTGCATTTGTTCCAGCTGAATACCCAGCCCGTCAAGAATCGAACCGATTTCTTCGAACGTCAGAATATAATCCACGGCTTCATCGCGGCGTACTTCTTTTCGTTTTGCCACACAAGGACCGACAAATACAATCTTAGCATCTGGATGCTTCTCTTTGGCAATCCGTGCAGCGTAGTACATCGGTGATCCGGTGGTAGAAACATAAGGTTTCATATCCGGAATATGTTTCTCTACTAACTCGATATAAGAAGGACAACAGGAAGTAGTCATAAACTTCTGTCCCTCTTCCAGTTTCTCCAACAATTCGTGGGCTTCATTACTAGTGGTTGACATGGCGCCTTCGGCCACTTCGATCACATCGGTAAATCCTATTTCCTTGAAAGCACCGTACACTTGTCCGATAGAAGTCTTAAACTGTCCCAAAATAGACGGGGCGATGATGGCTACCATCTTTTCCCCTTTACGGATGCGTTGCAATACATCGAACGTTTGCGAGATTTCGAAGATAGCCCCGAACGGACAAGCATTCATGCATTTTCCACAGTAGATACACTTGCTTTCATCAATGTGCTCTATGCCGTGTTCATCTTTGCTGATAGCTTTTACCGGACAAGACTCTTCACAAGGTACGGGAATATATACAATAGCGTGATAAGGACAACTCTTGTGACAAATACCGCAACTGACACATGTGTCATGGTCAATCATTGCCTGACCGTTTTTCTTGAAACGTATCGCATCTTTAGGGCAGTTCATGTAACAACTACGTGCCACGCATCCGCGACAAAGGTTGGTTATTTCATAATTGATCTGTACACAGGAAGAACAGGCCTCGTCGATGACGCACATAATATTTTCCTTGTCCGGTTCGGGGCGGCTCAATGCCAATAGCGCATATTCGGAAAGCGGGGTAACTTCGTCGTGTTCGTCTGTCATATCCAGTCCCATCAGGGGAAAAGTCTTGTATCTCCACACTGCGCGTTCTTTATGTACGCAACACCGTCCTAGGGGTTTCGATTTTCGTGGACTCAACTCAATCGGAAGCCGGTCTATCTTTTCCACTAATTCGTCGTTTTTCCAGAGTCTAACAAGGTCTGCCAGCAGTTTATGCCGGACAATCATAATATTATTCGTAAATGCCATATTGTAATAAAGAGGTTGTTAGTTAGTTGGTGCAAAGATACGAACAGAATTTCAATATTTAAGTTTTTTGAAACATTCTTGTAACTTTTTTGTAGCCCTCGCGTGTTATCTTTGTGGTGGACAAAAAATAAGAGGAGGCAGAGTTATGAATAGCAGTATTTTTGAACAGCGCAGTCGTTTTGCCATGATTGGTGCATTGATGGTTATTATCAGCCTGATGTTTTTATTCTACATGGGAAGTTCTTTGGTAAGCTCTACCAAAAAATACTTGGAGCAGATACATGAGATAGAGATCACTTGTATCGACACAGACGAATAAAAACAAGCAACCGAAAGGTAGGATAATCCGGAGGAATTCGTATTTTTGCCGGGAGAAAAACAAATCTTATGGAAGAGAAGAATAAAGCCTGGAAAACGGTAAGTAGCAAATATCTATTTCGCCGTCCATGGCTGACTGTGCGTTGCGAAGATATGTTACTTCCCAATGGGAATCATATCCCCGAGTATTATATCCTTGAGTATCCCGACTGGGTAAATACCATTGCCATTACCAAAGATGGTCAATTCGTTTTTGTCCGCCAGTACCGTCCGGGAATCGAACGAACTTGTTATGAACTGTGTGCCGGTGTCTGTGAGAAGGAAGATGCTTCGCCATTGGTGTCCGCCCAGCGTGAATTGTGGGAAGAAACGGGCTACGGAAAAGGAAACTGGCAAGAGTATATGGTGATTTCCGCTAATCCGAGCACTCATACCAATCTGACTTACTGCTTTCTTGCCACAGACGTAGAACTGATAGATCATCAACATCTTGAAGATACTGAAGATATCACTGTACATCTGCTCACATTGGAAGAAGTGAGAAGCCTGCTAGATAAGAACGAAATTATGCAAGCGCTGAATGCTGCTCCATTATGGAAATATATCGCAAATCTGTAATTGTGTTTGGAATTCTGTAGAGAAACAATAACTTTGGAGAAAATTTAAATCATCTTATTATGAAAACAGTTTTATGGAGTATGCTTTGTTTGTTTCTCTCCGGATGGGGAAGTATGCAAGCGGTATTAGCACAGGACTTGAAAGAGATGGAAAAGAACTTGTCCGCCATCAACGAGGAATTGAGTCAAAAGACAAAAGAATATAGTTGGCAGCTTGCAGCTGCTTACGCAGATTATTGTGAAGCAAACAATAAATATATAAGTTGGAATGATTTGCCTTATCTGCAACAGGTTGTCGAATATGAGCGTCCTGCTTCTTTGGAAACTTTCCGGTTGGAGCATAAGGCTGCAAAAGACGAGTTGGATAAGTTTTTAAATACATATAAGGAATATAGGGATCTCAAGAAGAAACAGACTGAAGCAGTGACCAAGGAACAGAAAGATGCTGTATCTGCAGCCTTTGCTGCTTTTTGGAAAAAGTTGAGAAGCGAAGAAAATTCTTATAAAGATTTATATTACGCCGAACGAAAAGCGATCTGCAAATATAGATCGGAGGCCTTGCGGCATGTAATTGCCCATTATAAGGAAGAAAAACAGGAAGTTCCTACTTCTTTTATAAAATATTCAGAACGGTCTTATTTATTGCAGAAAGGTTCTGCTTTGGAGTTGATGCAGAAAGAAATAAGTGCATTGGAAAGTGTGCAGAGAGAACTTGTACGGAATATAACGAGAGCAAAGTATGGCTTGAATGAGACTGAAGAGAAATAAAAGAGAATTTTACACACGCTTGATAAGATAATACGGGATAATCCCTTTTTATGCTGGAGGTCTGGACTGAAAAGTTCAGACCTCTTTATCTTTCCCCTCAAGTATATATAGAAAAGTTTCTTTTCTCCCTATGCAAACTTCCTTTGCATGGGAAGTAAACTTATTAAGGTTATAGGGTAATCTATAAACGCAACTTTTGTTTATAAAATTGCAACTTGCATTTATATAAATGAAACTTCCGTTTTTATAAACGCAACTTGCGTTTATAGATTGAAGTAAAGGGGAAGTAACTTTGCCCGGTAGGGAAAGCAAGTTCTCTCCTTATCGAAAAGAAGTTTTCTAATAATACTTTGAACGATAGATAGTGAGGATTCGGACAGGGATGTATGTTTGTTCAGCGCTATTCCAATACAAAAATAATAGTCTCATTTACAGGTGCCCAGTCATAGATAAACTTGGCGTGGGAAGTCGCGTTTCGTACACACATATGCGAACGCGGTGTCGTTCCCAACGACGGACTATATTCAATCTGCGTCTTGCGGGGAGCATTGACCGGTACTCCATGGATATAGGCCCCATCTGTGAAACGGCTGGCATAAGGCGCATAACCTCCCGTTTCTTTCGAACCGTCTTTTAAAAATACCATCTTTACTTTCTTTTCCTGTAAAACAAACATACCTAACGGGGTTTCCTGTGCATATGGCGGCAGATGACGTCCCGTAGTGGAAGGATTCATACTGCGAACCACCCATTGACCTTTTCCGCTACGTTCGAGAGAAGTGATGTTCTGATTGTGGCGGTCTATGAAAATAGCTTTGTTAAAAACAACCGTATCTCCGATTACTTTGACATACTTTTTAGGAATCATCC
>OLGH01002923.1_pt1 | contig 12559 bp, 9 predicted proteins | sample 1604851 | NCBI WGS metagenome assembly OLGH01 (sample SAMEA3888894, study PRJEB22519) | human gut metagenome | biome: human gut; feature: human-associated habitat; material: faeces | place: Denmark | collected 2010 | reverse complement strand
GCAGCCGTCGGAGCGGTGCTTAAGCCGTAAGGCGGGAATTGTGCGGTGTTGCCTTTATTTATAAAATGTTGGAATTGAATGGATGACTTCGTGTTACAGTTCCAAGCCTCGACATCGCTTCATGTTTAATTACCAACCTTTCGTCTGGGTTTATAGGGATTATAAACCCCATTAACCCGTTTGTCAATAGGGTATTTTGACTTTTTTATTTTTTCAAAGGCTTGTTTTCCCATTAACCTTGTTATATACTAGGTATTAGAAAATACGGAGGATTATCCACTTATGATGGTATCAACAAAAGGGCGCTATGCCCTGCGCGTTATGATTGACCTGGCCGAGCACCAGAGCGAAGGCTATGTGCCGCTGAAAGAAATTGCAGCGCGCCAGGAGATCAGCGAAAAATATCTGGAAAGCATTTTAAAGGTGCTGGTCCAGCAGCGCTTTCTGGAAGGTCTGCGCGGCAAGGGCGGTGGCTACAAGCTGACCCGCGCGCCGGAAACGTACACCGTGGGCAGCATTCTGCGCCTGACGGAGGGCAGCCTGGCAACTGTTGCCTGCCTGGAAGAAGGTGCCCCTGCCTGCCCGCGCATGGCGGAATGCCGCACCTATCCGCTGTGGTACAAGCTGGACGGTATGATCAGCGAATACCTGGACAGCGTGACACTGGCCGACCTGATGCAGTACCCCGATGCGGGCAACGAATATGTGATCTGAACAGATGCTCCGCCGTTTGGCAGGCGGGGCATCTGTTATTTTATGCCGCCAAACGATAGAGCCGGGGCGCAGCGGCAGCGCTCCGCTGCGCCGGACTCCTATATGGCCCTTATATATAAGGCAATACCGCACAATTCCCGCCTAACGGCTTAAGCACCGCTCCGGCAGCTGCGGCACGGCATCTGCGTTGCCAAAATGCTCGATAATGTCGGGTTGCGGTACCCGCATCGTGCTTCGGGGGCAAAAGCCCCTCGCACTCTGCGACCGCTGCCCCTGCTTCGGTTCGCTGTTTCCGCCACTGGCGGCGCTCACCTTTGCAGCATCCAGTATTATCTGCGCTTTTGGCTTAGCATCTGCCACACCTCGCTCACCGTATCGGCACTTAGAATTATGCGGTATTGCCATAAAGAAAAAGATAAAGCAAAAAAACAAACCAAAAGCGTTCCCGCTGTGCAGCCGGGAACGCTTTTTTGTGCTCGGAAAGTACAGCCGGACAAAGATAGAGCAAAGGAAAGCAAAAATCGCTTGATAATAAAATTACATGCGCAAAATACGTGCGAAAAAACCTTGCGAAATCAGAATACACAAAAATAAACATATGTTTACGTTACATTTTACAATAATGTGATATTTACAAAGCTAAAAATAAAACATATAATGCTAATTAGAATCAATGGGTTATGAGCAAACACTGCGGCGTGCTGTGCGCTGCAGGCCGGCCCAGCGGAATGTAAAGAAGGAGGAACCCCCATGAAATACCTCAAGCAAATGCTGTGCGTGAGCATCTGCGGCGTTATGCTGGTAGCGGCAACCGGCTGTTCCGGCTCACTGACGGGCGGCAAGCGAATCATTCGCATTTCTCATGCACAGTCCGAAACCCACCCTGAACACCTTGGCCTGCTCAAGTTCAAAGAATATGTGGAAGCCAACCTGGGCAATAAATACGAGGTTCAGATCTTCCCCAATGAGCTGCTTGGCTCTGCCCAGAAAGCCATCGAGCTGACCCAGACCGGCGCGATTGACTTTGTCGTGGCCGGTACCGCCAACCTGGAAACCTTTGCCGATGTGTACGAGATTTTCAGCATGCCCTACCTGTTCACCTCAGAAGAAGCTTACCATGCCGTCATGAATGATACCGATTACATGGAAAACGTGTATGGTTCCACCGATGAAGCCGGTTTCCGCGTGATGACCTGGTATAATGCCGGTACCCGCAATTTCTATGCAACTACCCCCATTTATACCCCCGATGACCTGAAAGGTCTGAAGATCCGCGTGCAGCAGAGCCCCGCCAGCGTTAAGATGGTGCAGGCCTTTGGCGCTGCCGCCACTCCGCTGAGCTTCGGCGATGTGTACACAGCCATCCAGCAGCATGTTATTGACGGTGCGGAGAACAACGAGCTGGCCCTGACCAACAACAAGCACGGCGAAGTTGCCAAGTATTTCTCCTACACCAAGCACCAGATGGTGCCGGATATGCTGGTTGGCAACCTGAAATTCCTGAACAGCCTGTCCGATGAAGAGCTGGCTGTCTTCAAGGAGGCTGCCCGCCTTTCCACCGAGGAAGAGCTTTCCTGCTGGGATGACCAGGTGGAGGAAGCCAAGCAGATCGCCGAGAATGATATGGGCGTGACCTTTATTGATGTGGATATCAGCGAGTTCAGCAATAAGGTCAGCAATGTGCAGCAGGAAATGCTGGATGCCAACCCGGATATCCAGGACCTGTATGACCATATCCAGGCCATCAATGCAGAATATGAGGAGGGCAGCGCACAATGAAATCTTTACATAAGTTCCGCCATGGGCTGGATACCGTCCTGAGCTGGGCCTGCGCCCTGCTGTTTGCCGCCATGGTCGTGGTTGGCACCTACCAGATCGTGACACGCTATTTCTTTGGCCGCCCCTCCACCGTTTCGGAAGAACTGCTGACCTACAGCTTTACCTGGATGGCCCTGCTTTCCAGCGCGCTGGTGTTTGGCAAGCGCGACCATATGCGGATGGGCTTTTTGGCCGATAAGATCACCGGCACCCCGCGCAAGGTGCTGGAGATCATCAGCGAATGCCTGGTCTTGCTGCTGGCTGCCGTTGTTATGCTGTACGGTGGTGTCAGCATCATGAAGCTGACCATGACCCAGGTCACAGCCTCTCTGGGCATCCCCATGGGCACGGTGTACACCGTTCTGCCGCTGTCCGGTGCTTTGATCGTGGTGTATTCGGTACTGAACATCATTGACCTTGCCACCGACAGCGTGGAAGAACACAGCTCCACCAGCGCAGAATGAGGAGGAAAACACAATGAACATTGCTCTTGTTTCCGGGCTGATCATCCTGATCCTGCTGGTCATTATGCTGATCGCAGGCGTGCCCATCGCGGTGGCGCTCGGCATTTCGTCCGTGGTTGCCATCCTGCCCATTATGGACCTTGAAGTCGCCGTTGTTACCGGCGCGCAGCGCATTTTCTCCGGTATTTCCATGTTCAGCCTGCTGGCAATCCCGTTCTTTATCCTGGCCGGCAATATTATGAATAAAGGCGGCATTGCGGTCCGCCTGATCAACCTGGCCAAGCTCATCACCGGCCGCGCCCCTGGCGCCCTGGCACAGACCAACGTGATTGCCAACATGCTGTTTGGCGCAATCTCCGGCTCTGGCACAGCTGCTGCTTCCGCCATGGGTTCCATCATCGGCCCCATCGAAAAAGAAGAAGGCTATGACCCCAACTTCTCCGCTGCCGCCAACATTGCCACCGCCCCCACCGGTCTGCTGATCCCTCCCAGCAACGTTATGATAACCTTCTCGCTGGTGTCCGGCGGCACTTCAGTTGCCGCATTGTTCATGGCCGGCTACCTGCCCGGTATCCTGTGGGGTCTGGCCTGCATGATCGTAATCTACTTCTTTGCCAAAAAGCACGGCTACCGCAGCAAGACTTCCTTTACCTTTAAGGAGGCCATTCACACCATCTTGCAGGCTATCCCGGCGCTGCTGCTCATTATCATTGTCATCGGCGGCATCATCGGCGGTGTGTTCACCGCAACCGAAGGTTCCGTTGTGGCCGTTGTATACAGCCTGCTGCTCTCCCTGTTTGGCTATAAATCCATCAAACTGAAAGAAATCCCCAAGATCCTGCGCGAAAGTGCCGAGATGACCGGCATCATCATCTTCCTGATCGGCGTGTCCAGCATCATGTCTTGGGTCATGGCGTTCACCAACATCCCGTCCCTGGTGTCCAGCGCTCTGCTTTCCATCAGCAGCAACAGGTATGTGATCCTGTTCCTCATTAACATCATCCTGCTGGTGGTTGGCACCTTTATGGATATGACCCCTGCCTGCCTGATCTTTACCCCCATCTTTTTGCCGGTCTGCCAGGCTTTGGGCATGAACACCATCCATTTTGGCATCATGCTGATTTTCAACCTGTGCATCGGCACCATCACCCCGCCGGTCGGCACCACGCTGTTTGTCGGCGTTAAGGTCGGCGGCGTCAAGATCGAAACGGTGTTCAAACAGCTGATCACCTATTTTGCCGCGATTTTTGCTGTGCTGATGCTGGTCACCTATGTGCCGCAGATCAGCCTGGCTCTGCCCAGTCTGATGGGTTATGTGAAATAAAATGCGGTAACACGCCAATATGCTCTGCCCCGCCTGCCGGAACTCCGGCGGCGGGACTTTTTTGCACTTTTTTGTTGGAAAGGGTTGACAGTAGGGGGCGGGACTGCTATAATACACACATACCAACCAGCCTAGTATGTTAAAGGAAATGCGCTGGTTGAGATTTTGAACGGAAGGGAGCACACAACAATGAACGCTATTTTTAACACTTTGCTGCGCGCAAACTTCCGCTGTGGCCGAATGTCACACTTCCGGGCTGTACAACAGGCTGGGGGCGTATCGGCACCGCTTTGGAGCCGAATGTGACCGCCCAGGCTTATAAAACAGGTAAGTACGCCCGGTAACCAGACGCATGCAGAAAATGCGGGGATACCGGGCGTTTTTTCTATCGAATCATTCCGAACAATTTGAGATATGAGAATTTGACCGCAAAATTTTGGAGGGAATTACAATGTCTGAGAACAAACTGCATTTTGAAACGCTTCAGCTCCATGTTGGCCAGGAAGAGGCCGATCCGGCTACCGGCGCCCGCGCCGTTCCCATCTATCAGACCACTTCTTACGTATTTAACAACTCTGCCCACGCAGCTGCCCGCTTTGGCCTGACCGATGCCGGCAACATTTACGGCCGTCTGACCAACCCCACCGAGGATGTGCTGGAAAAGCGCATCGCTGCCCTGGAAGGCGGCGTGGCTGGCCTGGCTGTTGCTTCCGGTGCTGCCGCTATCAGCTACACCATCCAGGCCCTGGCCCAGAACAGCGGCCATGTGGTTGCCCAGAAGACCATTTACGGCGGCAGCTACAACCTGCTGGAGCATACCCTGCCCAACTTTGGCATCACCGCTACCTTTGTGGATGCCCACAACCTGAAAGAGATCGAGGATGCCATCCAGGAGAACACCCGCCTGGTCTACCTGGAAACCCTGGGCAACCCCAACTCTGATATCCCCGATCTGGACGCTATCGCAGAGATCGCCCACAAGCACGGCCTGCCGGTTGTTGTGGATAACACCTTCGGCACCCCGTACCTGATCCGCCCGCTGGAGCACGGCGCAGACATCGTTGTTCACTCCGCCACCAAGTTCATCGGCGGCCACGGTACCTCCCTGGGCGGCATCATCGTGGACGGCGGCAAGTTCGACTGGGCTGCTTCCGGCAACTATCCCACCATTGCAGCACCCAACCCCAGCTACCACGGCATCAGCTTTGTGGACGCTGCCGGCCCGGCTGCTTTCGTAACCTATGTGCGTGCCATCCTGCTGCGTGATACCGGCGCTACCATCAGCCCGTTCAACGCATTCCTGTTGCTGCAGGGTGTTGAGACTCTGAGCCTGCGCGTGGAGCGCCATGCCGAGAACACCAAAAAGATCGTGGAATACCTTGCCAACCACCCGCAGGTGGAAAAGGTCAACCATCCCAGCCTGCCGGATCACCCGGATCATGCGCTGTACCAGAAGTACTTCCCCAACGGCGGTGCTTCCATCTTCACTTTCCAGATCAAGGGCGGTGTGAAGGAAGCTCATGCGTTCATCGACCACCTGAAGATCTTCAGCCTGCTGGCTAACGTTGCTGACGTTAAGAGCCTGGTCATCCACCCGGCCACCACCACCCACAGCCAGCTCAGCGAGCAGGAACTGCTGGACCAGGGCATCTACCAGAACACCATCCGCCTGTCCATCGGTACCGAGAATGCCGACGACCTGATCGCCGATCTGGAGCAGGCATTCCAGGCAGTCAAGGAGTAATCCTTCAATTTTCCCCAAAGCCTTTTCATCGAGCTTGTTTCCTCCAAGCTGAGTTAGGGCAACACCGCACAATTCCCGCCTTACGGCTTAAGCACCGCTCCGACGGCTGCGGCACGGCATCTGCGTTGCCAAAATGCTCGATAATGTCGGGTTGCGGTACCCGCATCGTGCTTCGGGGGCAAAAGCCCCTCGCACTCTGCGACCGCTGCCCCTGCTTCGGTTCGCTGTTTCCGCCACTGGCGGCGCTCACCTTTGCAGCATCCAGTATTATCTGCGCTTTTGGCTTGGCATCTGCCGCACCTCGCTCGCCGTATCGGCACTTAGAATTATGCGGTATTGCCTTAGATCAAACAGAAAAAGTCTTGCTTCAATGATACAGCCCGCATTCCGCCCCAAGCAGCCGGAATACGGGCTGTATTTATACCTTGAATTATACTATTTGTTATACAATGCAAACGCAAAGCAAATCGCATAACTCAAGGAGCAACATTTTTTGCGTGCAGACCCCGTAAACCGGGCGGCAAAAACTGGACAGGGAACAGCTTTTTCGGTATAATGTAAAGATTACGAGATTTGTAAGGGAAAGTAAGGGTATAACATATGCTGCAAACGATTGCGGCTGTCAACCAGGCAGTCAACAACTTTATCTGGGGCGTTCCCGCCATGGTGTGCATCATCGGCGTGGGGCTGCTGCTCAGTGTGCGCACCGGCTTTATCCAGATCCGCAAATTCCCCTATGCCATCAAAACCACGATTGGCCGCATGTTCCGCAAGCGGGATGCTTCCGATGGTGCAATGACCCCCTTCCAGGCGGTGTGTACCGCGCTGGCGGCCACCGTGGGTACCGGCAACATTGCCGGTGTGGCGGGGGCTATTGCCATCGGCGGGCCGGGCGCGGTGTTCTGGATGTGGTGTTCCGCCCTGCTGGGCATGTGCACCAAATTTTCGGAGGTCACGCTGGCGGTACACTTCCGGGAGCGCAATGCCAATGGCGAGCTGGTGGGCGGCCCGATGTATTACATCAAAAATGGCCTTGCCAAACACTGGCGCTGGCTGGCCGCCATTTATGCTCTGTTCGGCGTGCTGACGGTGTTCGGCACCGGCAACGCCACGCAGGTCAACACCATTATCACCGCCATTGATGCCGCCCTGAACCAGTATGCCGTTGTGAGCGATAAAGCTATGGCAACCGTCAACCTGGTCATCGGCATTGTAGTGGCCATGCTGGTGGCGCTGGTGCTGCTGGGCGGCGTGAAGCGCATTGGCAGTGTCAGCGAAAAGCTGGTGCCCTTTATGGCGCTGACCTATGTGGTGCTGGCTCTGGGTGTGGTGCTGCTCAACCTGCCGCGTCTTCCGGAAGTGTTCACCTCCATTGTGGCGGGGGCGTTCAACCCGGCGGCCTTTACCGGCGGCGCAGTGGGCAGCTTGTTCCTGAGCATGCAGAAAGGTGTTTCCCGCGGAATATTTTCCAACGAAGCGGGCCTTGGCACCGGCTCCATTGCCCATGCCTGCGCTGACACCAAAAAGCCGGTCAAGCAGGGCGTGTTCGGCATCTTTGAAGTATTTGCCGATACCATTGTGATCTGTACCCTGACGGCGCTGGTCATCCTGTGCAGCGGCACGTCGGTCAATTACGGCCAGGCCGCCGGTGCAGAGCTGACCATCTCCGGCTTTACCCTTACCTATGGCGGCTGGGCATCGCTGTTCACGGCGGTGGCGCTGTGCTGCTTTGCATTTTCTACCATCATCGGCTGGGGGTTGTACGGCTCCCGCTGCATTGAGTATCTCTTCCACACCGACAAAGTGGTGCGGCCTTTCCTGGTCGTTTACTCCTTTGTTGCCATCCTGGGCGCTACCGTGGACCTGGGCCTGCTGTGGAGCATTGCGGATACCTTCAACGGCTTGATGTCCATCCCCAACCTGATCGCGCTGCTGCTGCTTTCCGGAACGGTGGCCAAGCTGGTGAAAGAGTTCTTTGCCAAAGAACCGCAGTAACCCCAAATAGTAAAACTCTAAGGCAACACCGCACAATTCCCGCCTGACGGCTTAAGCACCGCTCCGGCGGCTGCGGCACGGCATCTGCGTTGCCAAAATGCTCGATAAGACATCCAGTATTATCTGCGCTTTTGGCTTAGCATCTGCCGCACCTCGCTCGCCGTATCGGCACTTAGAATTATGCGGTGTTGCCCTAACAAAACACCTCCTGCACGCCCCGCCGCATTGCGGCATAGGGTAGTGCAGGAGGTGTTTTTATGCCAAGTGGAACCTTGCAAGTGTATACAGCACTGGCCGAAAACGCTGCGCCGCTGCCCGGCGTGACGGTGCTGGTGCTGAACGAAGCGGGAACACAGATTGCACGCCTGACCACCAACGATGTCGGTTCCGCCCCGGAACTGGTGCTGACTGCCCCGGACGAAGCCTACAGCCTGGATGAAGCCAACACCACGGTGCGCCCCTATGCGGTGTACCAGCTGCGGGCGGAGATGACTGGCTTCCAGACGATCGAACTGGAGGGGGTGCAGGTGTTTGCCGGGCAGCAGACGGTGGCGCGGCTGCAATTTTTGCCCGCTGCCCGCACCCTGCCCGAAGTGGAGCCGGAAACGATCCCAGAACACCCGCTGTTTGCCGGGGACGGCGGCAGCGGCCCGGCCCCCATCGGCCAGTGCGCCGATGCCCGCGTGCTGAGTGAGGTGGTGGTGCCGAAGAAAATTACCGTCCACCTGGCCCGCCCGGCGGTCAGTGCAGCAAACGTGACGGTCAGCTTCCAGGATTACATTGCCAATGTCGCATCCAGCGAGGTATACCCCACCTGGCCGGAGCAGGCGCTGCGGGCCAACATTCTGGCGCAGATCAGCCTGGCGCTGAACCGCATCTGGACCGAATGGTACCCCAGCCGGGGCTACAGCTTTAACATTACCAACTCGCCGGGGGTGGACCAGGCGTATGTGCGGGGGCGCACGGTGTTTGCTGTGATGGAGCGCCTGACTGCCGAGCTGTTCAACACCTATGTGCGCCGCACGGGGGACACCGAACCCTATTATACCGAGTATTGCGATGGCAAAAGCGTGACCTGCCCCGGCATGAAGCAATGGGGCACTGTGGAGCGCGCCAAGGAGGGCAAAAGCGCCCTGGAAATTCTGCGGTATTACTATGGCAGCCGGGTGCAGCTGGTCACCACCAACAACATTGCGTCCATTCCGCAAAGCTACCCCGGCAGCCCCTTGCGCCGCGGCAGCACCGGCACCGCGGTCAACGTGCTGCAAAAACAACTCTCCCGCATTGCCAAGGACTACCCGTCCTTCGGCAAACCGGCCATTACCGGAACGTTTGATGAAGCCACCGAGAACAGCGTGAAAAAGTTCCAGAAGCAGTTTTCCCTGACTGTGGACGGCGTGGTGGGCAAGGCGACCTGGTATAAGATCAGCTATATCTATGTCAGCGTCAAGGACCTTGCCGAGCTGACCAGCGAGGGTGAAACCTTTACCGGTGCCCAGAGCGCCGGGGCGTGGCCGGGAACCGTGCTGCGCCGCGGCAGTACCGGGCGAAGCGTGGAGCAGGTGCAGTTCTGGCTGTCCAGCCTGGCGCAGTTTGATTCCGATCTGCCGTCCGTCCGTGTGGATGGCAGCTTTGGCGCGGCCACGGAACGCGCGGTCAAGGCATTCCAGAAATCGGAGGGTTTGACACAGGACGGCGTGGTGGGCCAGACGACCTGGCAGGAACTGTACGCCGAGTGGGTGAACGCCCAGAGCGATGCCGGCGGCACCGCTTACCCTGGCACCGCTCTGCGCACCGGCAGCCGCGGAAACGCGGTGCGGCTGGTGCAGTTCTGGCTCAGACTGGCTGCAGAAAATTATACCGGCCTTTCCAACGTGACGGTGGACGGCAGCTTTGGCAGTGGCACCGCCAGTGCAGTGCGGGCGTTCCAGAGGCTGTTCGGCCTGACGGCAGACGGCGTGGTGGGGGCCGGGACCTGGGCCAAACTGAACGAGGTCGGCCTTGCCGTGGCCAACAACCTGGTGGGGCAGAACATTCAGCCCGGCCAGTTTGTGACAACCCTGCGGGAGGGCAGCACCGGCACCCCGGTGCGGGCGCTGCAATATAACCTGCGCCTGTTGGCCGCCTATTATCGGGATGTGCCCACAGTGACGGTGGACGGAACGTTCGGCGCAGCCACCCGCAGGGCGGTCATTGCCTGGCAGGAACACGCGGGCCTGACGGTGGATGGCGTGGTGGGGCGGCTGACCTGGCAGAGCATTTATGATTCCGCCCAACAGGTCAGCGCCAGCGGCCCCGCGGTGACAGCCCGCGCACCGGATACCCCCGAAGAAACTCTGAAAGTGGGGGACAGCGGCCAGAAAATTCGCATCCTGTCCCAGATTTTGGAATTCTTGGCCCAGTTCCTGCCGGAAATCACCCCAAGCGGCCTGACGGATACCTTTGACGATGCCCTGGAAACCACCGTGCGCAGCGCCCAGCAGACGTTAGGCCGCACCGTGACCGGGGAAGTGACCCCGGCAGACTGGCTAGCGTTTTACCGCGCAGCGTTAAGCTTGGGGGCGATCAACCCGGCATCCGCCGCGCCGGAACCGCAGGAGGTCTGGCCCGGTGCCGCCCTGACCCTTGGCAGCAGCGGCCCGGCGGTGCTGCAGGTGCAGCAGTGGCTGAACGAGATCGCCGCGCAGGACTGCTCCGCCAGCTTTGTGCCCGAAACCGGCGAGTTTGACACCGCCACCCAAACCGCCCTGGAAGCCTGGCAGATCGCCAATAACATCACCCCGCTGGGAGTAGTAGATGACAGCGTTTGGAAGCAGCTGAAAGCGGACGCGAATATTAGTTAGGAGTTAGGAAGGAAGAGTTAGGAGTTGTGGGAGTGAGTTGGGTGAAAATTTTTGCTGAAAACTTAAAGTTTTCATGGCGCTAATATCCAAAACGCGGCGTAAGCCGTACCTTAAACTCCTAACTCCTAACTTCTAACTTCTAACTCCTACTTCCTGACTGTTCCTTGATTCGAGAGAGGAGGCTACCCATGGCAAAGCTCTATGTTTACGACTCATACGAAAACCGTATGCTTGTATACAACAACCTGAACGAAAACGACCCGATGCCGTACAGTTATGGCAGCACGCTGAGCGTGCGGGAGTTCCGGGGGTCATCCAACGCGCGGGTGCTGTGGACCACAACGCGCGCAATGGAAGCGTGGAACCTGACCCGCCGCCGGTATGGGGCGGGCATCCCGGTGGGGTATGCCTTCAAGCGCATCTGGGAGGGCGGCCACGGCACGGCCAGCCAACACTATGCGGGCGTTGCCTTTGATGTGGGCCAGGGCACCAGCAGCGCCATCCGCCAACGCATCCACGCCGCCGCCACGGCCACAAGGGCCTGGGGTTATGTGGAGCCGCTTTCCATGACGCCCACCTGGGTGCACTTTGACCGCCGTTACGGCACCCCGGCCTGCTCCGGCACCACATCCGGATACCCCACCTGCCGCCGCGGCGATAAAAACACCTATGTGCTGATTCTGCAGGACGCCCTGAACGCCCTGGGCTACAGCACCAAAACGCTGGACGGCGCTTTTGGCAAGAACACTTATGATGCCCTGCGCGCCGCCCAGCGCAGCTTCGGCCTGACGGCAGACGGGGTGTGCGGCTGCAACACCTGGAAAAAGCTGACCTCCGCCGTGGTGGGCATCGGCCGCACGAAAACCGTGATTGACTGAAATTCCGCCGCAGAATTTTGTAAAAAAAACCTAGGCGAAAAAAGCGGAATGGACTATAATAAGAGCAAAGACAGGTGGCGGTGCGCGAAATAGGCACCGCCGCGGCCTGAACCCGGAACAGCAAAAAGAGGAGTGTGAACCCCCATGGATATAATGGAATTTTTGAAAACCCGCCGCACCTACCGCCGCTTTGAACAAAAGCCGGTGGAACCTGCCATTGCCCGGGAAATTATGGAGGCCGCCCGCATTGCCAGCTGCGGTGCCAACCGCCAGACGCTGAAATATGTGCTGGTGCAAAGCCCGGAGATGGTTGCCAAAATGCAGCCGCTGGTGCACTGGGCTGCTTACCTGCCGCCGGAGCAGGGCCAGCCCAAACCGGATGAGACCCCGGTACTGTTTGTGGCTGTCTGCCAGGATGAAAGCCTGCCCGGCTGCAATGATACCGATACCGGACTTGCCCTTGCCAACATGACGGACGCCGCCTGGGCGCACGGTGTGGGTAGCTGCATCATGGGGGCAATCGACCGCCCCGCCATCAAGGAACTGCTGGGCCTGGGCGAAAATCTGCGCCTGCACAGCGTGGTGGCGTTCGGCTACCCCACCCATAAAAGCCACCTGGTTGCCATGCAGAACGGCGATGTAAAGTATTACCTGGACGATGCCCGCGATTACTGCGTGCCCAAACGCCCGATGGAAGAAATTTTGCTCAAGACCCTTTGATTTTGATATAAGGCAACACCGCACAATTCCCGCCTTGCGGCTTAAGCACCGCTCCGGCA
>OLGH01002920.1_pt1 | contig 12563 bp, 10 predicted proteins | sample 1604851 | NCBI WGS metagenome assembly OLGH01 (sample SAMEA3888894, study PRJEB22519) | human gut metagenome | biome: human gut; feature: human-associated habitat; material: faeces | place: Denmark | collected 2010 | reverse complement strand
TTCCCCCGATTTTCTCCTACTGCATCTTGTTAATAGGCGAACCGTAACCCTGCACGCGGCGGACGGCGAGCTTGTGCTGGACGGTGCGGGTGTGGCCGCTTCCGGGTTGATCGTCGCGGTAGTTTTCGTGGAAGGCGCGGAGCCGCCGCTGCATACGGAGGATGCGGCGCATGATCTCGCTCATGCCGAAGTAGGCGGCGGAGAACAGCACGCTGCAAAAGAGCAGCAGGAACGCCCCGTAGATAAACAGCTTGTTGGTTTCCGCATCCGGGCTGTCCGTCTGCCAGAGAAGGACGAGAAAACCGATGGTCCCCACCAGCCAGAGCAGGTGGCCGCAGGCTTTCAGGAACGTCTCCATCGGCATCCGGGTATAGGGGTTGACCTCCACGAGGCCGATCCACTCTTCACTGCCGCATTCAGGGCAGCGGGCCAGATAGTCGGGGAAGATGGCCTTGCAGCGGGAGCACTGCAATTCGCGCTCGACTTTGACCTCGACGGAAGTGGAGGACGAAGAGCCGCGCGAGATCAAGCGCTTGCGGCGGAAAGGCGTTTTGGTCCTCATGCTGCGGCCTCCGTGGTCTGCGTGGTGCGGGCGTGCTGCATGTAGGCGAGCAGGCCCATGATGCCGATGCCGATGAGGTAACCCCAGTACCGCTGATCATGCGGCAGGAAGAAGCCCGTCAGTAGGGCCGGGTAGAGCATGATGATCGTGGAGCACGCGAGGAGCAGGGCGTCCGGCAGGGTGTTTTTGGCGATGAACCAGCCCTGCGTGAGCGAGGCGAAGGACATGCAGCCGAGCACCGTCATGAAGAACAGGAAGATTCCCTCGGGCACGCTGTCGACGCCCCACAGGATGATGTCATGGTTGAAGATGAACATCAGGGGCAGGATGGCCGTACGGATATCGTACAGGAAGCCCTGAATGCCCGTGGCGATGGGCGACGTGTCCGCAATGGCCGCAGCGGCGTAGGCGGCGAGGCCCACGGGCGGCGTGTCGTCCGCGAGGATGCCGAAGTAGAAGCAGTAGAGGTGCGCCGCTATCAGCGGGACGGCCAGCGCCACGCCGTGGACCACGATGCCGGAGGCGAGCTGCACCAGAATGGGCGCGGTCAGAGACGCCATGATGATGTAGTTCGCCGTGGTGGGCAGGCCCATGCCGAGGAGCAGGCTCGCCAGAGCGGTGATGAGCAGCAGCAGGAAGATGTTGCCGCCGGACAGGATCTCCACGAAGGACGTGATCTGCTGCCCGAGGCCGAGCGAGACGCAGCCGACGATGATGCCCGCCGAAGCCGTGGCCATGGCGACGCCCGCCATGTTGCTGCCGCCGGCGGACAGGGACAGGAGAAGCGTCTTGATGCCTTCCTTGAGGGCCTTGCGCTTGGACTTCTTGTGAACGAAGGCTTTCACGACGGGCTGGCCGAGCATGATGAGCGCGAGCACCACGATGGCGCGGAACACGGACATTTCGGCGGAATGCTGCATGATGATGAGCTCATACAGCAACATGCAGATGGGGATGAGGAAGTGCAGCCCCTCTTTGAGCGTGGTCCAGAAAGACGGCAGTTCGGATTTGGACAGGCCGCGCAGCCCGAGCTTGCAAGCTTCCACGTGGGTGATCCAGAGCAGGCCCGCATAGGCGGCGAAGGCCGGGATGGCGGCCGCCTTGGCGACTTCGATGTAGGGGACGTTGACGTATTCGGCGATGATGAACGCCGCCGCACCCATGACAGGCGGGGCAAGCTGGCCGTTGATGGACGAGGCCACTTCCACGGCCGCGGCCTTTTCGGGCGGATAGCCCACCTTCTTCATAAGCGGGATGGTAAAGGTCCCGGTCGTGACCACGTTGGCGATGCTCGAACCGGAAACCACGCCGGTGAGGGCGCTGCCGAGGACGGCGGCCTTGGCTGCACCGCCCCGGAAACGTCCGAGCCCGCTGATGGCGAGCTGGATGAAGAAATTGCCGCCTCCGGCCCGTTCGAGCATGGTCCCGAACAGCACGAAGAGGAAGACGACGGTGGCCGAAACGTGCAGCGGCACGCCGTAGATGCCTTCCGTATCCATCGTCATCTGGGAGATGAAGCGGGACAGGGATGCGCCCTTGAAGGCAAGGAAATCGGGCAGATGCGGCCCGGTAAACACGTACAGGATAAATATGCTGGCGATGATCGGCAGGGCGGGGCCGATGACCCGGCGGGTGGCCTCCAGCAGGAGGACGACCAGCATGAGGCCGAAGATGATGTCGCGTGTGGTGGGCACGCCCGCGCGCGAGGCGATGCCTTCGTAGTCAAGCACGATGTACAGCGCGGAGACGGCGGCTATGATCCCGAGCAGGTAGTCGAGGATCGTGACCCGGTTCATGGCGAGCAGGATGCGCAGATCCCAGCGCCATGAGGTTCCCGAGATTTTGATCATGGGGATATTGAAGTAGACGAGGCTGATGGCAAAGGCCAGATGGATGGCCCGGATATAGACGGTATCAAGGAGCAGGATGCTCGCCGAGGCGAGCTGAAACAGGGACCAGCAGAGAGCGAGGATCATCGTGATGATGCGGGTGATGCCTACCGTATCGCCGCGCAGGCCGTGCTCGGCGGCTACCAGCTTTTCCCTGTAGTCATCCCCGTTGGGGGACTGCTCGATGTGCTCTATCATTTTGTGGGGCATGTGACTCCCGGCGTGATCTGAGGTGACGGCGACGCGGGGCGCCGCCCGGATAAACTCGGGCTGATTGCAAGGATGCCGGGATTGGGCGATATGTCCAATCCCGGCCGAAAGGCTTCACGGTGAAGCGGAGGGAGGAACGGGGTGTTCCTCAGCCTACTTCATCAGGCCGGCTTCCTTGTAATACTTCAGGGCGCCGGGATGGATGGGGGCCGTCAGGCCTTCGAGCATGGTCTCGCGGGTCAGGCCTTCGAGGGCGGGATGGAGCTTCTTGAACTCGTCGAGGTTCTCAAAGACTTCCTTCGTAATGGCGTACACGACGTCGTCCGGCACCTTGGCTGAGGTCACGAAGGTGGCGAGCATACCCACGGTGGTGACCTTTTCATTGGCGTTGGTGGCTTCGGGATACTGGGCCATGTCGATGTTGGTCAGAGAATAGTAGGGGAACTTTTTGACCAGCGGCTCAATGTCGGTGATAGACACGATGCGGGTCTTGCGCTTCCCGGCGGTGGCTTCCTTGATATTCCCGTTGGGATGGCCCACGGTGTAGAAGAAGCCGTCGATACGGCCGTCCTGCAACATGCGGGGCGCGTCGGCGGCCTTGATGCTTTCGGCCTTGAGGTCTTTTTCGATATTGATGCCGGCGGCTTCGAAAACGTCAATGGCGTTCTGGCGGTTGCCGGAGCCGGGGTTGCCGATGTTGACGACCTTGCCCTTGGCATCCTTCAGGCTCTTGATGCCGGAATCTTCGGCGGCGACGAAAGTGACGGCTTCGGGAGCCAGCGCGAACACGGCGCGGAGATCCTTCTGGGGCTTGCCTTCCCATTCGGAAAGTCCGTTGTAGGCCTGATACTGGCGGTCGGCCTGCGCGATGCCGAATTCAAGATCGCCCGCCATGATGGCGTTGATGTTGAATACGGACGCGCCGGTGGATTCGACGGTGGCCCGGATGTCGTACTTGTCCTTCTTGGCGTTGACGATCTTGGCGATCGCGCCGCCGGTGGGGTAGTAGACGCCGGTGATGCCGCCGGTGCCGATGGTAACGAACGTCGTCTTGGCGTGGGCTTCAAGGGCGGAAGCGCCCGTCATGGCCACAGCAAGGCTGAGAACAGCCGCGAGCAAATGTTTGTGCATGTCGTTGTCTCCCTTTTGTCGACATTTTCTTGTCAATTATATGAAGAAGGGCTTCAAAGCAAGGGAGGTTTTCATGGTTTCAGGTATATTGGAAGTGTACATTTTTGTGAAGCGTGCCGTTTCCTTCCGGGATGGGAACCGTTTCGGGGATATGGGACAATGGTTCCGGGAAAATTGACAGGCTGTTTCCTTTGTCGTAACACTTTGATATTCTATTACCATTTTTTGTTATAACCGTTAGGGGGCCGAGAAGTCCCGGTGAGGTAACGTCTATGTCGGTTTCCTCTTTGCCTTTTTTGCATGGCGCGCTTGCCGCTGTGTTCCCAAAGCTGGCGGCGTGGCGGCGCGATTTCCATGCCCATCCGGAAGCCGGCTGGACTGAATTCCGCACGGCGGCCTTGATCATCAGGCGATTGCGTGAGCTTGGGTACGCGATCCGCATGGGCGAAGCCGCTTGCGCCTCCGACCGGAGGATGGGCGTCCCTTCTTCCGCTGTCCTTGCGGCGGCGCGGGAGCGTGCGCTTGAGCATGGAGCCGATGCCGAGCTGGTTGCGGGCATGGGGGACGGCTATACGGGGTTCTGGGCGGATCTGGATTGCGGCCCCGGCCCCGTGACGGCGTTCCGGTTCGATATGGACTGCAACGAAGTCGCCGAGTGCGCGGAAGAGAGCCATAGGCCCGTGCGCGAGGGGTTCGCATCACGTTGGCCCGGTCTGATGCACGCGTGCGGACACGATGGGCACGCCGCCGTGGGGCTCGGCTTGGCTGAAGTGCTTGTTTCGATCCGGCGGCACCTGCGGGGGCGGATACGCCTGATCTTCCAGCCCGCCGAAGAGGGGGCGCGCGGGGCCCTCCCGATGTCGGAGGCCGGAGCCGTGGACGGCGTGGATGTGCTGTTCGGTTTCCATATCGGTTTCAAAGCCGAGGGGCCGGGCTCATTGATATGCGGCACGCAAGGATTCCTGGCCACCACCAAGCGCGATGTCCTTTTCTCCGGAGTGCCCGCCCATGCCGGGGCCGCGCCGGAGGAAGGGAAGGATGCCCTGCTGGCGGCCTGTTCGGCGGTGGTGAACCTGCACGCCATTTCCCGGAACGGCAAAGGCGGCACCCGTATCGCCGTGGGCAGGCTGGAAGGGGGAGAGGCCCGCAACGTCATCCCCGCTTCCGCGAGGCTGTTCATGGAAACGCGGGGAGAAACCACGGAACTGGACGCCTACATGACCGCCGAGTCCGAGCGTATCCTGCGCGCTTCAGCCGATCTGTGGGGCTGCGCTTGCGAGTGGCGGACTGTGGGGAACAGTGCCGGGGGAGGGAGCAGCCCGGAGCTTGCCCGCCTTATTGCTACGGTCGCGGAAGCGATGGGTGGCTGGAAGACGGTTATCCCGATGAGCGGTTTCGGGGCGACGGAAGATTTCGCTTGCCTGATGAGCAGGGTTCAGGCCTCGGGAGGGCTGGCTTCCTACCTGCAGGTCGGGACGGACAGGGCTGCGGGGCACCACAGCGACCGTTTTGATTTTGATGAAACGTGCCTCGGGCGGGCGCTGGAACTGCTGGCCCGGCTGGCCGTGCGCATGGCGGGCGGCGGACAGGAAGACACTGAAACGGAGACGGAGAGCGACATGGAATTTTTGGATGAGGTCGTAAGGCGCAAGGGCATCCACGTGCAGCTATGGCTGGAGGGCGAAGATGGGGAAGGCTTCGGCAGGGGGCGTGTGGAGCTTCTCCAGCTTGTCGACGAACTCGGATCGCTGAGCAAGGCCGCAAAACAGCTCGGCATGTCCTACCGCGGGGCGTGGGGCAAGATAAAGAAGGCCGAACGCATCGCGGGCGAGACGCTTGTCGACGCTTCGGGGACCAAGCGCGACGGTTACTCGCTGACTCCGGCGGGGCGGGAGCTGGTTCAGCGTTTTCAGCAATGGTATGCGGATGTCGAAAGTTTTGCCAAGAAACGTGCGGAAGCCTTGTTTAGTGATTTCGATAAGGAATGATGATTCATTGTTTGCCCAATCTATATTCATTGAGTAAACAATCTGTATATCGCTGATAGAGAAGAGTATTTTTATATGCAAAAAGGCTTGCACTGCTATCTTTTTTTGACTAACAATAAGCAAAGAGGGCTTTGCATGGATAAAAAGCCCGCAGGGGGAGTGGAAGAGAGTCACATATTGACGGTATTGGGACCCTCAATAGATGACAAGCATAGTATGTTTTATGGAAAGATGCTTTTGGGGAAGCTTTTTCCTTTAGTGAAACATATATCAAATGCTGTTTAAAGATGGACAGTAGTGCTTTCTTATGCTTATTAAAGCCTTTTCCATTTCTCCTGTTTCGCGATTGCTTTCGCCGTTTTCAGCGCAAACCATCATAGTGTCCTGCGCTGATGAGCAGCAATGCGAGTGACGTGCGGAAGCGTGCTTTCTAACGCTTTATCCTTATCAGGGGGAGAAATGGAAGCTTTCATGGCATGGCTGAAGTCAGTCAACGACGTGGTTTGGGGACCGGGGATGCTGGTATTGCTGGTCGGTACTGGCCTGTATCTGACTGTCGGCCTGAAATTTTTCACATTCCGCAATTTTTTTAGAGGGCTCAAAAACCTGTGGGCCGGGCGTTCCAATCAGTCCGAGCAGGGCGAAATCTCTCCGTTCAACGCGCTGATGACCGCGCTGGCCGCCGACATCGGGACCGGCAACATCGTGGGCGTGTCGACAGCCATTTACATCGGCGGCCCCGGCGCGCTGTTCTGGATGTGGGTGACCGCCCTTGTGGGTATGGCCACCAAGTTCAGCGAAGTGCTCCTTTCCGTGCATTTCCGCGAAAAGACCCCCGCCGGAAACTGGGTGGGCGGTGCCATGTACTTCATCAAAAACGGGCTCGGACCCAAGTGGATGTGGCTCGGCTCGTGCTTTGCGCTGTTCGGCATCGTCGCCTGTATCGGTACGGGCGCTATGGTACAGGGCAACTCCATCGGTGAAGCCATACAGGCCAACCTCTCCATCCCGACGTGGTTTACCGCCATCGCCGTCTTCCTGCTGGCCGGAGCCGTCCTCATCGGCGGCGTGAAGCGCATCGGTGCCGTGGCCGGTAAGGTCGTGCCCGCCATGGCGGTGATATACGTCCTCATCTCCCTTATCGTCATCATCCTGCACATTGACCAGCTTCCCCGCGTTCTTGCTTGGGTTGTCGCCGAAGCGTTCACGCCTACGGCCGCCGAAGGCGGTTTTGCCGGTGCGACCGTGATGATGGCCATCCGAATGGGCATGGCCCGCGGCGTGTTCTCCAACGAAGCCGGACTCGGTACCGCGCCTATGGCTCACGCCGCCGCGACCAGCGCTTCACCGCTGGTGCAGGCTTCCATCGGTATGCTTGATACCTTCATTGATACGATCATCGTGTGCACCATGACCGGTTTCGCCATCCTTGTGACCGGCCAGTGGACCTCCGGCCTCACCGGGGCCGCCATGACCTCCGCCGCCTTCGAAACCTCGCTTCCCGGCATCGGCGGCATCGCGGTGACGATCTGCCTGACCTTCTTCGCCTTCACCACAGCCCTCGGCTGGTGCGTGTACGGCGAGCGCTGCGCCATCTATTTCTTCGGCGACAAGGCGCAGATCCCCTTCCGGATCGTCTACTGCATCGCCATCCCGGTGGGCGTGCTCACGCAGCTTGATGTGGTGTGGCTGCTTGCGGACACTTGCAACGCGCTCATGGCCATCCCGAACTTGATCGCCATCCTGCTGCTCAGCCCGGTGCTGTTCAAGCTGGTGAAGGAAGACGAATCCAAGGATTCCATCTTCAAGCACTAGTCTGCCGTTTTCGGCATAAGCGGGGAGGGGCCGAAAGGCCTCTCCTTTTTTCTGTGCGGCGATAGGGATGCGGCTTATCATAAGGGTAAAAAGGGTACGTCGCCTTTTTCAGATTGTTTCTCAAAGCCTTGAAGGTGGAAAAGGGGAGGTGAACACGCCGGAAACCGGAAAATATGGCCAAATCTATTCTCATCCCCTTGCCAAAAAAAGGAAGTTACGCTAGGAAAACGTCTGCGCCGCTTTCATGGCGCACGCCTGCCTTTTTCAATCACACATCTCCCCTATCTTAATCAGCGTTTGATGCGGCTGTGCCGTGTAATACCGTCTTGCCGTTCGGCAGGACTCATAACGTCCGGCGACACGCCGGGCGAACTTCCATTCACTCCCAAAACAAGTATCGGAACGTATGCGGAAGAAGAAAGTTGCCACGGAGGAGGTTCAGGAAGGCGTAACGATGAGCCTTACTGAACTGAAGAACATGAGCATGTCCGTGCTCATGGAGCTTGCGGAAAAGTACGAGATCGAAAACGCCAGTTCCATGCGGAAGCAGGAACTCATCTTTGCGATGTTGCAGGCTTGTGCGTCCCGGAGCGGTGCCATTTACGGCGACGGGGTGCTGGAAATCCTGCCTGACGGCTACGGTTTTTTGCGTTCCCCACTGTCGAGCTATATGCCCGGCCCGGACGATATTTATGTTTCCCCCTCTCAGATTCGGCGCTTTTATCTGCGCAAGGGTGATGTGGTTTCCGGGCAGATACGGCCTCCCAAGGAAGGGGAGCGTTATTTCGCCTTGCTCAAGGTGAAGGAAATCGGTTTTGAACCCCCGGAAAACGCCCGCCACGTCGTTCTTTTTGATAACCTCACGCCTATTTATCCCGATCGCAAGCTGATTATGGAAAACGGCGAGAAAAATTTGTCCTGCCGGGTCATCGATCTTATGTCGCCCATCGGGCGCGGCCAGCGCGGGGTCATCGTCGCGCCTCCCCGGACCGGTAAAACCATTCTGCTCCAGAGCATCGCGAATTCCATCAACGCGAACCATCCTGAAGTCTATCTCATCGTGCTGCTCATCGATGAACGTCCCGAAGAAGTGACGGATATGGAGCGCACGGTCAAGAATGCCGAAGTCATCAGCTCCACGTTTGACGAACCTCCGCAGCGCCATGTGCAGGTCTGCGAAATGGTGCTCGAAAAAGCCAAGCGCCTTGTCGAACGCAAGCGTGACGTGGTCATCCTGCTCGACTCCATCACCCGCCTTGGCCGCGCGTACAACGCCGTGACGCCTTCGTCCGGCCGCGTGCTTTCCGGTGGTCTGGATGCCAACGCCCTTCAGCGGCCCAAGCGCTTCTTCGGCGCGGCCCGCAACATCGAGGGCGGAGGCAGCCTGACCATCATCGCCACGGCGCTCATCGATACCGGCTCCCGCATGGATGAAGTGATCTTTGAAGAATTCAAAGGCACCGGCAACATGGAAATCTATCTTGATCGCCATCTCGCCGAAAAGCGCGTGTTCCCGGCCATCGACATCAACCGTACCGGAACCCGCAAGGAAGATCTCCTCCTCTCCGACGACGTACTCAAGCGCGTCTGGATCCTCCGCAAGATCCTTGCACCCATGTCTTCCATCGACAGCATGGAATTCCTGCTCGACAAGATGCGCGGCACCAAGTCGAACGAAGAATTCATCAATGCCATGAGCAAATAAGCAAGGGATGGGGAAAAGCTTTTCCAAAAGGGAAGTTTTCTCCAGATTCTTTAGCTGATTCTTCAAAAGAAAAACGCCGTTCCTCCACATGGAGGGACGGCGTTTTTCTATGGGACTCTGTAAGCGTTGTCTGGATGGGTCCGCTATTCCGCGGCTTCCTTCTGGAGGCGGAAAACGAGCTTGTCCATGTTGGCGATGCTGGTGACCTTCCAGCTCTCTCCGGAGGGGCTCATGCCCAGATCAACCTTGTAGTCACGCCCGTTGCCGAAATCATGGATGGTTGCGGGAAGGATGACGTTGCCGTTGACTTTGCGGGATGCGCCGCGTGGACGCAGCTCTTTACGCCCCGTGGAGACGTTGCCGAAAAGCGGTGCGAGCAGGCCTTTGGGTTTTGCGTTGGCTTTGGGTTTTCCGGCGAAAAAGCCGGATTCGATGCCTGAACGGGTGAACGTTCCGGTTTCTTGAACCAGCAACCCTTTGATCTGCTTCGCCATCGACGGGTCCTGCACAGAGGCGACCATCAGGGCGAGCATGGGAGGGAGGCCGGATGTATCGACTTGTCCGGCTTTTTGCAGCGCTGCAATCAGGGCTGAGGAACTTTGGTCGAGCAGGGCGTCCACATCGACGCGCCGCTCAAAGGCCGCCAGATCGCTGGCGTCGATGGCTGTCTGGATTTCCTTCAAGACAGCCTCCGGGGTCTGGCGGGCCAGGGCGGGGACCGTTACGAGCAAGAGCAACGGAAGGAAGAGAAAAAAGCGGAAGCAGCGGGAAATCATTGAGAGGCTCCTGGGTTTGCGGCCGCGGCGTCGAAGTGCCCCGCCAGATCGCGGAATAGGTTTGCGGCCTGTCCGGCAGCCGTGAGTTTTTCCGGGTTGTTGTGCGTGCGCCGATCGATCCATGAGGCGATGAAGAGCAGTGCGTCATCATCCAGATACCGGGCCTCCGGGGTCCGCTTGAGGGCCTGCACGAAAGCGCTCTTGGCCTGTTCGCGGGCGATGACGGCCTGTTGGTACTGCTGGCCCTTGGCGGCCATTTGCTGGCGCAATGTCGAGTATCTGGTCAGCTCGCCGTTGGAGCGGGCTTCATCGGCGGCGAATGTCAATTCGGAGTATTGGGCGTTGGTGTCCACGACACGCTGGGCCGCGGCGCTGAGGTTTTCCATTTGGCGGTTGAAGTCGGGCATGGAGGCAAGCGCCTGCAACGCCCCGGCAACACCACGGAACTGCCGGGCGTACAGCTTGAAGAACTCGCTCCGCTGGGCGGGCGAGAGAGCCTCGCCGCTCGGCAGGGGGGTAGCCGCGCTGCGATTTACGGCTTCCATGAAGCGGTCGACGTACAGCCGATAAATGGCGTCCAGCATACCCGGCGTGAAGAGATGGTTCAGCGCTGCGGTACGTCCTGCGGGCAGATCATCGCCGATCCATGCGAGGCCGGTCATCCCCATTCCATAACGGAGATTTGCTCCCTGCAGGCTTGCGGAAAGCCTTCCGCTCCGGCCCGGGGTCGCTGCGGGGACATAGTGGGAAACGAGCCATGAAGCCAAATCGTCGATAAAGGCGATGCGTACGACTTGATCGTCCTTGCGCCCCGCATCGGGAGGAACCTGTTCTCCGGGGGCCACAGGGCCGCGTACTTCGGCTCCGCCCGGCTGCACCGGCCTCTGTTCCGCAAGCGCCTCGTCCAGTTCAGCGGGCGTTTCGATGGGAGAACGGTATTTGGGCGGCGCTCCGGGCAGGCTGTTTCCCGCGACGGCTCCGACATCTGGAGGAGAAGGCGGTGTCGTTGTCCTGCTCATCAGGTCGGCGGCGAGGTTGATGGCCGATTCTCTCAGGTTTGCCATACGGTTGGAGAATTCTTCCCTTGCCTCCGGATCTCGGGCCAGCCAAAACCAGACCACCACTCCCGCGAGCAGGATAAGAATCAGCAGGGCCAACCCGTGGTGCCCCTTGCGTGACGGTTCCGTTTCGCGGTCATCGTCTTTGTCTGTCCGATAGCGGTTCGGCTTGCTCATGCCACCCTCCAGAGTCTCTTCCCGGATGAAAACGGGCTGTGTACAGGTATCATATTCACTGCAGAATACCCCATTTCATCCGCTCTGTGAAGCTGTAGAGCCGGGGGGGATCCAGCGATTGTGCACGCTTTCTAACTGGTTGGGGCGCGGAGGAGGCTCCGCTGTGAGAGATTCGCAGCGTATGGGAAAGAATCATGCTCTGGGAACTTGACTTCTTAAGAACCAATCCTAAATACTTAACGCTAAGGCTAATGACGCTCGACGCGCGCGGCGCGAACACTTTTTACTCCAAGGGAGCAAGACAATGGGATGCTGCTGCAATAATACGAAAGACGATAAGAATCAGAGCCCTGACTGCATGGCCAGCAAGAGCACGGTTGTCACCACGCCCGAAGGCGAAGATGTCGAAGTCAACTTCAACATGGGAACCGGTGAAGTGACCTATGGGAAGAAGACCGGATGCTGCTCGGACAAGTCCGACGGTACATCTTCCGGCGGTTGCGGTTGTTCAAAGTAAGGGATGAGAGCGGATTGTTTTTGAAACAGTTCAAAGTCGAAAAGCTCCAAGCCAAAAAAGAACGGAGGAAGATTGGTAAGGTGGGTATCCCTTGCACGCTCTTCCTCCGTTTTTTTAGAAACGGCTGATTGATAGTCTGCGTAAGGGGAATTTCCCTTGCGCTTTTTTATTCCACACGGAGCTTTCCAGAAAGAAATATGTCCCCAATGCCTTTGTTGCCCTGACTCCTCATTGTTCCAATAAATACCAATAGGCCCAATGCCATAACACAGGTTCCCATGAGTGGGAAACCCGAGTGGGGGATTCGATAAACGCGAAAGTCGTGGGAGAGGAAGGGGGGAGGTTTGGAGGGGGAAGGAGGACCTTACTGGAGAAAGGTTCTCCTTCCCCCTCCAATCTTCTTTACAGAATCTGCTTGAGGAACTGCTGTAGGCGAGGATGCTCGGGATCGGAGAAGAACTTGGCCGGAGGCGCCACTTCAAGGATTTGCCCCTGATCCATAAAGACGATGCGGTCGGCCACTTCGCGGGCAAAACCCATTTCGTGGGTGACGCATACCATCGTCATGCCTTCCTGCGCGAGCTTGACCATAACGTCGAGCACTTCGCCGATCATTTCAGGATCGAGCGCGGACGTAGGTTCGTCGAACAGCATGATGTTGGGCTGCATGGCGAGGGCGCGGGCGATGGCGACGCGCTGCTGCTGGCCGCCGGAAAGCATACTCGGGTAGACGTT
>OLGH01002918.1_pt1 | contig 12566 bp, 9 predicted proteins | sample 1604851 | NCBI WGS metagenome assembly OLGH01 (sample SAMEA3888894, study PRJEB22519) | human gut metagenome | biome: human gut; feature: human-associated habitat; material: faeces | place: Denmark | collected 2010 | reverse complement strand
CAGAAAGGCCCCCTCTCCCCTTCTCAATGCTTAATTCTTTCCAGCCATATCCACGACCCACTGATGAAGACGCAGGTCATCGGTCAACTCGGGATGGAAGGAGGTGGCGAGGACGTTCCTCTGCCGCACGGCAACGGGGAACCCGTTGACCCGGGCGAGTACCTCCACGCCGGGGCCGATCTTTTCAATGAGCGGCGCTCGGATGAACACGGCTTCGAGGGGAGGCTGATCCGTTGGATTGCCGCTCGCTGTGGGGAACGGGCACAGCTCCAGCGGAGTCGTGAAGCTGTCGATCTGCCGCCCGAAGGCGTTCCGGCGCACGGAAGCGTTCAAGAGGCCGATGCGCGGCTGCCCGGGATGATCGAGGATGTCCGAGCAGAGCAGGATAAGCCCCGCACACGTGCCGAATACGGGCATCCCGCTCAGGATCAGCTCGCGCACACGGTCCATCATGCCCCATTCGATAAGGAACTTGCCCATGACCGTGCTTTCGCCGCCGGGAAACACGAGGCCGGAGAGACCTTCGAGGTCTTCCCGCGTGCGGATTTCCACGGTTTCGGCTCCGCAGAGACAGAGAGAGCGGACGTGTTCTCGGAAGGCCCCCTGAATGGCCAACACGCCGATGCGCGGAGCGGACGTTGCGGCCATCGGTTTACCAGCCCCGTTCCTGCATACGCTGTTCGGGCGCGATGGTCGAGATTTCCAGGCCGGGCATGGCTTCGCCGAGATCGCGGGAGACTTCGGCAAGAATCTTGTAATCATTGTAGTGGGTCACGGCTGCGACAATGGCCTTGGCGCGTTTGGCCGGATCTGTGGACTTGAAGATGCCGGAGCCCACGAACACGCCATCAAGGCCGAGCTGCATCATGAGAGCGGCGTCGGCGGGCGTGGCGATGCCCCCAGCGGCGAAGTTCACCACGGGCAGACGGCCTTCGGCGCGGATCTTGAGCACGAGTTCGAGCGGCGCGCCGTTTTCCTTGGCGAAGTTGGCGACTTCCTCTTCGGGCAGGGCGCACAGGGCCCGGACTTCGCCGAGGACCATGCGGCAGTGGCGCACGGCTTCGACGACGTTGCCGGTTCCGGGCTCGCCCTTGGTACGGATCATGGAAGCGCCCTCGGCGATGCGGCGCAGGGCCTCGCCCAGGTTGCGCGCGCCGCACACGAACGGCACGTCGAACTGGTTCTTGTCGATGTGGTACACGTCGTCGGCGGGGCTGAGCACTTCGGATTCGTCAATGTAGTCGATTTCGATGTGATATACGTTGTCGGCGGGGGAGAGTACTTCGCTTTCGTCGATGTAGTCGACGCCGAGGGATTCGAGGATACGGGCTTCGACGATGTGGCCGATGCGCGCCTTGGCCATGACCGGGATGGTCACGGCGTCCATGATGCGGAGGACGATGGTCGGATCGGCCATGCGGGCGACGCCCCCGGCCTTGCGGATATCGGCGGGGACGCGCTCAAGCGCCATGACGGCGCACGCGCCCGCTTCCTGTGCGATTTTTGCCTGTTCGGGGGTGGTGACGTCCATGATGACGCCGCCCTTCAACATTTCGGCCAGGCCGGACTTGAGCTGGAACGTTCCTTTTTCCATGATCTATCTCCTTGAGAAGCTGCTGATTGCGTTGATGATGGACGCAACTTAACAGCGCTCCGGAGAACCGGGGGAGCGATCCGGCTGGTCATGGATCAATCTTTTTGGCGAGCGGGACAATGTGGATTGTCATGGTGACAATGCATGGAGGTAAAAAAGAATGTAAATACAGCTTGATGAAGTGTGACGGATAGTGTGTCACCTCAATGTGTGTCTTTTTAAAAGAGAACCTGTGCTCCCAAAAGGCCTGCGAACAGGGATTCAATAAGCACAAAGCTCTTTGGAAAGAGAGGGGGGGAGGGGAGGGAAAAGCGTGGGGTTCCCCCTTTCTTCAGAAAAGTTTTCCCTCCCCAATGGCTCTACTTGTCTTCGGCCTTGCCTTCCAGTTCGGCAATGCGGAACTCGACATCCTCCCAGCGCTGGAGAGCGGCGGTCTGCTCGTCGTCAAGCTCGGAGATGCGCTTGGCGGTAGCGTTGAATCCGTCGGGATCGCGCGCGAAGAAGCCGGGATCGTTGAGCCGGTCTTCCAGCGTATGCTGTTCGTCTTCCAGCGCCGCCATCTTGCCGGGCAGGGCTTCCAATTCGTCCTTGAGCATTTGAAGCTCGCGCTGTTCCTTGAAGGTCAGCTTGCGCGGGCCGATCTTGGCCGGAGGGGCCAGCGGCTTGGGTTTCGGCTTGTCGGTGTGGGCAGCCACAGGCTCGGGGCGCTGGCGCAGCCAGTCCGTATACCCGCCCACGTACTCGCGCACCTGCCCGTCGCCTTCGAGCGCCAGTGTGGTGGTGACGAGGTTGTCGAGGAACTCGCGGTCGTGGCTGACCATGAGCACCGTCCCTGAATAGCTGGCGAGCAGCTCTTCAAGCAGTTCCAGCGTTTCCACATCCAGATCGTTGGTGGGTTCGTCGAGAACCAGCAGGTTGGAGGGCATGGTGAACAGCTTGGCGAGGAGCAGGCGGTTACGCTCGCCGCCGGAAAGCGTGTGTACCGGAACCCTGAGCCGATCCGATTCAAAGAGGAAATCCATGAGGTAGCTGGCCACATGCCGCTGCTGCCCGTTGATGGTCACGGTGTCGTTGCCGTTCGCCACGTTGTCCATGACCGATTTTTCAGGATCGAGCGAGGAGCGGAGCTGATCGAAATAGCTGACTTCGAGCCGCGTCCCGTGCCGGATGGAGCCTTCCGTGGGTTCGAGTTCGCCGAGAAGGAGGCGGAGCAGGGTGGTCTTGCCCACGCCGTTGTTGCCGATGAGCCCGATGCGGTCCCCGCGCTGGATGATGGTCGAAAAGGCGTTGAATACGCGGTAGCCGTCTGGGTAGGCGAATCCCGCCTGTTTCGCCTCGATAACCAGCTTGCCGGAGCGTTCCGCCTCCTGCGCGAGCATGGAAACGACGCCCTGACGCGACACGCGGGCCATCCGTTCGGAACGCATGGCCTGCAACGCGCGGACGCGGCCCATGTTGCGGGTGCGGCGGGCCTTGATGCCTTGCCGTATCCACGCTTCTTCCTGCGCGAGTTTCTTGTCGAAGGCCGCGGCCTGTTTTTCCTCGGCGTCGAGGCGTTCCTCCCGGCGTTCGAGAAACTGGTCGAACGTGCAGGCATAACTGTAGAGCTGGGAGCGGTCCACCTCCACAATCCGCGTGGCGAGGCGGCGGACAAAAGCACGGTCATGGCTGATGAAGACGAAGGTTTTGACCCGCCGGACGAGGAAATCTTCCAGCCACGCGATGGTCTTGATGTCCAGATGGTTGGTGGGCTCGTCGAGCAGCAGGTTTTCGGAGGCGACGAGGGCGCGGGCCAGCGCCACGCGGCGCTTGTTCCCTCCGGAAAGTGTGGCGAAGTCCGCCTCGGGATCGAGCCCGAGCTGGTTGATCGCCTCAAGGATGTCGCCGTGGCGTTCCCAGCCTTCCCCGCTCTGGAGGAGGTCGCGGGCCAGCGCCAGTTTGGCGGCGGAGAGCTGATCCTCGCGGCCCGTGGCAATGAGATGGGCGGCGGCCAGCGCTTCGCCTTCCTTGCCGAGCCCTGAGGCCACCACGCCGAAGACCGGGCCGCTCCAATGATCGGGCACGGCCTGCGGCATATGTCCGAACGTGACGCCCGGCGTGCGGACGATGGTGCCGCCGTCGGGCGTGAGGTCGCCGGACAGCAGGGCCATCAGGGACGACTTGCCGACGCCGTTGCGCCCGACGAGACAAACCCGCTCACCCTGCTCCACATGCAGGTCGGCGGTATCGAGAAGCGTCTTGCCGCCCAGATTGAGCGTGACGCCCTGTAAACTCAAAAGTGCCATGAACTCCCTCGCAGGATACGCGAAAACGGATCGCGGGAACGTTTGTTGCGTAAGAAAGAGCGCGGCGGGAACGCTTGGGGGCCTTTCCGGTCGGCCCGGAGCGCGCCGCGCGGCGCTGACGGTACGGATTCTGCCCCGAAAGATATGCCGCTTCCTTAAAAGAAGCAAGGGAATGGCCCTGATGCCGTTCCTGCCGCCATGTCGGGCGTGATGATGCGGCGCTTGTTCCATGATTCTTTTGACACCGAAAAACTCTGAAGAGCGCCCCGCGTTGCCACTGCCTTTTTTTTGAGGTATGGTCATGGCAAATGTCCTTGGCTGTTCTGTGGGGAGTGGCTCTGTTCGGAAGCCGGGGAAACGAACGTTCTCATGGGTGGATGAGGAAATCATGAAAGTGCGCAATCCCTTTGCTGGTCTGTTGGCCCTGTTTTTTGTGGTCGCGTGGTGCCTGAGCGGCTCCGCAGCGTTCGCCAAGCCCCTTGTGCCTCTTCGCACGGCATGGCTCGGCGAGCATGAAACGTTTTTGGTCTGGTACGCCAGAGAAAAGGGATGGGACAAGGCTGAAGGGCTGGATCTCGAATTGCTGCCCTTTGAATCCGGTAAAAACGTCATTGACGAAATGCAGTCGTCCAATTGGGCCATTGCCGGCGTTGGCGCCATGCCCGCGCTGACCGCTTCGTTGAGCAGCCGCCTGTACATCGTCGGCATCGGCAACGACGAATCCGCTTCCAACGCTATTTTCACGCGTGCCGACAGCCCCATCCTCAAAATGAAGGGGTTTAACCCCAACTGTCCGGAAGTGTACGGCAATCCCGGATCCGTGCGCGGGAAGACCTTCATCGTCCCCAAGGGCACGTCCGCTCACTACATGTTGAGCCGCTGGCTGCACGTCCTTGGCCTGAACGAGCGTGACGTCAACATTGTCGACATGCAGCCGTCCGAAGCCATGAAGGCGTTTGCCGACGGCCAGGGCGACGCCATCGCGCTGTGGGCCCCCCAGACCTTTGAAGCCGAAAAGCTCGGCCTGAAGACTGTAGCGCACTCCAGCGACTGCAATGCCCGCCAGCCCATCCTGCTCGTCGCCAATATGGATTATGCCAACAAGCACAAGGGCGACATCGTGGCCTTCCTCCGCGTGTATCTCCGCAGCGTGGACATGATGAAGAAGACCCCCGCCGAGGACCTTGCCGACGACTACATGCGTTTCTACAATGCGTGGACCGGCAAGACCATGACCCGTGAGGAAGCCATCCGCGACATCAAGGATCACCCGGTATACGCTCTCGACCAGCAGCTTGATATGTTCAAGCAGAGCTATGGGACCAGCGAACTGCGTGAATGGCTGCACGATATCGTTTCCTTCCAGAACGAGACCGGCGAACTGGATCGGCGTGACTTGGCCCGCCTTGAGCGCCTCCATTACGTCACCGACATTTATCTGAAGGCTGTGAAGGCACCCGCCAAAAAGTAGTTTTTCGCACCGAAAAATGTTTTTGAAGGTGGTTCCGGGATGTTGCGTTCCGGAACCACTCTTGTTTGAGAAAGAGGAGGCGATTTTTGTGAAGTTCTGTTTGACTTTTTCCGTTTGTTTGAGAAAAATCGCCTTCCGTCTTGTTTCTTCCCGGAAAAACGCAGGCTGCCCGTGTTCTTTTCGCGCGGCCCGTTTTTGTGTGTCCGTTTAACCGGAGCGGCTCCGTGGCCGTTCCGGTTTCATCTGTGTGCCATACGGGTAACAGGTCGGTATCAAAGTATGTTTTTGAAAAATGAAGGGATCTTGAGCTTTTTCATGCCGTGTAGGAATACGGTTGTGGAAAAGTTTTTCACAAGCCAGTGCATAACAAGGGCCCCTCATATGAAAACCCTTGTCTCCCAAGGGTAAAGAAAACATCGGAGAAGTGGCGGTATTGCAAAAAGGCCTGTCATTACGGGTAACTTTTTTATCCTCCTTTGTGGGAAGCCTTTTGCGCCCCGACGGGCAGAAACTCCGCGAATCTGCTTTGTCACAGGACAAGTCAAACGCTAGAAGAATCGGATATGAAAACTCAGTGGCTCAAAATCTGTGAAGATCTGCAAAACAGGCTCAATCCCGGCACCTACAAGGTTTGGGTTGCGCCTCTCACCGCCGACCTTGAAGGGGAGGGGAAGATTCGTCTGTCCGCCCCCAATGGATTTGTGGCGACGTGGGTACGCGATCGCCTGCTGAACGACATTTCCGATGCGGCTTCCGCCATTTTCGGGCGGACGATGGAGATCAGCGTGGTTGCGGGTAATCCTCCCGCCAAGCCGAGCCGTTCCGTTCCGGGGCGTCCTGCCGTCTCCGTTGAGGGTGAGCCCGCTCCGGCCCGTCGTCCCCGTACGGCTCCCGCGCCCCGTCCGGTGGCCGCTCCGTCCCTGCTTTCTTCCGCTGCCGAGCAGCTTTCCCTGCCTATCACCATGCCCGTGAACCAGTCCGTCCCGCACAACTGGCGGTACGCGTTCGACAGCTTTGTGGTCGGCCCCACCAATGACATGGCCTATGCCGCGGCGCGCAACATGGCGCGTTCCGGTGCCGCCGTGGATACCTTGTTCCTCAGCTCCGGGCCGGGGCTCGGCAAGACGCACCTCACGCAGGCCGTGGGGCAGGCTCTGTGCGAGGCCAGCAACCGCTCCAATCCCAAGGTCGAATATCTGACCGCCGAAGAGTTTTCGAGCTGTTTCGTGCAGGCCCTCCAGTCGAGGACCGTGGATCGCTTCAAGGGGCGTTTCCGCGATGTGGATTTGCTGCTCCTTGAGGACGTGCACTTCCTCCAGGGCAAGGAAAAGATGCAGGATGAGGTGCTTTCCACCATCAAGTCCCTGCAGGAAAAGGGGAGCCGCGTCGTCCTGACGAGTTCCTTTGCGCCCTGCGAGCTGCGGAACGTGGACAACAGCCTCGTGTCGCGTTTCTGTTCGGGGTTCCTCGCCGGTATTGAAAAGCCCGACGCCAGCACGCGCCGCCGCATCCTTCAGGAGAAGGCCCGCCAGAACAACGCGCTGTTGTCCGATACGGTGGTGGATGTGCTGACCGAGCGCCTCACCGGGGATATCCGGCAGTTGGAAAGCTGCGTGCATAACCTGCTGCTCAAGGCCAAGCTGCTTGGCTGTACCATTTCCGTGGAAATGGCGCAGGAAATTCTGGCGCAGTACAGCCTTGACGATCCTTTTGTGGATGTGGATTCCATTATCCGCAAGGTGTGCGAAGGTTTTGGGCTCTCGCCCGAGCAGTTGGCCTCCCGCAGCCGCAAGCAGAATCTGGTGGTGGCCCGCAACACGATTTTCTATCTCGCCCGCAAGCACACCGAGTTGTCCTTGCAGGACATCGGCGACAAATTTTCCCGCCGGCATTCCACGGTGCTCAAGGGCATCGCTTCGGTTGAGCGCGAGCTGCGCCGCGAGTCGCCCCTTGGGCGTCAGATTGCCGGCACGCTGGCTTTGCTGGAGCGGCGTTAGGTTTCCTCCCGCCCTTTCCAAAGGGTTTTGACTTTATCGAATCCCTCATTGAGGGGGGCGGGTTCCGTGAATGTTTTTTTGAAAAGACAAGGGGCATCCCGTTGGATGCCCTTTTGCGTTACGGCGTTAGTCGATTAAGGGAGCGAAACGACCGAAACATGCAACCACTCGCTTGCGGGTAGCTGCTGATTGGAAAACGGAGGAACTCCCTTCAGCCTTGCCTCCCCATTTTGTAAAAAAGCCTTGGGAAGGAGAGAGGAGGGGGGAGAAAAACCCTTCTCCAGGAGGCTTTCCTTTCCCCTCTCCCGATTTTCCTCTTTCTTTTTTCACTCCACAGGCGGATTCCAGCCGCTGTCTCCGCCCGCGCCGGTGGTGGTAATGAAGCGGACTGCGGAGACCCTGCCATCTGGGGCGACGCGGGCCATGATGCGGAAGGTCGTGGGCTTGCCGTGCCGCCGTACCTGAATATCGTCAACCCAGCCGATGGTCGAGCCGAAGCGCAGATCGCTGAATACGTATTCTGTATATCCCTCAAGGGGCCCCTCCAGCGGAATTTCAGACTCAAGGGCGGGGTAGAGGGCAAAGCGCTCGTACGCGCGGAACATGCGGTCCTTTGCGGCAAGCTCGGCCCAGAGCGGCTGCGGCGGCTTGGCGTAGGCAATGAATGTCTGAGGCTCCTCCGTGAATACCGTATAGCCCGCCACGTCCCAGACGCTCCCGCGATCCAGAATGAGCTTCCAGTGGAAAGGCGTGAAGGCGTCGGGTACGAGGTGCACGGCGCGCACATCATCCCAGAGGCCCTTTCCACGCTGCCCGGGAGCCAAATCCTCACTGAGAAGCTCTTGGGTGAAAACGTCGGGCGTGTAATGGCTGTCCTTGAGATGCGCTTCAAGGCCCACCCGTGTGGCCAGCGAGCCGAGCGGATAGAGGATGGTCCAGAGCAGCAGGCCTATCATGACGGCGCGCCGCTTCCGCCAGAATATGAGTCCAAGGGCCAACGGCAGGAGAAGCAACGGATCTACGATAAACAGCGCATTCAAACGTACCCTGTAGTCGCTGAACGGCAGAAAGACCTGCGTGCCGTACGAATTCATGCAGTCCAAAAAAATGTGATGCAGAATGAGCAGGTAGGCCGTGAGCCATGCCAGCGGCAGCGGCCAGCCGAATGGCGGAGAGTCGTCGGGGACTTTTGGGACGCGCCAGCGGTTCATCAGCCAGGGGATGAGGGCAAGGAGCAAAGCGAGCCCCAAACCGCCGACGAACGAATGGGTGATCCCCCGGTGGTATTCAATGTATTGCAGCGGGGTGCGGGTAAAGAAGACATCCATATCGGGAGAAGCCGCTACCAGCGCCGCCCATGCCGGAAGCCACCAGCGGCGTTTTCCCGGCAGGGCGTAGCCAATGACGGCTCCGCTCAAGGCATGTGTGATCGGTTCCATAGCGTTCCTTATCTTGCAAAAAAGAAGGGAAAGGGCTTTTTCCGTGAAAAGCCCTTCCCCGGTGTCTCGCCAAATGGTGCGGCGTATCACAGCGTTTTATGCCGAGCGCACGTGCCGCATCCAACAGGAAAATAGGCTCGGATTGCCCTTGCGCAAGCCGCTACCCCCAGAGAGCCTGCCAGCGTCAAAAGCGACTAAGGGAGTACGGGGGATGCGTTGTGGGCGGCGTTGTGGGAATACGGTTTTTCTAGAAAACAAGCGCCATTGCGGACATCAATGTTGCGAAAAGGCAACGCTGCCCTGACCAAGCAGGTCGTGCATGTGGACCATGCCGAGCAGGCGGCGCTCTTCGTCGGCGATGGGCAATACCGTGATCGCTTTGCTTTCCATGAGTTCAAGAAGCGTGGCGACCGTATCGCTTTGGGTCCCGCAGCGGGGAGAAGGCGTCATGACGGTGCTGACCGGAGCCTCGGGATTGAGCGTCCCACGGCAGACGGCCCGCCTGACGTCGCCGTCGGTCAGGATGCCGCTGATCCTGTGTTCGTTATCGAGCAGAAGCACGGCTCCAAGCTTGCCTTGATCCAGTTGGCGCAGGGCTTCCGACAAGAGGCTTGTTTCGGAAAGCTGAGGAAGGCCCTCGGTCCGCATGACTTCGCTGACGTTGAGCTTCAGGCGCTGCCCCAGGCTGCCTCCGGGATGGTAGCGCAGGAAATCTTTTTCCGTAAATGATTTTAGCTGCATCAGACAAACGGCCAGCGCATCGCCGAGGGCGAGGACCGCAGTGGTCGAGGCTGTGGGGGCAAGCCCGTGCGGGCAGGCTTCACGGGGGACGCCCGAATGCAGCGTCACGTCGGCAAGACGCCCAAGGGTGGAGTCCTCCCGCCCCGTCATGGCGATCAGGCTGGTGCCGAGCGATTTCAGCGCGGGCAGGATGGCGTTCAGCTCCGCCGTTTCACCGGAATTGGAGATGGCAATGATGACGTCGTCTTTGCGGAGGCTCCCCAGATCTCCGTGGGCTCCTTCCACGGGATGGAGAAAGAAGGCCGGGGTACCGGTCGAGGAAAAGGTGGCGGCAAGCTTGCGGCCGACCAAGCCGGATTTGCCGATGCCGGTCACGACCACACGCCCGGTGCACGCCGCCAGAAGCCCCAGCGCAAGGACGAGGGGGGCTTTTTCCGGCGTCCGGGCGTTGAGCCGGTCCCGCACGGCGGCGAGCCCGGCGATTTCGGTATTCAGAACGTCCTGCGCGAGCTTGATGAGCGCGGCGGGTCCGGTATGGGAACGTACGGATTGTATCATGGGAAAACGTCCTTGAAGCGGCATGGCGTGCCGCCGTTACAAGAGAAAAAGAGGGCGAACAGGAAGCATAGAAAAAGAATGGCCCGCAGGCAAGCTGGCGGGGGGCGGCCATCTCTCATGCGGAGAACAATATTTCTCAGCCTGTTGACGATATAAGTCGGTTCACGTACTCACGAAAGAGGCTGTTCCGTCTGTTTTTCCCCTCCTCGCATCCTTCTTTTACGATATGGAAGCCTTTCACAATATTGCAAGGCGAAGCCCGTTCGGGTATCCACCTCTCTCTATCATTTCATTTGGGAGTCCCCTATTATGGATATTAAGGAAGTCCTCGCCAACGCCAAAGAGCGCATGAAGGGTTTTTGCCGTGTTTGTCCCGTGTGCGATGGGCGCGCCTGCGCAGGCGAAACGCCCGGTATGGGCGGCATCGGAACCGGGAGCGCGTTCAAGAACAATGTGGCCGCGCTTGCTGGCGTTCGTCTGAACATGCGTCTGATTCATGAGGTCAAGAAGCCCGTCACGGAAACGGAGGTGCTCGGATTCAGGTTGCGCCTGCCCGTGCTGGCCGCTCCCATAGGGGGGACCTCCTTCAATATGGGCGGGGCCCTTTCCGAGGCGGAATATGCGCGGGCCATCGTATCCGGCTGCCGCGAAGCGGGCATTGTCGGCTGCGTCGGCGACGGCGCGCCGGATGAACTGCACGAAGCGGGGAATGCCGCCATCACCGCCGAAGGCGGCTGGGGGATTCCGTTCATCAAGCCGTGGGAAGGCGAGGAACTGGAGCGCAAGATGTGCAGGGCCGCAGCCACCGGAACCCGTGTGCTCGGTATGGACATCGACGCAGCCGGGCTGATTGCCCTGGCCCGCATGGGACGCCCCGTGTCTCCGAAAACGTGCGCCGAATTGGCAGCCATCGTGGATCGTTCGCATGAGCTTGGTATGAAATTCGTACTCAAGGGCATCATGACGGTCGAAGATGCCATCGCCGCCGAGCGCGCCGGATGCGACGGCATCGTGGTTTCCAACCACGGCGGGCGGGCTCTGGATCATACGCCGGGGACCATTGAGGTCCTTCCCTCCATCGCCGCGCAGGTCAAGGGCCGCATGGCCGTTTTGATGGATGGCGGCATCCGTGACGGGCTCGACGTGCTCAAGGCGTTGGCCTTCGGCGCGGACGCCGTGCTGATTGGCCGTCCCTTCTGTCTCGCCGCCGTGGGGGGCGGTTCCGAAGGCGTGAAGCTGACGGCGGATCATCTTTACAATCAGCTTGTGCGCAGCATGGTGTTGACAGGCTGCCCGTCCGTCCGCGAAGCCGGGCGCCACCTCGTCAGTACGGCCCCTCTCGCCTAATCCATACGGAGTTTTCATGAAAGTCAGTTTGCCTCAAAGAAACAAGCTCGCTCAGTCCATGTTGTGGAACCTGTTCCTGCTGACTGTCGGCGCTGTTTTCTTTTCTCTCGGCGCGCAGGCTGTGGCTGCGCATCACGGCTTCCTTACCGGGGGGATTTTCGGTGCCGGTCTGCTCGGCTGGTATACGACCGGGCTGTTTACGCCCGCGATCTGGTACCTGTTGATCAATATACCGTTGTTCTTCGTGTCGTGGTTCCAAATCGGGCGCCAATTTTTCTTCTACAGCCTGTACGGAAGCCTTGCGACCACGATCATCAGTGAACTTATCACGTTTCAGGTCCCGATTCAGGATCACTTCTACGCGGCGATTACGGCGGGCGTCCTTTGCGGTACGGGTACCGGGCTCATGCTGCGGACGCTGGGGTCCGGCGGCGGCCTGGATCTCATCGGTGTTATCCTGAACAAGCGCTGGAACATCGGCATCGGGCGGTTTAATTTCAGCTTCAACGCGGTGATGTTCCTCGCTTCTATGGCGACCATTTCCCTTGATATGGTCATCGTGTCGTTCATTCAGGTTTTCGTGGCTTCCGCGACTATTGAATACGCGCTCCGTATGGGCAGCCAGAGGAAGATGGTCTACGTGGTCACCGATCGGGGCGAGGCGCTGTGCGAGGCGATCATCGCCGAAGGCTACGGCGGCGCGACCGTGCTCAAGGGCAAGGGCGCGTACAGCGGCGGCGACCGCGAGATCATCCTTACCGTAACCAACAATATCATGTTGCGGCGTTTGGAGAACCTTGTTTTCGCCATTGACGACAAGGCCCTCTTCATCGTGGAGAATACCTTCTACGTTTCCGGCACCCGGTATCCGCGGAAGTCGATTATTTAGGAGAACCCGCCTTGGGAAGGAAGATGCCTTTTTTCAAAAGGGGCCCTTCCTCCTCCCCAAACCACACCTCCATCCTCCTCAACCTTTTGTAATGGCAGATGATGGTTGCTGTGACGCGGATGGCGGCTTTACCGGAGAGAAGAGAACCATTCCGGATGCCATAAACAAAAGAGCCCTTCAGGAAGCATCCTGAAGGGCTCTTTTCATAAACACAAAGACATATTCCCCACTTCCCCCGAAATCAC
>OLGH01002915.1_pt1 | contig 12577 bp, 9 predicted proteins | sample 1604851 | NCBI WGS metagenome assembly OLGH01 (sample SAMEA3888894, study PRJEB22519) | human gut metagenome | biome: human gut; feature: human-associated habitat; material: faeces | place: Denmark | collected 2010 | reverse complement strand
CCCCCAGCCCCCCTTCCCTCCTCTTCCAAAGACTTTTGTATTTATCGAATCCCTGTTTGAGGGAGTACGGATTATCTGAGCTTTCAAGAGGGATTGGCGGGCAGGATAGAGAGAATTGGGTTCTTCCGTCCCGTTTTCACCAATATTTTCCAGTGGAGCCACAGTGAACGACTTGATCATCAAAATCTGCGGGATGCGCGAACAGGCGGATCTGGACTGCGCCGCCGCGCTCGGAGTGGACCTCTGCGGGTTCATCTTCGCCCCGCAAAGCCCCCGCGCGGTGACGCCGGAACAGGCCGCCGCGCTGGACAGCGGGGATATGCTCCGCGTGGGCGTGTTCGTGACCGACGACATGCGTTTCATCGAGGAAACCGCCCGCGCCGCTCGGCTGGATCGCATCCAGCTACACGGAGATCAGCCGATGACCTGCGCGGATCGCCTGAGCCGCACGCTCGGGGCCGAACGTCTCATCAGGGTACTGTGGCCCGAGCGTTATCCCGATCTGGCGGCACTGGAAGAAACCATGAACCGGCACGCGGCATCAACCGGAATGTTCCTGCTTGACGCGGGGATGTCCGGAGGCGGCAGCGGAAAACGGATCGGCTCCGAACGGCTGCGCGGCCTGAACGCTCCCCGCCCCTGGCTGCTGGCCGGCGGGCTCACTCCTGAAAATGTCAAAGAAACCGTCGCGGCCTGTGTCCCTGACGGAGTGGATTTCAATTCCGGTCTCGAATCCGAACCCGGACGCAAGGACCCTTCACGTATGCGGGCCGCATTAACGGCTCTGAGAGGATAGTCATGAAAAAAGGTTACTTCGGAGAATTCGGCGGGTGTTTCGTTCCTGAACTGCTCATGCCTCCGCTCCAGGAACTGGAAGAGGCCATGCGGGACATCATGCCCTCCCCCACCTTCAAGGAGGAGCTGGACGATCTGCTCCGCAACTTCGCGGGACGGGAAACGCCCCTAACCTACTGCCCCACTCTGTCCAAACGGCTCGGCTTCTCTTTGTGGCTGAAACGCGAGGATCTGCTGCACACCGGCGCGCACAAGGTCAACAACACGCTCGGGCAGGCGCTGCTCGCCAAGCATATGGGCAAAACGGCGCTGGTCGCGGGCCAACATGGCGTGGCGACATCCGCTGCCGCCGCCCGTCTGGGGCTTGAATGCATCGTTTTCATGGGTGCCGAGGACGTGGAGCGCCAGTCCTCCAACGTGCGGCGCATGAAGCTGCTCGGCGCTGAAGTCCGGCCCGTCCAGAGCGGCACCCGGACCCTCAAGGACGCCATCAACGAGGCCCTGCGTTACTGGATCGCCGCGCAGGAGACCACACACTATTGTTTTGGTACGGCGGCGGGTCCGCACCCCTTCCCCACGCTGGTCCGGAATCTTCAGAGCGTCATCGGGCGCGAAACCCGTGCCCAGATGCTGGAAAAAACCGGGCGGCTTCCCGATGTGGTCGTCGCGGCGGTGGGCGGCGGCTCCAATGCCATCGGCATGTTCCACCCGTTCGTGGATGACGCATCCGTACGCATCATCGGCGTTGAGGCGGCCGGTACCGGCGAACCGGGATGCTACAATTCCGCGCCGATCAACCTCGGCACGCCCGGCGTCCTGCACGGCCAGATGACCATGCTCCTCCAGACCAAAGACGGACAGATCGAACCTTCGCATTCCGTTTCCGCCGGGCTCGACTATCCCGGCGTCGGCCCGGAGCACGCCTATCTGAGCGCCATTGGGCGCGTCCACTACGGGCTCGCCAACGACGCCGAAGCGCTCGACGCCTTCCAGACCCTCTGCCGCACCGAAGGCATCCTTCCCGCGCTGGAATCCTCCCATGCACTGGCGTGGGTACTCCGGCACCACGGTGAGCTTCCCGCAGGAGGGCATGTCGTCGTCAACCTCTCGGGGCGCGGCGACAAGGACATGGACATCGTGGAGCAACATCTGCATATCTAATGATAGCGACGTATCGAGGAATTGAAAATATAAAAATAATTTCAAATAGATACTTAAAATACAAAATGCCGAAGACACATATCCCCACCCCAAAAACCAAGGGGGACCGGGGGGAATTATTCCCCCGGACAGGGGGTCAAGGGGGGCAGTAGCCACCCTTGCCGCCGGAGGCATAACGAGGAGAACCATCATGACTTTTCTTGAACAGAAAATACGGGATGCGCACACAGCCGGACGCACGGCGCTCATTCCCTTCGTCACCGCAGGCTTCCCCACGCTCGACACGTTCTGGGGCATCATTGAAGAACTGGACGCCAACGGCGCGGACGTGATCGAAATCGGCGTGCCGTTCTCCGATCCCGTGGCCGACGGCCCGGTCGTGGAGGACGCTTCCCGCCGCGCGCTGGAACAGGGCGTCAGCCTGAACTGGATCATGGACGGCCTCAAGCAGCGCGCCGGGAACTTCAAGGCGGGCATCGTGCTCATGGGCTACCTCAATCCGTTCCTCCAGTACGGGCTGGAACGCTTCGCCGCCGATGCCGCACAAGCGGGCGTCTCCGGCTGCATCGTGCCGGATCTGCCGCTTGACGAAAGCGCCCCTGTCCGAACCACGCTGAAAGCGCACGGCATCGATCTGATCGCGCTGGTCGGCCAGAACACGTCGGAAGAAAGGATGCGCGAATACGCCGCCGTTTCGGAAGGCTATGTATACGTCGTTTCCGTCCTCGGCACGACCGGGGCGCGCACGGGACTGCCGCCGCAAGTGGAAGAGACGCTGCGCCGGGCGCGGAAAGCCTTCAACCTGCCGCTGGCTCTGGGTTTCGGCTTGCAGCACCCGGACCAGCTTGCCGCCATTCCCGCCGACATCCGGCCCGACGCCGCCGTGTTCGGCAGCGCCCTCTTGAAACATCTCGACAAAGGCAACACCGCCAAGGCGTTCCTTGAGGTGTGGACCAGGTAGGCACAAGCAAAAAGGCGCTTCAGAATCCCCGCCGGTGGAAGTCCATCCGGCGGGGATTTTTGCTGCCACACTTTCTTTTTTCCCTATACGGCGTAAAAAAGGTGCTAGCCCCGCCCTCTCCGCAGGGGGGCCGTTGACGCTTGTTCTTTTTTTGACTAGAAGGGACGTTTCACCCTTTGAATCATTTCTCTTGTTATTTCCCCTTTTTCGCCTTCAGGATTGCCCATGCTCGGAACACTTTTTTTCGACAAGCAGGATCGTGAACTCCTGCGTATGATCAACGAAACGATCGATCACGGCCCCTCGCAGGACCTTGAGCACAAGGTCTTTGACGCCAATCTTCATCCGCATGGCATCCTGGAACTGACGACGACCCACGAGTACAGGATGGCCCACGCGGTCATCAACCTGCTCGGCAACCTCGAAGCCGGCGGCGCTCCGGACCGACTCATGGCCCTGCGCATCCTCCGCGACGAGGTGCTGCACAGCGCCCGCACGCCCTTCCGGTACAATACGGGCCGCGTCCTCATCCAGATCATGAAGGAGATCATCCGGTCTCGCCAGGATGAGCTGACGCAGCTCAAGCTCGTGCACGATTTCAGGAAGGTCACGTCCGGGAACCCCCGCCTCGTGCGCCAGTTCCTGAATACATACCATCTGCTGGAAATGCCCGAGGAGTGGAACCAGCTTACCGTGGACCACCACGTCCATGACGCCAACACCAAGGGCCGCAAAAACGCGACGCACCTGATCATGGACGCATGGATCAAGGGCATCCGGTATATCACCGTCGTCTATTACAACTACGTTGAGCCAGCCGCCGCACGCGAACTGCTGCAAGCCGCCGAGATCATGGGAGTCGACGTCCGCATCGGCCTGGAATTCCGCACGCCTTTCCGGGATCGCTTCGTCTGTTTCGTCTGGGCCCCGCGCGGTTTCTCCGATCCAGAGGCGTTTTTGTCCTTCCTCGCCGAGCGGCCTATGGTCGCCCTCATGAACGAAGGGCGCAAGGCATCCCTCTGGATGCAGCGCCACGTCATGGATACGCTCCAGTTGTGGAACGCCAAGCACGCCCCGGCTCTGGCCGAGGAGCTCGAAATCCCCGTTCCGCTTCTTGAGCCCGAGGCGTTCCTTGCCTATGTGGGGACCGGGCAAACCTCGTTCCTCCATCTCGCCGAATACGCGCACAAGACGCTCCTCAAGCACCTTGTCCAGCGGGTCAAGGCATTGCAGGAGGAAGCCCTCACCGCCACCAGCGAACGCCAGAGCCAGATCGCACAGCTTATCCGGCGCATGGACATGCTCACGACCGAAGTGATCATGGAAACGTGGCTCAAGCCCGAACGCAATCCCGAGCTGCCCTCTCCCGACGTGCCGGACAACGCGCCGGACACGCCGGAACTGCTCAGGATGCCGCCCCATGTGCTGCTTGACTGGCTCTCCTGCCTGCGCAGCGGGTACCGCATCACGCTCCAGCTTGCGGAACTTACCGCCGAGGACGTGCTGGAACTGCTTTGGGACTGCCAGGGCATGATCACCCATCTGGAGCTGTTCAACCTCAAGGAATGGCAGGAAGGGCATCTCCGGCACCTCACCGCGATCAACGATCTCCAGATCGCCATCAACAAGGGCAGCGTCCTGCACCTCAAACAGATACTGCGGGGCATGATCCGTACGCTGGAAGCCTCGTCTTCCGAAAAGGACAAGGAACGCTGCGCCAAATTCCGTATCATCCTGCGCAACATCCCTTCGCTGCAGGCCCCGTACAAGGTCGCACCCCTGCGTATCCGCATCGGGACGGACTCCACGAGCCATTCGGGCGTGCGGCACGGCATGGGCCTTGCCATGCCCGAAACCCTTCCCCACGGCGCGCGCAGGCAGATCGCCCGGGGCAAGCAGTTCCGGCCCATCTACCTTCCGGTGTCGTTGTCGCTGGAATTCCGCGAAACCTACGCCGAACAGGAACGCTATTCGTCCTTCATGCGCTGGCTCGGTCCGCGCTTGCGCCGCATTTGGGGGTTCGGACATTTCGGGCTCCGCTGCACCAAGGAATGGCGGGCCATTTCCGGCATTACCCAGATCGGAGAGGAAGGCAACGTCATCACGATGGGCGGCATCGGCGGCGAGCTGAACAACGGCCTGCGCGCCGAGCGGACCGAAAAGACCCGCCCGCGCTGGCTCGGCTTCTCGCGCCTCAGCACGCCCATTTCCAATACGCTCAAAGTGCTCGCGGGATTCATCCCGGCACTGGTGACCTTCCTGTACACACAGGAATGGTGGGTGCTGGCGTGGTTCGGCGCGCCCCTGTGGTTCCTCATCACCGGCCTGCGCAACATTCCGCAGGCCATCCTCGGCGGAGGCGGCATGTGGAGCCGCTCCCTCCTGCGCTGGAACGATTATGTAAGCTGGACACGCGTTTGCGATTCCCTGCTATACACAGGGCTGTCCGTTCCCCTGCTGGAATACTTTATCCGCGTGCTGCTCTTGGAAGACGGGCTGGGGCTGACGGTCAAAGATCACCAGTTCCTTGTCTTCTCCATCATAGCCGGGGCGAACAGCATCTACATTTCGCTGCACAACATCTATCGTGGGTTCCCCAAGGAAGCCATCATCGGGAACCTCTTCCGAAGTTTGCTCGCCATCCCGGTTTCGGTGTTCTACAACGACGTGCTGGCCCTGTTCCTGCCGTTCTTCACGACGGCCGATCCCCTGTTGATCCTCGAACCCGGCGCGGCCATCATTTCCAAGACGGCGTCGGATACGGTGGCGGCCATCATCGAAGGCCTTGCCGACTGGCGCAACAATCGGCGGCTCCGGTACTGGGACTACGAAACCAAATTGCAGCGCCTGTTTGATTGTTATGCCAAGTTGGAGCTGGCCTTCCCGGATCAGGACATCCTTTCGCTGTTGTCCCGCCCCGAGGAATTTACCCGGCTTACCTCCACGGAAGCCCGCTCCCTGCAAGTGGAAAGCATCATCAATGCGCTGGATCTCATGTATTTCTGGCTGTATCAGCCTTGTGCACAGCAGACGCTGACCTCCATCCTTCGCACCATGACGCGCGAAGAACGGGTCATCGTGGCCCGGTCGCAAGGGATTTTGTCCCGCGTCCGGGAGGTCAGCCAGCTTTTCGTGGACGGCCTGCTCGGGCGCAATTTCGCCCGCGCCCTGTCCTTCTACCTGGACAGCTACGAAAACTATATCCTTACACTCAACAAACGCTGCGCCGGATTCTCCAACGGCCATCGTCCGCTGCTCAGGCGCAGGCGGCATATATCGGATTGCCTTTAAAAAAGCAGGGAAATTGGGGGAAGGGAACGTTTCTGAAAAAGTGTCCCTTTCCCCAAACCTGCCAGCACTGCTCCCACCTCTCTCCTCTGGCAATGACTTTTGTACTTGCCGGATCTCTGGAATTTTCTGGAGTGATACAGCCGAACGAACCGCTCCAGAGTCGAAAGGGCCTACCCGTATGGGAAAGCTTCTTGAAGGGAGTGTTCTCACAGGCTCGCCGGAGTCTCCCGCCTCCCTCCGGAACTTCAACCGACGGGGAAGGCATCCTGAGATCCCCGTATGAGGATTGCCGGGCGGGGAGCCGCGCCTGTCCTTTCCCCGCTGTTGAAAAGCAAAAAGAAGTTCTGTAACAGCTACGTCAAACGGGATATGCGGCTTTCCTCCGCCTCGGAACCCGCCGTTTGGTGCGGGGAAGGGGCGGCGGGAGGGCCTTTTCCCGTCGGCATCCGTTTCCCGTGACTTTTCTTTTTGACCAAAGGACGCACAGTGGCCGTAAAAACCACCCGCACAGCGACAGAAGAACAACTCCCCACCCGGGAGGAGGCGGAAGCCGCCTTTGCCCTCGCCCTTGACGCGCGGCAGGAGCGTGTGCGCGCCGCGCTCAACAAGCTGGCAAGCGATCCGCCGCAGGTTCTGATCCTCGAAGGCGGCAGTATGGCCGAGCGCTTCAGCGTGGCCCTGTGGCACGCCGCCCGCCTCAACTGCCCGGAAGGGCGGCCGCCCTGCCTGCATTGCCCGGCCTGCCTCCAGATCGGCGCGAATTTGTTTCACGACCTGTATGTGCTGGACGGGCGCGAAGGCTCCATCAAGATCGAAACCGTCCGCGAACTGAGGACCATCCTCGGGGAAGCGCCGCGCGGCGACGGCAAGCGCGTCGTTATCCTCGCCGAAGCCCAGTCCCTCGGCGTGGAAGCCGCCAACGCGCTTCTGAAATCATTGGAGGAGCCCCGGCCCGGCGTTTGTTTCCTGCTCCTCGCCCCGCAGCGGGAGCGCCTCCTCCCCACGCTTGTCTCCCGTGGCTGGGTCGTCACGCTGGCGTGGCCCGAGGCCGGCACGCCTTCGACGCCGGAGCTGTTTCAGTGGGAAGAGGCGCTGGCGGAATTCATGGCCTCCGGGCAGGGGTGGCTCGACAAGACGTCCGGCAAGGGTGCCGTCGATGCGGCGCTGGCCCGCCGGATCGTGCTCTCCGTCCAGAAGGCACAGGCCGCTCTCCACGCCGGGCGGGATGGAGGGCCTCTTGGACGGCGTCTTGCCATCCTCCCCGAAGCAGGCCATCTCCATGTCAACGATCTGCTGGCGCAATGCCAGGAATCGCTGGACTATATGGTCAGCCCCCCGCTGGTCCTCAACTGGCTGGCCACGCGGCTGCACATCGTTTATCGTCACGCCCGGCTGCGCGGGCGGAAGCCAACCGCCTGACCCGACATGAGATTGACGCTATGAAGCGTTAGACTTGAGGCGCCTTTCAGGGGAAAACCGGGGAAGGCGCCTTTTTTTGCTGGACAGTAAGTATAAAAAGAACTATTATCGTTTCACGAGTAGGGCATTCTGAGCCACGGAGCGATAGGCAAAACGAAGGGGAAACCGGATTCCCCATATCCATTTCTCATTGTCAAAAAACGGCTCCCGGTGTACTTCCCAGAAAGACAGGATCCTTATTCAGCCAACCATTGTCATAAGGAAGGTTCTCATGGCTAACCAGTTTGAAATCTATAAGTGTGAACTCTGCGGCAATGTCATCGAAGTGCTTTTCGCCGGCAGCGGCGGCCCGCTTTCCTGCTGTGGCCAGCCCATGAAACTTATGGCCGACAAGGCCATCGACGGCGCCAAGGAAAAGCATGTGCCCGTGATTGAAGCCAACGGCGCAGGCTGTAAGGTCAAGGTCGGATCCGCTCCTCACGTGATGGAAGAAACCCACTGGATCGAATGGATCGAAATCGCCACCGCCGACGGCAAGCGCTATAAGAAGTTCCTGAAGCCCGGCGACGCGCCCGAAGCCGATTTCTGCATCCCGGTGGACAAAGTTGTTTCCGCCCGCGAATACTGCAACCTCCACGGCCTGTGGAAGGCATAAGCACCTATAGACCACTTGACAACGGCGGCTCTTTTTGGCTGTAACAGTGCCGTCGGAGATGTTCCTTACACCTCTAACCCCGCAGGCAAGAGCAGCACTTTCGCGGGCAGGAGATTAATGATGCAGAAATATGTTTGCAATGTGTGTGGCTATGAATATGATCCCGCCGCCGGCGACCCTGACAGCGGCATCGCCCCCGGCACCGCTTTTGAAGATCTGCCCGAAGATTGGGTCTGTCCCGTCTGCGGCGCTTCCAAGTCGGACTTTTCCGCTGCCTAAGATAGCGGCTCGTCTGAACGCGTAGAATAGGGGGTGTGACGGGCTTCGTCGCACCCCCATGTTTTTGTGCTCACCTCAAACATGCCTGAAAGGATTTTGTCACTATGAAACCCGTTGAACTGGCGAAAGATATTTTCTGGATCGGGGCCGTCGACTACAACAAGCGAAACTTCCACGGCTACAGCCGTTCCCCGCGCGGCACGACCTACAACAGCTATCTCGTCCGCGACGAGAAGAACGTCGTGTTCGACACGGTGGACAACGATTACGCCGGAACCATGTTCTGCCGCCTCGCCAAGCTGATGCCGCTCGACAAGGTCGACTACATCGTCGTGAACCACACCGAAAAAGACCACGCCGGGGCCCTGTGCCAGCTCGTCGAGCGCTGCAAGCCCGAGAAGATCATCACGTCGACCATCGGCAAGCGTTTCATGGAAGCCCAGTTCGACACCACCGGCTGGCCCATCGAAGTGGTCAAGACCGGGGACGTCATCAACATCGGCAAGCGGAACATCCATTTCGTGGAAACCCGTATGCTGCACTGGCCCGACAGCATGGTTTCCTACATCCCCGAAGACAAGCTCCTTATCAGCAACGACGCCTTCGGCCAGAACATCGCCTCCTCCGAACGTTTTTCGGATCAGTACGACCGCTGCGTGCTGGAAAAGGCGATCAAGGAATACTACTACAATATCGTTCTGCCCTTCTCCCCGCAGGTCCTCAAGACGCTTGAGCTTGTGGCTGCCCTGAAGCTCGACATCGAAATGATCGCCCCCGACCACGGCCTCATCTGGCGCGGCAAGGACGACTGCAAGTACATCCTCGACACCTACCGCGCCCTTGCCGAACAGAAGCCGAAGCAGCGCGCCGTCATCGTCTACGACTCCATGTGGGGCTCCACCGGCATCATGGCCTCCGCCATCGCCTCCGGCCTTGAAGACGAAGGCGTGCCCGTCCGCATCATCGACATCCAGAAGAACCACCACAGCGACGTGATGACCGAACTCGCCGACTGCGGCGCGGTCATCGTGGGTTCCGCCACGCACAACAACAACGTACTGCCCGGCATCGCCGACGTGCTGACCTACATGAAGGGCCTCCGCCCCCTGAACCGCGTGGGCGCCGCGTTCGGCTCCTACGGCTGGTCCGGCGAATCACCGAAGATCATTCAGGAATGGCTCGCATCCATGAACATGGATATGCCCGCCGACCCTGTGAAGTGCCTGTTTGTGCCCAAGCATGAAGGCCTGTCCCAGTGCGTCGCGCTCGGCAAGACCGTTGCCGAGGCCCTCAAGGCGAAGTGCTGATGTTCCGGGGGGAAGCCTTCGGGCTTTCCCCCGCCTCCCGTTCCGGCGGCGAAGGCAATGCGCGGGGCATCGCGCGGAAGCGTTCGTGAGCGAGAGGAGACGGGGCCGGACTGAGAAAACCGCCTCCACGCGCCGTTTTAGGGAAGAATCCTTTCCGATGCGGCCTAATATCATATACTTTTCAAAGGAGCCTGAGGAGACTGGGCTCCGGCAATGATCCGGCTTCCGGCCGGAAACCAAAATCATGGGGGAATTCTATGGATGTTGTCATGCTGTCACGGTTGCAATTTGCCGTGACCGTCTTTTTCCACTTCATCTTTGTCCCGCTGACCCTCGGACTCGTGGTTCTTCTCGCCATCATGGAGACGCTCTACGTCCGCACGGGCAATGAAGTGTACAAAAGAATGGTCAAGTTTTGGGGAAAGCTGTTCCTCATCAACTTCGTCCTCGGCGTCGTGACCGGGATCACCCTCGAATTCCAGTTCGGGACCAACTGGTCTCGCTACTCGGAATATGTGGGCGACATCTTCGGCTCGCTGCTGGCCATCGAAGCCACGGCCGCCTTCTTCCTTGAGTCCACCTTCCTTGCGGTGTGGGCGTTCGGCTGGGAGCGCGTGAGCAAGAAGGTCCACCTGACCGCGATCTGGCTTGTGGCCATCGCCTCGAACCTGTCCGCCCTGTGGATCATCCTCGCCAACGGCTGGATGCAGAACCCCGTCGGCTACGTCATCAAGAACGGCCGCGCCGAGCTGTCCAGCTTCTTTGATGTCGTGACCAACCCCTTCGCATGGAGCCAGTATTTCCATACAATTTTCGCCGCATGGATGCTCGGCGGCTTCTTTGTGCTCGGCGTCTCCTCGTGGCACCTGCTCCGCAAGAACGAGCTGGATCTGTTCAAGCGTTCCGTGCGCATCGCCGCGCCCTTCACCCTGATCCTCGTCCTGCTGCTCGGCCTTCAGGGCCACCATCACGCGCAGATCGTCGCGGAAATGCAGCCCGCCAAGCTCGCCGCCATGGAATCCCACTGGGAAACCGGCACCCACGTCCCCATGTATCTCCTCACATGGCCTGATCAGGCCAACCGCACCAACAGCATTCAGGCCCTGCCCATCCCGAGCCTGCTGAGCCTGCTGGCCTTCAATTCCCCGAGCGCGGAAGTGAAGGGCCTCGACGCCTTCCCCGCCGACGACATTCCTCCAGTCCTTCCCACCTTCCTCTCCTTCCGCTTCATGGTAGCCTGTGCGGGCCTCTTCGTGTTGCTGGCCATCGCCGCGTGGTGGTGGAGAAAGGATCTCGAAAACCACCCCCTGCTCATGAAGGCGCTGATCTACGTGATCCCCCTGCCCTACCTCGGGATCATGGCCGGTTGGGCCGTGGCCGAAATAGGCCGCCAGCCGTGGATTGTTTATGGCCTCATGCGGACCTCCGACGCCGTGTCGCCGGTCCCGACGTCCTCTGTAGGGCTCTCGCTCGCGGCTTTCATCGTCATCTACACCTTCCTCGGCATTCTGGACATCTACCTGCTCCGCAAGTATGCCAAGAAGGGCCCGGAAGCCGCCCCTGAAGCGCAGGCCTAGCCCCGCCATCCCTACCCTAAGAGAGGATTACCAATATGCTTGAAACCACTTGGTTTGTTTTGTGGGGACTGCTCTGGGCGGTCTACTTTGTCCTGGACGGCTTCGACTTCGGCATGGGGACCCTGCTGCCTTTCCTCGCCAAGAACGATGAAGAAAAACGCATCATCTACAACGCTGCCGGCCCCTACTGGGACGGCAACGAAGTGTGGCTCATCACGGCCGGCGGCGTGACCTTCGCCGCCTTCCCCAAGGCCTACGCGGTGATGTTCAGCGCGCTCTACGCTCCGCTGCTCATCCTGCTCTTCGCCCTGATCTTCCGCGCGGTGTCCTTCGAGTTCCGCAACAAGAAGGATTGCCCCCAGTGGCGCAAGTTCTGGGACGCCTGCCAGTTCCTCGGCAACTTCCTGCCCGCGCTGCTGCTCGGCGTGGCCTTCGCCAACCTGTTCATGGGCATCCCGATCGACGGCAACGGCGTGTACCACGGCAACATCATCAAGCTTCTGAACCCCTACGGCCTCGCGGGCGGCATCTTCTTCGTGCTGATTTTCTGCATGCACGGCGCACTCTGGCTGGCCCTCAAGTCCGAAGGCGACATCCATGAACGCGCCGTCGGCGCGGCGCAGGTGGTCTGGCCTCTGGTCCTCGCCGTAGCCCTGCTTTTCCTCGCCCTGACCGCGTTCTACACCAATCTGTACGCCAACTACGCCGAGCATCCCACGCTGCTCATCTTCCCGATCCTCGCGGTGGCTTCCCTGCTCACCGTCCGGGTGATGATCTGGGCCGACAACCTGCTCGGCGCGTGGTTCTTCAGCGCGTTGTTCATCATTACCGTGACCTTCTTCGGCGTGCTCGGCATGTATCCCGGCATCATCATCTCCAGCATCGATCCCGCGTACAGCGTGACGGTCTTCAACGGCGCGTCCAGCCAGCTGACCCTCAAGATCATGCTTGGCGTAACCCTCTGCTGCATCCCCGTGGTCATCGCCTATCAGGCGTGGGTGTACTACACCTTCGCCCACAAGGTGACCCCCGAAAGCCTCCAGAAGGACGATCACGCGTATTAAGTTATGTGGGGGAAGGGAGAAAAGGAACCCTTCTGGAGAAGGGTTGCCTTCTCCCCTCCCCCACACCC
>OLGH01002909.1_pt1 | contig 12592 bp, 9 predicted proteins | sample 1604851 | NCBI WGS metagenome assembly OLGH01 (sample SAMEA3888894, study PRJEB22519) | human gut metagenome | biome: human gut; feature: human-associated habitat; material: faeces | place: Denmark | collected 2010 | reverse complement strand
GGAACTGCTGCTGGCGGTTCAGCGTCCAGCTGAGCAGCCAGCTGGAATCCTTGACCGTGACGATGCCGCCGGTGACGGTGTGGCCGGTAAAGGGGTCACGCTTGCAGATCTTCTTGATATACTGCGGAATCTTGTCGTCCAGGGTGGTGATGGTGGCACTCTCCCAGTTGGACAGTTCCGGCTGCGAGCAGAACTTCTCCGGATGGCCGAAGGAGGGGTCCTGTGCGGCGATCTTCTTCCACAGATCCCAGCCGTTGCCCGGCTTGATGGTGGGGTCGAAACCGGCTGCCTTGTCCTGTGCGCCGATGGTGCAGCTCTCGACGCAGCCGCCGTTGGTGATGAAGAGCAGGTCGTTCTCGGTCAGCGGCAGCACCTTCTCCTCGCCCTTGTGCTCCACAGTGATGGAACTGGCCTGCTTTTTGCCGTCCTCGATCCGGAAGCGGACATCGGTGACCTTGGTCTCATACTGGAACTCCACGCCGTGGTCCTTCAGGTAGGTGACCATGGGCAGGATGATGGACTCATACTGGTTGTAGCGGGTAAAGCGCAGGGCGGTGAAGTCGGGCAGACCGCCGATGTGGTGGATATAGCGCTTGAGGTAGAGCTTCATCTCCAGTGCGCTGTGCCAGTTCTCGAACGCGAACATGGTACGCCAGTACATCCAGAAGTTGGAGCTGAAGACCTCATCGTCGAAGATGTCGGTGATCTTCTTGTCCTGCAGCTGCTCGTCCGGGGTGAAGAAGAGCTTCATGATCTCCATCGCGCCCCGGTCAGAGATGCCGAACTTTCCGTCGGTGTGGGCATCCTGGCCGCGCTTTTCGGTGGCACGGCAGAGGGACTTGTTGGGGTCTTCCTTGTTCAGCCAGTAATACTCATCCAGAACGCTGGCCCCCTCCGTCTCCAGAGACGGGATGGAGCGCAGCAGATCCCACATGACCTCGAAGTGGTTGTCCATTTCGCGGCCGCCGCGCATCACATAGCCGATGTCGTACTTGTAGCCGTCGCAGGCACCGCCGGGCAGCGGGTCCTTCTCGATCACATGGATGTGGTCGCCCTGCATCTGGCCGTCGCGGACCAGATAGCAGGCAGCGGTCAGTGCCGCCAGACCCGAACCGATGATATAGGCCGATTTATTGTCAACGCCTTCCGGCTTTTTGGGGTGTGCAAACGCTTCGTAGTTGCCACTGGAATAATACATAACGCAGACCTCCTGAAGTTTTGGTTCTTTCCGGGCGGCATTCCCGCTCGCCCTTTCGTTGTGCTTAGTATATCCCATCCCCTGTGACAGAACAACATACAAAAGATGACCAGTGTATAAACTTTATACAAAGCCCAACCTTTGTCGGAAATATGGCGAAAGTGTGAAGCGCAAAAAACTCCCGCCTTCCGGTGACAGAAGACGGGAGCGGATGAAATCCGTTCGGGTTACTGTTTTGCCTCCGGGGCGACCTCAAAATCGATCTTGCCGAGGTTGACGTCGGCGCGGACGATGGTGATCATCATGCTGTCGCCCAGGTTCCAGTTCTTGCCGGAGACCGGGTCAGACAGGCGGATGCCCTCGGTGAGCATGGTGCCGGTGGGGGTCAGGCTGGAAGCGGGCACGAAACCCTCCACGCCGTTCTCCAGTTCGATGAACAGGCCGCGCTGGGTCACGCCGGAGATGATGCCCTCGTAGCACTCGCCCAGATGGCGGCGGGCATACTCGGCCTTGTAGCAGTCCTCGGCCTTGCGCTCGATCTGCACCGCGATGACCTCGCGCTCGCTGGACTGCTTGGAGGCCTGGATCGCAAAATCGGTGTAGCGGATGGCCATGGTCTCCTTGTCGGTGCCGCTGAGCAGATCGGTCATGATGCGGTGGATGGCCAGATCCGGGTAGCGGCGGATGGGGCTGGTGAAGTGGGCATAGTCCTTCAGCACCAGACCATAGTGGCCCTTGGGCTTTTCTTCGTAGCAGGCCTTGGACATGCAGCGGAGCATGCCGGTATTGACGATCTGTTCAAATGCCGTGCCGCGCACTCCTTCCAGAATGGCGCTCAGCTCCTTGGGCGTGGGCACCTCCTTGGCAAAGTGGTCGTTGATGCCGCAGGCCTGCAGCAGTGCATGCAGGCGCTCCAGCTTTTCGCCGTTGGGCTCCTCGTGGACACGGTAGACGAAGGGGATCTGCTTGACGCGGGCAAAGTGGGCCGCGCACTGGTTGGCCAGCAGCATGAACTCCTCGATCATGGCCTCGCTCTCGCCGGAGGTGCGCTTCTTGACGTCGATGCAGTGGCCGTCCTCGTCGAGGATGAGCTTCACTTCCCCGCTCTCGAAGTCGATGCAGCCGCGCTCGGTGCGCAGGCGGGCACGGTGGGCGTACAGTTCCTTCATGGCGGGCAGCTGGTCAGCCACCTCGGCGTACTTGGCCTGGATCTCGGCATCGGCCGTTCCGGCCAGCAGGGCATTGATCTCTGCGTAGACGCCCTTGACCCGGCTGCAGATGACCGACTTCACGAAGCGGTAGTCGGTCAGGTTGCCGTCCTTGTCCAGCCGCATCAGGCAGGAGAAGGCCAGGCGCAGCTCCTTCTCGTTCAGGGAGCAGATGCCGTTGGACAGACTCTTGGGCAGCATGGGCACGACCTGGTCGGCATAATAGACGGAGGTGGCGCGGTTGAACGCCTCTTCGTTCAGCTCAGAACCGGGCTTGACGTAGTTGGAGACGTCCGCAATGTGGACGCCCAGCTCAAAGCCGCCCTCCGGAGTGCGGGTCAGGCTGATGGCATCGTCGATGTCCTTGGTCTCGGCGCTGTCGATGGTGAAGATGGGCAGAGCGCGCAGATCCATGCGGCCCTTGCAGTCCTCTTCCGAAACGGTCATGCCCTCAAACTTCTTGGCTTCCTCGCGGACTTTGTCCGGGAAGCGGGTGTGGATATCGCGGGCGTAGAGCAGCGCCTTGGCGCAGCGCTTGGCTTCATCCGAGCTGCCGAACCGCATGGCCACGCCGACGCGGTGATCTTCCTGGCGGCTGCCGCGCATCAGGATCTCGACCGCCACCTTGTCGCCGTCCTTAGCACCGCCTTCGCAGTTCCGCATCAGCTGCATGGAGATGGCCGGGCAGTCGTCCGGCACGAACTTCAAACGGCCCTCGATCCGGCGGGCCGTGCCCACCAGGTCGTTCTTTTCGGTAAGCACCGCGAGGATGGCGCCCTCGTCGCTGCCCTCCACACGGGGATGCTCGAACTTCTCGACGAGGACCTCGTCGCCGGGCATCGCGCCGCGGGTGAAGCGGCCGGGAATGAAGATATCGCTGGTCTCATCTTCCAGCATGACAAAGGCAAAGTTCTTGCCCAGTTTGACTACTTTGCACAGCAGGGCCTTCTCGGCGCGGCCGGAGCGCACGGTGAAGAACACGCCCGAACGCTGGCAGACCACGGCCTCATGCACCAGAGCATCCAGCGCTTCCATCACCTTGCGGTCTGCCCCGCGGTCGCCGCCGAAGCGGGCCTTCAGGTCCTTGACGGTGCAGGGCTGGTTCTGGATGGCATGCTCGATCTTATCGCGTAATGACATAGATTTTACTCCTTAACAACATTCTCAAAATTCTCCAGCGGAATCCTGAGTTTCCCACCTTCTGCCGGAGGCATCCGCACCCGGCAGTGTTTGCCCATCGGGCTTTTCTCATCCGATGCAGACCCACCCGGCCTGTCAGAGGCTCCCCTCAGAAGAAGAGCTGTCCGCAGCGCAGACAGAGAAATTTCAGACAGAAAAACAGCCCCGCCTTACACGGGGCTGTGCGCGGGTCCTCAAGCCAGACGGCTGGCGAACACACAGGCCAGGACGGCCACCACGAAGAAGACGACACCGGCGATACGGGTCACCTTGGCCAGCATCTGGTCGGCAGGGGTCAGCCGTGCGTTGTTTGCGCCGTATGCGCCGCCGTTGATCGCACCGGACAGGCCCTGACCGTGGGTGTGCTGCATCAGGGTGAGGACGATGATGACGACCGAGGCAGCAAGCAGGATGGCGCCGCCGACGATTTCAATAGCAGACATGGATGGAACGCTCCTTTTATTGTAAATTTGATTGAGACTGCATACAAATACAAGAATATGATAGCATACAACCGCGCAAATTGCAAGATGGACTCTGCCTCATCGGGCCAAATTTTCCAGCATTTCGGCCAGAGCGGCAAAGACTGCGGCGCTGGAATGGGCAGGTTCCGTCTGGGCGTCCTGCAGGACCACGATGGTATACCGGGGCTGTTCCGCCGGAAAAACGCCCGCAAACCAGCTGTTTTTCAGCTCTTCACCCGCCCGGAACTGGCCGGTCTGGGCCGTCCCGGTCTTCCCGGCGGCGGTGGTCTCCGGCAGGGCCGCCTCGCGGCCGGTGCCGTTTGCCACCACGCCCGCCAGCAGACCGCGCAGCGTTTGCGCCGTCTGTTCCGAGACGACCGGCTTCGCCCGCCGGTGGGCCAGCGTTTCCAGCGGCTCCCCGGTCGCCTCGTCCAGCGTGTTCCGCAAAAAGAGCGGCATCCGCCAGGTGCCGGTGACCAGCGCGTTCAGCATCCCGGCCACCTGCACCGGCGTTGCCAGCATCTCCCCCTGCCCGAAGCAGAAATTTGCATAGGCCCCGGACGAGGTCAGGGCTTCCGCCGTTGGCAGGATGCCCGCCGCCGTGCGGAAGCGGTCCGTCAGTTCCGCGGCCTGCCCAAAGCCCACCTGCTCAGCCAGCGCACGGACCCGCTCGGCTCCCAGCACCTGCCCCAGCCGGATAAAGTATCCGTTGCAGCTTTTTTCCAGTGCGGCGGCAAGGTCTACCTCCCCATGCGGGATGCCACCCGCACAGCGGAACACCTGCCCGTCCACTTCGCACCAGCCGGGGCAGGTGTAGACCAGACCGGTCTCCCCTGCTTCCAGCGCGGCTGCGGCCAGCACCGGCTTGAACACTGACCCCACCGCGTAGCTCTGGAAGGCCCGGTTCAGCATCGGGCTGTCCGCCGCATTCAGGCTGGCAGCCGGGTCTGCCGGGTCGTACCCCGGCACACTGACACAGGCGCGGACTTCGGCGTTTGCGGCATCCAGCACCACGATGCAGCCGGTGGTCATCATCCGGCCCGCAACGGCTTCCGCCGCCCGCTGGACCGGCCGGGAAAGGGTCAGCTGGACGCCTACGGCCCCGCTGTCGGTGTGGGTCTGTTCCGGCTCGCTCCGCAGGCGCCCCTGCGCATTGACAAAGCAGGTGAGGGTGTCGCCCTCCCCGGTGCCGGAAAGTGCCGCATCAAACGCTGCTTCCAGCCCGGCGGCTCCCCTGCCGTCGCCGTCCACATACCCGATGAGCTGCACGGCCAGCGGCGCGGCCGCATAGCGCACGGCCACCGGCCAGCAGGAAATGCCCAACGGCGAAACATCACGGTCCACCGTGAGCAGGAACGGAGAGGCTGCGTTTCGTTTCTGGTACAGCAGCGCCTGCCCAGCCGCATCGGTACAGGAAAAGAGCCGGGCATAGTTTCCCCCGCCGGGCACACAGAGCGCTGTCCACTTTGTACCAAAACCCGTCAGAAGATGGCCCTCGCAGTCGTAAAAATTGCCCCGCCGTGCCGGGAGTGCCAGCGTCACCACGCTCTGCGCCGCCGCGCGGGCTGCATAGTCCGCGTGGGAGCACAGCCAGTACAACCGGCAGACCACCGCCGCAAAACACCCCACCAGCAGCGCATATAGCGCCAGCACCCGCCGTCCGGACATGAAAACGCCCCCTTTGGCCTTTTGAAACAGTGTGGGCCAGACAGGGGGCGTTGATGCGGTCATTCGCAGATCTTTTTCACGAGCTCTGCCGCGCGGGCAGCGTCCTCGGCGGTAGCCGTTTCCGCATAGCGGGCGCGGAGGTAAATTTCGCGCAGTTCGGCCTCGGCAGCGTAGTCCATGCCGGAGGCACGGCCCATGATGTCCAGGCTGGTATCTCCGCGCAGGATGGTCAGACCGTGGGCCTCGCAGTAGTCGAGATAGGCCCGGTATTCCCGCCGGACACGGGCGTTCGGGCTAAGGAAGAGCCCCGGCCACCGACGGCGGGTGCGCAGGGAGGTCCGGCGTTTCGCCATCGGGGCAGCACCGGTCGGTTCCGCCGCGCAGCCCCGGCGCAGGATGTGCCGCACCGCTAAAATCAGCAGCACCACCGCAAAGAGCACCGCCACTCCGGCCAGCACCCGTGGGCCGTCCATCAGCAGGCCGCTCTCCTCGCCGATGGCGTCCCGGACATCGCCCGCTCTGGATTCATACAAATCGCCCATTGCGACCTGCCGGTTTGCGAACAAGGCCAGCACCCACGCGATGGCATACCACAGCTTTTGGAACACCACGACGATGCCGTAGGCCACCACATTGTTCAGCACCAGTTGCAGCACCGGCACCAGCAGCTTGAAATACACCGCTGCGGCCAGAGCTTTCGCCCCGTTCATCACGGCGCTGCGGCTGAGCAGAAAGGCCGCGCCGCTCAGCGCCGCCAGAAGCCCGCCGGATATCAGCAGGTAGGATGGCGCACGATACACCTCCGGGTCCTGCCGGGTCGTCCGAGTAAACCAGACCAGCGCAAGCGCCGCCGTGATCGCCATGGGCAAGGCTGTGGTCAGCACCGCGTCTGCGTTCCACAGCAGCATCGCCGCACCGAACAGCGGCCAGATGCGCAGCAGCCAGCGGAACCGCTCCCCCTGCTGCACTGCAGAAAGGCCGAACTCTTCCCGCACCGCCAGCAGCGTCACATAGCACACCGCCGGGAGATAGACGAGCTGATCCGCCCGTGCAGGCAGAAACGGCAGCGCCGCCGCACTGGCCAGCGCCAGCACGGTGCGCAGGGAGGGATTTCCCCGGAAACAGGCCGCCGCCGCAAAACAGACAGCGGGCCAGAGAAGCACCCAAATTGTGGGATGCCCGCCGAAGCCTGCCGCAAAAAAGCCTGCAAAGGCGTAGTAGAACGCGAGGTCGCCCAGGATGCGGAGTCCATGCAGTGCGATCATACCGGTCCCTCCTCTCCGCGTTGTTGCACACATTCCGGCGTGAGGACCAACAACCGGACCCCTGGCATCGGGTTCAGGCAGGCGCGGGCCTCTGCTTCCGGCTCTGTGGTCAGGAAGATGCAGCTCGTCTGCTCCTGCGCGTGATAATACCGGGCGCAGAACTCCCGGCAGGGCTGGGCGGTCTGCCCGGTGGCGCGGCCCAGCATTTCCAGCATGCGGCGGAAATGTTCTGGTCCGTACCCCTGCGGCACTTCCAGCGGCTTTTTCCACTCGTCGCCCGCCGTCACGGTCGCGTTCATCAGCAGGTCGAACGTTGCATTCAGCGCAAAGCGGTAGGACACCGCCTTTTCTTCCAGCATCCGGCAGACCGTCCGGGCCATGGAGTAGCACCGCTCCACCCGCTCCGGCTGGGTATAGCGCGACGAATCCGCATGGACCAGTACCACGACCCGTGGTTCGGTCGTGTAATCAAACTTTTTCACCATCAAGCCCCGCCCACGGACGCTCTGCTTCCAGGAGATGGCCCGCATCGGGTCGCCGCTGGTGTACTCGCGATAGCCTGCCGTCAGGATGGGGTCTTCGTAAAGGTAGCGGTTCACCGAGATGCCGCCCAGAAAGCCGCCCATCAGGCCGTCCAGTTCCGGCAGGTCGCATTCCCTGGGTGGAACGACGAGCTCATGGAAGCCCCGCTCTGTGCGGGATTGCGTCTTCAGGCCCAGCAGGTCGCCGCCGATCAGCTGTAGCGGCTCCAATACATAGCGGCCCCGCTGCCCGACGCGGACCGCGACTTTGAACGAAGCCTCCTGCTGCGGACGCAGCCAGGCCGTGCACCGCACAGTGTGCCCCTGCCCGGCGCAGTCTCTGGTCAGGTGGTCCATGCTGCACGGGGTGAGCTCCCGCCCCAGATGGAGCCGCAGGGCTGCAAATGACTTCCAGTGAGGGCCGCTGTTCCGTACGGTCAGCCGCAGGTTCACCGGCTGGTCTGCCTCGGCAAGGAAGTCCTCCGTTTCCAGCAGCCCCTGCAAATCGTCCAGACTGTGGACACAAGACTCCTGTTCCAGCCAGAAGAGTAGCCCCGCCAGCACCAGCGCAAATACGACCGCCGCCATCAGTGGTTCTCCAGCGGAACTTCAACATCGGATAGCAGCTTCCGCAGCCGCTGGGTTGCAGCGTCCGCGTTCATGCTGCCGCCCAGGACCACACGATGGCAGAGCACCGCCGGGGCCAGCCCCTTGACGTCCTCCGGAACAACGTAGTCCCGGCCCTGCAGAGCCGCGTAGGCCTGCGCCGCCTGATACAGCGCCAGCGCACCACGGGTGGACACCCCGCTCACGAAACCGCCCTGCATGCGGGTGGCCTCCACGATGTCCATCAGGTAGTTCTTCACATCGTCGGAGACCTTCACCTCACGGTAAGCCGTGCGGACATAGGCCGTTTCCTCCGGCGTGACCACCGGGTTCAACTGGCTGAGCACCGCCTGCGCCGACGGGCGGGACAGCACTTCCATCTCCTGCTCCCGGTTCATGTACCCCAGTGACAACCGCATGAAAAAGCGGTCCATCTGGGCATCCGGCAGCGGGAAAGTGCCAAATGATTCCAGCGGGTTCTGGGTCGCCAGCACCATGAACGGCTCAGCCAGGCGGCTCGTCACGCCGTCCACCGTGATCTGCTTTTCCTCCATGGCTTCCAGCAAGGCCGACTGGGTGCGTGGCGTGGCGCGGTTGATTTCGTCTGCCAGCACAAAGTTGGTGAAGAGCGGGCCAGGCCGAAACTCGAACTCGCCGGTCTTCTGATTGTAGAAGTTGATGCCCGTCAGGTCCGACGGGAGCAGATCGGGCGTGAACTGTACCCGCCGGAAATCCCCGCCCACAGTCCGGGCAAAAGCGCGCAGAAGCATGGTCTTGCCGGTGCCGGGCTTGTCTTCCAGCAGGACATGGCCTCCGCACAAGAAGCTGACGAGGACTTTTTCAATGATGTCGTCCTTGCCCACGATGACCCTGGCACAGTTGGTGACGACCTTGTCCCGATAGGCGGTAAAAGCTGTTCGTTCCATAACGATACCCCTCTTTATTTTGATGAAACAGGTCTATTATATCACATTTTGCATCAGAGGGGCAGTGATTTGAAAAAAAGGAGGCGGAGCCTCCCACATGGGAAACTCCGCCTCCTGCGGTGTATAGATTTGATTGCGCGCAAAGCGGCTTAGTACATGCCGCCCTTCCAAACCACACTTTTGGAGCCGAATCACGAATATCGGGAAACGTAGACTTTTGTAGAATTATCAAGGCCACAAGCCGATTTTTCCAGATTCTCCGTTTTTGCACGATCCACGCTTTTCTACGCAAATCTACGCCACTTACCGGGTGATTGGCGTAAGTTTTGGCGTAAGTTTCGGCGTAAGAAATTCCGCTTCATACGTCGAAAATCACAGGTTGCCGGCGATTTGTTCAAAGGCCCTTTCAACCGATTCAAAGCTGCTGTGCGTGTAGACATCCAGCGTCACACTGGCATTAGAGTGTCCCATCAGGTATTGCAGGCTTTTTACATCCAGCCCGGCCTGCTGGACATTGGTGCAGAAGGTGTGTCGCAGCACATGAGGTGTAATGCGCGGAACAGGTTTGCTGTACGCCTTCTCAAACTTTCCCTGCACGCCACGCATATAGTTTTCCAAGTGCATTGCCACCTTCGGCATTCCGGACTTGTCCAGAAAGAGGAATCCGCTGCAACCATCCACCAGCGCTTCCACTTTCGTGGACGCTCTGGCTTTTACTACACGCCGCAACGCTGCACAAACGGTATCTGTCATGGGAACATTGCGGATACCGCTTTTTGTTTTCGGCGGTGTGACAAAGTAGGGCTTTTCAGCCGTCCGGCAAAGCTGCCGCCGGACATGGATACAGTGCCGTTCAAAGTCGATATCTGCTCGTGTCAGGCCATACAACTCACTCACACGCAAGCCGGTTCCCATAAGAATGACGATATCATCATAATAGTTTCCGCCATAGTCTTGAACGAATTGCAGATATTTCTCCTGCTGTTCTCTGGTCAGGGCATTGCGCACATAAGCGTCCTTCGGCACAACGTCCGACAGCTTGAACTTGAATGGATTCTTGCGGATGATGTCATCCTCCACCGCCATCTCAAACGCCGGTCTGACAACGCTTTGCAGGATTCCTATGGTGTTTTGCTTGAAACCGCTGTCATGCAGAAACACGAACCAGCCTTTCGCATCGGACAATTTTACCGTTTTGATGGCTTTTTGCCCGAAAGGGTCAGCATGAATCCGCTTGACCGCTGTGTTGTACGACCGAAGTGAATTGGGTTTCAACCCACGTTTCAGGTTCATATAGCGGTCAACCAGATCAGCCACCGTCATCTCTCCGGCGGCGTAGTCGATGCCGTCTGCCAGATCGCGCCACAGTTCTTCCTCTTTTTTCCGCAGCTCTGTCAGGGATTTAGCGTAAATACAACGCCGTTTCTTGTGGATATCGGTATAACGATAGTCGTAGGTGCCGTTTGCTCTCTGGCTTTCGCCATCCTTCAAAACACGGCCCTTGCTATCTTTGCGCTTTTCAGACATTTAGAAACTCCTTTCTGTGAAAAGCGCATATAGGGGTTAATTTTAGTATACCATACCGACCATGCGATTTCCACCGATATCGAATAGAAAAGACGTTGCATCATTCTCAAATAGAATACGCCTGCTCGATAAAGCAATCAAACAGACGGCGCTTGATCAAACGCTTGTTGCCCACCCAAAGGACAAATTTGCACTTATCCTCGTTGGTGATCTCACGCAGTTTATTGATGCCAATGCCGGAATAAGCCGCAGCTTCTTCCAGCGTCAGATTGCTCTTTTCCCAGATCGGAACTTGTCGGGACTTGGTCCCTCCATCTTGCTGATGCAAGACCATTTCATCGCTTAAAGTCCCCACCGGGGACTTCATTGCTTCGCAAACGCGAACTTCCTTCATAGGCAGACCTCCAATTCCTTGTAACCGAACGCCTGTAACCGGGCAGGAAAACTCTCTTTTTCTGCACACAGGCTGTCCGATGCACTTTATACTTTTTCTTATTCTTTTAAGGTTACATGGTTACAGAAAGAGAAAAACACAGAAGTCATGCGGATTTTTCGGTGTAACTGGGGCGTAACCGAACCTGTAATCAGACGTGTGACCGCTGCTCATCAGAAGGGAAAGCCCAGCTGCTTGGCTTCCGCATCCGTTATTTCGGAGAAATCTTCAGCCCCGGTTTCGGGGCTGGTTACGCGCTCCCAGCCTTTCTGAACGCCGTACTTCGGGTAACGCTTGGCGGTCTTGTGCGCCTGCCAGCCTTGAATATCGCCGCGCGAAATTCCCGTGTTCATGATCTCACAGATAGCACGGGTCTCCAACTCAGCCGGGATGTTCGTGTTGCCCAGCGCTTCCGCATAAAGCTGCTTGGAACACACCCGGTCACCCGTGTAGTCCTCCAGAAAGGCGTAGATCATGCCAGCCTGCGCATCCTCCTGCATGAAGTCCTGCTGATGGACTTGCAGCGTTTCCTGCATGGCGGGGCTGAACGCCAGCTTGTAATTACCGCTGTTGTAAATCGTCATGGCTTCTGCCCAGAGCTGGTCGATATAGGTGCGAGATTCCTCCTCATTGTCCAGAATGTGGACTTCGGCCAGTTCCGCATCCACCGGAACAGGGATGAAGCGGCGGTTGCCTGTGCGGTCACGGGGCAAAAAATCCTGCCGGTTGGTCGTGCCAGCAAAGACGCACTGGCGCAGACGGTCGGCAGGATGGGTCTCGTAGGGGACTTTATAGGTTTCCTTCTGTTTACTGAGAAAACTTTTGATCTCCTCGATACTCTTGGCATTGGCGGTGGCGATCATCTCCGACATTTCGATGATCCAGTGGCCTTGCAGCTTTCGGTACACGTTGTCGTCGTCCAGCCGCCGCAGGTCGTCCGAGAACCATTCATCCTTGACCGCCAACAGCCGAAAAAAGCTGGACTTTCCTGTGCCTTGTCCGCCCACCAGACAGAGCATGGTCTCAAACTTACATCCCGGCTGGAACATGCGTTTGATGGCTCCCAGCAGGAAAATTTTCATAGCTTCGCAAGTGTACTCGTCCTCCGCAGCACCGAGGAAATGATGCAGGACATGGGGAATCCGTTCAGTCCCATCCCATTTCAGACTGTTCAGATAATCCCGGATGGGATGATAACGGTTCTCGTTGGCAACGATGTGGATGGCGGATTCGATCTTCTTCTCGCTGGAAATACCGTATTTCTCCATTCTCCGCAGGATATACTTCATGTCGGTGTCGTTCAGGGGCTTGCCGGAGCGGGGCCAGCCTACGGGCTTCACAATGTCGATGCGCTCACTCAACAAGTTCAGCCGGATGGCATCGGCAAGCACATGGTCGTTCTGCAAAATCGTGATGCAGTTCTGGATCGTCCGCTGAATTTCGCCATTGGAGTGCTTGACCAGCATCTCCTTCACATCCTCAACGGTTCGGGGAGCACGTTCTTCTTGATTGACTTCTTTGCTCAATAAACATCACCTCGTGTTTCTGACTTTTCGGCGGTAGGCGGGACAGATGGCTTCCGCTGTGCCTGTTCTGC
>OLGH01002908.1_pt1 | contig 12596 bp, 10 predicted proteins | sample 1604851 | NCBI WGS metagenome assembly OLGH01 (sample SAMEA3888894, study PRJEB22519) | human gut metagenome | biome: human gut; feature: human-associated habitat; material: faeces | place: Denmark | collected 2010 | reverse complement strand
TATCGCCGCTCAGGGAGGTATCAACGCCGCTAAGAACTACACGAATGATAACGACTCTGTATACAGGCTATTTTATGAAACTATCAAAGGTGGTGACTACCGTGCTCGTGAGGCTAACGTGTATCGTTTGGCTGAAGTAAGTAACGCCATCATCGACCAATGTGTCGCTCAAGGTGTACCGTTTGCTCGTGATTACGGCGGTCTTTTGGACAACCGTTCTTTCGGTGGAGCATTGGTAAGCCGTACGTTCTACGCTCGCGGTCAGACCGGACAACAGTTGTTGTTAGGATGCTACGGAGCTATGAACCGTCAAATTGAAAAAGGTAAAATCAAATCATACACCCGTCACGAAGTATTAGACATCGTTATCGTGGACGGAAAAGCAAGAGGTGTTATCGCCCGTGACTTAGTTACCGGAAAGATCGAACGTTTCGGAGCTCATGCCGTGGTACTGGCTACCGGAGGATACGGTAACGTGTTCTTCTTGTCTACCAACGCCATGGGATGTAACGGTAGTGCTGCTTGGCAAGCTTACAAACGCGGTGCTATGTTCGGAAATCCTTGCTTCGTGCAGATCCACCCGACTTGTATTCCGGTACACGGAGACCAACAAAGTAAATTAACTTTGATGTCCGAGTCATTACGTAATGACGGACGTGTTTGGGTTCCGAAAAAATTGGAAGATGCCAAGAAATTACAGGCTGGTACGTTACACCCGAACGATATTCCGGACGAAGACCGTGACTTCTACTTGGAGCGTCGTTACCCGGCATTCGGAAACTTGGTTCCGCGTGACGTGGCATCCCGTGCTGCTAAAGAAAGATGCGACGCCGGATTCGGAGTAAACAACACCGGTAAAGCCGTATTCTTGGATTTCAAATACGCTATCGACCGTTTGGGAAGACACGTGATTGAAGAACGTTACGGAAACTTGTTCCAGATGTACGAAAAGATCACTGCTGTAGACCCGTACAACAACCCGATGATGATTTACCCAGCAATCCACTACTCTATGGGAGGTCTTTGGGTTGACTACAACTTGATGACGACCATTCCGGGATTGTACGCTATCGGAGAATGTAACTTCTCTGACCACGGTGCTAACCGTTTGGGGGCATCTGCTTTGATGCAAGGTTTGGCTGACGGATATTTCGTTCTGCCGTACACGATTGGAGATTATCTCGCACACGATATTCAAACCCCGAAAATCAAAACTAACACGCCGGAGTTCGACGCCGCTGAAAAGAACGTTACCGATCACTTGCGTAGATTGTATGACATCAAGGGTACAAAATCACCGGATCACTTCCACAAAATGTTGGGACACATCATGTGGGATTACATCGGAATGGCTCGCGAGGCTGAGGGCTTGAAAAAAGCAATCAAATTAATTGCCGAGTTGAAAGAAGAATTTTACAAGGATTTGCGCGTAACCGGAGAGTTTACCGCTATGAACAACGAGCTTGAAAAAGCCGGTCGTGTGGCAGACTTCATCGACATCGCACACCTGATGGCATTGGATGCCTTGGATCGTAACGAATCCTGCGGAGGTCACTTCCGTTTGGAATCAGTTACCGAAGAAGGTGAAGCAAAACGTGATGACGAACACTACCAGTATGTTTCCGTTTGGGAATACAAGGGAGACAACAAAGAACCTGAATTACACAAGGAGGCCCTTGTATTTGAAAATATTCAGGTAGCTCAACGTTCTTATAAATAATCTTAAATGAAAAATCGTTATGGCAGATAAAATATTAAAAGAACTAACCCTAAAGATCTGGCGTCAAAAAGATGCAAAATCAAAAGGTGGGTTTGAAACTTACAAGATTCATGATATTTCAACCGGTAGCTCATTCCTTGAAATGCTTGACATTCTGAATGAACAACTGGTTAGCGAGAACAAAGAACCGGTGGCTTTCGATCACGACTGTCGCGAAGGTATCTGTGGAACCTGTAGTTTATTCATCGATGGACGTGCACACGGACCGGATGATGACGTAACCACTTGTCAATTACACATGCGTCGTTTCGAAGAAGGTGCAACGATCACCTTATCAAACACTCCGGTAGCAGTTCGCATGGGCGAAGTTTCCGCACTGGCAGATAAATTGAAATGCGAAGTTATCCCCGCTGACGCAACCAGCGTAGAAGATTTGGAAAATGTATTCAAACGCTCCATGGAAGTTTTGGGCGGACCGATTGACTTTGTGCTTCACTCCATTGGTATGTCTCCGAATGTTCGCAAGAAACGTACATATGATGATTTAGATTATGATATGCTGGGCAAGACACTCGATATTTCCGCAGTGTCTTTCCATAAGATGATACAGGCTGCCAAAAAGCTGAATGCAATTGCCGATTACGGTTCAATCCTTGCATTGAGTTATGTGGCTGCACAACGTACATTCTATGGATACAATGATATGGCAGATGCAAAAGCTTTGCTGGAATCCATTGCGCGTAGCTTCGGTTATATCTATGGTCGCGAACATAATGTACGTGTCAATACCATTTCACAGTCTCCGACTATGACTACTGCCGGTTCCGGTGTGAAGGGGATGGATAAGCTGTTCGATTTTGCCAACCGCATGTCTCCGCTGGGCAATGCTTCAGCTGACGAATGTGCTGATTATTGCATCGTAATGTTCTCCGACCTGACCCGTAAGGTAACCATGCAGAACTTATTCCATGACGGTGGTTTCTCCAGCGTGGGTATGAGCTTGCGTGCCATGGCTACTTACGAAAAAGGACTGGATGAATATATGGATGAGAATGGAAACATTATCTATGGGTAATATATAGTGATTAACGGTTAGTGATGAGTGATTAGTGGCTATGCAGTATAATGGCATAGCAAAATGAACCGCTCATCACTAACTTTTTTCATTTATCACTTATCACTAATAACTTATCACTTATCAACGTGGAAACAGCTCTTTATCTTTTGCCCGTCACTTTGGGTGATACACCGATTGAAACGGTGTTGCCTTCTTATAATAAGGAGATCATACTTGGGATTAGTCACTTCATAGTAGAGGATGTGCGTTCTGCACGCCGCTTTCTGAAGAAGGTGGACCGGGAAATAGATATTGATACACTGACTTTTTACCCGCTGAACAAGCATACATCACCTGAAGATATTTCGGGATATCTGAAACCGTTGATGGCGGGATTGTCTATGGGAGTGATTTCCGAAGCCGGCTGTCCGGCAGTCGCTGACCCGGGAGCGGATGTAGTGGCGATTGCTCAACGGAAGAATCTGAAAGTAGTGCCCTTGGTGGGACCTTCTTCAATTATTCTTTCTGTCATGGGTTCAGGCTTTAACGGGCAAAGTTTTGCTTTCTACGGTTACCTTCCTATTGAGCCGGGCGAGCGTGCCAAAAAAATAAGGACTCTGGAGCAGCGGGTTTATGCCGAACACCAGACTCAACTATTCATTGAAACACCTTACCGTAATAATAAAATGGTGGAAGACATCTTGCAAAATTGTCGTCCGCAAACCAAGCTCTGTATTGCTGCGAACATTACGTGTGAGGGAGAATATATCAAAACCAAGACAGTGAAGGAGTGGCAGGGAAAAGTGCCCGATCTTTCTAAAATTCCTTGTATTTTTCTCTTGTACAAATAACATCTTTCAGGTGCTCATATTCGTTTTCAAAGCAGCAGCTGAAAAAGTTCTTGCCTAAATTATGCTCTATTTGCTGGAAAGTCCAAAGCTTTCCGTCTTTTACCTGCTTGTCCCGTAGAAGATTGTCGTCTTCTACATCAAGAATGAAAAGATAGATCAGCCGGTTCGTCACTTTATTCTCAAAGTGATACATGATATTGAACTGTAAATCTTGTATCGGTGCTTGTGGAAAAGCTTGTCTCACAAGCCGGACGATGCCTTGTTCCAGGGTTTCTCCATATAAAAGGTAACATTCCATGGGTATATCAGTCTTCCCCCGGTCGAGAATACAGCGTTGGGGGCGTGGACGAAGATACAACATACCGTTGTGAGATACAGCGATACGGACTACCGGATTGATATATTCATTTTTCTTGTTGATAGCATCCACTGCCAGGCTTCTGCCGATCACATCCCCTTTGGTATTAACAATGGGCACGAAAGCTGTGTGCTCCATCACTTGATTGAAATAGAGGATTCCGAACTGATTGAATAATATACTCAGAATAAATACAGCTGGCGGACAATACCGGAATAAAACATCCCTGGAAGTTTCACTTAAGGGACCGGGTAACAGAATTGTGATGAAGACTCCCAGGAAATGAAGAAAAGCGATGATGACAACTACCCGTGTTGTTACAATGGCGGACTCTGCCCCTTGCGCAAAAAGTTGTTTGCAACATTTCTGTGACTGGGAAATCTGGTGAGCGAGAAATCTTTTCCTGTTCAGGAAGATAATGACTACGGGTATGAGCGTACTGATCTCCAATGTCAGTGGAAACATTTCGCGGGAACTGCAATCACCGAAGATTAAAGTGGTCAGACTCAAAAGCAAGAGCATTCCGGTAGTGCAATAAAGTAGGAAGTTGGGGATTCTTGCTCCTTTTCCCCATAAGGTATATAAACTATAAAGGGCCCCTACACCTGCACCAATGTAGATGGAAATGTCTTGGGTTATAAATTCGCACAATATAATAGATACGATAACCGGGATAAATCCCAAAGACATATTAAACTTAGATGATAGAACTCCTCTTTTTGACATTGCAAACTTTATTCTGTCGTTATCTCATAGATAACAAATAAGTAGAGCAATTGGTTTTTACTTCGTTTCTTTTTTGTAAAACTGTACCTGTTTTTCGGCATGATAAGAAGAACGCACCAAAGGTGCACTTTCTACCTGATCGAATCCTTTTGCCAGACCGGTTTCTTTGTAAGAAGCGAATTGTGCGGGAGTAACGTATTCTGCCACAGGATAATGTTTATGTGAAGGTTGCAAGTACTGTCCGATGGTCAGGATTTGACATCCTGCACGGCGCAAGTCATCCATCAGTTCTTCCACTTCTTCCGGAGTTTCGTCTAATCCTACCATGATTCCTGATTTTGCTGTGATTCCGCTGTCGGCTATCTGGCGTATTACTTCCAGACTTGTTTCGTAGCGGGCTGCACTACGTACCAGTGGAGTGATGCGTTTCACCGTTTCCATATTGTGGGAGATAATTTCCGGTTGTGCTTCAATAACCTGGGATACTAATTCTTTTCTTCCTTGAAAGTCGGGGATCAGAACCTCGATGGTAGTTTCCGGATTGAGGCGTTTGATTTCGCGTATGGTGCATGCCCAATGTGCAGCGCCGAGATCCGGTAGATCATCCCGGTCTACGGAGGTGATGACAGCATGGGATAGTTTCATCAAGGCTATGGATTCCGCTACATGGGTAGGCTCTTCCATATCTAATGGAAGCGGTTTGCCTGTCTGTGTATTGCAGAATTTGCAGCAACGGGTACAGATGTCACCGCCTATCATGAAGGTGGCAGTACCTTTACCCCAACATTCTCCCATATTAGGGCAACGTCCGCTACTGCAAATGGTATGCAGGCAGTGAGATTCAACTATACGTTTGGTTTCGGTATACCGTTCATTGGCTCCAATACTTATTTTGAGCCATTCGGGTTTGCGTATTCTGTCTTTCATGATATTGATTTATTGTTCACCACAGATTACACGGATTAACACAGATTTCTTTATTTCTCTTTTTTATCTGTGTTAATCTGTGTAATCTGTGGTGAACTTTATGATCTTAAAGATTTTTTTCAAAGAAATTCGTCAGCTTCGTATACAGGTGATAACGGGTGTTTCCACCATAGATACCGTGGTTGCGGTTTGTATAGAGTTGCATATCGAATTGCTTGTTCAACTGTACCAGATGTTCTGCATATTCTGCACAGTTTTGGAAATGAACATTGTCATCCGCCATTCCATGTACCAGCAATAAATTGCCATGCAATTTGTCTGCCCGGGTGAAAGCGGAAGAGCCTTTATATCCTTCAGCATTCTCTTTGGGAGTGCGCATGAAGCGTTCGCCATAAATTGTGTCGTAGTAATTCCAGTCAGTGACGGCTGCTACTGCAACTCCGGCCTTGAATACGGGCGTTCCCTCACTCATACTCATGATGGTCATGTATCCGCCATAACTCCAGCCCCAGATACCGATACGGTTTTTGTCTACATACGGCTGGCTACCCATATATTGGGCTGTTGCCACCTGGTCTTTCGCCTCTTTCACGCCAAGATTCAGATAAGTGCATTTTTCGAAGTCTGCACCACGTCCGCCGGTTCCACGTCCGTCTACACAGACCACGATAAAACCACGACTGGCCATATAGGTTTCCCAACTGATGCTCCATGTGTCCAGTACCTGTTGTGAACCGGGTCCGCTGTATTGATACAGGAGTACAGGGTATTTCTTGGATGCGGAGAAATTCACAGGCTTCATCATCCAACCGTTCAGACTTACACCATCTCCGGTCTTGAAAGTGAAGAACTCTTTCTGGGGTACACTGTATTTGGACAAAGTCTGTTTCAGATTATCATTCGTAACAAGCGTACTCAATACTTTACCTGTATTGTCATTTAGAGTAATGACAGTGGGAGTATTCAGGTTTGAATAACGATTCATGTAGTATTTCATGTTCGTACTGAACTGTGCACTGTTGAGACCCGGTTGAGAAGAAAGTTTGGTTTTCTTTCCCTTGCGGTCAATTTGGTATACAGCCTGGCGCAGCGGGCTTTCCTCATTACTGATATAATAGAAACTGTTATCATCAGCGTCCCAGCCCAGGAATTCTTTTACTTCATAGTTTCCGCTGGTAACCTGTTTAATCAGATTTCCACCCATGCTGTACCAGTACAGATGATTGTAACCACTCTTTTCGCTCACGAAGCTGAAGTTTTCCGGATAGAAAATGATATTATCGAATACGCCTTCTTTGATATAAGCATCACTTTCGTCACGCAGAACCTGTTTGCAAACAGTAGAACGCGGATCACCGAAATACATGTCAAGACGATTCTGATGGCGGTTTAAGGTGATAATGGCCAGTTTGTTAGGATCTTGTGTGAAACGGATACGTGGGATGTACCCGTCGGCATCCAAGGGCACCTGCATCTTGCGGGTTACTTTCGATTTGATATCGAAGGTATGTACACTGACCTTTGAATTTGCTTCTCCTGTTTTGGGATATTTATAGGTATAATCTCCCGGATACTTCTCAAAAGCTGTGATATGGGGATTGCTTCCTGCAAAAACGGGGAAGCTGTAAGAGGGTACTTCCGTCTCGTCAAAGCGGATATAAGCCAGCATCTTGCTGTCGGCACTGAACTCCAGAGCACGGTTGAAAGAGAATTCTTCTTCATATACCCAGTCGGGAATACCGTTCAAAACGGCATTACGTTTGCCGTCTTCTGTAACTTGGCTTTCGCTGTTTCCGTAGAGAAACTTCACAAGATAGATATTATTATCCCGTACAAATGCAACCATTGTTCCGTCCGGTGAAAATACAGGTGCTTGCTGCGGGCCGCCGTCTGAAAGCTTTTCTACTATATTATTGATTTCTCCGTTGACATTTCGCTTCAGACTATATATATAATGTATAGCTGTATAAGAGCGGCGATAAATCGGAGTCTGTTCTGTAGCAATAAGCAATTTGCTGCCGTCAGGTGAAAAACTGTAGCTGTCAAACGTCTTAAACGGACATTCGCGTGCAGTAGCAGCATCGAACAATACTTCTACCTGTTTTCCTGTCTTGAAAGAGTATTTGATGATCTGCGTTCCTTCCGCATTCATTTGCGAATAGTGTTCCCCGTCTCCGGGAATGGGAATGACTCCGTAAATATTTTCAGCGCGGAATTTACCTGATACAATATCTTTTAAATCAAGAGGCTGACCGCCTTGTGCAAAGCCTGCCAATGTGCAGAGGCAAAGAAGAATTGCAATACTTATCTGTTTCATAATCCTGTTTGATTTCTTTAGAGGGCAAATATAGGGATAAAAACTGAAAAAGTGTAGATAAATTATGTTTCCTAATTGTAAAAAGCCCGTCCAGCTTTGTGGGGGCAAAGCTGAGGCGGGCTACCGTCACTCATAAATGATGATTGGGGCTTCTTTTGGTTAGAGGATTTTTACTTTCTTTTGATATTCGGCAATAGCTGCATCCAGGCGTTCGTGAGCAGTTGTGTCGCCCGGTACGTTATGTGACGGATGGATATACAGATGTACGCCGCGATCTGCCAGAATTTCGGCAACGGTAGTGATGGTCATCCATACCATAGTAACGAAACTCAGGGTTGACAATGGTCCCACCTTGTCGAAGTGATTCTTCAAAGGTACGGAAGCATCTACCAAAGGCACGCAGGAGTCCACTATGATATCGGCAAGTTGGAACAGGTTCTTACCGCTGGAATGACGGCTTGCTTTGTCGCCAGTTTCTCCGGCTGAGCCGTAAACGATTACTTTCATACCGCGCTTCTTAGCTTCCAGTGCCATGTCGATGTTTACTGCATTGATCCCTGTGTGAGAGAAAATCCAGATGCAATCTTTGGAATCGAAATCATAATTCTTCATGATTGCCTGTCCGTACCCCTCTGTTCTTTCCAGAAACAGGAATTGATGGATACCCATTTGTCCGATGATTTGTGTAAAGAATGTCAGCGGAAGTTCGCACAGTGGGTGAAAACCTACAAAACTACCGATACGAGGATACATCTCTTCAACGGGAATTGTTGCGTGACCACATCCGAACGTGTGTACCCAACGGCCGGCTTCGATGGAATCTGCCATAGCAGTGGCTGCCTTTTTGATATTCTCCAATTGCGTGGCTTCCAGTTTTTCCATGATGCCATGCGCGTTTTTTAACCATTCAAGTGCTAACATAATTTTTTTGATTTTTAGGGGGTAAATAATTTCTTTTATTTGAGTGAGCGTTTAAACAATAGAAGCATGATGAGCAGGGAGGCAATCATCATATAAGGATACACAACGATACTGTATCCTTGCGAGATAATTCCCGTGAGACTGTTCAGTAATGTCTGTCCGATCAGAGCTATAACAAGGGCCACACTGAATGCCGTTCCCGACAGAGAAGCGTACCGGCTGCCGACAATGCTGAGTATGACGGGGAAAGTAGATGCCAGTCCTGCACCGACAAGCACCATACCTATGGCAGCACGTGCAAAGTCCGGTGAAAAAGTCAGCAGTGCAAAACCTATTGCGGCCGTAATCAGGCTGGCGCGAAGAACAGTTTCCTGTTTTATCTTTTTGAAGAGAACTACCAGCAACAGACGGGCAACAGTCAGTCCGGCCACCATGCAAGTCAGTGCCATGAGCGCCCGGTTTTCGGGGATGTTGGTGGTTTGCCCCAGGTAGAGTGTGGTCCAGTTGTTGCATACACCTTCGATACCACTTTGGAAAAAGAGGATAAAACTGAGTAATAATAAGCTACTTTCTTTTAATAACCCCAGCCCTTCTTTGATTGGGAATCCTTGCGGCTGTTTGGGTGCGGGGAAGCGTACACCGAGACAGAACAGGATACCTGCCAACATTACAACGCCCGTACCTTGCAGTATAATTTCAAAAGAATAATATCCGGACAGGAAACTGAGTAATACAGGAATCCCCAGCGCACCGATACCATAGAATGCACCCAACAGACTAAGGCGTGAACCTTTCTCCGCTTCGTCGGAAATATCAGCTACTAAAGCATTTGTTTCACCGTTCAGAATCCCTCCTCCCAGGCCGATTCCGATAATGGAAAGTTGCAACAATGGGATACTTGTAAAGAAAGCAATTCCTTCCAGTCCGAGCAACACGACCAGACAACTGAGCAGCAGTAACGCTTTGTGTCCGAAGCGATCTACAATAGGGCCGAACAACAGGGAGCCTCCCAATAAACCGAGAGGCAGGAACGTCACCAGTGCGGTGGCTTGGAGATTGTCCAAACCCAGTTTGGTGGTGAGGGACGGTAGTACCGAGCCCAGGGTGATCATCGAAATGCCAAAGAAGCACATACCGATGCACGCAGCCGTGAAAACCAGATTCTTGTTGTAACTACTCATATTCTTATAAATAAAAATGATAAGGTGGTCAGATTACTCGTACAGGTGCTTTTTAATAGCGAGAAAAGCAGCTCCTATCAGTCCGGCATTACCGGACAATTGAGAGGCTACAAATTCCACCTGCTTGATACTGAGCGGTTGCGCCCATTTGCAGGCTTCTTTGTAGATATCATCTATGAAGATACCGGCAGGGCCGAATACACCTCCACCCCAGATTATCTTTTGCGGATTCAGCAGGCTGACAAAGTTGGCAGAGGCCATTCCCCACATTTCTATGGCTTTGTGCAGTACGGAAACTGCAATCGGATCTTCCTCATTGTATGCGCTGAATACATCATAAGCGGAAATGCGGCAGATGGGTTTTTGACGTAAGCGTCCCTTATAAGCTTTATTTGCACGGACTGCATCCCGCACTCTGGCTCCGATACCATTTCCCGAGGCATAATATTCGAAACAACCGCAGGCATCGTATTCTTCTTTATAGGGAGGTTGCAGTGCCATCCAGCCGGTAGCACCGATGATGTCGCTTGCACCGTGCAACACGTGTCCGTCGATAATGATTCCTGCACCTATACCGGTTCCTACGGCAATGAATACTGCACTATGGCAATCTTTGGCTGCTCCCTGCCACATTTCTCCATACATATAGCAAGTACGGTCGCTGTCGATGTAGATTTCTATATCCGGTGCCGTTACGGTACGGAGTACTTCTTGTAGCGGGTAGTTTTCCCAGCCGGGGATGTTCGGGGCCCATACACGTCCCGTCTGCGAATAGACAATGCCGGGGACACATATACCGACACCGTCAATCTGAATACGGCTTCTGCGGGCAACAGTCAGGAGTTTAGCAAGGATTTCTGCGGCAAGTTTGCCTACTTCGTGTCCCGTTCTTCCTTTCAGCAGACGCTTTCGGTTGAACAACATACTTCCGTCAGGGAGGAATATAGCGCTTGCTATTTTGGTGCCGCCTATGTCGAGAGCGATGGTAGCCATGGTATTTATAGTATTTATAGGTTGATCTATCAAGGTTTTAGGCAAAGCTATGAATTAATTTCGTTTTCCATGCTTATTTATTGAAGGAAATGTGTGTAAAACATGTTGCTGATCACTAAAATATATTTAATAGATTCGTCTTGATATGCGATGTTTGTATTCTATCTTGCTCAATATCAATAGATGAAACTTTTTTTAATGCAGTGTAAAATAAATGATTTTATGTTCGTTAACGTTTCGCTCGGGATAGTTAGGCGGATATGTGAGTTATAGCAATGGAGTTTAAAGTGCCTACCTATAAGTTTACACATACTTTTACATGCACGCTTGCACTCATATCTTGCATCGCCTTATTCATCGGGGTTAGAGCGGTGGTGGCAGCAAATAAAAAGAAGTGTAGGCAAATTTGCCTACACCAAGTGATATATGTATATATGTCACTCATAATCTGTTGGATACGTCATGTGAGATGTTCAAAATGGCAGTTTGGTTACCTGCTATTTTTATGCCTTTTTATGAAGAAAAGCATGGAAGGTATGCCGCTTTTTGCTTGATATACGCCTTCGTCCGTTCAGTACACGTCATAATCTTGCTTCATCCGGCCTGTATTTCTTTCACTAACCACCCATGTTCCTTCTGCTTACACTCCATGTTTCTTCCGCTGACAAGCGATGTTTTAGCATGTCCACGTATGTGGTTCAAGTGCTTCACAATTGTGAAGCAATATGCCTACAATTGTGAAGCACGTAAACCACAGATGTAGGCACACAGAATTAAAGCATCTGAAGGTAAAGAAAACGCTATGTAAGAGCAAGTAAGAGGGGATGCAAAGCAGAGGGAAGCGTAAAGTAAGAGCGGATGCAAAGCGGAAGGAGATGCAAAGCAGAAGGGACATGAAAAGCAGAAGGGACATGAAAAGCAGAAGGGACACATAAAATACAGGGCAACTATAATTACAAAACAACTCTTTTAGGCCAATTCTTAACCTTTGATTATTAGAAAATTACAAGAAGTGCATTTTCTGTCAGCAAGAAGTTAAGAGCTTGTCGACAAGAAGTTAACTTCCTGTTTACAAACTCTTGACTTCCTGTAAGCAGAGAATATAAGGTTTTTCCATTGACTTTACAAAAATAGAGACGGATTCTAATACTTTTTCCGATCATGAATATCTTTTTTCAGGAATTAGAAGAGTTGTCATCCCGTATGAAGTGAAAAAGATATGCAAAAATATAATGATTAAATAATATACAATGAGCTAAATGATGAATAATACTATCTCAATCCTTCTCCTCCCGAGAGCTTAAAGTATTTATAGATAGACTGTTATTAAATTTGTGAAAATGAATAATACTACTTTTATAACGAAAAATACTCTGATTCTTTTTTTTGCTTCGCTTTTGCATTCATATAAAAATATATATATTGACCCGTTGGCGGAATTAATTCTTTCCGGTATAGAAAAGAACAAAAGTGATTAGTGTTTAGTGATAAGTGCCATTCGGTATATTATTTTTTAGACGCGGATGACACGGATAACGCGGATTT
>OLGH01002907.1_pt1 | contig 12600 bp, 10 predicted proteins | sample 1604851 | NCBI WGS metagenome assembly OLGH01 (sample SAMEA3888894, study PRJEB22519) | human gut metagenome | biome: human gut; feature: human-associated habitat; material: faeces | place: Denmark | collected 2010 | reverse complement strand
GGCGAAGGACGAGCTTGCCGAGCGCACGCGTGACGCGCGCGAGGAGGCCGCATCCCGCCGCGCTGCCGCAGCCCGGCACGCCGCCGATGTCCGCGAGGATATTCAGAACCGTCTGGACGAGCTTCAGCGCCGCTTTGACGAGCGCGCTTCGCGTCTCAGCCGCACGCGCAGGAGCCTGCTGCGCGGCAACCCGACCGCCCGTTCGGCACAGTACGACGCAGTTCTCCAGAAGCTGAAAAAGCATCTCGAGCGCTGAAACCACGGAAACCGGATGTTAAAACTACACAAAATGCACGAAGTGATGCAAAAAGCGCCCGCGCATGAGTGCTGTTTCGTCAGTTTTTCACTTGCTAAAATACCCGTTTCGGGTGTATATTAGATATACGAAATGAACCTACCGTTTTACTGGTAATTCATAGGGCGGCCCCGCAGGGGAAAACGCCTGTATGCGTGAGCATCCTTTTTGGGAAAGAAAGGCAGATATAAAATGGAAAAGAGATTTGTATATGCGGACAACGCGGCGACGACCCCGCTGTCCGAAATCGCGTTTAACGCGATGAAGCCGTGGCTGACCGAGCACTACGGCAACCCGTCCTCGCTGTACCGCATGGGCCGCGAGGCGAAGGAGGCCATCCGTAACGGGGCTTCCCCATTCGAGGGGCCTGTCCGCGATGTTTCCGGGTCCCTGCGCATTGCGGAAGGGAGCGTCCCGGATGACGCAACCCTGCGCGGCATGGACTGGAGAGTCCAAGGGCTGGAGCCTCTTCCGCTCACACCGGACGGCCTATAAAGGCAAGGGCTTTAAGGATGCCAGGAGGAGGGGGAAGGCCTTTTATGAAGGGGCATCATCCCTTTTCCAACGCATCCGCCTCTTTTACATCCTCTACCGGAAAACGAGCCTGAAAAAAGCCGCACCCTATTGAAACGCGCATCACGCATCTTCCTTTCCGTTTCACGCCCGTAGGGAAACAGCACCAGCCCTGCGGCATATCAGCCGACTCCCCATCAACCGGGAGCCTAGCGGATTGGAGGGAGAAAAAGGGGGCACGGCGCACCTCTCCCCTTTTCTCTTTCCAGCGGCCTGTTGCTGCCATTGAGCCATGCCATACCCAAATTGACGATGCCATGCGGCTCCTGTATGGCTACACCATGAGTGACGAACTGGAACATTCCGCAACACTCCGGGCTCGTGCGGCCTGCCTCAGGGAACACAGGCTTCACTTCATCCTGTGCTTTGGGGCGTTCCTTGCCGGAGCAACCGGAAGCCTGTTGACGGCGTCGTTTCTCAAAGCGAACGTTGCCGCCCCAAACGGCACACTGCTCGCCGAGGGGCTTGCCATGCTCGGTGTCATCGGTCTGGGCGGCCTGCTCTCCGCTCTCTTCCGTTGCCTCTCTTCCCGGCACAGCCGCCTCAGCAAATCCGTCCTCTCCCAATACCCTGCGGAATCCGTGGATCCGAAGGCCGTTTTTCAGGAAATCGATGCCGATATCCTCCAGCACGGCAAACGGTTCGGCGGGCTGTCCATCGGAAAGGAATGGGCCATTTTTCAAGAGGCCATGCTCATTTCCCGCATCCGGGGCATCTTCTCCGACATCCTCGAACCGGAACGCGAACACGGCGAAACGGCCTACCTCCTTTGTCTGGTGGACGCTGACGGCTCCATACTGGAAGCGTCCCTTCCTTCCCGGAGCGTACTGGACAAAGCCCGCGCCTGCCTGCTCGAAAGCGTGCCCGACGCCGTTTCCGGCGGCTTTGAAGCCATGACCGACTTCATGAACATGGACGACGAGGGCAGGCGGGAAATCAACCGCCGGGTGAACGCGCGCCGACAGGCCGGAAAGCCCGTTTCCTTTTCCTATGCCGGGCCCGACGGCGTTCCGACGTCGCTGGCTACGGAACAGACCGTGGAAGAAGGCATCGCCCGCATCAAGCCCGGCGACATGCTGGTTCTGACGCCCCTTTCGCCGCTGTTCCTGCCTTCCGGGGAGGAATGCCTGTATATCGCCTGCGAGCAGGACGCGGGGCAGACGGAAACGCTGCGGCTTTCCGCCTACATACGTCGCGGTGACGACTACCTGCGCGTGTTCAGGGAGATGCCCGGACGCGAAGCCGGCCTCCTGTTCCGGGACTGCTTCATGCGCCGCGCCGTCCCGGACATCGCCGATTGGCATGTGCAATCATGGGAAAACGATTGGCCCGAAGAGCGCCCGCTCCTGTTCGTGGACGACAAGCGTTTCGAAAACACATCCTTTGAGGACGTGGAAGCCGCGCTCGACGGCGTGGACGGCGGCGATTACGGCTCGTTCTTCCTGATGTTCCCGGGCGGCTATGATGGCTACCTCTCCCTCAACGGCAGGCAAGGGGACAACTATGTGGTGGAAGCCGCCCTGCCTGACGAGGACAGGTACTTCAGGATCGCCACACCGCGCCGGGCTCAGGTTCTCTTCTGGTTTTCAAGCTATTACGAAAAATCAAGGCTTCCCTATATGGAAGAATGGAAAGACGTCACCAAAGAAGTGAAAAAACGGCGCGGGGAAGCCGACTGAGGGGAAGCCCCGGCTGAACGGCCCCTGTGGAGACAGGATCATGGAAAAGGTGTTTTCGGACAAGACCGAAGAAGGCATCCGGCTTATATGGATGCAGTTCGATCCTGAAAAAACGGCCGAGGGCGTGCGGCTCCTGCGCGAGGCTGCCGATGCGGGAGACCCGGACGCCTTGTGTTTCCTCGCCCGCACGTACATGGGCGAGCGGTACGTTTGGGAATATGCCGCGTTGGAAATCAACGGCGAAAAGGCCGCGTCCCTCCTGAAAGAGGGAATCCGCCGGGGCAGCGCCTGCGCCGTGCTCCTCGCCATGCGTTGCGGGGAGCTGACGCCGTCGGCGCGCAAGGCCATGCCCTTCGCCTCCCTGAAAGAAGCGCGGGACGACGTACTGGGCAAGGCCAAGGCGGGGCATCCGTTCTGCCAATACATGATCGGCAACACGTATTACTTCGGGGACTGTTTCGAAATCGACGGCATCGATCCCCAAACGGCCTTCCATGACCCGGACGGACTGCGCGCGGATACGGCCCGGCGGGCCCTTCCTTGGCTTGAAAAGGCTCTCAACGGCGGCCTCTCCGATGCGGCCAAAAACCTCTACAACCTGTTTTCCGGTTCGGAAGGCTTCCCCAGGGACCGGGGCAGGCAATGGGAAATAGCCCTTCGGGGCGCGTCGGCAGGCAATCCGTACTGGGAGGAACGGTGCGGGAAAATGTGCCGCGAAGAAAACGGCAGGGAAGCCGAAGCCATGCGCTGGTTCCGGCAGGCCGCGCATCACGGGCAGGCCAGCAGCTGGTTTCACATAGGCTCCCACTATGAGCGCGGCCTCGGCGTAGACAAAGATCCGGCCAAGGCCGCCGAAGCCTACCGGAACGGCGCGGAAAAAGGGTCCTCCGACGCCCAGCAGGCGCTGGGCATCATGGCCGCTTTCGGACGGGGCGTGCCGCAGGACCCCGCCCAAGCCGCCTATTGGCTGCGTCTGGCCGCTGACGACGAAAAGCCTCTTGCCTGCGGCGTATTAGGGCACTGCTACCTACGCGGCCTCGGTGTCCAGCAGGACGATGGGGAAGCCTTTGCCCTGTTGGACCGCTTTGCCGAGGCATACGACAGGGAAAAGCCCGATGACGGAGAAACAAGCACGTACCCTGACGAGCTTGTGGGCATCGTCTACAACGGCCTTGGGGAACTGTACGCCGATGGGCGCGGGGGCCCCGTGGACATCAAGGAAGGCATACGATGCTTTCAGGCCGCCGCCGAACTGGGCAACGGCGACGCCCGACGCAATCTCGGCCGATTCAAAAGGAACTGGTTCGGCAAATGGGTGAGGAAATAGCCGCAAGCGAAGACCTCCGCCTCCCCCAGCAAGATCATGCGCATGTCCGGCGGACGGTTTCATCGGCACCCCGGTGTCCGCGTCGTTTTTCCCTTTTCCCTTCGCTTTCCGGGCCACCGTGTCCGCCCGCCTTCTTTCCCATCCTCTTTTCATGGCCCCCCAGTACCCGAGGCGGTTCCCCCGTCAGCCCTCCTTCTCGCAATACCGCTACATATCAATAGGATACTGGCGCACGTTGCTCCGGAGCGCGGCCCTGCTCAAAAAGCCCTCTCGAGAAGCTCCCAAGGGTGCCACCCCACTTTGCCGTCCCAACCGAAATACGGCCTTCGTGTGGCAACAAGCCGCTGCTCCGCAAGCAATTGAATGGCCACCGGCGGCGTGGCGAGCTTCGAGGCCTTACGCTTCGCGCCGTCGAGCGTCCCTTCGTACTCAAAATGCCTCCCATCGCCCAAACGGATGATAAACAGGTGTTCTGACTTCATATATAGGGCTCCTGTTAGTCTAATAAAGAAGCCATGCTATGATAGAATATACGGTCTTTCAAGGACGATGAGATGTTTTATGATTCAAGGTGGTTTCATGCTCATGATACGAAGCGGCCTTCCCTCCGGCCCGCTTTCGGGCCATCTCTCTGCCCCCTCCGCGCCAGCCGCCTTGGACACCCCGATCTTCCTTGCGCCGCGCCCCATTCACCGCCTTCTCGTGCATCTCCACTTTGAAATCGTCACATCCCGAAGGCAGTGTGCGGGAAAAAATTGCAGGCACAGGATCCGATACGTACGGAAGTCTTTGGAGAAGGACGGATAGCGGAATGGAAAAAGGAAGAGGCCGCTCTGACGGGCTTGGAGAAGGGGAAACTTTTCTCGAGAACTCCCCATCCCCAATGCCTCCAGACGCTTTCAGCGCTCATCCGTTTTGTATCCTGTACGGCGACGCCCGGACACCCTTCCTCCTTCACGGATCCCCACGCATACGGATTGTTCGTACAATCAATACAAACGTCACAATAAGGCCACTGTTCCGCCACGAACGGCGTCTAGGTTCTCCCTTGCCTCATCCTGAAACGGATCAACAAGGAGAACCTCCATGAATGCCGATCACAGTCGCCGCACCTTCCTGCTGGGCGGGCTGGCTACCGGAGCCGTGCTGCTCGCCGGGAAAACCTTCCTGCACCCTTCCGCAGCCCACGCCGCCACGGAAGCCGTCACCCTTGACGTATGCGTCAACATGACGCCCGAGGAAATGGCGGACAGATCCCAGTACGTCATGGCCGCGTGGAAATACCTTCAGGACGCCGCCGCGGAAATCGGCAACCCCGGCTTGCGCGCCGCCGTACTGGACATCATGAAGAACCCGGCCCCGCTGCTGGCCGAAGGTGACGCCAAGGCCATCATGGCGGAACTGAAGGGGCAAGGGCTGCTCGCTCAGGACGCCAAGGCCGTTTTCCCGACCTGCGCCAGCACGAAGAAAAGCCCTCAGCCTTTTTACACCGCGCCCGGCAGCGGCTGGAACAGCCACCATATTTATCCCGGCGGGCTGGTAACGCACACGGCCCTCAACGTTGCCTCCTGCAAGGCCCTGTACGACAACTATGCCGATATGTTCGGCCTGAAGCTCGACCGCGACGTGGTGCTCGCCTCCCAGCTTCTCCACGACCTCCACAAGCCGTGGGTCTTCCAATGGCAGGCGGATGGAACCTGCCGCAAAGAAGAGCCCCTTGCCGCCACCGGAGAACACCACGTCCTCAGCATCGCCGAAAGCCTGCGGCGCGGCCTGTCCCCCGAACTGTGCGTGGCGCAGGCCTGTGCCCACGATCACCCCGGCGCGACCGCGTCCGAGCAACTGGTGGTGGGCTGGCTGAAGGCCGCCGCCGTCATCAACGGCAAGGATCCCTTCAAGGCCGGGCTTGTGGAAAAGGACGGCAAAACCCTGCCCATGCCCCGCCGTATGGAAGGCTTCGTCACCCACCTCGCCGACCATGACTGGGTGCTCAGCGTACCCGCCGCCCAGTGGACCGTGGACGCCCTCAAGCAGGTCGCCGTCCGCTCCTATGGCATCAAGGAAGCCGACCTGACCAAGAAGCCCTTCAACCAGTTCCGCAACTACGTGCTTTCGCAGAAGACCGCCATGCAGCTTTACGGCGCGTACAGCACCAAAGGGCTGGACGGATTGACCGCCGAAGTCGCTGAAATCGTACGCGCCTGATTTTCACAGTGTTTCTCAACAAAGGAATCTTTCATGAACACACGCATCATTCCCGCCCTGCTGGGCGCCCTGCTTTTCTCCGGCGTCGCGGAAGCCGCGCCGAGCATTTATCCGGTGGATACGGCCCGCTTCCTGGGCGGGAGCCGTTTCGACTTCAAGGTGGAATTTGACGGCGAACTCGCCGAAAAGGACGCCAAAGTCCTGATCAACGGGCAGGACGCCAAGGCCGTTCTGGGCGCGAAACCCGAATTCATCGCCAAGGAAAAGGGGGCCGACGCTTCCGCGCTGCTGCTGCGCGGCGCTTCGCTCAAGCCCGGACAGTACAAGGTGACGGTGGAGAGCCCCACCGGGAAAGCCTCCGCCAACTGGGACGTATACGGCACGCCCGACAAGCCCGTCGCCAAGAACGTCATCCTGCTCATCGCCGACGGCCTGAGCATGGGCCACCGCACGAGCGCCCGCCTCATGTCCAAAGGCGTGACCAACGGCATGTACAACGGCAAGCTGTCGATGGACACCCTGCCCTACACCGCCATGCTCGGCACATGCAGCGTGGATTCCATCGCCGCCGACTCCGCCAACACCGCCTCCGCCTACATGACCGGGCACAAGTCCAGCGTGAACGCCCTCGGCGTCTACGCGGACCGTACCCCCGACTCGCTGGACGATCCCAAGCAGGAAACCATCGCCGAACTGCTCCGCCGCACGACCGGCAAATCCATCGGCGTGGTTTCGGACGCCGAAATCGAGGACGCGACCCCGGCTTCCGTGGTCGGGCATACCCGCCGCCGCGCCGACAAGGCCGAAATCGTGGATATGTTCTACAGCGTGAAGCCCGACGTCATCATCGGCGGCGGTTCCGCCTACTTCCTGCCTCAGAACGTCCCCGGCTCCAAGCGCAAGGACGACAAGAACTACGTCGAAATGTTCCAGAAGGAAGGCTATGCCCTCGCCACGTCCAACACCGAGCTTTCCAAGGCCGTGAAGGGCAACCCCGACAAGCTGCTCGGCTTGTTCCATACCGGTAACATGGACGGCGTGCTGGACCGCAAGTTCCTCAAGAAAGGGACCGTGTCCAAGTTCCCGGATCAGCCCGATCTCACCGACTCCATGCGGGCCGCCCTTTCCGTGCTTTCCAAGAACCCCGAAGGCTTTTTCCTGATGCTTGAAGCGGGCCTTGTGGACAAATACAGCCATCCGCTCGATTGGGAACGCGCCGTCTACGACACCATCATGTTCGACAAGGTCGTCGCCATAGCGCAGGAATTCTGCGACAAGAACCCCGACACCCTGCTCATCGTCACCGGCGACCATACCCACTCCATCAGCGTCATCGGCACCGTGGACGACAACCTGCCCGGCGAGCTCATGCGCGACAAGGTGGGCATCTACGCCGAGGCCGGCTATCCCGCCTATAAGGACGAAAACGGCGACGGTTACCCCGACGACGTGAACGTGTCCAAGCGCCTCGCGGTGTTCATCGGCAACTACCCCGACCATTACGAAACCTACCGCCCGAAGATGGACGGCCCCTTCGTCCCGTCCGTCAAGGATGAGAAGGGGCATTACATCGCCAACGCCGCCTACAAGGATGTGCCCGGCGCGCAGCTCCGCATCGGCAACCTGCCCCGCACCGAATCCACCGGCGTCCACTCCATCGACGACCTTGTGGTCGGCGCGCGCGGCCCTCATGCCGACGCCTTCCGGGGCTTCATGAACAGCACGGAAGTCTTCCGCATCATGTCCGAAGCCCTCGCGCTCGGAAATAAGTAGGAAAAAGCCGAAGGGAGGGCGCTTCCTGCCGAAGCCCCTCCCTCTCCTTTTGCCTTCTTCCACAGGAACCATCCATGAAAAAACTGCTCCTCCTCTTTTTTGCCCTGCTCTGCCTGACGGGTACGGCGAAAGCGGCGACGGCGGAACTGTCGTTCGACGAACTGTATAGCGGGGGCGGCGTCCTCGGGCTCCAGTTTTCCGACAAGGTAAAAAACCTTGCCGGACAGCGCATCACGATCAAAGGATTCATGGCCCCGCCGCTCAAGGCCGAGGCAGCCTTCTTCGTGCTCACACGCGAACCCGTGGCCCTGTGCCCGTTCTGCCAATCCGACGCGGACTGGCCCGACAACATCCTCGTCGTCTACCTTTCCTCCAGCCAGAGCTTCGTCCAGAACAATACCACCATTGAAGTGGAGGGCGTGCTGGAAATCGGATCGCACCGCGACGGAGACACCGGATTCATCAGCCAGCTCCGGCTGCGGGACGCCCGCTTCCGCACGCTGTAACAGCCGACCCAAGCAAGGATCTTGTATGAACGGGCTCGAACTTCAGGACATCCTCCTCACCTTTCCCGAAGGCGGGCGGAGGCGCACGGTCCTCGACATACCGTACCTTAAAGTGACCTCCGGCGAGCACATCGGCATCCGGGGCGCCTCGGGATCGGGCAAAAGCTCCCTCCTCAACGTCGTGAGCGGGCTTGTGCTTCCGGACAGGGGAACCGTACGCTGGGGCGCGACCGTAGCCGGCGCGCTGCCCGAACACGAACGAGATCGCTGGCGCGGGCAACATATCGGTTTCGTCTTTCAGGACTTCCAGCTTTTCCCCGAGCTGGAAGCGCTGGAAAACGTGCTCCTGCCCGCAACCTTCACCGAATGGCGCATCCCGGAAGCCTTGATCCGGCGCGGGCGCGGCCTGCTCGAACAAATGCACGTCTGCCCCACCCGGAAAGTACGGGCGCTGTCGCGTGGGGAAAAGCAGCGGGTCGCCATTGCGCGGGCCGTGCTGCTCAAACCGGGCATCATTCTGGCGGACGAGCCCACGGCAAGCCTTGACGAAGCCAACGCCGGGCAGGTGACCTTGCTGCTCTCCGGGTACGCCCGGACGCTGGGCAGCACGCTCCTTGTCGTAAGCCATGATGATGCCGTGCTGGCGGACATGGACAGGGTGCTCGATCTCAACCGGGGCATTGTGCGGGAGGCGGCATGAATCCGTTGATGCTGATCAAAGGCGAACTGCGCCGCTCCTTCGGGGGCATTCTGGCGCTGGCACTGGTCCTCGCGCTGTCCCTCAGCCTCGGCGTCGGGGTCAGCATGACCGAACGGGCGGTACGGCAGGGAACGGCGCGGGCGGGCGACGCCTTCGACCTTCTGGTGGGCGCGCAGGGCAGCAGCGTACAGCTCATGCTCGGGGCGGTCTATCTGCGCCCGCAGTCGCTGCCGCTGGTTCCGGGGCGCGCGGTTACGGAAATCCTGACGCAGGAAGGCGTCGTCTGGGCCGCGCCGCTGGCCTTCGGCGACCGTTGGAACGCGTCCCCGCTGGTGGGGACGACCACGGATATGGTCACGCTCGGCGGCAACCGGACGCTCGCGGAAGGCAGGGCGTTCGCCGCACAGGACGAAGCCGTACTCGGCGCGGGTGTCCCCCTGCGGCTCGGAGAGGCGTTTTCCCCCATGCACGGGCAGGTCTCCGCATCCCACAACGAACACGGACATGTCCGCTACAAGGTCGTAGGCCGCCTGCCGGAAACGGGCACGCCGTGGGACAACGCCATCCTCATTCCCATCGAATCGGTCTGGGCCGTCCACGATGCGCTTCCCGATGCGGGGCATGGCCTGCCCCTCGGACATCTTTTTGAAGGGAAGGGTTCCCCGCTGCCCGGCGTTTCCGCCGTGGTCGTCAAGCCCGAAAGCATCGCCGCCGCCTACCGCCTGCGGGCCTTTTGGCAGACGGCGACCCTCCCGGATGCGGACGGCAGGCCGGTGAACATGCAGGGCGTCTTTACCGGCGAGGTGCTGACCGAGCTGTTCGCCACCCTCGGCGACATGCGCGACATCATGACCGGCATGGCCTATGCCGCGCAGTTCGTGGCCCTGTGCGGGGTCATGCTGGTCGGCGGGATGGCGGTATCCATGCGCAAACGGATGCTCGGCACGCTGCGTGTGCTCGGTGCGCCGCGCGCCTATCTGGTGCTCAGCGTCTGGTGCGTGGTCAGCGTCAGCATCGCCGTGGGCACGCTGGCGGGCCTGCTGTTCGGCTGTGGCCTTTCCGAAGGTGCGGCGCTGCTCATGTTCCGCCAGACCGGGATCATGCTCTCCCCGCAACTTACCCTCGCCGAAGGTTCCTTTGCCGCAGCTTCCTTCGCGCTCGGCTCCTTGTGCGCGCTGTTCCCCGCCTATATGGTCTACCGCAAGACGGGAGCCGTCGCATTGGGGGATAGCGAATAGCCCTTTCCCAAGAACCGACGCGGCATTTTACCGCTTCCGCGCAGGCAAAGCGAGCCGGTACCTCTATCCATTGGCTCCGGAATCCGCACGACTCCGAAAACTGGAACACGGACCAGACGCAAGGCTTCTATTCCGACTTCTATCAGTTCGAGGAAGACGCCCTCGACGAGGACAAGCTCGGCTCCAACGCCCATCCGCAGGATCAGGAAATAGCGACGGCACCATAGCCGCCCTCGCCGCCGAAGCCTATCCTCCGCACGAAAAAACTCTCAGTGGAGCGATAACGGCACAGCCCGCATCGAATGAGACGGAAAGCCTCCCCCGAAGACAGAGGAAGGCTTTCCTTTTGGCATAGGGTGGAACGGGAGGCACGGAGTAAGCGGAGGCAAGATGTCCGGGGCTACGAAAAGGCTCTACCCCGTCTGCGGGCGCATTACTTCGCCAGTACGGGGGAGAGGGCTCTTTCCTGCCGATAGGAGAGGTCCAGGGAGTTCGCGGATATGGCGGGACACCATCCTGGAGCCGCCCGCAAGATTCGCGGTAGGCTGTGGAGGGTGCCCGCCTGCTCACGATAGGGCTAGAAGGGATGGTTTTTACCCTTTGAAGAGGGGCAAGCACGCCATAACATACCGCGTACCGTGCCATTGAGTACCGCGTCACCTAAAAAAGCGGCGGAAACACGCCACACAATACCGAGTAAGGAAGGAAACGCGCCGCTCAGTACCGTAACTATATATTCTATAAAAGAAGGAATAAGAGAGATCCCGGTTAATATGAAAAGGGAACCTCTCCCCTTGCCGGCCCCCAAGATAGGGACTCACGTTCGGAATACTCCGAACGCTCGACGCCGCACCGGGGAACATGACGAAAAGGCCACCGCGAGGGAAGGCAGGGGGCAGCCTTTGAAGCCGATACTGCTATGCTCGGGCTGTACAGGCCCGACTTGAACAGAAACGAAGCACAGGGGAAGCACGGCAGAGGTAAGGACTCACGAAATAGCTGGAGCGGTTCGGGAACGGACCACCTCTTTTTGTGGCCTCCCCTCCCCGATGTTGAGGGGAGAAGGAATCCCCCCTGTATTGCCAATCTGAACCCCGGTTTTGGGAAAAATGACTAATTCTGGGCAAAATACCTCTCGGAGGCCCGCGGGAGCTTTGGACGGGGTACAAGAGCTGGCGCGGCGGGCGTGGGATTGTGTATAGGGCTACCCATGCTGGGAACCTTCACCACCCTTCACCTTCATACAGAAAAAAACCGGGACAGAACGCCGGACCATAAAAAAGCTCTCACAGTGAATATCTGTAAGAGCTTGATTTTGATGGTGGACCCACTAGGACTTGAACCTAGGACGGACCGGTTATGAGCCGGTGGCTCTACCAACTGAGCTATAGGTCCTCAGGGGCGTCATTCGGTCAGAACACCCTCTTCAGGAGCATCCATCTGCATGGCCCCGACGGGGCAAATACGGATGCAGCGCGCGCATACTGTACACTTTTCCTTGTCGAATGCAAGAAGGCGCGTTTTGATGTCGACGGTCAGCGCGGAGGACGGGCACAGAGCCGTGCACATGCCGCATTGCATACACTTGTCCTCATTATGCCAGATCCGCTGCGCCACGGGCGAAACCAGTACGCCCTTCTCCCGCAGGTAGCCGATCCCCTTGTCGCAGGCATCTCGTGAGCCCGACAGTTCGAGAGTCAAAAAACCTTCCTGCCGCGGCGTGATCTGGGCGGTACTGATGTTGAAATCGAGGTCAAACAGCCGGGTCAGGTTGCAGACCAACGGCGCCCCCGAAATGGTCGGGGGAAACGTCAGATGCACATTGGTACGGTAGGGCTTGGTTTCTTGGCTCATGACGCTTCCTACATCTTGTTGTCTTTCATGAGCTGCGTAGCGCGGGTCGCTTCAGGCGACTTGGGGAATTTCTTGATGAGTTCCTGCAAGCGGACCTTGGCGGCGTCTTTCTTCCCTGCCTTGATGAAGCACATCCCCTGCTTCAGGTACGCGGAAGCGGCCTTCCCGCTGGAGCCATATTTGGAGATGACCTGTTCGTAATCCAGTGCGGCGGCCGGGAAGTTCCCAAGCTGGTAATTGCACTCGCCGCGCCAGAACCACGCGTTGGAAACGAGCTTGTGCTTGCCGTACGTGTCCGTAAAATCCGAGAAGGACTTGAGGGCCTGCTTGTAGTTGCGGGCGTTGAACGACTGCACGCCGTTGTCGTAGAGAGCTTTGGCGATGTCGCCCTGAGCCTGCGTCTGCGGAGCGGCCTGCTGCGGGGCGGGAGCGGCCGCCTGCGGCTGCATG
>OLGH01002898.1_pt1 | contig 12633 bp, 9 predicted proteins | sample 1604851 | NCBI WGS metagenome assembly OLGH01 (sample SAMEA3888894, study PRJEB22519) | human gut metagenome | biome: human gut; feature: human-associated habitat; material: faeces | place: Denmark | collected 2010 | reverse complement strand
CCCTTTTGGCGCTTTCCGTCTTTTGCTCGGGGGCGGTACACACGTACAGCTCCCACTCGCAAAATACGAAATTTATCTCACTTTCTCAAAGTCTATTGGCATTCAAGAACTAAAATCTTTTATTACAAAATTGTAATAGAAGAAAAATAATATATATGTTATTATATAATTATTAAATAATATAAAGGTGAAACAAATGGATATATTTTTATTAGAGGATGATGAAGCTATCGGCATAGGGCTTACTTATTCGCTTGAAAACGAGGGGTATAACGTAACGCTTGCAAAAAGCGTGAAAGAGGCGGAAAAAATTATTGATGGAAAGGAATTTTCGCTTTATATTCTTGATTTAGCCCTGCCTAACGGAAGCGGTTATGACGTTTGCAAAAGGATTAAAGCGAAAGGTGATTTGCCTGTTATTTTTTTGACTGCGTATGATGACGAAGTTAATGTGATTATGGGTTTTGAGCTTGGTGCAGACGATTATATTTCAAAGCCGTTTAGAGTTAAGGAGCTTATGCTCAGAATTAAAAGCGTTATGCGCCGATATTCTAATGAAACGAGTGACGGAATAATCAAAATCAATAATCTTAAAATTAATACAAATGAGGCTAAGGTTTACAAAAATAATGAGGAAATTATTTTGACCGCTATGGAATACAGGCTTCTTTTAATCCTTTTGAGCAATAGGGGAAAGGTGCTTTCACGTACTGCGCTTCTTGAAAATATTTGGGATGTGGCAGGCGATTTTGTTGAGGATAACACACTGACCGTCTATATCAAAAGGCTTAGAGATAAAATTGAGGAGGACCCGGCAAAGCCTGAGTTTATAAAAACTGTTCGTGAGCTTGGGTATGTTATTGAAAAATGATTAATAAAGATGCAAAATTCACGGCTTTTTTCGGAATAGGGGTAACGGTACTTGCCTCAATAATCTGTTTTATTATAAATGCGTGGGCAGGTGCGATTTGCCTTATTTCAGGTATTATTTTGACAGGCATATATTTTTATAATATCAAGAAAAGAAACGATAAAATTAACGAACTTAACAACTATCTTTCACTTATGTGTTCAGGTAATTTTGACCTTGATATTATGGATAACAGCGAGGGCGAAATGTCGATACTCAAAAATAATCTTTATAAGATAATGACGCTTTTAAAAACGCAAAACGAGCAGCTTAATACGGACAAGCTATATCTTGCAAATTCGCTTGCCGATATATCACATCAGCTTAAAACTCCGCTTACGTCAATGATGGTGATGTCGGATTTATTAAAAGACGAAAAGGACGAGGGAAAGCGAAACGAATTTTTATCAATTATTGAAACTCAGCTTGATAAAATGAAATGGCTTATTACAAATCTTCTTAAAATTTCAAAGCTTGATGCAGGCGCAACTGAATTTAAGCACGAAAAATTTAATATTGCGCCTATTTTAGAAAAAAGTTTGAAGCAGTTTTACGTCACCTGCGACGTGAGAGAAATTGAAATTGTTAATGAAATAAATGATTTTGAATTTGTCGGTGATGAAAATTGGACGGGCGAGGCAATAGAAAATATTATTAAAAACTGCATTGAGCATACAAACAATAACGGCAAATTAAGATTTTTCAGCCGGAAGACGAATGTTTATAATTCTCTTTTCATTCAGGATAACGGCTGCGGAATTACAAAAGAGGATTTACCGCATATTTTTGAACGCTTTTATCACGGCAAAAATTCATCAAGCGAGAGCGTTGGTATCGGGCTTGCGCTTGCAAAAACCGTGCTTGAAAAGGAAAAGGGCGATATTATTGTTAATTCAGAGCTTGGCAAGGGCAGCATTTTTGAATTAAGATTTTATAAAACAATAGTATAAACCGCCTCCCTTAACAAGGGAGGTGATTGAAAAGCAATCGGAGGGATTTTGAGCGAAAAGCCTCGTCGTTGCAAACAAAGGTTATTTCAATATGTGACATTTTTGTAATATTAGTGTCACGTGATTGTAAGTTAGAACTGTTATGATGGTGATAGTGTAAGGGGACTGTACCCATTTTTACACTGAAGGGGGAGGTATTCATTATGAGTATAACAAAAAAATTAGCCCTGCGCCATTTGAAGCAGAACAAAACAAGGTCGGTTTTAACTGTTTTAGGCATAACTATATCCGTAGTTATGCTTACTGTTATTTTTACCTGCGCCACCTCTTTTGCTCACTACTACGGCGAAAGAGCAATCAACACAAACGGCAATTGGCATTTCTTTGTTAAAACAGATTATGAAAGTGCCAAAAAATATTTACTAAGTGATTCCTCACTTAAAGATATAGGCTTTGAAAAGGATTTATCATCCGAGGAGCAAAGCTATAAGATTTATTCAGATAAAGCTAATTATTTAAGAACAGGCACGATATATCAGGGAGATGCACAGTATATTAAAGATACAGTCACCTGCAAATATGACGGCGCTTTGCCTAAAAGCGACAATGAAATTATGGTGGAACAGTCGCTTATTAAAAATAACGGGCTTGAACTAAAAATAGGCGACGAGATTAAAATTGCAGTCGGCTCAAGGCTTAAAGGCGATTTTGTCATTTTGCCGGTAATGGGCGATTACCAATTCGGCGAACGCTTTGAAAAGGAAAAGGACGAAACGTTTAAAGTTGTAGGTATTCTCCACAATAACGAGCCGACCGAGCGTGGCGCAATCATTCGTGGAATGAGTGATTTAAAAAGTAAAAATCTTGTTGCTTACGGTAAGATTAAAAAAGTCACTCCGTTTTCGTACATTAAAATCAACGGTATTTATGATAAGTTCGGCTTTACGAAAAAGAAAAGGGCATTTAATGTGGGCGAAAATACAGGCTTTTTAAATTCACGGCTTGCCTTTTCGATAGACAAAAACGATTTGCCGCAGGTATTAAAGCTTACTGCAATCGGAATCGTTGTTTTTGCCGTAATTTTCGTTTCGTCATTTGCAATGATTTATAATTCCTTTGCGCTCTCTGTCGGCGAGCAAATCAAATACCTCGGTATGCTTTCCTCAGTCGGTGCAACAAGGAAACAGAAGAAAAAGACGCTCTATTTTGAGGGCGCAATATTGGGAGGAATAGGAATTATTCTTGGCATAGCGCTTGGCTTGCTTACTACCTTTATATCGCAAAGCGCAATGAATGCCAAAATTGCCTCGATTATGGAGGGGTATAACAACAATATCAAATATTCAACTCATATTTCCCTGTGGGTGCTTTGCCTTATTGTTATTTTGGCGGCGCTGACTGTTTTTGTGTCAATCATTTCGCCCGTGCAAAAGGCGGCAAGAATTACTGCGATTGATGCGATTAGAAAAACGGACGAGATTAAGCGAAAAGGCAAAATCCGCACGCCGTTTATTATCACTAAGCTTTTCGGCTTCGAGGGTGATATTGCATTTAAAAATTTAAGGCGCAACGGGAGAAAATCGAGGACGATTATTGCTTGTATATGTATTTGCGCAGTCCTCTTTTTAAGCTGTAATTATTTTTGCGAAACATTTAAAGAGGCGTCAAACTTAGATTATGAAATTCCTTATCAGCTTATGTATCAATACAGTGCCGAAAGCAAGGCACAGCTTGAAAAAGCAAGAAATTATTTGAAAACAAATAAAAGGGTAAAGCGATTTTATTCAATTTGGGAAGCTTGGTATTCAATTTTACGAGGCGATATAAATCCTTATGATAATTCACGCCTTTATGATATGTCGTTTCAAAATGAAAGCATTTTTGTTGATAAATATAAATTTATCGCAACGCAGGATATAACATATACCGCTCATTTGCTTGATGACGAGGATTTCAATGCGCTTTGCAAGAAAAACGGAATTGATTATAAAAAATATTACTCGCCCGATAAGGACGGCTCAATTAAAACGATTGTAATAAACGGAATTGACCGTAATGATGAGCCGATTTTTAATAACAATCTACTCGGCAAAACTATCGGCTGTTATGATATTGATTCTGAAAAAACAGAAAGGGAAAATAAGCTCGACGAAAACGGGAATCAAGTTTATTTCTATTATAAAACCGGTTGCACATCTATTTATAAATTCTGCGATTTTATAAAATATGATAAGGATAATCCTATTTGTAATTTGGATTCAAGCGGCGTTGCTTTTTATGCGCCTAAGTGTGTATATGATAAATATTCTGATGATGATTCGTTTTATTTTGACTACGGTATTGAAACCGACGAGCCGTACAAGGTTGAAAAGGAACTTAAGGACTATTTGTCCGAAAACGAAGCCGAGGGCGACGTATATAACAATTATAATTGGATGATGAAGGAAAAGAGCATTATATCCGCCGTTCAATTTCTGTCCTATGCTTTCATTTTGCTGATTACATTAATAACAGTATTTAATATAATCAACACAATGACGGCGCAGATTGCAGGCAGGAAAAAGGAGCTTGCAATGCTGAAAAGCGTTGGTATGACGCCGAAGGAGTTTAAAAAGACGTTGATTTTTGAAAGTATGTTTTACGGTTTATTCGGCTTGCTTTTTGGTGTGCCGCTGAGCCTTGTTATTAACAGAGTGGTGGGATATATTATTTCAAAGGATAATCCTATTCCGTTTTCTGTCAATATTTGGCTTTATCTTATTGCCTGCGTGGCAGTATTTGTTATCATAGGTCTTACTATGATTTATTCATTAAAGCTTATTAAAAACAATTCTATTATTGATTCATTAAAGGACGATACAAACTGACACAAAGCCGTAGGGGCGAACATTGTTCGCCTTTTCTCAAAATCTGCCATACGGTTGTGCGCCGGATTTTGTATTCGTATTCAAATTTAGGTAAGTGACAAAATTGTAATTAAACAGTCACACGATTGTAAGTTCATACTGGTATTATGGACTCATCGAAAGGAGATAACTACTATGAAAATACTTGAAGTTACAAATTTATGCAAAACATACGGCAAGGGCGACACAATGGTTAAGGCTCTTGATAACGTTTCGTTTTCAGTAGAAAAAGGTGAGTTCCTTGCTATTATCGGGCCGAGCGGTTCGGGCAAGTCAACGCTTCTTCATATCCTCGGCGGTGTAGATGTGCCGACAAGCGGCAGTGTTGTTATTAATCAAACGGATATTTCAAATCTTGATGAAACGGCGCTTGCAATTTTCCGCCGCAGGCAGATAGGCCTTATTTATCAGTTTTATAATCTTATTCCTATTTTGACTGTTCAGGAAAATTTGACCTTGCCGCTTCTTCTTGACGGCAGAAAGCCGGATAAAAAGCAAATTGATACTCTTGTAAAGCGTCTTGGCTTGGAAAACAGGCTTGACCATTTGCCAAATCAGCTTTCAGGCGGTCAGCAGCAGCGTGTATCAATCGGACGTGCACTTGTCAACAATCCTGCGCTTATGCTTGCAGACGAGCCTACGGGAAATCTTGACAGCGAAAACAGTAAGGAGATTATTTCTCTTTTAAGGCAGTTTAACAAGGAATTTAATCAGACTGTAATTATTATCACTCACGATGAAAAAATTGCAAATTCAGCCGACCGTGTAATCACAATCGAGGACGGCAAAATCACCGGGGATGAGGTGAGAATAGGTTGAATATCGTAAATAAGCTTACAACACGTCACATTCAGCAAAACAAGGGCAGAACGGTTGTAACAACACTCGGCATTTGCGTTTCCGTTGCAATGATTACGGCTGTATTTGTTGCAATGGCTTCGTTTTTAAACCTTTTCGGTGAAATCGGCTTAATCTCGTCAGGCAAATGGGACGCCGAATTTGACTATCTTAATCAAACACAAATAAACCAAATTAAAAATGATGACAGAATTTCAAATGTAGGTCTCGGTTACAGCGACGACTATATGTCGTTTAAGCTGAAAAGTGCATCAGATTATGAAAAAAGCACGGGTGAAATTCTTGTCGGAAACAAGAAATATTTTGAAATGATGGCAACGGGAGATTTTGACGGAAAGCTTCCGGAAAATGAAAATGAGGTTGCAGTTGAAGAAAATTTGCTTGCGGCAAACGGTATGAAAAATGCCAAGGTAGGCGATAAAATTACTTTTGCTCAGGGGATGAGGCAGCTTGCCGACGGAGGTATTGCAACAGACGGCTATCGTGATGAAAACGAAAAATTCGTCACGTCAAAAGATTATAAGGAATATACAATTGCCGCAATTCTTCACAATAACCCTGCCACAAGATTTAAAAAAATTTGGCGTGGTATGAGCGAGGCGGAGAGCAAGAGCGACAAGAACATTTTTGCTTTATTTACGCTTGCCAAGCAGGACTCAAATGCATATAAAACCATTGAAAAAATCCAAAGAGATTACAAAATTGACGGTTACAGGGCAAACGAAGATGTCCTTGCGTCATATCTTTCAGGCAGACAGGGCGGCTTTCTTTCAACGATGCTTCCAATTGTTTTGGTTGTTTTAATTCTTATCGTTATCGCATCCGTAATGCTTATTTATAACGCATTCGGTATGTCGCTGAGTGAGCGAGTAAGATATCTCGGTATGCTTGCCTCGGTTGGTGCAACTAAGGCGCAAAAGCGAAAAAGTGTGTATTTTGAGGGCGCAATTTTAGGTGCTGTCGGCATTCCCGTCGGTATTGCGGCAGGAATACTCGGTATCGGAATTACCCTTAAATTAATAGGCAATAAAATTATTTCTACAGGAATGATTGCAGGCGTCAGCGAAAGCAATATGCAAATGAAAGTCGTAGTTCCTTTTTGGGCGATAATCTCGATTGTTATTGTAAGCATATTAACGATTTTTATTTCTTCATTCATTCCGGCACGCAAAGCGTCAAAAATCACTCCTATTGATGCAATTCGCCAAAGGCAAGAGATTAAGGTTAAGCCTAAAAAGCTTAAATCGCCTAAATATATCAGAAAAATATTCGGTTATGAAGGTGAACTTGCATATAAAAATCTTAAGCGCAACGGAAGAAAATCAAGGCTTATAACCGTTTCAATCGCTCTTTCAATCGTACTTTTTATTTCCTGCAACTATTTTTGCAATATGTTTGTTCAGGCAAGCGGATATGAAAAAACAATTCCTTACCAGATATCAACAACAATTACTTACGCTCATAAAAAAGAACTTTATGACGCACTTGACAAAATGCAGGGAGTTAATAAATATTATATTGATACGGCGGATATGAGTATTTTTCTCGGCAAGTCAAGCCCGATTATTAAAAATAATGAAATTAAAGATTTGAAAAATTATACTTCTGCTTATTCAAAGCTGTTTGGCGGGGAAAAGGATGTTTCTACAGTAATTCACTATGTTGACGACAGCGAATTTAACACGCTTTGTGAAAATAACGGTATTGATTATAATGCTTTTTACGGTGACAGCCTTAAATGCGTTTTGCTTAACAATCTTACTCATAAGCAGGACACAACGAAAGTATTTACCGACAGCATTATAGGCAAGCATATTATTCAAAATTCCGATTATGCAAACGATGAAAAAAATCCGCTTGATATCGAGGTCGGCGGTCTTGTTAAATTTGATAAAAACAGCCTGCCGTGCAATCTCGTTGCGCCGGGCGTAGTCGGTATAATTATGCCTTATTCTCAGTACGTAAATGTAGTAAATAAAGGCGAAAAGGCAAGCAATATTCCAATGAGCGTTTGTATTGAAACCGATGATCATAAAAATGTTGCAAAAAATCTTAATAATCTTTTGACTGAAAAAGATTATGGAGGAACGTTTGTTTCTGACATTTCCGATAATCTCCAAACTATGAATACCGTTATCTTTATTGTTCAGGTATTTGTTTACGGCTTCATTTCGCTTATCTCTCTTATCACGATTGCAAATATTATTAACACCATTTCAACGAATATATCGCTTCGACGTAAGGAATTTGCGATGCTTAAATCGGTCGGAACGGCTCCGAGCGGATTTAGAAAAATGGTCAGCCTTGAAAGTGTATTTTATGCGCTTAAAGCGGTCATATTCGGTGTGCCTATAAGCGTTTTGGTTTGCGTATTGCTTAATAAAATGCTTGGTGAAAGCTCAATCCCTTATCAGTTTGATTATAAGCTTTATTTGGGCGTAATCCTTGTTGTATTTGCAATTATTGCTGTTACGATGATTTATTCCGTAAGAAAATTAAAGGATGATAATATTATTGAAACCCTTAAAGAGGATATAAGCTGATAATTTTCGGCAGGCTTTTATTACCCATTTAAACCCCAATATATTCTTTCTGCCGAGAAAATAAAAAGGCTCATCTTCAAATTATCGAAGATGAGCCTTACTTTATTGTGGCTGTTACTCATATAAAAATTCATAGAAATTCGGTGAATAGTTGCCGACCTTGACAACAATATAATCGCCTGCGTCTAAAATATAACCGCTGTCATTATACGAGGGAATATTTATATATTTTTTTGTTGCCTCTTCAAATTGCTCATTTGTGCCAAGCTTGAAATCATAGCCGCATGAATTGAAAAACTTTTTAAGTTCAACATTTGCGCTTGAAAACGAATAAATCGACCAAGAAATGTAAGAACTGATTGATGTCTGGCAAGTGGTATAAGTATATGACTTTTTCGCTTTTTTAGAGGTATAGTTAATTATTCTGCCTGCCACACTGTCTTTTTTAACAGCGTATTTATCTTTAATATTATTTGAAAGCTGATAGTAACCGATAAAAATGACGGGCTTATTTTTATCATATTTTTCAAGGTCTTTTGCAATATTACAAACGACTTGCTTTTCTTCTTTATCTCTTAAAACGTTTACGTGATACCAATAATTTGATGAGCAAATTTGAACTGTTAATATTATGACAAGCGACAGCGAAGCAATTATTTTTAAAGCTTTTTTGCCGTTTGAATTAATGATTTTTGATGAAAGCAGCAGGGTAATTGCACCGATATAAAACGGTATTCCTTGCTCGGTTCTGTATGCCGATTCCGCTCCCCGATAAATGCTTAAAAAGAAAACAGTAAGTGCAAGGCCAAAATAAAAGAAAATGAGAATAGGCTTTTTGGTGTTCTTAGTTTGAAGTATCATCAAAACAAATGCAATGGCGAGAAAAATAAATAAAATTGTAAATGGGGCATAGCAAAATATTTTAGATACAAATGAATATATAAAATCATAAAAAAATGATTTTAATGTGGCAGAGCTTGAAAGCCAAGCAGTGCCGACAGCGTTGTTGTTATCTTGTGTAATATTGCATATATTTATTATTGCATTTGATATTATTTCCTCTAAAGAAAATCCTAAGAATAAAGTCGGTGCAAGCCAAAAACCGTTGAAAAATAATTCTTTTTGGCTTTTTTTACCGTCGGCAAGAAGTATAAGAAGTAAAAATACTGCGCCGATATAAACTAAAATGAACGATTCATACCATGAATATGCAAAGAATATAAAAAGTGAAGAAATAAGTATTGAAGCAATCAAATTTTTAATTTTCAGTGCAAAATAAAGTGCAAAAGATACTAAAAGAATTGAGCCTCCGGTGGTTAAAACTGAGCCTTTGAACATAAAATATTCATTCATCAGCGGGAAAGTTATGTAAAGGCAGGTGAAAAAGGTATAAGGCAAAACATTGCTTTGAGGCTTTGCTTTGTCAAATATTATGCAAAATACAGTTGCTCCCAAAATAAAGCAAATAAGACCTATTATATTTTCAACTGCAATCGGCAAATGTTCAAAGCCTAAATAATTTTCTATAATTGTTGCTGTAAGCCTGCCCTGCGCAACAAGTAAGCCGTGATAATATCTGTCACTTGAAAGCGAGTCGATTGTTACCGTTTCGTGAGTGAGATAATATGCATAGCACAAAATTGTGCTAATAAGAACGGGGAGAATATACAGAGGATTTAAAAGAAACTTTTTGAATCCTTGTTTTAAACTTAAATCGCTGTAAACAAGCCTTGCGTTTTGTTCCTTTTTCTCAGTCAATCTTTTTTTACTCATAATTTCACCATAATCTAAAACAGCCGTCATTACTGACGGCCGATAGCTTGTTAATATTTAACCGGGCTTGATGCAAGGTATTTATTTACCATGAGCGCTACCTTAAATACAATAGCGTCATCAAATTCTCTAAGGTCAAGACCTGTGAGCTTTTTGATTTTTTCAAGCCTGTAAACAAGAGTGTTTCTGTGAACGAAAAGCTTTCTTGATGTTTCGGAAACATTAAGGTTGTTTTCAAAGAATTTTTGAATAGTGAAAAGCGTTTCCTGGTCAAGCGATTCGATAGAGCCACGCTTGAACACCTCTTTAAGGAACATATCGCAAAGAGTTGTCGGAAGCTGATAAATAAGCCTTGCGATGCCGAGATTTTCATAGCTGATGATTGTTTTTTCAGTATCAAAAACCTTGCCTACTTCAAGTGCCACCTGAGCTTCCTTAAATGAATGAGCAAGCTCCTTAATGCCTGTTACACAAGTGCCGATACCGATAATTGCATTGAAATAAAACTCAGACAAAAGGGTATCGTTGATTGAACGTGCAAGCTTTTCAAGGTCTTTAATATCAACGTTAGGTCTAACTTCTTTAACAAGAGCGATGTCGCTTTCGTTTACATTGATAACGAAATCCTTACTCTTATCAGGGAAGAAGTTTTGAATAATGTCAAAAACAGAAATTTCCGTTTCCTGGGTTGTCCTGATTAAAAATACAACTCTTGACGCATCGTTGTTGAAATGAAGTTCTCTTGACTTAATATAAATATCGCCCGGAAGAATGTTGTCCAAAATAACGTTCTTAACAAAGTTTGACCTGTCAAATTTTTCGTCATTGTTTTGCTTTATTTGGTCAAGAGCAACGGCAATGAGCGAAGAATAATGATGTGCAAGGTCATCCGTTCCGTCAACAAATACTGCATATTCTGGGCGGACAAGTACGTCAAATGTGGTATATGTTGCATTATCAACGCAGGTTTGATTTGTACTGAAAACGCCGGCAGAGATTACGCCCTTGCGAATTTCTCCTATTAAGCCGAGCTCACTGCACGCAATAACCGTACCTGTTTCGTCAACAACGCCGATATTTCTGTCGATTGCTTCACGCATTTGATTTACTATTCCTTGGAATAATCTGTTTGGCATTATATTCACCTCTCTGTTTAGTTGGGCAGTATGCACAAAGAAATATTGCACAAAAAGTATATGCCCTACTTGTTCATATTATACAAGAAGATTAATCATATTGCAACCATTTTAACAAAAAAAGTTGCACTTTTTTGTGCAACTTGTTATGAATGGTGAAATTGTTTAGAGATAAACACAATATATTGTTGTTAAATTGAATAAAAGTAGCAGAATTTGTTGTCATTTGTCACAAAGAGCAGAAATTTCTTCTTTTGTAAGATATCGACATTCTCCCATTTTTAAATTTTCGTCAAGGTCAAGCGAACCCATTTTTATCCTTTTAAGTTCAACAACGTTTATTGAAAAATGAGAAAACATCCGTTTGATTTGATGATACATCCCCTGTTTAATAATGACCTTTCCTACCTGATAATCACCGTCAACCGGTTCAAGGCTTGCGCCCAGGCATTTTGCGTCTTTAAGCTCTATTCCTTTTTCAAATTCCCTGATTATTTCATCGTTAAACGGTTTGTCAAGCTTTGCGATATACGTTTTCGGAATGTGATTTTTAGGACTTAATATCGAGTGTGCAAGTTCGCCGTCGTCGGTAATGAGCATAAAGCCTGTTGTGTCTTTATCAAGCCTGCCGGCAGGGAACAGATTTTTACGCTTCATATCGGGCGGTAAAATGTCAACAACCGTCTTTTCTCCTTTTCCGTTTGAAGCTGAAATCACACCCTTGGGTTTATTCATCATAATGTATACATATTTATTATAGTATATTTGCTCGTTATCGCAAAAAAGCACGGCGCCGTTCTCGTCAAACTTTGCCTTGGGGTCTTTGATTGTTTCTTTATTTACCACTATTCTTCCTCTTTTAATAAGCGCTATTGCATCTTTTCTTGAAATTTGAAGAGCGGTGGCAATTATTTTATCTAATCTTTCCATAATATTTGTTTATTCGTTTTCCTCAAACCCTACTAAAAAACCGTCTTTGGCAGATGGATTGCAAATATCGCCGCCGATAAGTTTTCCTTCACAAACAAGCATATCGGCAACAATGCAGTCACCCTTGCCTTTATAATTTGTGACTGTGTAGGTGTAAAGCGTTGCTTTTTGCCCCTTGTAATCAGTCAAATCAAAGCCTTGATTTTTTTGAATTTGGTTATAGCTGTTATACACATCATTCCATTTCTCAGGAATGGTGATTTCCTTTTGCTCGCAGTCGCTTGCCAGCTTGTAGCCGTATTTGCTTAAATACGCTCGTCTTTCGCTGTCGGTCTTTGCGCTTATTACTGCCGATACACTTTGCGCTTCGCTCGTATGGTTTGATACAAACGTTACCGATATAACGATAATTCCCACAAGCAAAAGAACTATGCCGAATATCCTTTTCGGCGTTAATTTTAAAGTAAGCATTTTCATAGTATCACCTAAATAATAATATGAAATGCTACTATTGCTTATTCATCTATAATTTTAGACTTCGATAAAGCGGCTAAACCGCGCCGAATATTATTAATAAACCTCTTTGCCTCCCTTGCAAAGGGAGGTGGGTGCAACTTGTTGCACTCG
>OLGH01002882.1_pt1 | contig 12700 bp, 14 predicted proteins | sample 1604851 | NCBI WGS metagenome assembly OLGH01 (sample SAMEA3888894, study PRJEB22519) | human gut metagenome | biome: human gut; feature: human-associated habitat; material: faeces | place: Denmark | collected 2010 | reverse complement strand
GAGCAAAATAGCCGGTGACCTGATAGCCCCAGCTGCCGTCAAACGGATATTCCATCACCGGCAGCAGCTCTACATGGGTATAGCCCATATCTTTGATGTACGGGATCAGCTCGTCCGCCAGCTCGGAGTAGTTGTAGGGCTTGCCGCCCTCCTTCAGCTTCCAGCTGCCGGCGTGCATCTCGTAGATATTCATCGGGCCGTTGATCACATCCGCCTTTTTCTGTGCGGCCTGCCATGCGGCGTCGTGCCATGCAAAACCGGACAGGTCGTAGACCTTGCTGCCGTTGGACGGCCGGGTCTCGGCGTGGAAAGCGTAAGGATCGGCCTTGTAGACAAGGTCGCCTGCGCGGGTGGTCACGCAATATTTATAAACATCGTATTCCTTCATGCCGGGAATGAACAATTCCCACACGGAATCGCCATCCACCTTGCGCATGGGATGGCTGCCGGGCTTCCAGCTGTTGAAGTCGCCCACAACGCTGATGGCTGCGGCGTGCGGTGCCCATACACGGAACACGACGCCGGACTCCCCGACCCGTGTTTCCAGATGTGCGCCGAAGTAGCGGTAAGCCTCGCAGTTATTGCCCTGCTTGAACAGGTACACCGGCAGATCCGATGTATTGCTCTGAATCTTTTCTTCGGTCGGTTTCATAGACTGCTCCTCCCCGTGCGGAAGCCGAAAGCGGCTTTCGCAGCTTTGTACTCTTTTATATTAAAAGGTTTTTACCATTTTTGCAAGACTTTTTGTCCGAAAATCAAATACAATTAACACAAATTTTCTGGCATTCTCTGTATGTTGTGGGCATACCATCCAAAATTTGCAGCTCGACATCGTGTAAACTGCTCATTTGACAAACGGTTCCGGCGAAAGCGTTGCGAAAAAAGAAGAAAGGGTTTCGGCTAGGGTCCTTTCCTGTGAAAAAGGAGCACCGGAACGTCCGCAGACGCTCCGGTGCTCCGAAATAAAAAAGTTCTTCCGCTCACATCAAAAGAGACCGCTGCACAGTTTGTACAGCGGTCTCTTTGCGTGGTTATTGTGTTTTGTTTACGGCTCAGTCCACAACGTAGACGTTGACCTGAATGGCGCCGTTGATAACGCTTTCGGCGTAGGTCTCGTAGAACAGGTCTACAAGGATCTGCCCTTTCTGGACGGCGATGCCGGTATCGGTGGCTACGGCGTAGCCGTAGACGAACTTGCCGTCGGTGGAAGTGATGTAGAGCTTGGTGCCGTAGGGGATCACGTCCGGATCCACAGCCACGGTGCCGTAGCCCAGTCCCAGACCGGAAGAGCCCTTGCCGCCACAGGAATAGTAGCCGGTGGCCTTGCCGGTGAGCACCTTGCTATAAGAGGTAGGGGCGTTGGTGGTGCCGTCCGCGCCGGTCAGGGGGGACACCGGTGCGCCTGCGCCGTAGGTCTTGATGACGTGGTCGGTGGGCTCCACCGTAGTGGTGGTATCCACAACGGTGCTGTTCTCCAGCTCGCCGTCCACATAGCGGTCGCGGGTGGTCACGGTCTGCTGACCGGCTGCGCCGTGCTGCATAGTAGTGGTGCGGCCGGTGTTGCGGAAGTACAGGCTGGTGTAGACATACTGAGTGTCGTAGGGGATAGCCTGCGTCTCCACACGCTCTTCGTAGTCCACGCGGTGAACCACGATCTTGCTGCCGGCTGTCACGATGTGATCCAGCGCCGGCTCGGTGTAGTCGTCCCCTTCAAGGGTGATGCCGGCGCGCTCCAGCGCATCGGCTACGGTGCCGTACACCAGCTTGACCGGGTACTCCTGCCCGTCGGCGGTGATGCTGACGGAGAATGCGCGCTCGATATTCAGGGATGCAAGATTGCCGCTGAACGCGGTGTAGTAGACCTCATCGCCCTCTTCAGAGCGGATGCCGGAAAGGTGCATGACCTGTGCGGGGGAAGCAGCGGCATCGGTCACAAGAACCTGCCGCGCACCATTGGAGTCGGTGACGTAGGTCAGCCGCAGATTTGCAGCGGTGACGCCAAGGGTAGCCACAAGGCATACCACCATGACACAAAATGCCAGCACACGGGGAGATACTGCCTGCTTTGCGGCAGTAACTGCTTTCTTCAATTTAACGGAAGCGATACGAGACAACTCCTCTCTTTGTCGTATTTGGCGCGGCCGCGGGTATTGCATCGGCACCCCGACCGCCCGGACTGCGGCGGCTGGGGGATATAAGCGCCGCACAGTCAAATACGATGCTCTCTTTGGGTAAAAGAAGAAGCATCGTATTACAGGTTGGAATCCGCTTTGGGCAGACCACAAAACTGCCCCGGCACGGGCCGCATCTGCCCATGCCGTGCCGTACGCAGGACGGCTTTTTACTTCATCCAGATAGAATTTAAACGCTGCAACGTTCGTTGCACAAACGGTATTTTACCAGACCGTAAAGCATCTGTCAAATCTGTGTCTCGCATTTTGTTAGATTTGTAACATAGTTTTTTGTGCAATTTTCACAGTGTTTTCTTTTATATTTTGGTTTTTAGGTGGTTTCCTTCTGATTTTTGCCTTTTTTCTGCGCATGATTTGTTCATGAATTTTTAACATTTGCACCGGCTTTTTTCCCTGCAAATAAGGCCGCAGATACTGCCGCTGCGCCCAAAACAAGCTGCCCCACATCGCGGGTTTTGCATGGAAAACCTGTGGGGGAATTACCCTGCTCCGGCAGGGGAAAACGGCCTGCCTCTGCGGGGCAGAAACCCCGTTTAGCAAAATGCCGAAGAACAGAAAATTTCACATTTTCTGTACACACTGGATAGTTTTGCGCCCCCGGCGGTACAATCGGGACAGCAAACAGAAAAGGAGGTTTTGCATGGAGATCGAGATCCTTGAACAGCAGTGCGGCGGCACCGAATTTGTGCCCAGCCCGCACCGGCTGCACCTTGGCGCACAGAACGCCGAGGGGGTGGACCGGCTGCAGTTCATCCTGCCCGCAGCGTGGGCGGAGTGCACGCTGGCGCTGTACCTGCGCCGCAGCGACGGGGTGCAGCTGGCCGCCATTCCGCTGGACACCGACGGCAGCGTGACGGTGGACCGCCGCCTGACCGGCAGTGTGCGGGGACAGTGGATGCTGGCCGCCATGGGCAGCAGCGGCTACACCGCCTACACCCGCCCCGGCAGCTACGACGTGTACGCCACCCTGCCCACGGACGGCGGCAGTGAGGAGCTGCCGCCCTCGGTGTACGAGCAGTTCGTGGCGCGCGTGCTGGAAAGCGCCCGCGCCGCAGCGGAGAGCGCCCGCCGCGCCGAGAACGGTGCGGCAGACACGGCCGTGCAGGCGGCGCTGGCGCAAAAGGCTGCGGACAAGATCCTTGCCGACCGCACCGATGCCGACGCCTGCGCAAAGCGGGCGGAGGCCGCTGCGCTGCGGGCCGAGAGCTATGCCCCTGCCGATGGACGGGTGCTGAGCGTGAACGGCAAGGGCGGCGCAGTGCGGCTGACCGCACAGGATGTGGCGGCGGTGCCGCGCCCGGCACAGCCTTTGCCCGGCGCGGTGGTGCGCATCCTCAGCGTGAATAGTGCCACCGGTGCGGTGCAGACGGACACGACCCCGCTGCCGGATCTGCGCCCCTATGTGCGCAGCGAGACCGTGCCCACAGCGAAAACGTCCGGCGCAGTGCGTGCAGACGGGCAGTACGGTGTTGCGGTGCGGGCAGACGCCACCCTGACCACCGTGCCCGCCACAGCGGCACAGCTGGACCGCATGACCGAAGCCTATGCGCCCCTGACCCCGGCGCTGCTGCCCTACGGCGTAAAAAAAGCGCTGACCAGCGCCGCCGGGGCGGCGGGCTGGTCGGCGCAGGAAAAGGCGGCAGCGCTGCTGCAGCTGGGCGCAGATGACCGGTTCTACTCCAAGGCCGAAGCTGACCGGAAATTCGGCACGGCCTACACGCTGCCGTGTGCCACCGCCGCCGTGCTGGGCGGCGTAAAGGCCGGGCGGGGAGTGACTGTGGGCGCAGACGGAACATTGGAGGTGACCAGAGAAAACCTGAACGCGGTACTGGGCTTTAGCCTGACAGAAAAACTGGAACGACTGGAAAGGATGATGAATATGGATGGAAAACTGGTCTACACCGGCGCAGGCGTTGCGGGCAAATCTGCCACGAGCCTGACCGTGCCGGGCACGGTGAATTACATTGTGGTGCGGATGGTGGCACCCACGGCAGAAAACGACGCAAACCCGGTCGCCGCTGCTGCGGACTACGGCAGCACCCGCATCGTGCGGGGCGGCACAGCGGTGGCCATGGTGGGCGGCACGAGCTCTGATCTGAGCAACGGCGTCAAGTGCAGCGGCGCAGCGCCTGTAAGGATCAGCTTTGCAGACAGCGGCGTGCTGAGCATAGGCGTTGTGAGAACGGACACGAGTCTCAACTTTGAGTATCCCTTCAACGTAGAGGGCTACCAGTATGTGTAAGGGTGGTGCGGCATGAACGAGATGACCATCCGGCTGGACAAAAACGGCGCAGCAGCCGTGCCCGGCGGGCAGCTGCTGCTGGGGTATGCGGGCAACCGGGGCAACTACCGGCTGCGTATCGAGCAGCGGGGCGAGTGGAAGGGACTGACCGTGTGCGCCCATTGGCACACCCCCGGTGCAAGTGCAGCCCAGCTTGTGGAAAACGGCGTTCTGGAGGTTCCGGCGGCGGTGACGGCCGTGCCCGGTGCGGGCTGCATCACCTTTGAGGGGTCGGACGGCAGCCGCACCGTGACCAGCGCCGATGTGCGGTGCAAAGTGTGTGCCAACAGCGGCACGGCAGAGGGTGCACTGCCCGCACCGGCTACCTCTGCATGGGAGGCGCTGGTAAGGCTGCTGGGCGCGGGCGGCATTTCCGCAGAGGAAAAACAGGCGCTGCTGGCAGTGCTGCGGCTTCTGGCGGCGGGCAATGACGCAGCCATGACGGCCTATGCCCGTCTGGAAGCGCTGTGGAGCGCCCCGCAGCCGCCGAAGGAGAACGTTTTTGCCGTGCTGGGACGGGCGATCCTTGGAAAAATGAGCTTAGGGAGGAACGAATGAGCTACGAAAAACAAAACTTTGTGGACGGCCAGACCCTGACGGCTGCCCACCTGAACCACATGGAGGAGGGCATTGCAGCAGCCGGCGGCTTTACCGCAGGTGCAAAGGAACTGCTGCTGACCCTGTTTGAAAACGCGGCCTACAAGACCGGCGATGCACAGTCTGCCCTGAATGCCCTGCGCGCAGAGTGGGGTGGCAGTGCACAGGACATTCCGGTGCAGAGCGTGAGCCTGAGCGCCGCGATCCTGAACCTGAGCGAGGGCGAGAGCCAGACCCTGACCGCCATGGTGCTGCCCGCGAACGCTGCCAACAAATTGGTGTGGTGGAGCGTTTCGCCTGCCGGCCTTGCTACGGTGGCAGGCGGTACGGTGACTGCCGTGAAGGCCGGCATCTGCACGGTGACAGCTACGGCAGGCGGCAAGAGCGCCAGCTGCACGGTGAATATTGCGCAGGCGGAGACAGCACAGCTGATCTACACCCTGCCCGCCGAAACGGAGCTGACCAGCGGCTTTGACACCGGCCTGAAGCTGCTGGAGCACGCTTCCACCGAGTCGCCGCAGTACACCATTCTGGTGGACGCAAAGGCGGGGGACAACTTTGACGCAAGCACATGGCCAGCCTTCCTGCACTGCCTGACCGAGACCGGCAGCACCGCCAACCTGCCCGGCTTCAACTCCACCAGCAGTCCGCTGAATAATAAGACGGAGTTCGCCTACTACAACTACGGCGGCGTTACCCTGTCGGACAGCATCGAGCACCTCAAGACCCGCACGCGGTATGTGGTGCAGCTTGACGGTAAAAAGTACCGCGGCGGCAGCACCTACTGCCCGATGACTGAATGGCTGACCTGCAACGGCACGATCACCGATGTGCCCCAGACCTTCCTGATCGGTGCGGCACAGAGCGCGGACGGCAGCAAAAAGCAGCAGTTCTGGCCGGGCACACTGTATCAGTGCAAGGTGTACAAGGGCCTGCTGAGTGATAACCGGATAAAAGCATATATCAATAAGGGGTGGTAAGATGGAGATATACGACATCAACGGTCAGATCATTGACCCGCTGGCAGGAAAAACACTGTACGTTGCAGGCGACAGCATCGCCTATGGCAAGGGCAGCGCGGGCGGCTACGGCAAGTGCATTGCAGACCGGTACGGAATGCAGCTGATCAACGAAGCGGTGGACGGTGCAACGCTGGCGACACTGGTCCCTGACAATGTGAACGGCGGTTACCGCACCAGCATCGGCATGACCGTGAAAAGCTCTACGGAGCTGGAAAAGGCAGACTACATCCTGCTGGAGGGCGGCGTGAATGATGCATGGAACAATGCCAAGCTAGGCGCGCTGAACGGAAGCTTTGCTCCGGCGTTCTATTCGGGGGACACGATCGGTACGCTGGAAGCGATGCTGGACGATCTGGCCAAAAAGCACAGTGATAAGCGTGTGGCCTATGTGTTCCCGCACGGCGGACTGTTTGCCAGCAGCGAAAACTGGTACAAGACCTACAAGCCCGCGATCCTTGCGGCGCTTAAAAAGTGGGGCGTGCCCTATGTGGATATTGAGGAATGCGCCCCGCCCATGGGTGCCCACGGCGTCAGCGAGCTGAGCGACAAGTACACGATTGATGGCACACACCCCAACAAGGCCGGCTACGAGCGGTTTTACATGGAGCCCATCGCAGCACTGCTGAAGCGGCTGTAAGGGGGGGCACAATGGCATTGCAGGCATACTCTCTTGCCCGGGACGGCGAAGCGTACCTCTCGCCCCATTTCAGGGTGCAGGAGTTCCGCTGTAAAGACGGCAGCGACCCGGTTTTCGTTGACACAGCGCTGGTGGAACTTCTGGAGCAGCTGCGGGCGCATTTTGGCAAGGCGGTGACCATTACCAGCGGCTACCGCACCCCGGCGCACAACGCCAAAGCGGGCGGGACGAGGTTCAGCCAGCATCTGTACGGACGGGCGGCAGATATCCGGGTGCAGGGCGCAAGCGTAGAGGAGGTAGCCGCCTGCGCCGAGCGCCTGCTGCACGGCTGCGGCGGCGTGGGGAGATACCCGGCAAAGGCGGGCAGAGCTGCCGGCTGGGTGCACGTGGACACCCGGGCAGAAAAAGCCCGGTGGAGGGGGTGAGCGCGATGGAGAGCATCATCTCGGCCATCCTTGCCGGTGCAGTGACCCTGATCGGTGTGCTGATCGCCAACGGCAAAAGTCAGGCGGTGACCGACACCAAGCTGGAGGAGCTAACCCGGGAGGTGCGGGAGCATAACAACTTTGCCCGCCGCGTACCCATTTTAGAAGAACAGATGAAGGTGGCGAACCACCGCATCGCAGATCTGGAGAAAGAGAGGAACTGAAGCTATGAACGATACCCATTGCAAAATTTCTGCCGCCACGCTGGCGCGCACGGCTGCGCTGGCGCTGGCACTGACCAATCAGGTGCTGAGCGCCTGCGGAAAACCCATGCTGCCCATTGAGAGCGCCACCGTGGAGCAGCTGGTGACCACCGGTCTGACCGTGGCCGCCGCCCTTGCGGGCTGGTGGAAGAATAACTCCTTCACCCCGGAGGCCATCGAAGCCGACGGCTATCTGGAAAAGCTGCGGAAGGAGAAGTAAAAAGTAACAGAGCCCCTGCACAGATTGCTGTGCAGGGGCTCTACTGTTGCAAGATACAGCCAACAAAAAACGGCTCTGCCGAAGCAGAGCCGTAAAGTTGCATCTGAAATATAATCAGCGCTTGGAGAACTGGGGAGCATCGCTGGCAGGGCTGCGCCCTGCACGCGATGCTTGAGCAAGGATTTATAAGCGCCTCCGGCTCGCCCCTTGCGGGGCAACCGCCGGAGATGCGCAGTCGTGCTCCCCAGTTCTCCGGGAAGGTGGGCAACAAAAAACGGCTCTGCCGAAGCAGAGCCGTAAAGTTGCATACTGAAATATAATCAGCGCTTGGAGAACTGGGGAGCACGACGTGCAGCCTTCAGACCGTACTTCTTACGCTCCTTCATACGAGGATCGCGGGTCAGGAAGCCAGCCTTCTTCAGCACAGGACGGTTCTCGTCGCTCTGCTGCAGCAGGGCGCGGCTCAGGCCGTGACGGATAGCGCCAGCCTGACCGGAAACACCGCCGCCGGAAACGCGGACGACGACGTCGTACTTGCCCTCCAGGCCCAGCAGGACCAGCGGAGAGCGGACGATCAGCTTCAGGGTCTCCAGACCGAAGTAGTTGTCGATATCACGATCGTTGATGGTGATCTTACCGGTGCCGGTGTAAACGCGAACGCGGGCAACGGAATCCTTACGACGACCAGTGCCGTAGAAATAAGGTTTGGTTTCGTACATATTCGATTGCCTCCTTCTTAGAACTCGATCTTCTCGGGCTTCTGAGCAGCGTGAGCGTGCTCGGCACCCTGGTAGCAGTGCAGGCGGGTCAGAGCCTTAGCACCGATGGTGTTGGAAGGGATCATGCCCTTGACAGCGTAGGTCATAGCCAGATCGCTGTTCTCAGCCATCAGCTTGCTGTACTGGACCTTCTTCAGGCCGCCGATGAACTTGCTGTGGGTGATGTGGAACTTCTGCTCGGCCTTCTTGCCGGTCAGAACAGCCTTGTCGCAGTTGATGACAACAACGAAATCGCCGCAGTCAACGTTGGGGGTGTAATCGACCTTCTGCTTGCCGCGCAGCAGAACAGCGGCCTCAGCAGCGACGTGGCCCAGGCTCTTGCCGGCAGCGTCGAGCAGGTACCACTTACGCTCGACTTCAGCGGGCTTTACGAGAGTAGTGCTCATATCTATTTCCTCCTGATAAGCTTTTTGTACGTTTCAGGCGCCCTTTTGGGGCGCGAGTGTCAGTATACAACACAAAAACGCGCCTGTCAACATGATTTTTGAATTTTTTCAGCGGAATTTTTTGAAACTCTCAAAATCGCTTGCTTTCTCTTGAATCCTCTTGATTTCTGAATTTCGATTTTTGCAAAAGTTTTTTGCCCGCCCCGGCATATTTTTGCCATTTGCCCGCTACAAATCCCGCTGCGGTTGTGGTATACTATAAAGGATATGGGCGGCGTACCGCCGCCTTGCCAACACAAGGAGAATACATCCATGCCAAATGAGATCGACCGCACTTCCTCGGCGCAGCGCCGCAGCTCCAAACTGCTGACGGCGATGGCCATTTTCATCTGTCTGGGCATCGCAGCCTACATGGTGCTTACCCTGCTGGTGAACCGGCAGACCCCCGCGACACCCGACACCCACTATACCGGCACGAACGGCGTCTCTGTCTACTACGACAGCAGCGTGTGGAGCGTGTGCCGCATGACCGAGGACGCAACCCTCGGCACCGTGCTGGAACTTGCCACCGCCGATACGGCAGACAGCGAGGATTATCAGGCCGTGCTGCTGCAGCGCGGCACCGCCGACAGCTACGATAACTTTATTGAGGATTCGGAAGCCGACCTCAAGCAGGCCTACGGCGTCATCAAGCCCCGCAAGGTCAACCTGACCGTGGAGGGTGCAGCGGTAGAGGCGGTGCGCTGCGATATCCGCACCTACTACGCCGTGCTGGCGACCATCACCTACGACAGCGGCGATGTGGTCTATGTCTCGGCGCTGACAAAGCTGGCGTCCATCAGCGATGTGGTCAATCTGGTAGAAAGTGTGAGCCTGTCATGAGTGATCTTCGTGCAATGCAGCGGCTTTGCGGCCTGATGCGCAAGGCCGTGCAGGACTATGAAATGATCGCCCCCGGCGACCGGGTAATGGTGGGCGTTTCCGGCGGCAAGGACAGCGTGGCGCTGACCATCGGCCTTTCCATGCTGCGCAAGTACATCGGCTTTGACTACGAGGTGGTGGCGGTCACGCTGGACCCGCAGTTTGATCATCAGCCCATGGACTACTCCGCGCTGGCAGAGCTGTTCCGGCAGCACGGCATCCCCTACGAGGTGCGCCGCACCGAGATCGGCCCTGTGGTGTTCGAGTACCGCAAGGAGAAGAACCCCTGCGCCCTGTGCGCCAAGCTGCGGCGGGGTGCGCTGCACACCGCCGCGCAGGAGCTGGGCTGCAACAAGGTGGCGCTGGGACATCATCTGGACGATGCCGTGGAGACCTTTTATATGAATCTCTGGCGGGAGGGGCGCATCGGCTGCTTCTCGCCGGTGACCTATCTCTCCCAGCGGGACCTCACCCTCATTCGCCCCATGCTGCTGGCAACAGAGTACGAGGTGCAGTGCGCCGTGCGGGAGGCGGGCTTGCCCATCGTGAAGAGCCGCTGCCCCGCCGACGGCGTTACCGTGCGGGAACAGACCAAAGAATTTGTTCAGGAGCGCTGCCGCACCGACCACGCCTTCCGCCAAAAGACCCTCCATGCTTTGCAGGAGAGCGGCATTGACGGCTGGCGTCCCGTCCACACGGGCCGGGGCAGCTTTATCGTACCAAAAAAGGAAACAGATCATGCAGAAACAACCATTTGAAAAACACGTCTGGGCCGAGATCGACCTCGAGGCCCTTCGGTATAATTTCCGGGAGGTAAAAGCCCGGGCAGGGGAACTGCCCCTGTGCGCAGTGGTCAAGGCGGACAGCTACGGCCACGGCGCGGTACAGTGCGCCCGGGTGTTCGCCGAGGAGGGTGCCGCATGGCTGGCGGTCAGCTGCCTGACCGAGGCTGTGCAGCTGCGCAAGGCGGGGCAGACTTTGCCCATCCTCATTCTGGGTCATGTACAGCCCGCCTACGCCGCCGCCCTGATCCAGAATGACATCACCGTGGCCTGCTACTCCCTTGCGCAGGCACGCGCCCTGAGCGAAGCCGCCGTGGCGGCGGGCGGCAGGGTGCATATCCACCTCAAGGCCGACACCGGTATGGGGCGCATCGGCTTTGCCCTGCGCACCGATTTTGACGCAGCCATCCGGGAGATGCTGGAAGCCTGTGCGCTGCCCGGGCTGGAAATGACCGGCCTGTTCCAGCATTTTTCCGTGGCCGATGATACCGCCCCGGAAAATGTGGCCTATACCGCCGAACAGCACGCACTGTTCGTGAAAGCTTTCCACGCGCTGAAGGCTGCCGGGCGGGAGCCTGCCCTTGTGCACTGCGACAACTCTGCCGGGGTCATGCTGCACCCGGACTGGCCGGAGGGGTTGCCCCGGGAGCGCTGCATGGCGCGCCCCGGCATCATCCTGTACGGCTACGACCCCAGCGACGAGGTACGCTTTGGGCGCTTTAAGCCGGTGATGACCCTCAAGACCGTGGTGAGCATGATCAAGGAGATGCAGCCCGGCCAGTGCGCCAGCTACGGCCGCCGCTTTACCGCCGAAAAGCCCACCAAGGTAGCCACCCTTTGCACCGGCTATGCCGACGGCTACCCCCGGCTTTTGAGCTGCGGCAAGGGCGTGGTGGAGATCCACGGCAAGGCCTGCCCGGTGCTGGGGCGGGTGTGCATGGATCAGATGATGGTAGACATTACAGATATTCCAGATGTGAAGCTTGAAGATACTGTTACCTTGATTGGTAAAGACGGGGATAATTATATCAGTGTTGAAGATATGGCGAACCTTGCCGGAAGCTTTAACTATGAATTTGTTTGTGATGTAGGAAAGAGAGTTCCTAGAGTGTATAAAAGATAGATAATGGACATTCATACAGGATACGACAGACAGCAAGATATTTATGCAGTATGCGGATTTTGCGATGTATCAGATTAAACATACCGTTAAGAATCAGTTTGGTTACTTTGATATGGAAGCATACCGTACAAGCCAGGAACAATATAATGAAGAAAAAGGTTGAGAGAGTTTGAGTGGTTTATGCTGAATATATTGTGGGTGATTATGATTGCCGGAGGAATCTTCTTTGCGGCATTTCATGGCACAATGGGGCAGATAACAGAAAGTTTTATTTCATCTTCAACAGAGGCGGTGAATTTATGTATTTTTATGCTTGGAGTTATCGGTGTCTGGAACGGCATGATGGAAATAGCGGTAAAGAGTGGTCTTATGAAAAAGATTGCAAAGACAATGTATCCCTTTATCCACTGGTTATTTCCAGACATACCACCCCGCCATAAAGCTAATGAATATATAGCGGCTAATATGGCAGCTAATATTCTTGGGCTAGGCTGGGCGGCGACCCCGGCTGGGCTTAAGGCGATGCGAGAGCTGCAGAAGCTGGAGGAAGGCGGGGGCAGAGCTTCTGATATGATGTGTGCTTTTCTTGTTTTGAATATTTCATCGCTGCAGCTTGTTCCAATTAACATGATTGCCTATCGAAGCCAGTACGGTTCCGTGAATCCAGCCGCGGTTGTACTTCCAGCAATCTGTGCGACAATGATTTCTACCATAGCAGGAATTGTATTCATTAAAATAATGGAAATAACAAGATACAATGGAAAGAAATATAATAGAAAAAATAAGAAGAAACGGAGATGGATACAGTGAAGTTTCTTCTTTATTTTTCGGATTTTATCGTGCCATTTACCATGTTCTATATTGTTGTATATGGCTTCTTTAATCGCAATGATGTATATGAAAGCTTTCTAAAGGGAGTAAAAGAGGGTTTTCAGATTGTTATTGAAATCGCGCCGACAATGATAGCATTACTCGTTTCGATAGGAATCTTTCGTGCATCAGGAGCATTAGATTCTTTCTCAGAACTGCTTGCTCCCGCAGGAAAGCTTTTGCACATTCCAGTAGAAGTTAT
>OLGH01002868.1_pt1 | contig 12766 bp, 15 predicted proteins | sample 1604851 | NCBI WGS metagenome assembly OLGH01 (sample SAMEA3888894, study PRJEB22519) | human gut metagenome | biome: human gut; feature: human-associated habitat; material: faeces | place: Denmark | collected 2010 | reverse complement strand
AAAGGCGAACTGCCCGGCCTTCAGCTCGTCGCCGCGATAGTAGCAATCCTTCCAAGCCACCTTGAGCAGAATGGTCAACATAACCCCGCGATGCAAGGCCCCCCGGCTCCACGCCCGGCTATCCTCGGCACATCGCCAACACTTGATAAAGCCGCGATACATCTTACACCGCCTTTCCCTTGACTCTCTGCCGCATTATCAGCATACTGAACTCCTGCGCAGGGATGCCGTGCATCCCGTATTTCATGGCCTCGCCGTCTGATCCACGGCGAGGTCTTTTCATTCCGCCGGGACAGCCGCGGGCGTCATGCTCATATGCTTCACCCTGTCCCGCACCTCTGCCCGTTTCGCATTGTTGAACCGCTCCACAGTCCCAACCAGATACCCGGTGATCCGCCGGATGCGCTCAAACTTCACGCCCTCGCCCACCTTGCCGTTTACAACCGAAAAAGAGTCCCATTTATCTTTTTTTCATTTTTATATCAATATGTTACAAATTGATTTTTCCCAAAATGTAAACAAATACCCTCTCAATGCCAAAAATTTACAGATGCGCTTCTTCAAACCGTAATTGCCTCTGTTCACAGGTTATCGTGATGAGGCTGACACGATGCGCCGCCCGCTCTAGCCTCATATGGGCAATGGCAAAAAATGCAGGTTCAATCTCAATGCCGACGGAACGTCGCCCCGGCCTGTGCCTTGATCGGCTGGCCGTGGGCATCAAGCGGCCCCCACGCCTGGAACTCTTCCACGTTCTCCAACGTGATCAGCCTCGGGCGCACCTCTTCCGCCCACCGCACGACGACCCACGCCAGATCCCGTATGTGCTGCGAACGTGGTTTCCCGCCCTTGGCTTTCGAGAAATGCGTGCAGTCCGGCGAGGCGTGCAAGAGATCGATGATCAGGCCGCAGGGCATGGCTCATCTCTCAAGCATCCACTACTTGCCAATGCTCCATCTAGAAAACTGGCAACGGGGATGCCTGCGGCCAGATACTTTTTTAGACTTTTCGTATCCGGTTCTACAACATCATTGCAATGTTTCCAAACAGTTGCCCTACTTATGCCTGACATACGGGCAAGATCCGAAAACGACTTGCCGGACTCTCTCCGGTAGGATTCGATACTGTTCATGCCCAGATTGTTTCTCAAAAGAAGCGAACAGTCAACAAAAAAAGATTCCCCAGAGAAACACTTTTCCAGCTATTGATAGGGTACTATGAATACTCAAAAGATTTTCGCACTGTTATGGGATACGTTCTTGGCTCGTGTTCGTGAAGAGTCAGAAAAGACCTCCCAATCTGACGTAGCTAAACGCTTAGGGGTAGCGCGCGGGAATATCACCAAATGGATGAACGGCACCATCCGCAGTACAGATATACATGATTTTTCTCGTTATCTTGATATAATGGGCGTCAATATTTTTGAGGTCATTCGTCTTGAGCTTTCCCCTGAACAAAAAAATCTTTTGGCTGAAAATGAAAACTTATCAAAAGAAATAGAAATCTTAAAAAAGGAACTTCAAGAATCAAAAAATCAAAATTTTATTTTACTCGGAAAAATAGAGGTTTATAGGGAGATTACGAACAATAACTCTAACATTTCACCTAGTTACAACAAGAAGGGGGCTTAAAATCATACGGCGGACTTGAACTAGTAAAAATTCTCAGAAAACTGAATGGATTTACTCAGTTTTTTGTTAGGCCTAAAAAATGACTAAATAGAATAGCTCTCCTTTGGGGGAGCTTTTGTTTTGCCTACTTCGCTTCTTTTAGGAAACTTTTTCTTGACTAAATGTTTCTTTTAGGCAACAAAGAAAACACGGCATCACGGACAAGCAAAGAAGGACACTTTCAAGAGGCGCACAAAGGAGAAACACCATGAAGTCAACTATCTATTCCCCTAACGAACAGGCATTTCGAAATATTGATTCAGACACGCCGCCATTCCCGGCGATCCTTGGACGAACACAATGGACAATGATGTGCCTGTCCTCCCGGCTGTGGTAGCCGGGGTTCCGAGGATCGCCGGGAGGGACGACCGATAAACGTTAACGTTAGGGTGCGTTGGCAACGACAGGCGTTGCCAAGCAATCGGGCTCTCCCGGGCGGCGGGCGGCGTAGCAAAGGCGCAGACAGTCAATCCCGCCGCCCCGTCAAAAAACAAAACGCCCCCAGCGCTGGAGCAACAGCGCTGAGGGCAAACATCCAAGAGAGGACACTCATGGATGCACAAAGACCTTACTCACAGGCTCGGCAAAGTGTCAACGCCGGGGATCGGCGCTTTTCCCTCATCTTCAATCGCAGAGAGTTTGCCGAGGTCATGTACTGGATCAAAAGCCAGTGTCCCGGCGGCAAGATGGCGGAACTTCTCGAAAAATGGGCGTGATGAAACATTTTTAAACCACCTACACGGCGGATAACCTCCCCGAACTTTTCAGCGTTGGAAGCGTAAACTTCTAAACCACCTACACGGCGGATAACGTTGATGGTGGTCGGGATAGGCCACACTCTGACTTCTAAACCACCTACACGGCGGATAACGGATATGACACCCGTTTCGCCTATGTGCTGTGCTTCTAAACCACCTACACGGCGGATAACTTCGTGCATGTTGATGTGATCGTCGGCACGGGCTTCTAAACCACCTACACGGCGGATAACGAACTCCCCGAAAACGAACAATCCGCCTTGGACTTCTAAACCACCTACACGGCGGATAACATCTGGCTCTTAAGGAACCGCTTGTGCTCGTCCTTCTAAACCACCTACACGGCGGATAACTCAATGTCCGGCTCCGTAACCCTGATGAGCCCCTTCTAAACCACCTACACGGCGGATAACACTTCCCCGCCTTCGAAAAGCTCTGCGGACAACTTCTAAACCACCTACACGGCGGATAACGTGCTCTGGGAGTCCCGCTGTAGCCCTTATGCCTTCTAAACCACCTACACGGCGGATAACTAGAACCTCCTACGAAAGTATCCCTACTTTCCAATACGTTACCTTCAAAATACCTTCAAGGACTTCGTTTTCAACCTTTATCCCTAACTACTTTATTCTCAATCCTTTTTTTGAACAACTCTTTTGTGAAGCTAAAGCCCCTGAACTGATGCCCTGAATTTTTCTTTTTTTGAGGTGAACAATGGCTGAAAAGATCTCTGAATTTACCTGCCTCGTCCGTGATATGCGCGAAGCCCAAAAGCTCTACTTCGATACGCGGGACAAGGCCTATCTGAAGAAAGCAAGGGAGATCGAAAAACGGGTGGATGACGAACTGCAAAAGACTTTCGGGTGGATCAAAAACCGCCAGCCGGCACCACAGGGGAGGCTGCTCTGATGTTCACACTTCCAATTCCCCGCCGCGTGCGGACATGGCTGATACGGATTAAGGGCGTGGCCAGACTTGAGCACAACCCCGCCGTCGACGCCTCGGAACTCTGGAACCGGACGGCCACCCCCGAAACCCTCGCAAAGCTGGCAGGGATGGCGTTGAAGCTGGCCAGCGTCCCCGACTGCCCATACCACAAACAGCATACAACATGCCGATATGAAACCGGGAACGTCCCGAACTGCACAGAATGCCGCCTGCAATGGGCGTTTGCACAGGGGCAGAGGAATGAAGGAACAAAACAAGGCTATTGACGAAAAGGCGCTCACCGAGTTGCGGAAGCTTGTCGTTGAACGTGAAAAGCTCGACGGCAGGATTAAGGAACTGCTCGGTATGAATACAGAAACACGCCCGACGAAAAAGCCGCTGTCTAGAGAACAATTCAGAATGTTGTGTGGTGTGTGATGGGAGTCCAGTTCTACAGTCCCCGGAACAACTGGTGCGTTCAGTGGCAGGAAAACGGCGTGCGCCGAAAACGGTACTTCAAAACCGAACAGGAAGCGCACGCCTTTGAACGCGAACGGCTGGAACAAAAGGAAGGCCCCCGCCAACTCACCCTTGGCGAACTGGTTGCGCTCTACTTCCGCTCAAATCCTGACAAACACCCCAAAACCCGCAAGAACATCGTCTACTTCTTCGCCGGGCATGAAGACAGGAAAACGGGGAAGCATATTGAGGGAACAGGGGAGTTCCTCCGGGACAAGTACGCCGAACGCCTTGATCGTTCCGATCTGGAAACCATGCGCGAAGCATTCAGGGCACGCGGAACAAGCAATGCCACAATGAACAAATACCAGAAGTACATCCACGCCATTCTCGCGTGGGGTGCGGATCAGGAGCTTGTCGCCTCCAACCCGTGGCGTGACTTCAAGTATCTGAAGGCGCAACGCCGCATCATCTCCACAACGCTGTGCGATTTCCAGATGATCCTGCCCCACTGTCCCGACTGGCTGGTCTGGGCCCTGAAAACCGCCTACGCGCTGGCCCTGCGCCCCGGTCAGGTGGAACTGTTCTCGTTGCCGTGGAGTGCCTTCAACTGGCGCTTCGGATACGTTCAGCTTCTGCAAGGCAAGACCGGCCGTATGAAACGCGTCATCCCGCCGCCGCTGTATTGGCAAGAAGCCCGTGGCCACTATGAAGAGGACATGAGCGCAGGTATCCCGTGGGTTTGCCACCGCGCCGGAAAACGTGTCCTCGACTACAATCAGGCTTGGCGCAAGGCCCTTGCCGACTCGGGAATGTCCGGGCGCGGAATCCGTATGTACGACATCCGGCACGTCGCCGCCTCGGAAATGCTCGCCGCCGGAGCCGACCTTCCCGCCGTCTCCGCGCAGCTCGGCCACGCCAGCACCCAGACCACGGCCAGCACTTACGCCCATGTCGTGCCAAGGGCGCAGCTCCACGCGGCTGAGGTCATGCCCGTATTAGGTATGGACAAAAAGGAAGACGACTTTTGACAGTCCTCGGAAAAGATTTTATCTTCCCAAAAGAAGGGGGCCGGAAGTGCGGCAAACACCTCCAGCCCTTTATGCGGGGTCTTTTTCGGGACTCCCCAGATGAGAACACATTCTCCCCAGATCGCCCCTAACAGTCTTGACCACTGTTAGGGGCTTGCTTTGTCTGGAGAGCTGGTCAGGCTAGAGGAACAAATCCATCAGCCAGTTACACAGCCGGACAAGAGCAGCCGTAACAGCGGCTTTTGCCAGCAGTCGGAGAAACCCGAACATGCGACATGGAACCTCCTTGCAATCCCCCGCTGGTGACTGAACTGGGGAGGCCCACGGGCAACCTAGCGGCTTTTGCTAAAGCTGGCAATCTTCTCCTTGTAGGGCAAACGCCCTACAGTGCCCTACAAAAACACCCCAAAACGACACGAAAAAAGGCAGCTACGGTTTCCGTAACTACCTTATTTCATTCTGGTACCGGGAGCGAGACTTGAACTCGCAAGATGTTGCCATCGGCGGATTTTGAGTCCGCTACGTCTACCAATTCCACCATCCCGGCGTATCGAAGCCGTCTTATGCCACAATGTCTCCTCACGGTCAAGTGGAGAATAGTTCCGTGCCCTCTTTTCCCGCGTGGAACCTCGCTTTCCAAAGCATTCGCGGCTCAGCCCTTGCGTCATGCCGGATTCTCTGACACAACAACTGTGTTTTCGTTCACCTTTTTCCATAACTATGAGGCATCATATGTTCCAGTCTCTGGGTGCAAAAACATTCATTCTTCCGACTCCAGTATTCCTCGTAGGTACGTATGACCATACCGGCCGTCCCAACATCATGACCGCCGCATGGGGAGGCATCTGCGCCTCTCAGCCGCCGAGCATCGCCGTTTCCATCCGCAAGAGCCGTTGGACCTATAACGCCATTCTTGAGCGCAAGTCCTTCACCATCAACATTCCTTCCCGCAAACTCGCCGCGCAATCCGATTTCGCCGGGATGCATTCCGGGCGCGATACCGACAAGTTCACGGCCCTGAATCTTACCCCCGTTCCCGCCGAACATGTGGACGCACCCGGCATCGCCGAATGTCCCGTTATTGTTGAGCTGACGCTCTCCCATACGCTTGAGCTCGGTTCACACACCCAGTTCATCGGCGAGATCATGGACGTGAAGGTCGACTCCGCCTGCATGCGTGAAGACGGCCTCCCCGATCCCGCACTCATCGATCCGCTGCTTTTCGCGCCGCTCGTCCAGGAATATTGGGCTATCAGCCAGTTTGAGGCTCGCGCCTTCTCCGCAGGCCACGCCCTCACGCATTCCGCCGTATTGGGGTAAGAGGAAATGTGGGGGAGGGGAGAAGGGGACTTTCTGAAGAAAGTCCCCTCTTCCCCTCCCCGATTTTTCCACCCCGCACAAAAGAGCAGCGCCCCGGAGGAGGAGACGGGGCGCTGCAGAGGAAGGAGGAGGATACAGTTTCTGTAAGGAGGAGGATGACTTTGCCATTGAACGAACAGACTCAGCTAGGCACCTGTGAAACGGTCAGGTGGAACCGGTCGTTCAAAGTTGTAGAGGCTCTCGTATATGTAAACGGCTTTGCCGATTATTGTTTCCCCTGACTGGATGGGAGTCAGGGTTTTTCGCCGCTGGAAAGGGAGACTGACCAACGGCTGGAGGGGGGCTTGTTATTCGCTCGCGGGAGCTTCCGCTCCGGGCTGCGGACCGTCGGGCATGACGGTCATCCCTGTTGCGGGGCATCGGCGGGGCCGTTCAACCGGGCACCCCGGCCCCTTGCCTTGAAATATATTGATGCCGATTTCCTTGGCGACCCTGTCCACCATCGCGCTGCGTTCCTTGGCGAATTCGTTGCGGAGCGCCACGAGTTCTTCCGTCGCCTTGCCGATGGCTTTCGGGTCCGGAGTGGGGCTGTTGCCGAGCGTGCGCAGCTCAATGTACTTGGCCGCGAGCTTGTCCCGCAGCGGCGCGGTCTTGTCGGCGAATTCCTTCATGATGGCATCGTACTGCGCTTTCTTTTCCTGCGTGAGCGCCTGGTAAATGCAGTCCTGATACGACCTCTGCTGTCTCCAGTGGCCGTCGTGACCGTCGTGGGGCGCTGCCAGCGCCTGCCCGGCAATCCCGCCTACCGCGAGGAAAGCGGCAAGGGCTACGGCGATAGAGGCTTTATTGAGGCTCATTGAGGTTCTCCTGAAAGGTGTTTTGTTCGTCATTCTTGCCTGGACTATAGCAACGCCCGTGCCAAACATGTTAACTATTCGATTTTCTATGTAATCATCAATATAACGCCTCTGGTGGGCTTTTCGTTGTTCTGAAAAGCTGTATAGAATTTGTACAGGGATATTTGACAGTGTATAAGAATCACACAGGGAAAAGCCCGGATGCGCGGATGTGGCTAAAAAAAAGACAGCCACACTCCTTTCGGGAGCATGGCTGCCACGGGAACGGCGGGATGGGATCACTCCACGCTCTGTTCGTTGAGGGGTTGTGGGTTCAGATCTTCCATTTTGGTGCCGCGCACGCGGGCGCCCCAGCCGGGATTGAACCCGGCGAGCTTTTCCATTTGTGCGGAAATGCGCTGCAATTCCCGTATGGCCTCGGTACGCAGGCGGATGAGCCTGCGCCCGATGACGGCCAAGGCGTCAGGGGGCGTGTCGGACGCGAAAGAAAGGTTATGAAGTTCCACAAGCGTTTGACGTAGTTGGATATGAATGACCGTAAGATAGGGTTCGGCCTCGCGCATGATGGCGAGCGCGGCCTGCTGCTGTTCGGGGGTGAGGTTCGGAGGCAGCGGCATGGCGAACAGGCGGCTCTCGAACCGGCTGGTGTCATGGGTCCGCTGCGGGGCGAGAGCCGGGCATTTGGAAGGCGTATCCGGAGAGAATCCGGGGAAAGCCTCCGGCATCCGGGAAGGGGGCAGCCCTTCGGGAGCCTGCCGCGGCTGGTCGTCGTGAACTCCGGAAGAGGCGCCCGTGGCGAAAGCCTTGTCCGGACAGATCCAGATAGAGAGCGCAACCCCCAGTACAATCAGGTAAAACAGCGGCAGACAGAATCTGTTTTCTGTATATATCTGCATGAAGCCCCTTTCGCTTTTTGGGTGGCAAGGAATGAAAAGTATGGGTATGGTCAGGAAGCTTCCCGAGCCAGAATCTGCACAGTATGACATGTACGTGAGCTTTGAAGGGCTCGTCAATAGTCGGAAAATTTGCAAAAAGCATACCATGCATTAGGCCGGCGGATCGCCGCAGAGCCGTTCCGTGCCGGGTGGTTGGAGCGTTTCTTGCTTCGCTCCAGCAGTGTTTTTTGCGCATTTTCTTAAAGGAATATCCGCATCCATGCAGACGACAGGACTTTTCTCTTCCTCCTCTCCGCAGCAGGCCAATGTCGGCGGCGGAAGCTCGTTGATAGGGACGCTCGGCGCCGCACTGGTACTTGTTTTCGGCGTAGTGCTCCTTACGGGGCTTTCGCTCGACCGCACTCAGACGGCTATGGTCCGTTTCCTTGCGGAAAAAGGCGTGGCGCTGGTCACGGCGCTGGAAAGCGGCGTCCGATCCGGGACCCGTTCACGGACGGGAATCCGGTTGCAGTACCTTGTCGAAGAATTGGCGGATCGGCCTGACGTGCGTTTTATCGCGGTGACCATGCCTGACGGGACCATCCTTGCGCACAGCAACCCGGCGCGCGTGGGGGAAGTGCTGAACACCCGCGGCGGCAGGGAGCTCGGCGCGGAGACGATCGCGGCATTGCGTCCCTCGGAAACCCCTTCGTGGGCGATCATAGATATGGAAGGCTCACGGGCGTTCGTGGTCTTCAAGACATTCCATCCCAAGATAAAGGGTGAGGGGCGGCAGGATGAACCGACGGTAGGGCCGCTGCCGTATGTATTCCTCGGGCTTGACCTTGCTCCGCTCGAAGTGGCGCAGGCGCAGAACCGCGAGCGCGCCGTCCTGCTGGGGGCGGGGGTGCTGCTGGCTGGCATGTTGGCCTTGCTTGGCCTGCACGCCGTGGAGCGGGTCCGCTCGTCCCGGCGCGGGCAGCGGGTGGCCGAAGCGTTGGCTGAAGAACTGGCCGTAGCGCTTCCGGACGGGCTGGTCGTCTTCGACGCCAAGGGCCGGATCACCCGGATGAACAAGGCGGCGCTGACCCTGCTCGGCATGGAAGCCCCGGCCAAGGGCAAGGCGTTCCTAGGCCGGAAACCGGCGGAAGTGCTCCCTTCGGCGCTGGCGGAACTGGCGGCGAAGCTGTTGCAGGAGCCGGTGCTGCCGGATACGGAAATCATCTTGCGGCACGGAGAGGAACAGCAATACATTTCGGTACGCGGCGGGCACGTCAATGAAGGGTATGAAGGCCGCCTGGGTTCGCTCATGTTCCTGCGTGACCTCACGGAAGTCCGCCGCCTTGAGGCGGAAGTCCGCCGCCGGGAAAAGCTTGCCGCCGTGGGCAACCTCGCCGCTGGCGTCGCCCATGAGTTGCGCAATCCGCTTAGCTCCATCAAGGGGTATGCGACGTATTTCGGCGGGCGGTTCCCTGAAGGCAGCGCGGATCGGGAGGCGGCGCAGGTCATGGTCAAAGAGGTGGAGCGTCTCAATCGGGCCATCGGCGATTTGATAGGGCTTTCGCGCCCCACGGACATCCGGCCGCGCATGACCGGGATGCGGCGTCTGATCGGAGACACGCTCCGGCTCATCGGGCAGGACGCCGCCAATCACAAGGTCGCCATACGGTTTGACGCGCCCGAGGTGCTGCCGGATGTGGCCATCGATCCCGACAGGATGCGTCAGGTGATCCTGAACCTGTGCCTGAACGGGCTTGAAGCCATGCCGGACGGCGGCGAGCTGTTCCTGTCGTTGCACCCCGAACCCGATGCCCTGCGCCTCGAAATCCGGGATACCGGGGTGGGCATCGCGCCGGACGCCTTGCCGCATATTTTCGATCCCTATTTCACCACCAAAGGGCAGGGGACCGGGCTCGGCCTTGCCACCGTGCACAAGATCATGGAAGCCCACGGCGGGAGCATTTCCGTCACTTCCGAGCCGGGGCAGGGCGCCGTATTCCGCTTGCTCCTGCCTTTGGGCGGAGAGGGCGGGAAGGTTCACGGGCATGAATGAGCGGACGCGGAAACCGATTGAGAAGAAAGGCGGGCATCGTGTGGATTCCCGCTTCCTTCCTTTTTTGCAGTGGCTTTTGAGAAAAGGGCTGACGATTGGGGCGGCGTGACTATTATTGGATTGTAGGAACGTCTTCGGCTGTGCAGGGAAGCGGGCCGATGAATTCACAGAAGGCATGACGCAACTTGGACGTCTTCGGGTGCGCAGGGAAGCTGGTGGGCGTCTCCGTCCGGGGGCCCCGCTTGCGGCGGAGAAGGGCTGAGAAGACGGATATTGCGTTGCCGCCGGGAGGTATCCGGCGGGTACGGCATCAGCGGCGCCGAGGAGTCCGGGAACCCCTTTTCCGGAAGGGCGGCCTGACGGATCTATTGCCGCCGGAGGCGAGGAGGTATGAGATGAGCACGCCACCTATTATATTGATCGTGGACGACGACAGTTCCCACCGGGCGATGCTGCGGACGGTGCTCCGGGGGTGGGGGTATGCCACGGATGAGGCCGACGACGGGGATACCGCCGTGGAGAAAGTCAAGGAGCGGGCTTACGACGCCGTGCTTTCGGATGTGCGCATGGCCCGCATGGACGGCATTTCGGCCATCCGGGAAATTTTGCATCATAACCCCTCGATTCCGGTCCTGGTCATGACCGCGTGGCAGTCCGTGGAAACCGCTGTGGCGGCTCTGCGGCTCGGGGCGTACGACTATCTGGAAAAACCGCTGGATTTCGATCTGCTGCACCTCACGCTGGAACGGGCGCTCGATCATACCCGGCTGGCGGCTGAGAACCGGGAACTGCGGGAGTATATCCGGGAAAGCCCTTCCGGTCTTCTCGGGCGCAGCCCGCGGATGCGCGAACTCATTGAGATGGTGAATACGGTCGCGCCCACCGAGGCGACCGTCCTGATTACCGGGGAGTCGGGGACCGGCAAGGAGCGGGTCGCCCGCGCCATTCAGGAGGCCAGTGCCCGGAGAGGCAAGGCGTTCGTCACCGTCAACTGTGCGGCCCTCAATGAATCCCTGCTGGAGTCCGAATTGTTCGGGCACGAGAAGGGCGCGTTCACAGGGGCGGACAAGCGCCGCGAAGGGCGGTTCAGCCAGGCCGACGGCGGCACGCTGTTCCTTGATGAAATCGGCGAACTGCCCCTTTTGCTTCAGGCAAAGCTTCTGCGCGCCCTCCAGCAGGGGGAAGTCCAGCGAGTGGGCAGCGATACGCCCATCATCGTGGATGTGCGGGTCATCGCCGCGACCAACCGCAACCTGCGCGAGGAAGTCAGCGAAGGGCGCTTCCGTGAGGATCTCTACTACCGGCTCAACGTGATCGGCGTGGAAGTGCCCTCCCTGCGGGAACGCCGCGAGGACATCCCCGTGCTCGCCACGGCTTTTCTGGAGCGTTTTGCGCTGGCGAACCGCAAGGAGATCAAGGGATTCACTCCGCAGGCGATGGATGCATTGCTCAAGTACTCTTGGCCCGGCAACGTGCGCGAACTGGAGAACGCCGTGGAGCGGGCGGCTATCCTCTGCCTTGGGGAGTATATTTCCGAACGTGAGCTGCCTATGGCGGTGTCCTCCGCGCCCAAGAACAACGACGCGCCTACCCTTGCCGAGCTGCAGGGGGCGGCAGGTGAGGAGCCGATCAGCATGACGCTGGATGAGATGGAGCGCGCGGCCATCTTGCGGACGCTTCAAGATACGGGGGACAACAAGAGCGAGGCCGCCCGGCGGCTCGGGATCACGCGGGCGACGCTGCACAATAAGTTGCGGAGATACGACATGGAGTAGTTGACAAAAATAGTAACGAGTACTATTAATCAATCAACGCAATCAATGTTACTTGCAAAGGTGGATTGGACATGAATACAGCGCACCTTTCCTCTACGAAAAATACATCTCCCTTGGCGGCGTTTGCCGACCAGCAGATTGATTGGAACCTGACGCCCGAGATGGCGGTGACCCTTTATCTGGAGTGGGGCAATAACGACTGGCGTTCCGAACATCCGCCGGTCCGTTCCAAGAGCGACGTAGCCACCTATTTTGTCGTGGACGCGTGGCAGGACCCTTTGAAGGTACGGCTTGTGCGCCGCAATTCCGAATCGGCGGACGATCTGGTGACTGTTCCGCTGCCGGAGCCGCTGGTGAAAGCGTTCCGGGACGAGTACGGTTCCCTCAAGGGGGTCTTTGAGCCCCTGCCGGTCATTAAGGACTGGCTCAAAAAGGAGCTTGGCCAGGCTTAATCCGTACGGGAGGAGTGCGGGAACAGTGACGTTCGCCTAGCAGCCTGTCCGTGGGAGTCTCCCCTGACCCCAGCGGTTTCCTCAATTCTTCCGTTTTTTTCAATTAAAAAGGTATCTCCGTTTTCAGGTGCAGTATGTTCCGGTGCGCGGGTGGCGCACCGGTACGCCTCCGAAGCCCCCAAAGGCAGCAATGCCCGAGGGGGGTTTTGTTTTGGAGGTGGAGATGGTGAGGGGGATAAGGTGGATGAGAGAAAGACTTTTGACTGGAGGGGAGGCCGCGCGGCAGGAGTCCCGTTGGGTGTGGGACAGAGGAAGCAGCGGATTGCGTGCAGGTATAAAGAAGTGCTGTGGACTGAATAGAACTACAGATCTTTCTATATTTTTTTTCACGTAATCTGGTCCTGAGGAGCCCCGCCGGAGGTATTTTGAAGGAAAGGGCGCCCTCCGTTCTTCTTCTTCTTCTTCTTCTTCTTCTTCTTCTTCTTCTTCTCGTTTATAGCCTTTCATACCTCTCTTTCCTTCAAAAGAGGGGGAAAGCTGTGAAGAGGGATTCGATAAAGTCGAAAGTCTTTGGGGATGAGGGGTGGGG
>OLGH01002866.1_pt1 | contig 12767 bp, 7 predicted proteins | sample 1604851 | NCBI WGS metagenome assembly OLGH01 (sample SAMEA3888894, study PRJEB22519) | human gut metagenome | biome: human gut; feature: human-associated habitat; material: faeces | place: Denmark | collected 2010 | reverse complement strand
GTAATGCATAAGAGCTGTTTCTGTCCCTGGGACAGGCTGCCTCCGTCCTCGGTGATCACGGTGTCATACCCCTTGGGCAGGCGTTTAATGAAGCCGTGGGCATGGGAAGCCTTCGCCGCCCGGATGATCTCCTCTTCTGTGGCATCCGGCTTACCCATGCAGATATTGTCACGGATGGTGCCGGAACGCAGCCAGGTCTCCTGTAATACCATACCGTAATTGGTACGGAGACTTCCTCTGGTGATATCCCGGATGTCGGTACCATCCACCTGAATGGACCCGGAGTTCACATCGTAAAAACGCATCAACAAGTTGATCACGGTGGTCTTACCGCATCCGGTAGGGCCTACGATGGCAACTCTCTGACCGGGGGTAACTTTCAGGTTAAAGTTCTGGATCAGCTTCTTCTCCGGCACATACTGGAAGTATACATTCTTCAGATCCACATTACCCTGGGCATCTTCCAATACTCTTGCATCCGCAGCATCGGGCACCTGAGGCTCCTCGTCGATCAGATCGAAGATACGTCCGGCACAGACAAAAGCATTCTGCAATTCTGTTACCACGCCGGAGATCTCGTTGAAGGGCTTGGTGTACTGGTTGGCGTAGTTGAGGAAGATGCTCAGCTGACCGATGGTGATGCCGCCCACCACAGCATAGATCGCACCCACCAGACCGACGCCTGCATAGACGATGTTGTTGACGAAGCGGGTGGCGGGGTTGGTCATGCTGGAGAAGAAGATGGCCTTCAGGCTGACATCCTGCAGCCGCGTGTTCACCTCGTCAAAGGCGGCAAGGCTCTCGGCCTCGTGGCCGAAGGCCTGCACGACCTTCTGGCCTTCGATCATCTCATTGACCAGAGCGGTCTGCTCACCGCGCACGGTGCTCTGCCCCTGAAAATACTTGTAGCTGCGCTTGGCCAGAAAGCTGGCCACCACCAGGCTCAGCGGGGTGATGCAGACGACCACCAGCGTGATGGGGACATTCTCCCACAGCATGAACAGCAGGGTGCCGAAGATGGTCAGCAGACCGGAGAACAGCTGGGTGAAGCCCATCAGCAGGCCGTCGGCGAAGGTGTCCACATCGGCGATCATCCGGCTGACGATGTCGCCGGAGGGGTGGCTGTCGAGGTAGGAGAGGGGGAGGGTCTGGATCTTTCGCAGGGCGGCATTGCGCAGGTCGCGGCTGACGGAGAAGGTGATGCGGTTGTTGCAGATGCTCAGCAGCCACTGCGCAAAGGCTGCGAGGATGGCTACGGTCACGATCTGCAGGATGATCTGCATCACACCGGCAAAGTCCACGCGGCCCTTGCCGAGCATCAAGTCGATGGCGCTGCCGCAGAGGATGGGGATATACAGCTGTGCGGCCACGCTCACGGCGGCCACGATGAGGCTGCACCCCACGAAAAAGCGGTAGGGGCGGATCTTTTCCAGCACCCGGCGGAGTGTTGCCTTGCGCTGTTCCGGAGTCAAGCTGCTCTTTGCTTTTGCACTCATTTCTGCGCATCCCCTTTCTTGAACTGGCTGGCGTAGATCTCCTCATAGACCGGGCAGGAGGCCAGCAGGTCGGCGTGTTTGCCGAGGCCGACGAGTTTGCCGTCGTCCAGAACGAGGATCTGGTCGGCGTGCTGCAGGCTGGCGGCGCGCTGGCTGACGATGAAGACGGTCAGGCTGCCGGGCAGAGCGGCCAGCGCCTTGCGCAGGGCGGCGTCGGTGGCGTAGTCCAGAGCGCTGGCGCTGTCATCCAGAATGAGGATGTCGGGCTTGCCCACCAGTGCGCGGGCAATGGTCAGGCGCTGCTTCTGGCCGCCGGAGAGGTTCCGGCCGCCCTGCTCCACCGGCTCGTCCAGCCCAAGGGGCTTCGTCTTGACGAATTCCGCAGCCTGCGCCGTTTCCAATGCGGCCCACAGGTCGGCATCCGAGGCGTTCTTGTTGCCCCAGAGCAGGTTCGAGCGGATGGTGCCGCCGAAGAGCTGCGCTTTCTGCATGACGACGCTAACACTGCCGCGCAGAACGTCCCGCGGGTATGCCTGCGCCGGACGGCCCAGGATCTCAACCGAACCCTCGGTGGCATCGTAGAAGCGGGGGATGAGGTTGATGAGGCTGGATTTGCCGCTGCCCGTGCCGCCGATGACGCCGATGGTCTGGCCGCGTTTGGCTGTGAAGCTGATGTCCGACAGGCTGGGGGCACCGGCACCGGCGTAGGTCAGGCTGACATGGTCGAACCGGACGGCGTCGTCGGCCTTGCTGGCCTCCACGGCATCCGGAAGGGCAGCGGGGAACGCCATCCCCGGTTCCGTGTCCAGCACCGCCTGCACACGGCTGGCGCAGGCCAGCGCCTTGCTGATCTGCACGATGAGGTTGGCCAGCTTGACCAGCTCGACCAAAATCTGGTTCATGTAGTTGACCAGCGCGATGACATCACCGGCTGCCATGCCGCCGATGTTGATCTCGATGCTGCCCACATACAGCAGCGCCACGATGGCCAGGTTGATGATCACGTAGGTCAGCGGGCTCATCAGGGAAGAGAGATGGCCGACGTGGAGCTGCATTTTGGTCAGCAGGTCGTTGGCGGACTCGAAGCGGTCGATCTCGCTCTTCTCCTTGTCAAAGGCGCGGACGACGCGAACGCCGGTCAGGTTCTCGCGGGTCAGGCCCAGCACCCGGTCCAGACGGGTCTGGGCGGTCTTATACAGCGGGTTGGTCAGGACCATGACGCCGAAGACCACGATGGACAGCAGCGGGATGGCCACCACAAAGATCCATGCGGCCCGCGCATTGACCGTGAAGGCCATGACCATGGCCCCGACCACCACGAACGGGCTGCGCAGGAACAGGCGGAGGAAGAGGTTCAGGCCGCTCTGCACCTGATTGATGTCGCTGGTCATGCGGGTGATGAGGGTGCTGGTGCCCAGCGTGTCCATCTCGGTGAAGCCGAGCTTCTGGATGTGCTCGAACAGCGCATGGCGCAGCGAGGTGGAGTAGCCCACAGCGGCCTTGGCGGAGAAATACTGGGCCGTCAGACTGCAGGTCAGGCCGATGACGGCGAGCAGCAGCAGGATGCCGCACCGCACAAGGATATAATGCAGGTCGTGCGCCGCAATGCCGACGTTGACGATGTCTGCCATGACCAGAGGGACAAACAGGTCGAACGTGGCTTCCAGCATCTTGAACAGCGGCGCGAGGACGGCCTCGCGCTTGTAGCCGTTCAGGTGGGTAAGCATTTTGTTCAAGGCGAAAGACTCCTTTTCTGAAATGTAAATCGGGGGAAACTTTCCCATCGCATATTATAATACAACCGGAATCGGAATGCTATTGTTTTGCGGAAAAATGCGGTGCGTCTTCCCCATTGTGAAACTTGGAAAATCCTGCTATAATAAACTATTATGACGGATGGAAAAAGAAGGGTGATGCAAATGGCATACGAGAAAAGCGCACGGCGGTTCCGCCCGGTGGGCAGTCGGAAGAAAAAGGCCGCCCCCCAATATAGCCCGGCGGGCACGGGCTGCCCGGTGGTGGAGCAGGCCGTGGAGCGGCTCTACCGAGAGCAGAACGAGACGCATTTCTGGAACCTGATGAACGCCCTGAACTATGCACTGGAGCTGAAAACGCGGGTGCTGGTGCCGCTGGATGCCGCAGCCGACCCGCAGAGCGGCCCGGCCCCGTGGGCTTCCATGCCCATCCCGGCGGAAAAGGCAGAAGGGCTGGACCCCTGGCTGCTCCACACCCGGAAGGAGCGCAGCTACCTGCCCCTGTTCACGTCGGTGAAGACGGCGGAAGCCGAGCGCGCCACGGCCACCCGGCCCATGGCCGAGCGCGGGATGCGGGAGGCCATGGAATATGCCCTGAACACCGACGGCATCGACGGTGTGGTCATCGACCCGTGGACCAATTCCGCTACGCTGGATGGCTCCATCCTGAACGGGCTGCTCAAGTCGGAGCGGGGCAGCGAAGGCCCCGGTCTGGAAGAACTGGATGCGGGATACGATGCCGCGCGGCAGGGCAGCTGGGCCGAGGCGGTGCAGCACTATGAAAAAGCCGTCGAGGCGGGCAGCGCCGAAGCGCTGGCGCTGTTGGGCGACTGCCTGTATCAGGGCCGGGGTGCCCGGCGCAGCAAGGTACAGGCCCGGCGGATGTGGAAAAAAGCCGCCAAGGCCGGGGAAGTGCAGGCCATGATCGCCCTTGGCGATGACGCAGCGGCCTCCGGGCAGGAAGCCGCCGCCGCGCTGCAATACTACCGCCGCGCCCAGAGTGCCGCCCGCGGGATGCCGGATGTCTCCTATACGCCGCAGATCCGGCTCCGCATCGCCCAGTGCGAAACGCGGTATGTCTCCCGCAAAAAGGCGCTGATGGAGCTGGCGGAGGCCGAGCAGGGCTTCTGCATCCAGCTGGAAGAGGGGGCGCCGGACGCGGAGATCTGGCTGGACGAGACCCGGAAGACCGTGGCGGAGCTGATGAACGAAGGGCCGGAGAACCGATGAAATCGGCAGGAACACAAATTCTTTACATTTGTTCTATGAAATCGTCATAGGAAATCGGTAAGATGATTCTGGAAAAAATCTGTGCTGCAAGAAAAGAGGACAAGCACTATGAGCAACGTGATCGGAATCGACCTTGGAACGACCAACTCTTGTGTGGCAGTGGTCGAGGGCGGCAAGCCTGTGGTCATCGCCAATGCCGAGGGCGAACGCACCACCCCCAGCGTGGTCGCCTTTACCAGAGACGGTGAGCGTCTGGTGGGCGGTGCGGCCAAGCGCCAGATCGCGACCAACTCCGGCCGCACGATCTCCAGCATCAAGCGCTACATGGGTTCCGACCACCGGGTCCACATCGACGGCAAAGACCTGACCCCGCAGGAGATCAGCGCCATGATCCTGACGAAGATCCGCCGCGACGCTGAGAGCTACCTCGGCGAGCCGGTGACCGAGGCCGTCATCACGGTGCCCGCCTACTTTGACGACAGCCAGCGCAAGGCCACGCAGGATGCAGGCCGCATCGCGGGGCTGAACGTTCTGCGCATCATCAACGAGCCTACGGCCGCAGCGGTGGCCTACGGCCTGGACAACGAAGCGCCGCAGAAGATTTTGGTCTATGACCTGGGCGGCGGCACTTTCGATGTCTCCATCATCGAGATCGAGGACGGCACCTTCACGGTGCTGGCCACCGGCGGCGACACCCATCTGGGCGGCGATGATTTCGATGAGCGGATCGTGGAGTATGCGGTGGCGGAGTTCAAGAAATCCGACCGCATCGACCTGAGCCGCGACCCCGCCGCCATGGGCCGCCTGAAAGAGGAGGCCGAAAAGGCCAAGAAGGAGCTGTCCAGCGCGCTGAGCGCACAGCTGAACCTGCCCTTCATTGCGGTGGGAAAAGACGGCCCCCACCATCTGGACCTGACGCTCACCCGCCCGCAGTTCGAGATGATGACCGGCGACCTGCTGGCCCGCACCGTGCAACCGGTGCAGAATGCCCTGCGGGATGCGGGCATCGCCGCCAGCCAGCTGGGCAAGGTGCTTCTGGTGGGCGGCAGCACCCGGATGCCGGCCGTAGAACGTCAGGTCAAAGAGCTGCTGGGCTGCGAGCCCAGCCACAGCCTGAACCCGGACGAATGCGTCGCGATGGGCGCAGCGGTCCAGGGCGCTCTGCTGCAGGGCGGCGGCAAGCTGGCCGGTGCTTCCGGTGCCGCTGCGCAGGGGCTGGTGCTGATGGACGTCACCCCGCTGACCTTGTCCATTGAGACGCTGGGCGGCGTGGCGACCCCGCTCATCACCCGCAACAGCATGATCCCCACCCGGAAGAGCCAGATCTTCACGACGGCGCGCCCGATGCAGACCAGCGTGGAGATCAACGTCCTGCAGGGAGAGCGCCACTTTGCGCGGGACAACAAGAGCTTGGGCAAGTTCAAGCTGAACGGCATCCGTGCCAGCTTCTCGTCCAAACCGCAGATCGAAGTGACCTTTGATATCGACGTCAACGGCGTCGTGAAGGTCTCCGCCAAAGACCTCGGCACCGGGCGGGAGCAGAACATCACCATCACCGGCAGCACGAACCTGTCGGAACACGAGATCCAGCGCGCCATGGCGGATGCCGCCGCGTATGAGGCCGAGGATAGCCGCCGGAAAGAGCGGCTGGAACTTCACAATCAGGCCGAAGTGCTGGCCTACAAGGTGGATGAGGCCCTGTCCAAGTGCAAAAAGGAGCTGGACAAGGACGAGAAGAACCGCATCAAGGCCGATGTGGCCAACCTCCGCCGCTGCCTGCGGAAGGACAAACCCGAAAAGATGAACGAGACCGAGGAAGCGAACCTCCGGCAGGCCAAAGAGCAGCTGGAAGCTTCAGCCAACCACCTGATGATGCTCTACACGAGCGAAGAACAGGAAGAACAATAAGAAGGCAAAAAAATCTCCGCGCAGCTGCGCGGAGATTTTTTTTGTCGGCAGGGCCGGAACAGAGGGTGGAGAAACGGGCATGTTTACACGATCAGCTCTACCGTGCTCCCCCCGCTGCGGGCCTTTTTGACGAGGACCTGATGGTCGATGCGGTCTTTGAGGGCGGCGACGTGGGAGATGATGCCCACGAGCCGGTCGCCTTCGGTCAGGCCGGAGAGGACCCGGATGGCCTGTTCCAGACTTTCGTCGTCGAGGGAACCGAAGCCCTCGTCGAGGAAGAGGGTGTCCAGCCGGATGCCGCCGGCCGTGCTCTGGACTTCGTCCGAAAGGCCCAGCGCCAGCGCCAGCGAGGCCTTGAAGCTCTCGCCGCCGGAAAGGGTCTTCACACTGCGGCGGGTGCCGTTGTAGTGGTCGATGACGCCAAGGTCCAGGCCGGACTGGCTGCGCTGGTTCTCGGCCCCGACCCGCTCCAGCTCGTACTGCCCGGCGGTCATCTGCATCAGGCGGGTGTTGGCGTGGACGAGGATGCGGTCGAGATAGTGCATCTGGATGTAGGCTTCCAGTTTGATCTTCTGCTTGCTGCTCAGGGTGCCGCCCGCTGTGGAGGCCAGCGCGTTGACCCACTGCCAGCGGGTCTCCAGCACCTGCCGGGCGGCGGCCAGTCGGCGGTAGTCGGCGGCGGCGCGGCGGTTGGGCACGAGCTGGGCCGTCAGGGCCTTTTCCTGTTCGGCGGCCTGCTGGCGGGCCGTTTGCAGCGCGGCGAGCCGGGTGCGCAAAGCGTCGAGGTCTGCGGCCCCGGTCTCCGGGGCCTGTTGGTCTTGCAGGGCCTGCACGGCGGCTTCGGCGGCAGCGACGGCGTTTTCCGCAGCGCGGCGGGCGGCTTCGGCCTGCTCCATGCCGGTGCGCAGGGCAGTGCGCTGGGCCGTCAGGTCGGCGACCGTCTGCTGGGCCTCGGCGCGGCTGGCCGGTGCGCTCTGCCGGGCTTCGGTGATCTGCTGTTCCAGCGCCGCAGCCGTGGCTTCGCGGGCAGCGGCAGTCTGTTCGGCAGAGGCCGCTGCTGCTTCCAGCGCAGTGCGCTGGGCCGTTTTGGTCTTGCGGGTGGTATCCAGCCGGGTGCGGCGGGCACAGTCGGCGGCGGCCTTTTGCCGGTCTGCGCGGTTCTCGGCCTGTGCGGTCTGGAGCGCGGCAGTCTCCTCGGCAAGGGCCGTTTTCAGCAGGGCCACGGTCAGAGCGACCGGCCCCTCCGGCGAGGTGAAGCGTTCGGGCAGAAGGCTTTCGGCGTCCCGGCGGAGGGTGGCTTTGCCCTCCCGCTGGGCGGCGAGGGCTTCGCGGGCGGCGGCTGCGCGGTCCTGTGCTTCGCGGTCTGCTGCTTCGGCCGCCTGCTTGGCGGCGGTCACCTGCGCCTGGGTGGGGGCGGTGTGAGGCAGCGCTGCTTTGGCCGGGTGGTGGACACTGCCGCAGACGGGGCAGGGGGTGCCTTCGGCAAGGCCCTGCGCCAGAAGTCCGGCCTGTGCGTCCAGAAACGCCCGCTCGCAGGCGTCCCGTTCCGCGTGGGCAGTGTCCTGCACGGCGGCTGCGGTGCGGTAGGCGTCCTGTGCTTGTCGGGCTGCGTGGGTGCGGCGCTGGTCTTCGGTCAGGCTTTGAGCCAGCGCGGTGAGGGCGGTCTCCCGGCGGGTGAGCTGCTCGGCCTGAGCGGTCAGGGCCACGTTTCGGGTCTCCGGGTCGCCGAGGGCGGCCGCTTCGGCGTCCAGCGCGGCGAGTTCCGCATCCAGCGCGGTCAGCTGGGCCCGCGCCTTGCGGGCTTTGGCCTGTTCGAGGTCGGCTTCGCTGCGGGCGGCGGTCTGTGCGCGGCAGAGCTTGTCCAGCGCGTCGCAGGCGTCAAGGCCCGCTCTGGCCCGCTCCAGCTGGGCGGTCAGAGCGTCCAGTGCGGCGGCATCGCCTGCATGGCGGGCCGCATCGGCGCGGGCCGCGTCCCGGCGGGGGAGCAGGGCGGCAAGCTCAGTCTGCTTTTCGACCCGCTGGCGGCGGAGGGTTTCGGCCTGCTCGGCCCGGCCCAGCGTCTGCTGCAAAGCGTCCAGCTGCGCCTGCGCGGCGGTGTGGGCGGCGGCAGCAGCGGAGAGTTCCGCCTCCTGCCGGGTGAGGAGCCCGTCCAGCAGGGCGGTGACTTCCTCGGCGGGGCGCTGCGCCGAAAGCCCGCCCAGCGCTTCGGCGTCGGGGTCGGTCTCCGGATAGCGGATACCGGAGAGCACCGCGTCCAGCTGGACGTTCTGGGCCGTGCGCTGGGCCGTGAGGCGGGCGTTCTCCTCTTGCAGCGCGTCCTGCAATTTCTGGTAGCGCTGGGTGCGGAACAGTTTGCGGAAGATCTTGCTCCGCTCCTCGGTCGTGGCGTTGAGCAGGCGGGTGAACTGCCCCTGCGCGATCATGGCGATCTGGCAGAACTGGTCGTAGTCCAGCCCGATGAGGGCGGTGACGGCGGCGGTGACATCCTTCGACCGGGTCACGGGCGGGCGTCCGTCCGGGTAGGTGAGGACGGCGTCCGCCTTTTCGGTGGTCGTGCCCTCGCCCCGCGCTTTGGGGCGGAGGTAGTCCGGGTTGCGGCGGACGGTGTACCGCTGGCCGCGCACCTCAAATTCCAGCTCGACAAAGGTGGGGGTGCCTGGGTCAGCGTACTTGCTGCGCAGCATGGCACCGTCCCGCACGCCGCCGCTGGAATGGTCGTACAGGGCATAGGTGATGGCATCGAAAAGGGTGGTCTTGCCCGCGCCGGTGTCGCCGGTGACGAGATACAGGCCGCCTTTGCCCAGGCGCTCCAGCTCCAGCGTGACGGCGCTGGCGTATGGCCCGAAGGCCGAGAGGGTCAGCTTCAGAGGTCTCATGCGTCCGCCTCCTTCCAGAGCGTTTCAATGAGCTGCTGGCAGAACGCAGCCTGCTCGGCGCTCAGGGGCTGATTGTTTTGCAGCGCATAAAAGGCCGCGAAGTGTTCCAGCGGCGTTTTCTGCTCGGTCTGGGCCGGGGCGTCGAGGTCGGCCTGGGTGCGGGTGCGGAGGTTGTCGTAGTCCAGCCGCATCAGGTTCGGATAGATGACCCGCAGCCGGGCCAGCGCATCGGGCACATCCTGCTCGTCGGTCAGGGTGATGTGCAGATAGTCGTCGGTGGCCGTGCCTGCGTAGCTGCGGCGGTCGGTCAGCTCCATGTAGCTGCCGCGCAGCTCCCGCAGGTCGTGCTTCGGGGTCAGCGGCGCGGTGGAAAGCGTGACCTCTCCCTTCGGCCCCAGCTCCACAAACGTTGCGCTCTTGTGCTGGTGCGCCTCCGAGAAGGAATACTTCAGCGGGGTGCCACAGTAGCGCAGGGTATCGCGGCCCACCTTCTGGGGGCTGTGCAGGTGGCCGAGGGCCACATAGTCGAAGCCGTCAAAGAGGGCGGCATCCACACAGTCCAGCCCGCCCACCGATGGCTCCTCGCTCTCGCAGGCGGCGGCACCGGCCACGAACTGGTGGGCCACCAGCACACTGCGGCGGGCCGGGTCGGGGGCGCAGCGGCGCAGCACACAGCCCAGGGCGTCGCTGTAGCTTTCGATGGGCTCGTCCGGGTAGATGTGGCGCACCGTGGCGGGTTTCAGGAAGGGCAGTAAGTAAATGTCCACCGGGCCGTATGCGTCGGTGAGGGGGATGGGGGCCGGGGCCCCTTCGAACACTGGGCTGACGTAGACCTGGCTCCCCGCCAGCAGATGGGCACCGAACGCGACCCGTTCGGCGGAGTCGTGGTTGCCGCTGATGGCGAAGACCGGCAGCTTCCGGTCGGCCAGTTCGGTGAGGAACCAGTCCAGCAGACGAACGGCTTCGGCGGGGGGCACCGGCTTGTCGTAGAGGTCGCCAGCCAGCAGAACAGCATCCACGGGGCGGGTATCGAGGAGCGACAAGATCTCCTCCAGAATATACCGCTGGTCGTCCAGCATGGAGAACTCGCAGACCCGCTTGCCGAGGTGCAGGTCGGAGAGGTGAAGAAAACGCATGGGAGCACCGCCTTTCAGTTGGGGATGCTCTTATTATAAACGGCCTTACCCTCTCAGTCAAACCCTGCGGGTTTGCCAGCTCTCCCGAAGGGCGAGCCATTGGCATGCCGGGCAGCCCCTGCTGGACGCGGAACGTATTTCGTATCGTAAACGGAAGTGCTCCGCTGTCAGGGCCAACAACATCTGTACTGCGCTCTGACAAAGAGCGTTTGGGTAGATGCGGTCGAACGAAACAACGGAGCACTCCAATTTATGGTTTCAAGAAACTTTGCTCATCCAGTACGCCCAAAACCGTCTCGCCAGTGGCTCCCCCTTCGGGGGAGCTGTCTGCGAAGCAGACGGAGAGGGTGGGCCGTCGTCAGAACATCTTCTCCCAGGTGGCTTTGCCGACTGTGCCGTCGGCAGCGAGGCCGTTGCGGCGCTGGTAGCGCTCCACGGCGGCTGCGGTGGAAGCACCGTATTTGCCGTCGGTGGAGAGCTTTTCACCCAGCGCGTTCAGCTTCTGCTGCACCAGCCGGACCGTGCCGCCGGAACTGCCCTGCCGCAGCACGATGCCGGGGTAGGGGACGTGCAGGCCGTGTTTGGCGGTGTACTTGGTGTAGAGCACGTTCCAGGTGTTCGCGCCCACCTTGCCGTCCACATTCATGTCGTTTTTGAGCTGGAACTCCTTCACCGCGTTCACGCTCTTGGTGCCGAACCGCCCGTCCGTGGTCAGCTCGTGATACCAGGTGCAGGTGTCGCGCAGGCCGTTGAGCCAGGTCTGCACCAGTGCTACGTCGGGGCCGGTGGAGCCGCGCTGGATGAGGGAATAATAGGCAGGAATTGCCATGGTCAAACTCACACTCCTTCCACCAGGAGCTTATGCGGCGGAAGGTGGAAGTGTTCGTGGGAACCTTTGTCGGATTCAGCAGGCAATACCCGACGGCCAGGTTATCCCAGCAGGATGACATCTTCCCGGCGGGCGGTGTGCTTCTGCCACCACTCCACGCATTTGAACCGCAGGAGATACCGCCCGCAGACGAGGTCGTTCTCGGCGGGGGCGGCATAGCCGCCGCAGGCGGTGCGGCAGAGGCCGGGGTAAAGCACACACCACCAGTTCCGGCCATAGGGGGCTGCGCCGATGTCGATGCGCAGGGCCTGATACCGCCCGGCGGGCAGGGCCGAGGCAGAGTAGCGGGTGGTGCCGAAGTACATTTCCACCAGATACACCCGCACCGGTGCAAAACTGCCGCGCCCGGCCAGCACGGTGCGGGCGACCCGCTGCAGCTCGGACAGATGGGCCGCAGCCCAGCGGAGGGCGGCGGGCTGGTCTGCCGCCGGGCAGGCCGTGTCCAGATACGCGAGCACGGCATCCCGCACGGCCAGCTTGTCGGTCTGGTCGGCAGTGGTGTCGCTGGCAGCGCGGATGTGGAGCCGCAGAGTGTCGGCGGCAAGCGCAGCTCCGGTGTCGAGCTGGGTGCGGCCCCAGCCCAGCAGGCCCTGCAGTCCGATGCAGAGCGCGAGCGCACCGCTGAGTGTGATGCACCAGACGGTCATCTGGCGGCGGGATAAAATGCGGCTGTACATAAAAAACAGACCCCTTCTCTGGAAATACTATCCAGAGTCTGGGTCTGTTTGGGTGTGATTATACAGCGGAAACCCTCTCAGTCGCCTGCGGCGACAGCTCCCCCGAAGGGGGAGCTTGAATGGAAAAGGGAAACATCATAAACGAGATTGGATCGTTTGATGAATCTTTTCGCAGACAGAGTCAAAATGAAAATCCACTTCCGCATTAGAAAAACGCAGGACTTGTAAATAGTATTGCGCTAAAATAGCGCTTCGTTCGCGGTCATAAGTCTGTCCCTGTTCAGAAAAATGCTGTGTGCCATCCACTTCGATGACCAATTGAGCCTTTGAACAATAAAAATCGACGATAAAGGATTCAATGATACGCTGCTTGTAGATTTTAACAGGATAGTTTCGTAAAAATTGATACCACAACTTTGCTTCCTGTGGAGTCATATTGCGGCGCAACGCACGAGCCTGCGGGAGCATACCATGATTTTTGGGAACAATATCAAGTTTCATAATGAATAGAGCGTACACACGTCACTGCTGAAGCTCCCCCTTCGGGGGAGCTGGCAATGCGAAGCATTGACTGAGAGGGTCAGTTCTTCAGCGACTGCATCGGGGCGGGCAGGCGGCCGCCGCGGTTGATGAAGACCGACGGGTCGCGCTGGTTGACCGGCATGATGGGGCCATAGCCCAGCAGACCGCCGAAGTCCAGGATCTCGCCTGCCTTGCGGCCGATGGCCGGGATGACGCGGACGGCAGTGGTCTTGCTGTTGACCATGCCGATGGCGGCTTCGTCGGCGATGAGGGCACTGA
>OLGH01002858.1_pt1 | contig 12794 bp, 10 predicted proteins | sample 1604851 | NCBI WGS metagenome assembly OLGH01 (sample SAMEA3888894, study PRJEB22519) | human gut metagenome | biome: human gut; feature: human-associated habitat; material: faeces | place: Denmark | collected 2010 | reverse complement strand
AAGCTGCTGAACTTTCTGGGCCTGAAAAAGCCCATGGTCAGCTACTACGAGCACGCTTTGCAGAAGGGCGAGGCCATTCTGCAGCGCATCGAGGCAGGGGAGAGCTGTGCGCTGTGCTCCGATGCGGGCATGCCCTGCGTTTCCGACCCCGGTGAGGTGATCGTGCGGGACGCTCTGGCCCGCGGCATCAAGGTGGTGCCGGTGCCGGCTGCCTCGGCCTGCGTCACAGCACTGGCCGTGTCCGGGCAGGACACCTCCCGCTGGGTGTTCGAGGGCTTTCTGCCCGTGAACCGCAAGCAGAAAAAAGAGCGGCTGGCTGAGCTTTTGCAGGAAAAGCGCACCACCATCTTTTACGAAGCACCCCACAAGCTGCGCACCACGCTGGACGATCTGGCCAATGCCTTTGGCTCAGACCGCAGCATCACCCTGTGCCGGGAGCTGACAAAGCTGCACGAGGATATCTGGAAGACTACCCTCGGCGAGGCGGTGGAGCACTACAAGACCAACGAGCCGCGCGGCGAGTATGTGCTGGTGATGGCCGGTGCGCCGGAGACCGCCGACCCGGAGCAGGAGCTGACGCTGGAGCAGGCAGCGCAGCGGGCGCTGGAGCTGATCGGGCAGGGCTTTGGCCCCACCGCCGCAGCCAAGGCGGCGGCACAGGGCACACCTTATTCTAAAAGCGAAGTGTACAAGCAGCTGCTGGTATTGCAACAGGGCCAGCAGGCTGGTGAATGACAGCATCTCAGGTAAATGGTAATAGAGGAGGACCCCTTTTGTGACAAAGCTTCTGGTTTTGAGCGACAGCCACGGCGGACGTGCCGCCATTGAGCGCGTGCTGATGAAAGAGAGCAAAAGCATCGATGCCCTGATCTTTCTGGGCGACGGCCTGCGGGATCTGGAACTGGCTCTGACGCTGTACCCCAAGCTGCGGGCCTACTCGGTGGCGGGCAACTGCGATTACGGTGCACTGGAACCCACCGACGGCCTTGCCGCCTTTGACGGCGTGGTGATCTTTTACACTCACGGTCATATGTACGGTGTGAAATACGATCTGGATACGCTGGCAGATGCCGCATCTGCCCGGGGTGCCGAGGTGGCGCTGTTCGGTCACACCCACATCCCCCATGCAGAGACCCGCAGCAAGGTGTTTTTGTTCAACCCCGGCTCCTGCGGCCGGTGTTACACCGGGCCGGACACCTACGGCATCCTGACGCTGGACGAAGGCAAAGTGACCGCCTATGAACATAAAGAGGTACCCAAACAATGAGCATCAATGAGGTGCGCTATCTGCCGGAATGCGGCAGCACCAACGCTTACGTGAAGGAGCATTTTGAAGAGTTTGGCCCGGTGGGTGCGGTGTATACCGAGAACCAGACCGCAGGCCGGGGCCGTCTGGGCCGCAGCTGGGTGAACGCCGAGGGCAAGGCCCTGTATTATACGGCAGCCATCCGGGAACCGCTGGCCCAGCCTGCCACCCTGCCGCTGCTGGCAAGCCTTGCCGTGCGCACCCAGCTCAAGCTGCGCTACGGCGTGGACTGCCAGATCAAGTGGCCCAACGACCTTCTGCTCAACGGCAAAAAGATCGTGGGCATCCTGTGCGAGGGCGTGAGCTACGGCTACCAGCAGCAGGGCCGGGGCATTTTGTGCGGCATCGGCATCAATCTGGCCCAGCCGCAGAGCTACTTTGATGCCGCCGGTCTGCCCAACGGCACCTCGCTGGCACTGCAGGGCGCAAAGGTGGATCTTTCCACCGACCCCGCATGGCTGGCCGAGGGCCTGACCGACTTTGGCTTTGACCGCAACATGTATGTGTTTGCCCGCGATGGCTTTGCACCCTTCCGGGAGGAATACAAGGCCGCCTGCGTCAATCTGGGCCGCCGGGTCACCTTCGACCTGCCGGACGGCGGGCAGGGTGCAGGCGAAGCCGTCGATGTGGACGAAGAGGGCCGTCTGGTGGTGCGCACCGACAGCGGCGAAGTGCACGTTTTTACCGGCGAAGTATCGGTGCACGGCATCTATGGGGCCGTGTAAAAGCACTCTTTATAATATATGAGCGTCCCGGGAATTTTCCTCGGCTGGTTCAGTCGAGGAAAAACCCGGGGCTTTTTTCAGCTTTGTCCAAGGCCCGCCGAAAGCAGGGAAAAGGAAAGCTTTTCCATCCTTCCTCTGGACAGGCGCGCACGCTGTTAAAAGGCATTCTTTTCCGCAAAGCTGTTCTCCATATGCGTACAGTTTTTGGATCATATGGAATTTTTTCGCACGCTTTTGCCCAAATTTCCCGCAAAATGCTTGAATAAACGAATTTTTTGTAAATTTCTTGTGTACATTTCCAGTTGCCAATTCAGTCATACTTTAGTATAATAGAGTATGTGCCAGCGCGTCCTTTTGGATGGGATGCGCGTGTTTAGGAAATCGGAAAACGGACAGCACAAGCGCCCTGCCCCCAAAAGCAAGGCGCTTGTGCTGTCGCAAGGAGAGCAAACATGAAAGATCAAGAATCCTTCAAGCCGTATATTCCTGCGGAAAAGATCACCGCAGAAATGACGGCGACCTCTGTGATCATGGGCATCATCCTGTCTGTGGTCTTCGGCGCTGCAAATGCCTATCTGGGCCTGCGCGTCGGCATGACTGTTTCTGCCTCCATCCCGGCAGCAGTCATTTCTATGGGCGTGATCCGCGTCCTGCTCAAGAAGAACTCCATTCTGGAGAGCAACATGGTGCAGACCATCGGTTCCGCAGGCGAGAGCCTGGCCGCCGGTGCCATCTTCACCATGCCCGCACTGTTCCTGTGGGCAAAAGAGGGTCTGTGCGACAAGCCCAGCATCCTGGAGATCACCCTGATCGCCCTGTGCGGCGGCATTCTGGGCGTTCTGTTCATGGTGCCCCTGCGCAACGCCCTGATTGTCAAGGAGCACGCCACCCTGCTGTACCCGGAAGGCACCGCCTGTGCAGACGTTCTGCTGGCCGGTGAAGAGGGCGGTGCAAACGCCTCTACCGTGTTCTCCGGCATGGGTCTGGCAGCCATCTTCAAGTTCATCGTCGATGGCCTGAAGATGATCCCCGCCGACATTGCCGTGGCCTTCAGCTCCTTCAAGGGTGCTCTGGGCATGGAAGTGTACCCCGCTCTGCTGGGCGTGGGCTACATCGTCGGCCCCAAGACCGCTTCCTACATGTTCACCGGTTCTCTGGTGGGCTGGATGGTCATTATCCCGCTGATCTGCCTGTTCGGCGCAAACATCTCCCTGTACCCGGCAGCAGCCGGCACCACCATTGCTGATCTGTATGCAGCAGGCGGTGCAGACGCTATCTGGTCCAACTACGTCAAGTATATCGGCGCAGGTGCCATTGCTACCGGCGGTATCATCTCGCTGATCAAGAGCCTGCCTCTGATCGCATCCACCTTCCGTGATGCCATGAAGAGCATGAAGGGCGGCAGTGCTTCCGGCACCTCCCGTACCGAGAAGGACCTGCCCATGCCCTTTATTCTGGGCGGCATCCTGCTCATCATCCTCATCATCTGGCTGGCTCCGGCCATCCCCGTCAGCCCGCTGGGTGCTCTGCTGATCGTCATCTTCGGCTTCTTCTTCTCCACCGTCTCTGCACGTATGGTCGGCATGATCGGCAGTTCCAACAACCCGGTCTCCGGCATGACCATTGCCACCCTGCTGATCGCTACCATGATCCTGAAGGCCACCGGCAACGTTGGCATCGAGGGCATGATCGGCTCCATGGCCATCGCCTCTGTCATCTGCATCTGTGCTGCCATTGCTGCTGATACCTCTCAGGACCTGAAGACCGGCTACCTGCTGGGTGCGACCCCGGTCAAGCAGCAGATCGGCGAGCTGATCGGCGTGATCGCCGCCGGTCTGGCCATCGGCGGTGTGCTGTACCTGCTGGACAGCGCATGGGGCTACGGCGGTGCCGAGGTTCCCGCACCGCAGGCTACCCTGATGAAGATGATCGTTGAGGGCATCATGGGCGGCAACCTGCCCTGGAACCTGGTGTTCACCGGTGTGTTCCTGGCCATTGCCCTGGAGATCCTGCGCATCCCTGTGATGCCGTTCGCCATCGGCCTGTATCTGCCCATCTACCTGAACACCTCCATCATGATCGGTGGTGTTGTGCGCTGGTTCATGGACAGCCGCAAGAATGTTGACGCGAAGCTCAAGGAAGAGCAGACCACCCGCGGCACCCTGTTCTGTGCCGGTATGATTGCAGGCGAGGGCCTTGTGGGCATCCTGCTGGCTGTGTTTGCCGTGTTCGGCATCAGCACTGCCCTGAGCATTGATCTGGGCAACATTGGCGGCGTGGTTCTGATGATCGTGATGATCGCATGCCTGCTGGCCTTCTCCATGAAGAAAAAGAAGAACTGATGAGTAAGAAAAAGCAGTCCATCAACTATCTGGACCTCATTCCGCAGCGGGCGGAAACCCTGCGCTGGCACACAGACGAAGCCACCGGCCTTATCACCCTTGAGGTGGAGAACACCGGTGTGTTCAACACGATCGCGCAAAAAGTGTTTCATAAACCGCGCACCACACAGGTGCATCTGGACGAGACCGGCAGCTATCTCTGGCCGCTGATCGACGGCCAGAAGACCGTTGCACAGCTTGCTGACTGCATGAAGCAGCAGTTCGGCGAAAAGGCCGAACCCCTGTACCCGCGCATCATCAAGTATTTCCAGATCGTGGAATCTTACCACTTTATCAAGTTCCTCAACCAATAAGCACAAAAGAAGCGGCGCTCAGAGCCTGTTGCAAGGCACTGAGCGCCGCTTTTCTTATTCTTTTTTGCTCCTCCAATCTACCGCATCTGCGGCCACGGCATTTTATCTTCTGCGCCTTCTCTTTTTGAGGTTCAGCGAGCTGCCGCCCGCGGCAAGAGTGACCGCCGTTAATGCAATGAGGATGAACAGCAGTGCACACAGCAGAAGCGCTGTGGCTTTGGTGTCAGTGCGGAAGTCGGAGACGTACTCTCGGTGGGTCACAAGGTCCACCGTGCCCACTTCATCGCCGTCCAGATACACGGTGGCTGTACCCACCACACTGCCGCTCTTGACGGTGGCCGCAATGCTCTCCGGTAGGTCGAAGGAGTAGGTGACGATATCATCCGCGTGGCCGTAGCCGCTCACCGGTGCGGCAGCATACAGCTCCACTGCCGGTTCAGTGCGGCACTTGGTCAGGTCTACGGTGGTCAGCACGGTCTGGGTATCCACCAGCGGACGGTCGGCAAAGCTGGCAAAGGCCCAGTCGAACAGATCATCGCACTCGGCAAAGAGGTGGTCCGGCGTATCGCAGCCAAGGATCACCAGCCCGTAGGTGTGGCCGTCCTTTTCCGCAAAGGCCACGATGCAGCGGCCTGCCAGCGTGGTAAAGCCGCCCTTGACCCACCGGACATACTCCCGGTAGTTGGCGCTCTCGCTGTTCATCAGGCTGTTGGAGCTGCTGATGGTGTGCTCAGCCTTGCGGAGGTTCGTGGCCGGCAGGACATAGCTGGCGGTGCCCGCCACCTGTGCAAAGGTCTGGTTTGCCGCACAGGCGGCGGCGATCTTTGCCAGATCCTGCGCGGTGGACACGTTGCCGTAGTCAAACAGGCCGTGGGCACAGGTAAAGTTCGTGCCGGTGCAGCCCAGTTCTGCCGCCTTGGCGTTCATCTGCTGCACAAAGCCCACCACGCTGCCACCCACGTCCCACGCAATAACGCTGGCGGCGTCGTTGGCGCTGACGATGAGCATGGCGTTCAGCAGGTCGATGCGGCGCACCGTCTCGCCGATGCGCAGGCCCATAGTGGTGCCGTTGGCGTTCTGGATATCCCGGAACTCCTGGGTCAGCGCGGTGGGCACGGTCACTTCACCGTTCAGATCCTTGCCGCTTTCCAGCAGCAGCAGGGCCGTCATGAGCTTGGTCAGGCTGGCAACATACTGCTGCTGGTCAGCATTCTGGTTCAGGATGGTCTTGCCGGTGTCGGCGTTGAACAGGTACACCGCCTCGGTCTCGCTGGCGGTCTGGATGGGCATGGGATATACCGCAAGGCCCGGCAGTGCAGCAGCAGCGGCCAGTGCCAGCGTGAGCACCAGCGCCGTCATGCGGCGGAAGATGGTGTTTTTGAACATGAGCGTGCCCCCTTGTATCTGCTTGCCGACGCACGGCAAAAATTTTTGTTTTGAAACAGCTCCTACTTGCCGGAAAGGCTCTGGCTTGCTATACTACTTTAAAGAATACCATAAACCAGCCAAAAGAGAAAGAGAGAAAGGCGGTTTTTAACAATGTTTCTGTCCTTTTGTGGAAAAGTTCCCCGCAACGAGGGGGCTGCTTTTGTAGCGCCCAACGCCACCGTGCAGGGCGATGTGATCCTGAAAGCCGGTTCCACGGTGTGGTACGGGGCCGTGCTGCGCGGCGACGACGGCACTTTGACCATTGGCGAAAACTCCAACGTGCAGGATAACGCCGTGCTGCACTGTGATGTGGGCGGGGCCGTGACGCTGGGCAGGAATGTCACCGTAGGCCACAGCGCGCTGGTGCACGGGTGCACGGTAGGGGATGGCAGCCTCATCGGAATGCACGCCACCCTGCTCAACCACTGTGTCGTGGGCAAAAACTGCATCATCGGCGCGGGTGCGCTGGTGCCGGAGGGCATGGTGATCCCGGATAACTCGGTGGCTGTGGGCGTGCCCGCAAGGGTCATCAAGCAGGTAAGCGCGGCCCAGATCGAGGCCAACCTGCACAACGCCGCCCACTACGTAGAGCACGGCAAGCTTCACGCCGCCGAGCTTGCCAAGGGCTGACCCTGTGCCGATTCTACAGTTTTTTGCCACATTTTTTCGTCTTTCCGCCAAAAAGTCGACATTTTAATTGACACCTGCGGTCTTGTCTGCTATAGTGAAATTGGCAGTTTATGTCATTCTGGAATACCAGAATTTTTGTACACCGCGCTGTTTGGTTTTTATCATTGGGGGAATTTTGTAAAAAGTTCATTGCGGGATGTTTTTTCACAGAAATGTAATGACTTTTCACTTAAAATCGGGTATACTATACCTTGCGGGGAGGCGGGGCCGCAACCGTCTTTCCGCACATGATTCCTCCTCACACCAAAGCAATACCCCAAACAGAAACTCCCTCCGGTGTACCGCAAGCGCCGGAGGGAGTTTCTGTTTGCATCCGCTTTTGTATTTTATGATTTCCTGCAATCAAAGGAGAGATTTTTATGTCTGAACTGATCACCCGCCGTACTTTTTTAAAGGCCACTGGTGCCGCCGCACTGGCCGTTGCCGCAAGCGGTATGCTGGCAGGCTGCGGGGACGGAGCTGACGCTCTTCTGAGCGTTTCCGTCCTCCCTTCTGTTAGCTCGGAAAGCTATATTTTTGCTGATACCGGTTATATGATTGGTCTGGGCTCTTTTGAAGACTGCCGCTCAAATTCACAGCGTGAGCCTGGAACCAACAGTACACAGCACTACTATCTCTATACCGCTGTTTCGTTCCAGAACGTTCCAAACCCTTTCACTCTTAATGCTTCTGACTTCAAATTTACTTTTACCAATTCTTCTCTTACCAGCAAAACCTCCTGTAGCAGCCTTGCCAATTATACTTTAGACAGCAGTACAAACAAGTATAAAGCCACTACTAAGCGAACCATTTCTACCGGAAACTCCACCATTCCTCTCTGGGTCGATTTGGGTTCCTATTTTGACGTTCCCACCACACATATTGGCGGCATTACTGTCACCTACAAAAACAGTGTTACTTTCAGTTACGCCAGCCCAAGCGACACTCCTGTTCCTAAAGCCAAATAAACCAAATTCCCGGCAGATGCATTTGATCTGCCGGGAATTTTTCTATCTTTTTTAAAATTACAACGCTCTGAACTTTGCCGCAAACACGCTGAGCACGATTTTAGGGTTCACCTGCGCGCCAAGGCGCTGGATGGTGGCTTCGGCCAGACGCAGGGCACGCTGGGCGGCAATGCCCTGCACCGGTGCGTGGGGGCTTTGCCGCAGGCCCGCAGCGGCCACCGCGCGGAAGTCTGTCAGCAGGGCGGCGGCGCCGGCCTTGTCCTTTTCGTAGGCGGCCAGCAGGCAGGCTGCGGCATAGCTGTCACGGTCAGCAGCGGCCTTTGCCAGCTGCAGGGCCTTTTCCACCTGCGCGGTGCGGGCTTCGTCCTGTGCGGCGGCAAGCACCGTGCCAATGTGACCGTCGAACAGTTCGCTGTACAGCGCAGCCGTCTTTTTGTCCACCCCCTGTGCGGCGCAGTAGTGGGCGCACTGCTCCGGCGAGACAGGAGCCACTGCAAAGCTGACGCAGCGGCTGCGGATGGTGGGCAGCACGCCTGCCAGCGAATCCGCCGTAAGCAGGAACAGCACCCCCTCCGGCGGCTCTTCCATCACCTTCAGCAAGGCATTGGCAGATTCCTCGTTCATCTTTTCCACATGGTAGAGCAGCACGGCACGGCCCTCGGCCGAAAGGCTGGTGTTGAAGATCTCGCTGCGCATAGCCTTGACCTGACTGACCAGATATTTTCCGCCTGCGCCCATACCGGCAACGCTGATTGCTTCACGCACGATGCCGGTCTCCACATGGCCGCTGTCGCGGTCGCCAGGCTTACCCACAGCACGGCAGCATTCGCCCCGCAGAAGGGCCTCAGCGGGCGCTCCGCCTGCAGGGTAAAGATAATCTGCCGCAATGCAGCGGGCCGCAAAACCGGCTCCAAGGCCCTCTTCTCCCACCAGCAGCACGCTGTGGGTCAGGCGGCGGGCTGCCAGCATCAGCTGCACGCTGCTTTTCAGTTCTGCATTGCCCTCCATGCGGTCCAGCATCATGGTGTTTCTCCTTACCTTCTGTTTCTCCGCTTCCACTGCTCACGGCGTACCCATGCGCGGACGGAACGATAAGCCATTGGGCCAAAGAACAGCCAGACGTTCGCCATGCTGAGCAGCAGGCTCAGCTTTTGCGGCAGCGGCGCGCCCAGAAAGCTGAGCACCCACAGTGCTGCCGCAAAAAAGCCAAAGTATTTCACCCGGATGGGGATGACAAAGAACAGCAGCACCTGTACTTCCGGGTACAGCATGGCAAAGGCCAGCAGCAGCGAAAGGGACAGGCAGTAGGTGCTGCCGGTCACGCCGGTGAGCAGGCAGGCCAGCACGGTGCCCAGTATCCCGGAGAGCAGATACACCGTATAGCGGAAATCGCCCCACTCCCGTTCCAGCGCCATGCCGATGAACCATGTGAAATAGATGCCCAGCACCGCGCTGAGGATGCTGCCGCCGTAAGAGGGGATGAACGCAAAGGTGATGATGCGCCAGATCTGGCCGCGCAGCAGAAAATAGCGGCTGAGTGCCAGCCAGACACTGACGGTCTGGTTGACAAACAGCTCGATGGCCAGCACAAGGATCTGCCCGCCCACCAGAATGTTGGTCAGATTCGGGATGCCGAAGCGGCCGTATTTGCGCTCCAGCTGGTTGAGCCAATTGTTCATATAGGGTGCCTCCAACGCATTGTATTCCGATATCGGTGAGTTTTGCCGCATTTTTCTGCTGTTATTGTACCATGATTGGCCGGGGCATTCAAGGCAATGCCACAGTGTGGAAAACTGCCGCATCTTCCGCCCAAAAATACAGCTGTCAAGCGGATCTTGCGGCACAAAAGCACAACCGGAAAGTGTATGGAGTTTCCTGTCTGGAATGAACTTTTCACTTTTTCCACCGGGTTTTCCACCGTTTTTGTGAAGAAAAGGGCGAGTTTTCCATGAAGTTTTCCACTTTTTCCACCGGGTTTTCCACAACAAAAGGGCATCATCCCTATACACACCGTAATTCAGGCCGCAGCTTTCTGGTAAGTTTTGGGCAAAAATGCGGGCATTCTGCCTTTTATAAAAAAGAAAGTCGAAGGATTTTCTTTGCATTCTACAAACCGTTCTTGAGCGGCGATTTGTTTTTCTCCAATCTGGAATGAACCGGTCACAAGTTTTCAACACCGGGCCGCTGCCATTTTTCCGTGTGGAAAAGGCGGGGAAAATTGCAGTTTTCCACACTGTTTTATCCCGGCTGAACCCTCTCAGTCGCCTGCGGCGACAGCTCCCCCGAAGGGGGAGCTTTTTGCGATAACCGAAACGTATCGGATGAATGCTAAAAGCTTCCGGCAGTGCTATAAGCTCCCCCTTCGGGGGAGCTGTCTGCGACCAACGGGAGCAGGCTGAGAGGGTTAGGACGCTTCCGGCTCCGCCAGAGGCTCCCTCTTTGAGGGAGCTGGCAAAACCGTCAGGTTTTGACTGAGAGGGTTCGTCCTATAAAAATGCCGGGCAGTCACTTCAAGACCGTCCGGCATTGCTTTATTATTTACATCATATTGTGGAACACCAGCTGTGCGATCTGGAAATACAGGATCAGGCTGCAGGCATCCACGATGGTGGTGATGAAGGGGGTAGCCATGATGGCCGGGTCGGCACCCAGCTTCTTGGCGGCCAGCGGCAGCATACCGCCCACCAGCTTGGCCAGGATGACGCTGAAGAAGAGCGATACACTGACCACGATGGCGTAACCGATGACATTTTCGTACTGGCCGGGGAAGAGGAAGGTGTACATCAGGTAGATGCGCAGGCCGTTCACGATGCCCAGCACCGCACCCACGATGGCAGACACCCGCAGCTCCTTGCCCAGCACCTGCAAAAAGTCGCTGGGCTCCACCTCGCCCAGAGCCAGGCCGCGCACCATCAGGGTGCTGATCTGGTTGCCGCAGTTGCCGGCGGTATCCATCAGCATGGGCATGAAGGAGACCAGCAGCGGCAGGCTGACAAAGGCCTCCTCATAGTGGGTGGTGACCATGCCGGTAAAGGTGGCGGACAGCATCAGGATCAGCAGCCATGGAATGCGCTGCTTTGCGTGGGTCCAGACGCTGGTGCCGAAGTAGGTGGTGGCATCGTCGTCCGGCAGAATAGCAGCCATCTTCTGCATATCCTCGGTGCTCTCGTCGGTCAGAACGTCGATTGCATCGTCGATGGTGATGATACCCACGAACATGCCCTCGTTGTCCAGAACAGGCATGGCGGTAAAGTCGTAGCGCTGCATCTCACGGGCCACGTACTCCTGATCGTCGGTCACTTTCACAGTGACCACGTTATCATCCATGATCTCGTTGATGGGAGTATGCGGCTCTGACAGCAGCAGGCTTCGGGCAGAAACAACGCCCTTCAGGCGGTTGCGCTCCACCACGTAGCAGGTGTACACGGTCTCTGCGTTTTCGCCCTGCTTGCGGATGGCTTCAAAGGCCTGCGCCACGGTCATATCCTCGCGCAGACGGACATATTCGGGGGTCATCAGGCTGCCGGCAGAGCTTTCGGGGTAGTTCAGCAGCTTGTTCAGGCTCTCACGGGTCTGCTTGGAGGATTTTTCCAGCACCCGCTTCACCACGCCTGCCGGCATATCCTCCAGCAGGTCGGCGGCATCGTCCAGACTCATCTCTTCAATGGCGCCCACCAGCTCCACATCTGAGAAGGCGTTCACCAGATCGTCGCGGGCCTCGTCGGACATATAGGCAAATGCCTCGGTGGCCACTTCCTTTTTGAGCAGGCGGAACACCACAAGGCGGTTGTTTTCGTCCAGCTCTTCCAGCAGCTCGGCAAGGTCGGCGGGCTGCTCTTCCTCGGTCACTTCGCGCAGCTTGACGTACTGCTTCTTGATGAGCAGCTTGAGCAGGCGGCTCTTGGTGAGCATCTCAGGGTTGGCCTTGACCTCTTCGTCGTTGGCTTCCTCTTTTTCGGCCTCGCGCATGTCCTGCTTGAGGTCTTCAGTAGCTTCCTCGTTCAGATCTTCAGCCAGCTTCTGGCGGACCTCGGCGGGGATATCAGCAGGCAGCTCCTGCACCGGCAGCGCCTGTTCCGCAGCATCAGCCGTCAGCTTTTTTTCTTCCATATCCATTGGGCGTACCTCCTCAGTTTTTACGGAACAGGAGCAGCTCCTGTATCCGGAGGACGCAGCAGATCGGGAAACAAAAAACGCGCCGCCTTGCCTGCCGGAATGCCGCAAACGCCGCATTCTGCGCACACAAAGCCGCGCCTTCCTCTGCTCTGTTTTGCGGAAAGATGCACCGTTGAAGCGGTGCTTTTCCGCAAGGCTCAGCGAAGGAGGCGAACGGTTGGGGAAAACGCAGTTGTTTTTGTTTTCTGATCCACCGCGCCGGTGGTTCTACTTCGACTATGATCCGGGTCCATTTTCCTGCGTTCACCTCCAAGTTTTCATATTCATTTTTATTATAGCGCCGCAAAAAAACGGGGTCAACCCTAAACCACCGATTTACCGGAATTTTGCAAAACAAAACACCCTCTTCCGTGTTGCGGCGCACGAAAAAGGGTGTTTTGTTTGGATATTGCCTTGGTGTGAGGAGGAATCATGTTACTTGGGTAAGCGGTTGCGGCCCCGCTTCCCATGGCAAAAGTATAACAGCTTTCACAATTGAATTCGTTAAGAAGCTATGAAGAAACTGTAAAAAGGGAATGGTATCTTTTGGAAGATTTTGTGATAACATTTTTTGATTGACCTTCGTTTTTTCACATGCTAAAATGGAACTGTAAAAGCGGCTGTTGTGATGCCAGATCACAGCAGCCGCTTCTCTTTTACACAAAAAATACGCCCCGGTCACCTTGCGGTGAACGGGGCGCTAAAACGAAGCTCGTTTTTACTGCGGCAAGATCCCTGCAAAGCAGGTCTTATGCAGCAGGCGGAGCAAGGTATCTGCAAGCAGACCTTATGCTCCTGACACACGCGGGGTGTGCTTTCAAGGACCCTCGCGGGCGCTTTGGTATTTC
>OLGH01002857.1_pt1 | contig 12796 bp, 12 predicted proteins | sample 1604851 | NCBI WGS metagenome assembly OLGH01 (sample SAMEA3888894, study PRJEB22519) | human gut metagenome | biome: human gut; feature: human-associated habitat; material: faeces | place: Denmark | collected 2010 | reverse complement strand
AAAAAGATGAAGTTTGCGTGGACTGCCAAGGGCTCCCACTTTGGGGGAGCTGGCGAACGTATGTGAGCCTGAGAGGGCTAGCCCGTTCGAGTGAGAAGTATTTCTTTGTGGGAAAGGAAGATCATTATGCAGTATCAAGAAGTTGCGGGCGGCATCTGCGCGCCCAAGGGCTTTGCAGCGGCTGGCGTGCACTGCGGCATCCGCGCAAACCATGCAGAAAAATACGATCTGGCACTCATCAAGGCGGACGTGCGCTGCGCCGCCGCCGGTGTGTACACCACCAACAAGGTCTGCGGCGCACCCATCAAGGTGGACCGCGCCCACCTGAAGGACGGCTACGCACAGGCGATCATCGTGAACAGCGGCAACGCCAACACCTGCGCCGCCAACGGCGTGGCTCTGGCCGAAGAATGCTGTGAGTTGGTGGGCAAGGAGCTGGGCATCGACCCGCAGGACGTTCTGCCCGCCTCCACCGGTGTCATCGGTCAGCCCATGGTCATCGACCCCTTTGCCCGGGGCATCCCTGCCGCCGCCGCAAAGCTGGCTGCGGACGAGCAGGGCAGCACCGATGCCGCCACCGCCATCATGACCACCGACACCCACAAAAAGGAATACGCCATCCAGTTCGAGCTGGGCGGCAAGACCTGCACGGTGGGTGCCATTGGCAAGGGCAGCGGCATGATCGCCCCCAACATGGCTACCATGCTGGCCTTCTACACCACCGATGCGGCGGTCTCGCCCATCCTGCTGGAAAAGGCCCTCAAGACCGTGGTGCCCGGCACCTACAACCAGATGAGCGTGGATCTGGACACCTCCACCAACGATACCCTTCTGATCATGGCTTCCGGCCTTGCAGGCAACCCGGAGATCTGCGAGGAGAACGCGGACTACGAAGCCTTTGTTGCCGCGCTCACCGCCATTGCCGAGCACATGTGTGCCGAGCACGCCGGTGACGGCGAGGGTGCCACCCACCTCATCACCTGCGAAGTGACCCACGCCCCCGACCTGAAGACCGCCCGTGCCGTCAGCCGCAGCGTGGTGTGCTCCAACCTGTTCAAGGCCGCAGTGTTCGGCCGCGATGCCAACTGGGGCCGCATCCTGTGCGCCATCGGCTACACCCCCGGCGATTTCTCCATTGATAAGGTCTGCGTGTGGCTTTCCAGCAAGGCCGGTGAGGTGTATGTGTGCGAAAACGCCGCCTACCACCCCTACAGCGAGGACGAAGCCGCCAAGGTGCTGGCTGAGCACGATGTGCTGGTCAAGGTGGACATGGGCACCGGCGATGCATCCGCAAAGGCATGGGGCTGCGATCTGACCTACGATTACGTCAAGATCAACGGCGACTACCGCACCTGATAACCCTCTCAGGCGCTGCGCGCCAGCTCCCCCGAAGGGGGAGCTTAAAACGAACGACAAGCAGCTGATTTTATGAAATAAAGTGACCCGTCCAGCAAAGGCTCCCCCTTGAGAGGACAGACTTCCCCCGCGCCGGGGGAAGATGTCGCGTAGCGACAAAAGGGGGAATCTGGCACGGCAAAGCCGTGCCTGAGGGGGTAAAACGCCGTCAATTTGCAAAAAAAGTTACAAATTTTTCTTGAAAAAGGCCGGTTTCCCATTGACAGCCTTGTTATAATAGAGGTGTAGTATTTTTATGGGTCAGCACTCTGCGGCCCTTTGCGCTAACAATTGCGAATATTGCGATAAAAAGAAAGAGGCATTTGGAACATGACTAAAATCGATATCTTCTCCGGCTTCCTTGGCGCCGGCAAAACCACTCTGATCAAAAAGCTGATCACCGAGGCCTTTGCAGGCCAGCAGGTGGTGCTGATCGAGAACGAGTTCGGCGAGATCGGCATTGACGGCGGTTTCCTGAAGGAAAGCGGCATCCAGATCAACGAGCTGAACGCTGGCTGCATCTGCTGCTCTCTGGTGGGCGATTTCCGCACCGCTCTGCAGCAGGTGGTGGAGCAGTACCACCCCGACCGCATCGTCATCGAGCCCTCGGGCGTGGGCAAGCTGAGCGATGTGACCCGCGCCGTGGAGGGCGTGGCCGAGCATCTGGACGTGCAGCTGAACAGCTTTGTCACCGTGGCCGATGTGAACAAGGTCAAGATGTATATGAAGAACTTCGGCGAGTTCTACGATGATCAGATCAGCCACGCAAGCTGCATCCTGCTCAGCCGTACCCAGACCGCCAGCGAGGAAAAGATCGCCGCCGCCGTGGCAATGCTGCGCGAAAAGAACCCCACTGCCACCATCGTGACCACCGCATGGGATCACCTGACCGGTGAACAGATTTTGAAGGCCATGTCCACCAAGGACGACTTCAAGGCCGAGCTGATCGCCATGGCTGCCAAGGCCAACGAAGAGCACGCCCACGAGGACGAGGAAGAAGAGCACGAGCATCACCATCATCACTACGATGAGAATGGTGTGTGCAGCTGCGGCCATCATCATGACCATGACGACGATGACGACGATGAGGATGAGCACGAGCATCATCACCACGACGAGCATGACCACGATCACGATGACCATTGCTGCTGCGGTCACCACCACGATCATGACCATGACGAGGATGATGACGAGCACGAGCATGAGCATCACCATGACCATGACGAGCATGACCACGACCATGACGGTCATTGCTGCTGCGGTCATCATCATCACGACCACCACGCCGATGAAGTGTTCACCAGCTGGGGCGTGGAGACTGCCCGCAAGTTCACCAAGGCTGAAGTGGAGCACGCCCTCACCGAGCTGGATACCGGCAATTACGGCATGATCCTGCGCAGCAAGGGCATCGTGGACGGCGGCGCAGACGGCTGGCTGGAGTTCGACTATGTGCCCGGCGAGTGGGAAGTGCGCAGCCGCAGCGCAGACGTGGGCGGCAAGCTGGTGGTCATCGGCTCCAAGCTGAACGAGACCGCCATCGCCCAGCTGTTCGGCTGCTGACCCCTTCAGTCAATGCCTGACGGCATTGCCAGCTCCCCCAAGGGGGCGCCTATCATTGATAAAAGGAGCAACCATTTATTATGGCAAAAGAGATCCCGGTCTACCTGTTTGTGGGCTTTCTGGAAAGCGGCAAGACCAAGTTTATTCAGGAGACCTTTGAAGACCCCAATTTCGACTCCGGCGACAAGACCCTGCTGCTGATCTGCGAGGAGGGCGAAGAGGAGTACAACGAGAAGAAGTTCGCCTTCCCCGGCGTGACCGTGAAGGTGCTGGAGGACAAGTCCGAGCTGAACCCCCAGAACCTTGCAAAGCTGGGCAAGGAAGCAGACGCAGGCCGCGTGGTCATCGAGTACAACGGTATGTGGCTGCTGCAGGATTTAGCGGATGCCCTGCCCGAGAACTGGCTGGTGTACCAGTGCATCGCCACCGCCGACGGCACCACCGCCCTGACCTACGCCCGCGACAACTCCATGCGCAGCCTGCTGCTGGACAAGATCGCCCGCAGTGAGCTGATCGTGTTCAACCGCGCTGAGGCCGTGAACAACGATGCCGCCCGTCAGGAGCTGCACAAGCTGGTGCGTCAGGCTTCCCGCAAGTGCGATATCGCCTACGAGTTTGCCGACGGCAGCGTGGCCTACGACGATATCCCTGATCCGCTGCCCTTTGACATCAACGCGGACATCATCGACATTCCGGATGACGATTTCGGCATCTGGTATATGGACTGTCAGGACGAGCCCCAGAAGTACACCGGCAAAACGGTCAAATTCCTTGCACAGGTGTGTCAGACCAATCGTGCCGGCAAGAACAGCTTCGTGCCGGGCCGTTTCGCCATGACCTGCTGCGTGCAGGACATCCAGTTCGTTGGCTTCCCCTGCAGCTACGATGGCTACAAGGCGCTGGAGCAGCGTGCATGGGTGCGGGTGACCGCAAAGGTAGGCTACAAGTTCCACAACATCTACCGCGGCAAAGGCCCGGTGCTGACCGCCATCTCGGTCGAACCCGCCGAAAAGCCGCTGAACGATGTCGTCACATTCTCTTAACCCGCACACTGAAATCACATCAAGGAGGATCTCACCATGAAAACGTTGTTTCGCGTTCTGGGCGCGGCTGCTGCCGTCGCCGCCACCGGTGCCGCCATCGTGGTGCTGGACAAAATTCTGAACGACAAGGGCCCGCTCCACGTCGAAGAGGTGGAGTTCCCCGAAGAGGCTGAAAAGGACCCCGCAGAGGCCGCCAAGGCAGCCGAAGCCTACGCCGAAGGCGAGGCCAAGACCGCTGAGCCGGGCGACGCATGGCCCCCGGCCTTCGAAAAGGCATCCGAGGAAAAGGCATCCGAAGAGCCGGAGGCTCCCGCTGCACAGCCGGAGACGGCCGAGGAAAAGCCTGTGGCCGAGGAAGCACCCGTGAATCCGGTGGAGGCCGGCCCCGCCGTCGCCCCTAAGGATGAGACGGGCAAGTTCGACGTCACCAAGATCGCTGAGGCCAGCGATTTCACCGGCGTGGAAGAGGAATCCGGCTGCAAGAGCTGAGATCGTGAACGATAAAAAAGGACGTCTCGTCGCAGGATGAGACGTCCTTTTTTGATGCGTTTTATGTGCCGTTGGCGATCTGCTTCAGCCGTTCTTTGTCCAGTACGGTGACGCCGCCGCGGTAAAGGCGGACAAGGCCCTCCCCGGCAAAGTATTTCAGCAGGCGGCTGACGACCTCGCGGGCGGAGCCCATGTAGCGGGCGATCTGGTCGTGGGTCATGCGGACATCCGTGCCGCCGGTCTTGGCCAGCTCGTCGGTGAGGAAGATGGCCAGCCGCCGGTCGGCGCTCATGAACAGGATCTGCTGCATGGTCCACATGGTGTCGGAGAAGCGCTCGGCGGTCATCTGGTAGGCGTAGCAGCGGACATGGACGTTCTGCTGCATCAGCTGGCGGAACACGCCTGCGCCGATGCAGTAGGCCTCGGTGTCCTCCTCGGCGTCGATGTACAGGTCAAAGTTGACGGAATCCATCACGCAGGACGCCGACAGGATGCAGACTTCGCCGGGAAACAGCCGGTAGAGCGTGATGTCCCGCCCATCCTCCGAGAGCAGATAGGCCCGCAGCTGGCCTGCCCGCAGCAACAGGATGCCCACGCAGTTCTCGACCGGGCTGTGGACCCGCTCCCCTTTCCGGTAGCGCACCGGCCGGGTGAAGCGGCAGAGCTTCGCCTGTTCCTCCGGCGTGAGCTGGTCCCAGAATGGGAAAGCGCAGGCCAGGCAGTTCCGGTTGACCGGAGTGTTTTGCACATCGGACATGGTGTTATCCTTTCCGCACCGCTTTGGCAGCTTCGGTGCCTGCAAGTGCTCCCTCATAAACGGCCTTGGCGACCTGCAGCAGCCCGCCGGTGCAGTCCCCGGCGGCGTAGAGGCCGGGCAGGGTGGTCTGCATCTTCTCATCCACGACGATGCGGTTCCCCTCGACTTCGGCCCCCAGCTTGCGGGCCAGCGCCGTGCTGCCCGCTACGCCCAGTGCCACGAACACGCCGGACAGGGGCACCCGTCGGCCGCCGTTCAGCTGCACACCGGTGACGGTCTGTTCGCCGAGGATGGCGTCCACTGTTTCGGGGCAGACCCTCACCTCCGGCGGGAACTGTGCCGTCAGCGGGGCCCCGTTGGTCAGGAGGGTGACGCTCTTTACCACTGGCAGAAGGGCCTGCACCTCATGCAGGGCATATTCGCCGCTGCCCAGCACCGCCACATCCTTTCCCCGGTAGAAAAAGGCGTCGCAGGTGGCGCAGAAGCTCACACCATGGCCTTCCAGCTCTGCCAGACCGGGGATCTTCGGTGCAGCGCGGGAAGCGCCGGTGGCCAGGATGACGGCATCGGCGGGGAACTCGCCCGCCAGCGTCTCGACGGTGAGCTTGTCGGTGTAAGTCAGGCCCACGGCCTCGGTGGAAACGAACTGCACCCCCAGCGCTCTGGCCCCTTCGATGCCCCGGCGTTCCAGTTCGGCACCGGAGATGGGTTCGGCAAAGCCGTAGTAGTTCTGGATGTGCGCGGCGCGGTCCAGTGCGCCGGGCCCTTTGGTGAGAACGGTCGTTTCGACCCCTGCGCGGGCCGTGTACAGAGCGGCCGACACGCCGGCCGGGCCGGAACCGATGATGACGATGTTGGGCATGGAAAGCCTCCTGAAGTTTTTCTTCTAGTATACACCTTTTCCCGCAAAAATCTGTGACCAGGTCTCAAAACTGCACACTTTTCATCCGGGGCCGAGTGTGTTATACTGAATCGACTGAATTTGACCCAGGGAGGCACCGAACATGTCCAAGCAGCGTTTGCTTTTTATCACCACCGGCGGCACCATCGCCAGTGTGCGCACCGCACAGGGGCTGCGGCCCGTTCTGACCAGCGAGGAACTGCTGGCCCATCTGCCGGAACTGAACGAGCTGTGCTGCCCGGAGACGCTGGCGCTGTGCAGCATCGACAGCACAGACCTCGGCCCCGAACACTGGCTGCTGATGGCGCGGGCCGTGCAGGAGAATTATGCGCTCTACGATGGCTTCATCATCTGCCACGGCACCGATACGCTGGCCTATTCGGCGGCGGCGCTGTCCTACCTCATCCAGAATGCGGACAAGCCGATCATCCTCACCGGTGCGCAGCAGCCCATCTCCAACGAGATCACCGATGCGAAGAAAAACCTGCGCGACAGCGTCATCTGCGCGCTGGACCCCGGCAGCCGGGGCGTGATGGTGGTGTTCGGCGGGCATGTCATCGCGGGCACCCGCGCCAAGAAGAACAAGACCATCAGCTACGATGCCTTTGCGTCGGTCAACTTCCCGGCGCTGGCGCTGGTGCAGGGCGACCGGCTGGTGCGGTATATCCCCTCGCCCTGGCCCACCGGCCCAGTGGAGTTTGGCCGGGCGCTGAACCCGAAGGTCTTTCTGCTCAAGCTGACGCCCGGCCTTGGCCCGGAACTCATCCCGGCCATTTTTCAACAATACGACTGCGTCATCGTGGAAAGCTTCGGCGTGGGCGGCATCCCGCAGCGGCTCATGGACGCCTTTGCAGAGAATCTGGGCGATTACGACAAGACCCGCAAGATCCTGATCTTAACCACACAGGTCACCTACGAGGGCAGCGATGTGGGCATTTACGAGGTCGGCAAGCGGGTCCGGAACCGTTTCCGCTTCCTGGAAGCCCACGACATGACTATCGAGGCCGTCGTCACGAAGGTGATGTGGCTGCTGGCCCAGAACTGTGAGAGCTTCGACCAGCTCCAGCAGCGGTTCTATCGGCAGGTCAATTTTGATACGTTTTATCATTGAAGGCGCTGTGTCCAAAACGCAGGCAGCCGCCCCTTGCCGGTACCTAGGCGCCGGGCAGGGCGATTCTCGGTACGTTTCAGATCATGAAAATCGCCCCCAAATTTACAAAAACGTTGCAACTGTGCCGTTGCACAAGCCAAAAGGTATGGTATACTATAAGAGGATTCTGGCAGAACTTCTGCCGCAAATGCCCCGCTGAGGGGCCAAGATAAAGGAGCATTGGAACAGTATGGTTCGCATTACTATGGAAGACGGCGGCGTCATCGACATTGAGCTGAATGAGGAAGCCGCCCCTCTCACCTGTGAGAATTTCAAGAAGCTGGTCGGTCAGGGCTTTTACAACGGCCTGACCTTCCACCGCGTCATCCCCGGCTTTATGATCCAGGGCGGCTGCCCGCTGGGCAACGGCACCGGCGGCCCCGGCTGGAGCATCAAGGGTGAGTTTGCTGCCAATGGCGTCAACAACCCGATCAAGCACACCCGCGGCGTCATCAGCATGGCCCGCAGCATGAGCCCGAACAGCGCCGGCAGCCAGTTCTTCATCATGCACCAGGATGCCCCCCATCTGGACGGCCAGTATGCCGCATTCGGCAAGGTCGTGGCCGGTATGGACGTGGTGGACAAGATCGCTGCAGTCGCCACCGACTGGAACGACAAGCCCAAGACCCCGGTCCGGATGAAGACCGTCGAGCTCATCGAGGGCTGAATCACGATCTGAAAAAGAGCTTTCCGCCGCAGGGCGAACTTCACCCCATGTGTTAGACAGTATACTGTCTAACACATGGGGTGTTTTGTATGCCGAAAGGGCACCGCAAGTACAATGGAACACGGATCAGATTTTTGTCAATCCCGGCTGTCCGCCTCCAGCAGTGCACGCTTCACGCTGATGAGGCTCTGCGGGCTCACGGAGAAGCTGCGCAGGCCGAGTTTCAGGTACTGCACGGTGTTGGCCGGGTTGCCGACGGCCAGACCGCAGATGGTCACGGGGATCTGGCCTGCGTCCGCCGCCTCCACGACCATGGCGATGAGCTTTTTCATCGCGTGGCTGGCCGGGCGGTAGTAGCGCTCGGCGATGGAGAGGTCGCGGTCCACGGCATGGGTGTACTGGATGAGGTCGTTCGTCTCGATGACGAAGAACTCACACCCGTGGGCCACGAATTCTTCCGCCGTCAGGCAGGCCGACGGCACACTGAGCATGACGCCGAAGGGCATCTTCTCATTGAAGCGCTCCCCCCGCTCCCGCAGGTGCTGGCGGCAGTGCTCCACCAGCTTCATGGCTTCGTCCCAGTCTTCCAGATTGGTCACCATCGGGAACATCACCCGCAGCGGGCCGTCTGCCGCCGCACGGAACAACGCACAGATCTGGGTCTCGAACTGATGGGGGCGGCGCAGGCTGCTGCGGATGCCCCGCAGGCCCAGCTTGGAGGACTCCGGCCCCTGATGGGCGTCGGCCATGGTGCGGTCTGCACCAAAATCAAAGGTGCGCACCGTGACCACCCCGCCCTTTGCCGCCGCCAGGCAGGAGTGATAGAACACATACTGCTCCTGCTCGTCCACCGGGCGGCCCGGCAGCATCATGTAACCGCTACGCAGCAGACCTACGCCGGACGCGCCGGACTGCCGCGCCGTTTCGATGTCCTCCTGCCCGAAGCAGTTGGCCAGCAGCTCAAAGGGCTGGCCGTCCTTCGTCCGGCACGGCAAGGCGCAGACGCGGTTCATCTCCTCGTTCTCCCACTGCTTCTCGCAGATGCGGGACATCGCCTGCTGGCGGGTGACGGCATCCGGGTCGAGGATGCACTCGCCGTTGTCGGCATCCAGGATGGCCGTGCGGCCGTCGCAGTCGTTCAGAAAATCGCTGCCCACCTGCACGATGCCGGGGATGTGCATGGCCCGCGCAATGATGGCCGCATGGCTCTGCTTGTTGCCTTCTGCCGTGATGATGCCCAGGATCATTCCGGCGGGCACACTGAACAGGTCGCTCGGCATGAGCACCTCTGCCGCCAGGATGACGGGGTGGTCCAGCGCCAGCCAGACGCGGGGGCGGTTGGTCAGGATGTTCACCACGCGGCGGGCGGCATCAAGGATGTCCACGCTGCGCAGCTGCATATAGGCGTTGTCTTCCATCTGGGCCAGCTGGTCAGCATAGCGGCGGCCGGCCCGATCTACGGCTTCGGCTGCACCGACGCCTGCCTTGATCTGGAACCGGACTTCGTTCATGAAGCCCTCGTCCTCCAGCATCATGCTCTGGAACAGGAAGATGGCCTGTTCGGTGGGGCCGCTGCGCTCAGCCATCGAGTCCAGCTCGGCCTGTGCCGTCTTGACGGCCCGGTCCAGCAGCCGCTGTTCCCGGTCCGGGTTGAACGGTCCTGTGCCGAAGCTCTCGGTCCTGCGCTCCACACGGCTCACCTGCCCCAGCACCAGGCCGGACGAGGCGGCATATCCCTGATAGACTTTCATTCCTCCGTCACCTCCGTCGGGGCAGGCGCGGTCAGTGTGCGGAAGACCAGCGCCTGCAGGAATGTATTGGGCAGCAGCGCTGCCCATGCGGCCTGCGCCGCGTTTCCGTTGCCCTTGAACAGCGGTTCAAATCCCTCGATGCGGGTGCGGTCACAGGTCTCCAGAAAGGCCTTTGCCAGTGTCTCCACGGTGTAATACCGGGTGGGGTCCACGCCCACGTCCTCAGCGGCCGCTTCCAGCGGGGCCAGCTCTGCGTCCTGCATGTTGGCCAGCTTGAGCGCCAGGTCTGCCGTCAGTGTCACCGGGTACTTTGCCTTCACCGCCTTCTGCACAGCGTCGAACCGCTGCCGGAATGCGGCCGCATCCTGTGCGGTCTGCTCATTCTTCGCCACCGCGTAGGCACAGCCGCGCAGCCGCCCGAAGGCCCGCAGGGTGTCGTAATAGCCCAGCTCGATGTTCCGTCTGGCCGTGTCCGGGTCAAAGTGGAGGATATCGCCCAGCTCCCAATAGCTGCGCACCATGGTGGTGGGCAGGCCGGTGCGGTTGGGCAGGGTGATGCCCACCCCTTCCAGATCGACACAGACCAGCTCCTCGGCCCCCATTTTCTGGGCCAGCGCCGTGGGCATGTTGTCGCGGTAGCCGCCGTCCAGAAACTGCACCCCGTCGATCTGTTTGGCCCGCAGCGCCGGGAAGCAGGCAGCCGAAGCCAGCAGGTAATCTTTCACCTTGCCCTTCGGGATCTCTTCCAGCGGCAGCTCACGGGGCTTCAGGCCCCGCTTTTCCACCGTGACGAGCCCGAACCGGATGGGCGAGGCGCGCAGTGCGTCCTCATCCAGCACCCGCTCCACGATCTCTTCCAGCGGGGTGACATCCATGCCGCCCGCGCGCACCACGTCCCGCAGGAACTGGTGCAGCTCAGTCAGGTTCCGTGTCTCCTCCGGCAGCTCCATCACGTCCTGGCTGCGGATGCTGGTCCACATATCCCGTGCGGTCTCGTACAGGTCCAGCGCGAACATCGCGCCGTTCAGGCTGCCCACACTGGTGCCGGTGATGATCTGCGGGTTCCAGCCGAGTTCGGTCAGGGCACGCCAGACGCCCACCTGATAGCTGCCGCGGGCCCCGCCGCCGGCAAGTACCAGCGCCTTTCTGGGGGTATCGTTCTGCGCCATCCAATACGCCTCCTTGTCGTCCGATTCAAACCTGCAAAAAGTATACCATATTTTCGGGAAAATTTCTCCCTGTTTTTGGAACAAAAAGCGTGGTATAATTTAGTAAATTATGACTGTATGACTGTGAGGAGGACTGCATGAACTGCAACCAATGGATCTTTGATATGGACGGCACCCTGACCGACAGCATGACTGCGGTGTGGGAGAACGCCCCGCTGGCGCTGCTGCGCCGCTACGGCCGCACCCCAAGGGCCGACCTGCGCTCCACGCTCCTGAGCATGGGCATGGCGGACGGGGCGCAGTACCTCATCCGGGAGTACGCGCTGCCCCTGCGGCCGGAGGACTATTTCGGCGTGATGCGCTCGGTCATCGCCGAGCTGTACGAGACCGTGGAGCTCAAGCCCGGTGTGCGGGAGCTGCTGGCCCGCCTCAAGGCTGAGGGTGCCCGGATGTGCATCTGCTCCAACACCTGGAGCGACCAGTGCAAAACGGTGCTCACCCGCCTGGGTGTGGACGACTGCTTCGAGTTCTACATCGAAGCCCAGGGTCCCCTGCACAAGAGCCGCCCGGACGTCTTTTTCGCGGCCTTACAGCGCCTCGGCGGCACCGACCCGCACCGCTGCGCCGTCTGCGAGGATTCCCTCTACGCGGCCCGCACCGCCCACGACGCAGGATTTTACGTCATCGGCATCGCCGACGCCGCCAGCGCCTCCGATGAACCCGCCCTCCGCCGCATCAGCGACCAGTTCCTGACCCGGTGGGCGGAGTTGAAGTTCTGACAAAAAGAGGCCTTGCCCGTTGGACAAGACCTCTTTTCTATCGTTTATCGTTCCAAAAACTTCCGGAAGGCTGCCCTCACGGCGGCTTCGCGGCCGCGGGGGATGGGGACGCGGGCACCGCTGCGCATCCACAGCTCCCCCACGGACAGCTGCGATGCCGCCGCCAGGTTGACCACATAGGAGCGGTGGGGCTGCAAAAAGCGCCGGTCGGCCAGCAGCGGCTTTGCCACTTCGGAGAAGGGCACCCGCAGCGAGAGCGAGGCCACATCCTCGCCGCTGGCAAGGTGGAAATGCACCACATGGTGGGTGCATTCCAGATACTCGATGTCCGCAAAGGGGAGGGCCCGCAGACCGGTCGACGTCGTCACCGGGATGACGGGGCCGTACTCCGGCTCGGTGGCGCGGTCCAGCAGGGCCGTGAGCTGTTCGGGCCGGAAGGGGATCTGCAAATACTGCATCGCATCCACCCGGAACGCCTCGTAGGCGTAGGCGGGCGTGTGGGCCAGAAAGGCCAGCGGTGCCCGTACCCCGCGCTGCCGCAGCTGCGCCGCCGCCTGCAGACCTGCCGCCGGGTTTGCCGCTGTCAGCTCGATGAGGTACAGTTCGAACCGGCTGCCCGCATCCTCTTTCCGGAGCAGTGCCCCCGCGTCCTCCAGCTGTTCCACGATGCAGGCGTCGGCCCGGCGGGCATAATATTCAAGGCAGTGCCGCTGCACCCGCCCCCGCAGCACCGCATCCGGGCTGCAGACCGCAATGTGAAAGATCATTTTTTCAATTCCTTCCTCCTGCCCGGCCTTCCGGGCGCTTGCATTTTGCGCCGCACGGGAGTATAGTTACTATAAAATCAGAAAAGGAGACGCCGCCATGAATCAGCCCCTTGTCAGCATCATCCTGCCCGTGTACAACGCCCAGAACCATCTGGCCCGCTGCGTGGGCAGCATCTGCGCACAGACCTATTCCAACATCGAGATCATCATCCTGAACGACGGTTCCAAGGACCAGAGCCTGCCCGTCTGCGAAGAGTTCCGCGCTAAAGACCCCCGCATCGTGCTGGTGGACAAGGAAAACTCCGGCGTAGCGGACACCCGCAACCTGGGCCTGAAGCTGGCCGGCGGCAAGTATGTGCAGTTCGTGG
>OLGH01002853.1_pt1 | contig 12805 bp, 9 predicted proteins | sample 1604851 | NCBI WGS metagenome assembly OLGH01 (sample SAMEA3888894, study PRJEB22519) | human gut metagenome | biome: human gut; feature: human-associated habitat; material: faeces | place: Denmark | collected 2010 | reverse complement strand
TTCCTTACACCTGCCAGGAAATCAACGATAAATTTTAATCTGTTTTGATCGTTTCGTTCATGCTTCCCATGCGGTATCCCTGAAGATCCAGGGTCACATAGCTGAAACCGATTTTCTTGAATTCAGAAACGATCTTTTCTCTGTTCGCATCTTCCATCAGTTTCAAAAATTCGGACGGCATCACTTCGATCCTTGCCATCTGTCCGTGGATGCGGACACGCAGCTGATGGAACCCCATGTCCAGAAGCAGCTGTTCTGCCTGGTCTACCATGGAAAGTTTGCTCTCTGTGATCTCTTCTCCGTAAACGAAACGTGAGGAAAGACAGGCAAAGGACTGTTTGTCCCAGGTCGGAAGTCCCATTTCTTTTGAAAGATCACGGATCTCCTGTTTTGTCAGCTCTACGTGGCGAAGCGGACTTTTTACATGAAGTTCTGCCACTGCCTGCAGTCCCGGGCGATAATCGCCGTTGTCATCCATATTGGAACCTTCTGCAACATATTTGATATTGTTTTCCTTTGCAATATTTCCGATTTTTTCAAACAGTTCATGTTTGCAAAGATAACAGCGGTTCTTTGGATTATGGGAAAATCCTTCGATCTGTAATTCTTCTGACTCGCAGATAATATGTTTGATGCCTTCTTTTTTGCAGAATGCTTTCGCTTCTTCCAGCTCACGTTTCGGAAAAGAGCAGGACTGTGCCGTCACTGCGATTACCTGATCTCCCAGCACATCGTGTGCCACTTTCAGAAGAAAGGTGGAATCCACACCGCTCGAAAATGCGATTGCCACGCTTCCGAGTTCTTTTAAATATTCCTGTAATGCTTCTAATTTTTTATTCATATTTGTTTTTTCCTTATAATTAATTATAATGCCAGGAGCAAAAGCCTGAAACCGTGATGTGCCTGTGCATAAGCTACATCATCCGGGAGGTTCCTGCACAATTCTTTTCACTGTTTCTTGAGCTGTACCGCTGCATTTTTATTTCTCAGTTCCAGATAACCGCACTCGGTCAGATATTCCAGGCTGTGCAGTGTAAAGGTTCCTCTGCTCATCGGAACTTCCAGCCACTCTTCCAGTACCTTTTTCCACGGCATCCACTTGTGTCGGTGCTGTTCTGAGGTATATTTATAATCTCCGATATAGTCTCCCAGTCGGTAAGCCGCCAGCACATAATTGTACATAACCGGGCTTTCTTTGTACATTTTTTCCGGACGTGGATGTTCCTGCTCTGCAAGTGCAGGCACAAATTCCTGATCCAGACCAAGCATCCAGTTCAGAAACGGATCATAAAGATAATATACCGATGGAATGTAAGGGAATTCCAGCGTTTCCAGTTCCCCGTCCTGTAAATCTGCTTTATATTTCACGATAATCTTTGCATTGAGCAATTCTCTCTGTGTGTAAATCTCCTCTATCTGGCTACATTTCAGAACGGTCCTGCGAACTTTATTTTTTTCATTTTTGAGATAAAAAATTTCCCCTTCGCCGTACCCGAACATATATTCAAAAGAATCCGGTGCCGTGCGGCGAATTGGCGAATATACCATGTGATACTGGTTAAAAGTTCCTTTCATGGACTTTCTTGCTTCCAGATCAAAAATTTCCGGTATTTCTTCCATCGCCCAGATTCGAACCGGCCATTCAGCCATTGTCGGGCGTTTGTCAACAACGATCACTTCTGTCTTTTTCTTTTTGTTTTGTATGTCCTGTCCCCTCCTTTCTCCATACTCATATCATGATGTTTGGGTCAAAAGACGCCATACGAGAGTACCTCTGATATCTTTTGATACCTGCATCCGATTTAACTGATCTGCCAGCGGGTATGGCTTCCCTGATCGTCTTTGGTCACGCTCAGCTGATCTTCGATCTCCTGCTTCAGTTCCGTCACATGCGAAATAATACCGATCAGTTTCTCGCCTTCTGCCATGTTCTGGAGGACTTTTACTGCCTGATCTCTGGAATGTTCATCTAGTGATCCAAAGCCTTCGTCGATGAACATCATATCAAGATTGATCGCTGCGGAACTTTCCTGGATCTGATCTGCCATGCCAAGTGCCAGGGAAAGTGCCGCCATAAAGGACTCGCCACCGGAGAGCGTTCGCACTTCACGGACTTTTCCGGTCACAGCAGAATAAACCATCAGATCCAGACCTCTGTTTTTGCCTGTTCCGGCTTTGTCAATATCGCACATCCGCAGTTCAAACTGTCCTGCGGACATGTCCTGAAATCTCTGGTTTGCCGCTTCTAGGATCTGCTCCAGATAATGCCTTTGTACATATGTTTCGATATCCATTCTGGAGTTTTTCCTGTTTCCGGACAGAAGCTGATACAGTCCGTTTATTTTCTCATACTGATGCATCACTTCACTGCGTTCTTCCATCTGCGGTTTTAATGCCTGGCAGACTTTCTGATCGATCCGCCAGATTTCCTGCCATTGTTCCAGAACACGCTGACTTTCTTTCCACGCCGCTTCTGCTGCTTCACTGGTTTTTTCCAGTTCTTCCAGGACTGGTTTTGGCTGTTCGCCGATCGCTGCCCTGGCAGAATTTATCAGGCTTTCGGCTGCCGCTTTCTGTCTGCCGTGGTTCTGTGCATCCTGTTTCCATTTCTGTACCTGCGTTTTGGTGTAAGTTCCGGTCAGTTCCATCCAGGCCGTTTCCGGAAAATGTTTTTCTTCCAGAATTTCCCGGTAAGCCTGCTGTCGGATCTTTTGCTCTTCCATCTGCTGAGGGATTTCTTTTTTATACTTTGCAATTAAGGTCTGTGCCCGGTTTTCCTGTTCCTGTGCTTTTTGCAGTCTCTCCTCTGCCCGCATAACAAGTACATCTTTTTCCTTTTTGGCGGTATCTGCTTTTGCATACGCCGCCTGTACTTCCTGCTGATTCTGGTAATCTTTTGATCCTTCCAGGCTCTCCAGCATCACACGGCTTCGCTCCAGAGCGGTTTTGGCATCTGCTGTTTCTTTTGCGGACTGCTCAAGCTGCTCCTGAAATTGCTCTTTCTGCTTTTCTGCTTTTGTAAGGGCAGAAAGAAGCATCTGATACTCGTTCACTTCTTTTTGAAGCTGTCTGCCTTCTGCTTCCATTTTTTTACTCTGGTGTAAAAATTCACCTTTCATCTGCTCCAGAAAGTCTGCACGTATTTCTTCTAAATCCAGAACTTCTTTTGCCCTGCTGCGAAGATGTTCAAAACTTTCCCCGGCATTTTTCTGTTTTTCTTCCAGAAGGCTCCCTGCGGCTTCTGCCGCCGCTGCTGCCTGTTCCTGTTTTCCCCGCAGCTGCTCTGCCTGAAGGGCCAGCTCCTCGATCATCTCTTTTGTCAGATTCTGATGTTCTTCTTCAAGCTTACACGGAGAAGGATGCTCTGTGGAACCGCAGACCGGACACGGGCACCCTTTCTTTAACTCCTGTGCCAGAAAACCTGCCTGAGCATTTAAAAAGATCTTTCGTTTCTGCTCATAAACGGCATTTTTTTCTTCAAATTCCAGGCTGGCCGCCCGATAGGCAAGACGTCTTTTTTCTGTCGTCTGCTTTTGTGTTTTGTATTCTTTCTCCGTTTGTTCTGCTCTGGAAAATTCCGTTTCCAGTAAGCCGAAATCTTTCTGTTTTGCCTGCCATAAAGCAAAATTTTTCTCCGACTGTGCAAGCTGCTGTGAGCGTTCCCGCCACGCTTCCTGCTGTTTTTCAAGTTGCTCTTTTTTTGCTTTGAGTGCTCGCTCTTTTTCTTCTGCGTTTTGGACCGCTTTTTCTTTTTGAATCACATCCTGCCCGGCAGCTTCCATTTTTGTAAAGACTTCCATGGCTTTTTTCACTTTTTCTTCCACTTTGGTAAAAGCCGCAACTTCTTCTTCCTGCTGATGTTTTGCATATTTTGTATTCTGTATACAGAGTTTTGTATCTTCCATAAGGTTCGGAAGCTGTTCTGTCTGTTCCTGAAGGTCTGATCTCAATTTTTCCAGCATTTTCTTGCAGTCCAAAAGCCGCTGATAAACTGCCTGCACCTCCCAGGCGTTTTCGATCTGAAGTGCCAGTTCCTGTCGTTTTATGATCGTCTCTTCCTGTGCTTTTAAAATCTGCAAGGTCTTCTCTGCCTCTTCCAGCTGTACAAAAAACTTCAGAAGCTGAGAAGCTTTCGCAGCAGCATCCCTTGCACGGTCACGCTCCCGGCTTCGCTCCTGTGTGATCTTTTTTGCTTCTTTTGTCTGCTTTGAAAGTTCCATACACAGAAGTTCCAGTTTTTCCAGAAACTGCTCCAGGACCGTTACCGAAAAATCTTTTGATTTTTCCAGTTCTTTTTTCTTTTCTTTTAAAAATGCCGTCTGTTCCAGACCTTCTGGAAGTTCTGTGCGGCTGATCTCGGCAATACACCGCATGCGGATCTGATCGATCTCTGCCTGTTTTTCTTTTTTGCGTACGGCAAATTCATTTTTGATCTCCTCGTACAGACCGGTGTGAAACAGCTTGCGGAAGATCATTTTTTTATCATCTGATTTTGCACGCAGAAGTTCCATGAATTCTCCCTGAGCGATCATCGCAACCTGCATAAACTGCTCTTTTGTCAGTCCGACAATCTCCATCAGTTTCGCATCCGTCTCTTTTACCGGATATTCGCTGCCGTCCGGCATGGTAAGTGAAACTTCCTCACTGACCATTTTTTCGCCGCTGCCGCGTTTCAGCGGACGTACATGACGCGGAATGCGTTTCACAGTATAAAGATCGATCTCAGTTCCGTTTTTCTCAGAAAAAGTCAGGGAGACAAACGGCTCCGTCCCGATCTCCACAAACTGACTCTGAAGTTCCGCACCGTTTTTCTTATTTGCATTGGAGCTGGCTTCTCCGTAGAGAGCAAACACAATCGCATCAAAAATCGTTGTTTTTCCGGAGCCGGTATTTCCGGTAATCAGAAATAAATTCTGATCCGGTTTTTCAAAATCAATCTCGGTTCGGTTTCCATAGGAACCAAACGCCTGCATCACAAGTTTTAACGGCCGCATCTTATTTCACCCCCTGTACACTGCTGATCACATCCAGAAGCATCTCACGTTCTTCCTCATCCATATGTTCCCCAAGAAACGAACAGCAAAGTTCAAACGGGTCCAGTTCTTCGATCTTTCTGCTCTGTCTTTTGTACTCTGCTCTCCGCTCCCTCTCTCTGCGGATCTCAAGCAGATATGGAAATGCATTTCGCAGACGGTCTTTGAGGTCGATCACATCGAGATCTTCTTTGTCTGTGAGCACGACCGTGACATAATCTTCGCATGCCTGCGAAAGCACCTCCTGAAATTCTCCCTTTATCACACGCACCTGACGAAGCGGCGTAAGCGGAAGCACTTCCGTGGAAATATTTCCTTTTTCTTTCATCGTCACCATCACAATGCCTTTTTTCTGTCCGGCTTCACTGACCGAACAGGCAAGCGGTGTTCCGCAGTAACAATAATATTCGCTTCCCACTTTCATCGGTTTGTGGATATGTCCAAGTGCCGCATAATCAAACACTTCCAGCACATCTGCTGAGATCTCATCGATATTTCCGACTGTGCGAATCTCGGAATCCATGCGCTCTACGTCCTCCGCCTGTCGGTCGGATGGAAGATAAAACTGATGGCTGACCAGCACATTTCGCTCCTTTGTATCGATATTTTCTCTTTCGATCAGAAGATGCAGTGCCTCGTCGTAGGAATGCTGTGTTCCGTCCTCCCGCGTTCCCACGATCTCTCTTACCATCGACGGTTTCACAAACGGAAGCAGATAAAAATGCAGATCGCCATAAGCATCCTGCAGTGTCACTTTTTCGATATGTTCCTCTTCTGTAGTCGGCGGCGTGCCAATCATATAGACATTCTGCCTGGACAAAATACTGCGAAAACAGTTCAGCCTGGCGGCACTGTCATGATTGCCGCTGATGATCATCACCGGCATCTGCGGCATTTCTTCGGAAAGATTTTTCATAAAGCTGTCAAAAATCTCCACTGCCTCCGCAGACGGAACCGCTTTGTCATAAATATCCCCTGCGATCACCATCGCATCCGGCTGCTGCTCTTTTGCCAGCCGGATGATCTGTTCAAAAATATATTCCTGGTCTTCCCGCAGATCGCGTTCGATCAGTTTCAGTCCGATATGCAGATCGGATAAATGAAAAAATTTCATCTGCTCACCCCTCGTAAATCTTATCTTAGTTGGAGAAAACTCTTCTTCTGTATATGTTAAGCAACAAATCTGTCTTCTTTCTTCTATTTTTGTCCTGCAATGATCCTGTACATTTCCGGTCTGCGGTCACGGAACAGTCCCCATTCAAGACGCTTTGCTGCCAGCTCATCCAGATCGTATTCTCCGATCAGGATCTCTTCCTGATCTCTGGAAGCTGTTTTTTTCAGTTCGCCTGTTTCATTGGTCAGGAAGGAAGAACCATAAAAAGTCAGTGCAGACTTCTGACCTCCATTTTCCGTATCCGGCTCTACCACCTCTTTTCCAATGCGGTTTGCTGCGATCACCGGCATCAGATTGGCTGCCGCATGGCCCTGCATACAACGCCTCCAGTGCGGCATGCTGTCACATTCCAGAATTGGCTCCGAACCGATGGCAGTCGGATAAAACAGAAGTTCTGCACCCTGAAGTGCCATGCATCTGGCACTCTCCGGAAACCACTGATCCCAGCAGATTCCGATGCCGATCTTTCCATATCTGGTCTCAAAGATGCGAAATCCGGTATCGCCCGGCGTAAAATAAAATTTTTCCTGATAATAATGGTCGTCCGGAATATGTGTTTTCCTGTAAATGCCGCACACACTTCCATCGGCATCAATGACTGCCACGGAATTGAACATCTGTCTGTGATCCCCGGCTTCATAAAAGCTCACCGGAATCACCGTTTCCAGCTCTTTTGCCAGTTTTTTCATATGGATGACAGCATCATCTTCCTCTGGCGTTCTTGCATATCCATAATATTCATACCTTCTCTCCTGACAGAAATACGGTCTTTCGAAAAGTTCAGGAGGAAGAATGACCTGCGCCCCCTGTGCAGCGGCCTCCCTGATCAGTTCCGATGCTTTTTCTATATTTTCTTTTACATCGCTGCCGCAGCCCATCTGTATGGCAGCCACTGTGGTTTTTCTCATGTCATGCTCCTCCCATCCTCCCGGAATCAGCCGGTATCTGCTGTGTAATACAATGAATGTTCCCACCACCGACAATAATATCACGTGCGTAAACCGGGTATACCTTCCTTCCGGGAAAAAGCCCCCCTATGATGTTCACAGCCTCTGCATCCATTTCATCCTCAAACTGGGGAATCAGGACTCCTCCATTTGTAATATAAAAATTAACATAGCTTGCGGCAAGCCGCTCCCCTGCTTTTCGCTGCTCCTCCCCCTCTTCAAAGGAAAAACCGGCAAGTTCATATTCCGTTATACAAACCGGCTTCCCCGGAACCGGGACTTTGTGGACTATGAGCTTCCGCCCCCTGGCATCTGTCTCTTTTTCCAATATTGCAAGATCTGCAGATGACAAGGGATACTGCGGATCTTTGGGATCCTCCGTCCACGCAAGCACCACATGTCCGGGAGCGGTAAATGCACAGACATTGTCTATGTGTCCGTTTGTCTCATCGTTGTAGATTCCATATGGAATCCAGATGATTTTTTCTGCCCCAAGATAGTCCTTTAACTTCTGTCCGATCTTTTCTTTTGAAAGCTCCGGATTCCTGCCTTTGCTGAGCAGACAGCTTTCTGTCACAAGGATGGTTCCCTCTCCATCGGTATGGATTGCCCCGCCTTCTAACACAAACGGATGCGCATCATACAGATCATATCCTGTCTTCCGGCAAAAAGAGGACGCTACTTTATCATCCTTTTCCCAGTCTGCATACAATCCGTCACAGATTCCACCCCATGCATTAAAACACCAGTCAATCCCCCGTACCTGCCCCTGCCCATTGACAACAAAGGTCGGTCCGACATCCCTCGCCCATGCATCATCCGATGCAATTTCCATATAATGGACCGGATAATTTTTCTGATAGTTTTTTTCTTTCCGGACAGCTTCAATGATCATTTGTGCATGATCCAGTTCCCCTGCTTCCACCAGCAGATATACCGTCTCGGATTCCGCAGTGGCACATATGACATCCGCAAAAGCCTCTCTTGCCTTTTTTGCACCATATATCCAGGACCCCGGCCGTTTCGGCCATATAAGTATTGTCCCTTTATGCGGTTCATACTCCGCCGGCATATGAAATCCATCCTTGCTAGGACAACCTTCCTTTAAAATCTTCATATCCAAATCTCCTGATTACCCTGCATTCTTTATCCGCCCCCATAACCGCGATATCCGGAAGCGGCATACCGTTAAACGTATTATTTTTGACCATGGAATAAATTGCCATGTCACAGAATGTAAGCCTGTTACCCACTTTTATCTCTTTATCAAATGAGTAATCACCGATCACATCACCTGCCAGACAGGTACAGGAAGAAAGCCGGTATGTATATGCTTTCTCCCCTGCTTTTCCACTGTCCTTAAGCGGCGGACGATACGGCATTTCGAGTACATCCGGCATATGGCATGCCGCCGAAGTGTCCAGAACCAATATCTTTATCCCATTGTTTTCGACAATATCGAGCACGGTTGTCTCAAGATAGCCTGCATTCAGGGCTACTGCCTCCCCCGGCTCAAGATAAATTTCAAGGTCATATGTTTCCTGCATGCGCCGGATACAGTTCTCCAGTTTTTCCATGTCGTAACCGGCTTTCGTGATATGATGTCCGCCACCCATATTAAGCCATTTCCGTCCGTACAGCAGATCTCCAAACTTTTTTTCCACGGCATCAAGTGTCGTTTCCAGGGCATCCGAATTCTGTTCACAGAGCGTATGGAAGTGAAACCCATCTATCTGCGACAGGTCAAAACCGTTTTGTATGGCTTTGTCAAGCTCTGCCCTCGTTATACCAAGCCTTGAACCTGTACCACACGGATCATAAATCTCATGCCCTTCCTGTGTAGAACACTCCGGGTTAATTCTAAGTCCTGTACTTACCCCTGCGGCTGCTTCTTTGATTTTTTCCTTATGAACCAGAAACTGGGAAACGGAATTAAAAACAATATGGTCACATATTTTTACCAGTTCGTCCATTTCTTCCGGCAGATATGCCGGACAGAAGACATGGTTTTCTTTTCCCATCTCTTCCTGTGCCAGACGTGCTTCATACAGCCCGCTTGCCGTCGTCCCACTTAAATATTTTCCAATCAGGGGATATTCACAAAATGCGCTGAATGCTTTCTGTGCAAGAAGGATCTTTGCGCCCGTTCTCTGCATTACATGATGCAAAATCTTCAGGTTTTCTGTCAGTTTTCCCTCATCTATCACATAGCAGGGAGTTTTCAGTTCATTAATCTTCATCCTTCCCTCCGGCTCAATCCATATGAACAGAAGGGTCTGCTGTCTTGTAACAATCCACGGGTACCGGATTTTCGACTACCTTCCATGGAAGACCAAACTTATTCAGTGCCTCCATATACGGATCCGGATCCATCTCCTCAAGATTGAATACTCCGGGCTTTTTCCAGAGTCCTGTCACAACCATCATGGAACCGATCATTGCCGGTACTCCTGTTGTATAGGAAACTGCCTGTGATTCCACTTCTTTGTAGCATTCCTGATGGTCACATACATTATAAATATAAATAGATTTCTTTTTTCCGTCCTTTATCCCATTAAAAATACATCCGATATTTGTCTTCCCTACTGTCCGTGGTCCAAGTGATGCCGGATCTGGAAGCAGTTCTTTTAACACCTGTAACGGCACCACTTCTTTTCCGTCTACCATAATCGGATCTGTCCGGAGCATACCCACATCCTCAAGGCATTTCATGTGTGTAAGATAACTCTGTCCAAACGTCATGAAAAACCGGATTCTTTTCACACCCGGAATATTTTTGGCAAGGGATTCTATTTCCTCATGGTGGAGAAGATACATATCTTTTTCTCCGACCTGGTCAAAATTATACTGTGCCCGCCACTCCATCGGCTCGGTTTCTACCCAGTGCCCATCCGTCCAGTAGGAACCGTTAGCGGATACCTCCCGAAGATTTATCTCCGGATTAAAGTTTGTGGCAAACGGATATCCATGATCTCCGCCATTACAGTCAAGTATATCAATGGTGTGGATTTCATCAAAATAATGTTTCTGCGCATATGCCGTAAATACCGATGTGACACCAGGGTCAAACCCGCTTCCAAGAATTGCGGTAAGTCCTGCCTCCTTGAATTTTTCCTGATAAGCCCACTGCCAGGAATAATCAAAGTAAGCGGTAAATCCCAGTTTTTTGCACCGCTTCTCATAAATTTCCCTCCACTGTGGATCTTGCGTATCCTCGCACTCGTAGTTTGCGGTATCAATATAGTCAACTCCACAGGCAAGACATGCATCCATAATCGTAAGATCCTGATAAGGGAGTGCCACATTGAGCACTGCATCCGGCTGGTACGAACGGATCAATGTTTTTAATTCTTCCACGTTGTCCGCGTCAACCCTTGCCGTCTCAATTCTGGAAGCTGTTTTCCCTTCAAGTTTTGCCTTTAAATCGTCACATTTTGACAGGGTACGGCTTGCAATCATGATGTCCGTGAAAACTTCACTGTTCTGACAGCATTTTCTGATTGCCACCTGTGCAACACCGCCACATCCAATAATAAGTAATCTGCTCATTTTTATTCCTCCTGTATCATTTGTTTTACCGGGTTTCTTCCTCTTCAAGTAAGTCCTCTACATATTTTGGAAGCATAAATGCCCCCCGGTGTAAATTTGTAGTATAGTACCATGTTTTCATTCCAAGTGCATCCCATCTTTCTGCATCAAGATCATTCAGCGGATGATACTTTTTAGAAGCGAATCCGAATAACCAGTACCCGGAAGGACAGGTCGGGATATGTGCCTGGTATACCCGGCTGATCGGGAATGACTTGTAGACTTTTCTGTGCATTTTCCGGCATTCAGCCTCATCCTCGTCATAAAACGGGCTTCCATGCTGATACACCATGATTCCGTCCTCCCGGAGAGCTTTATAACAGCTTCCGTAAAATTCTTTTGTAAAAAGACCTTCCGTATGCCCCAATGGATCTGTTGAATCGTTGATGATCAGATCGTATTCATCATTTTTCCCACGCAGGAATCTAAGCCCATCATCATAATACATTGAAATTCTGGGATCCTCTAACCCACATGCCACCTCCGGGAAAAATTTTCTGCATACATCCACAAACATTTTATCGGTTTCTACCACGTCAATCTTTTCAACAAACGGGTATTTTATGAGTTCTTTCGCCACACCCCCATCCCCGCCACCGATAATCAGAATTTTTTTTGCATTGGGATGGACTGCCATCGGCACATGGGTCACCATTTCATCATATATAAATTCATCTGCATCGGAAAAAACAATTTCACCATCCAATGCTGCCATTTTTCCAAATTCATAGTATTTAAATACATCTATCTTCTGATATTCACTTTTCCCCGAAAAAAGCTGCTCTTCTATCCGGACATCCAGTTTTACATTAACTGTATGATATTCCGAAAACCACATTTGCATATCTTTACCTCCTGTTGCCACTCATGCCAGTACCTGAAGATATTCCACTGCCGGATCTTCGGTTCCCTGCATGGAGCATCCTTTTTCTTTTGCATACAGAATATATTCCGCAATCTCTTTTGTAATCCGTTCCCCTGGGGCAAGGATCGGAATCCCCGGTGGGTAGCACATGACAAACTCTCCACTGATGCATCCCACGGAATCTTTTATGCTTAGCGATTTTTTTTCTGCATAAAAAGCTTTCTGCGGAGATACCGCCACCTCCGGATTGATATATTCCCCGGACAAAAGCCCTGTCCTGTCCCTGCTGTATAACCTCTTGATATCCTGCAATGCCCCTACGAGTCTCTCAATATCCTGAATTCTGTCACCAATGGAAATATACGCAAGGATATTACAGATATCACCGAATTCGATCTGTATGTCATATTCATCCCGGAGCAGGTCATATACTTCTATTCCGGCAAGCCCGATATCCAGTGTATAAACGGACAGCTTGGTGACATCGTAATCGTAAATGCTGGTTCCATTTACCAGATCACGTCCATAGGCATAGTAACCGCCAATAGAATTGATTTCATTTCTGGCATATTCTGCCATTTTTGCAACTCTGGCAAAAGATTCTCTTCCCCGCAACGCAAGATTTCTTCTTGAAATATCAAGACTCGATAAAAGGAGATACGATGCACTGGTTGTCTGTGTCAGATTGATAATCTGCCTGACATGATCTGCTTTTACCGCTTTCCCGGTAAGAAGGATGGAGCTTTGTGTAAGGCTTCCCCCGGATTTGTGCATGGAGATGGCAGACATGTCTGCGCCTGCTGCCATACCACATACCGGAAGGTTTTCCCCAAAATACAGATGCGTCCCATGTGCTTCATCTGTAAGCACCTTGATTCCTCTGGAATGAGCAAGTTTTACGATTGCCCGGAGGTCTGAACATATCCCGTAATACGTCGGATTGTTTACCAGAACCGCTTTTGCATCCGGGTTTTCCTCAATCGCCCTGGCAACCTGGTCTATTTCCATTCCGAGAGAAATCCCAAGTTTCGCATTCATCTCCGGATTCACATAAACCGGAACTGCCCCACAGAGCACCAGTGCATTAAGTGCACTTTTATGGACATTTCTCGGTAATATAATTTTATCGCCCGCCTTACAGGTTGACAATATCATTGCCTGCACTGCCGATGTCGTTCCCCCAACCATGAGGAATGCA
>OLGH01002842.1_pt1 | contig 12838 bp, 9 predicted proteins | sample 1604851 | NCBI WGS metagenome assembly OLGH01 (sample SAMEA3888894, study PRJEB22519) | human gut metagenome | biome: human gut; feature: human-associated habitat; material: faeces | place: Denmark | collected 2010 | reverse complement strand
TGGTGGAACGGGGAACGGCGGTCTCCTATGTGGAGCCGGATGACAAGTTGGTGAACGTCACCACCCAGAGCGACGGTTCCGGCTACCTGACCTTCGCCTCTGGAGGCACTATGAAATTCAGCAAGGCTGTCACCGTCACCGCCACCGCCTATACCGCCGGGTATGACGGCGTAGGGACCCGTACCGCCACCGGCACCACCGTCCATAAGGGCGTGGCCGCCGTGGATAAGCGGGTGTTCCCTCTGGGCTCCGATCTGTACGTTGTGGCCAAGGGTATGGAATACGGCCTGACCCGTGCCGAGGATACCGGCATGAAGGGTCCCAAGATCGATCTGTATATGGAGAGCTATCAGGAGTGCATCCAGTTCGGCCGCCGGACGGGCACTGTCTATCTGCTGGAAGATTGAGCGTTAACAGCTTGAACTGAGAAACCGGCCTGTCCGCAAAATTGCGGGCAGGCCGGTTTTTTGTGAGCTTTTGGCGGCTTGCTGGGAAATGGCGCGCTTTGACGGATGTTTCCCGGGAAAACAATGAAAGGGAGCGTGTTCCGAAACCGGAACACGCTCCTTTTCATTATTTGTATTTATTTGCGGAAATGCTGCTTACAGGCTGTTGGCCTGCTCCACCACCTTGCGGATGGCGTCGGCGGCATCATCCGGCAGGGCATTGAAGCCGCCCTCAGCGTCCTTCAGGCCCTCCACGTAGTTCAGGCGGTCCTGCATACGGGCCTGCATCTGGGCGACATAGCCCTTGTCGGTGAGGTCGGGCACGAAGCCGTCCCACTCCATGATCTCAATGTCGGAGAAGGGGCCCCAGGGCTTGAATTCCGCACGGCCCTCAACTACGGATTCCAGAATACCCAGCGTATCCTCCTTCTGGACCTTTTTGCCCATGAAGTCACCAGTGTTGATGATGTAGCACGCCACGTTCTTCTCAGCCACCAGCTTCTTGAACTTCTCGTAGTCATTCACCAGCGGGTAGGTGCGGAAGGGGTTGGCGTAAGGCTCCACCACCAGAGCGTTGGGATCCACGCCCTCCTTCAGCCGTTCAGCAGAGGAACGCTTGGTGGCCAGCGTAGCGCCCATGACAGAGGCCAGAGACGCGCCCTTCAGCTTCACGATGGGAGGGATGGTGGGATCCTTCATGATCCAGAAAATAGCGTTGACGGGGGATTCGATCTTATCCACCCGGTTGGGGGACCAGAGCTTGGACTTGATGGCCCGGCCGTTGCCGTTGCGGATATCCTCAGTGACCAGCACCACCTTGCCGTCCTCGTCCAGCGTGGCGGAGCAGTTCTGCGCCGTCAGCAGGTACTTGTTGTCCGGGGAATCCACAGGATAGTCGGCGGTCTTGTCGAAATAGGTAGGCTCCAGAGCAATGGAGGCGCAGGTATCGGAGTTGATGATGAAGGCGTCATCGTGGAGCACCTTGATGGAGGGGTACTTGCCGCCGTGCTTGGCGTGGGTCAGGGTGGACTTGCCGGAGCCGGACAGACCGAACACGGCAGAGACGAACTTGTGGCCGTCCGCCAGGGTGTATTCCTTCTGACCGCCGTGGCAGCTGGCGTAGCCATTGCGGTTGGCGATGGCCCAGGCCAGGGTCAGGGTGCCCTTCTTGTGCTCGCCGAAGTAGCGCATACCCAGGATGGCGGCGCAGTTGGTCTCCGTGTTGAAGTAGCACAGGCACTTGGGGTCGCAGACCTTTTCCTGACCGGGGGCACCGGTCCACTGGGGATCGGAGAAGATGTAGATGTCAGGCTCCTTGCCGTCGCCTACGGGCTTGGAGTTCTTGTACATCTTCACATATTCCGTGGACATATACTGGAAGTTCAGCATCCAGTTGTAGAGGAGGTTTTCCTCACCCTCAGGGATCAGCAGATGGGCCTTCACCATGAACTCGGGGTCCAGACCGATGAACACCTCGGCGTGATACATGGTCTTCCAGCGGGTGTCATACACGGCGTCCATGACGATCTTATCCAGAGCGGCGGTGTCCACGCCGGGCTTGCCGGTGATGCGGCGGGCGGGGGCGTAGCGGCCGGGGATGGAGCCGTCATTGAACAGCAGGACCTTGGCGTCCGGCTCCAGACCGAATTCCTCGCCCCGGTAGACGGGCATATCGGTGACCACGGTGCCGGGGGAATTTTTGGCCAGCTCATAGGCTTCCTTCAAGGTGTTGACCTTGATGACATTGTTGCCGTAGAACGGAGCTTCGATGATGGAACGGGTCTTGGAAAAACCCACCTGGCCGGGACCGATCTCGGCTCTGGGATAATAGGCCTTTGTGGACATATCGGGATACCTCCTTGTAATCATGGTTGATAACTGTATGATACTGGAACGCAGGGGAAAAAGCAAGTTATGAAGATGACAAGTTCCGGCAAAGAGGACGGTTCCTTTTGTGACTTTTTGCGGCAGGGCGGCGGTTATTTCCGCTCCGCCAGCGCGTCTGTCAGGGCAGCGAACTCCGTTAACGTCAACGCCTCTCCCCGGACCGATGCAGGCAGGCCGCAGGCGGCGATGGCGTCGGCAATGGCGGCCTTGTCCCACCCCGGCAGAGCAGCGGACAGGGAATTGGACAGGGTTTTTCGCCGCAGCAGGAAGGCTCCCTTGATGACCCGGAAGAAAAACGCCTCATCCCGGACGGCCACCGGCGGCTCCTTCCGGCGGACGCACCGCAGAACGGTGGAAGTCACCTTGGGGGCGGGCAGAAATTTCTCCGGGGGGACGTCAAAGAGACATTCTGTTTCCATTTCGTATTGCAGCCGCAGTGGGAACGCGCCGTCGGCGCTGCCTTTGGCGGAGGTGAGCCGCTGGGCGGCCTCTTTCTGAATCAGGACGGTGATGGACTCGATGGCGGGAATATCCACCAGCGCGGTCAGCACGGGCGTGGTGATGTTGTAGGGCAGGTTGGCGCAGACAGCCACCGGCATCCCGGGGAACTCCTCTTCGATGAGGGCGCGGAGGTCTACTTTCAGAACATCCTGCAATACCAGCTTGAAGTTATCCACACCCGCCATGGTCTCGGCCAGCAGGGGCGGCAGGCGCTCGTCCACCTCGATGGACACCACCTTGGCAGCGCGCTGGGCCAGCTCTTTGGTCAGCACGCCGATGCCGGGGCCGATCTCCAGCACGCCCCAGCTCTTATCGACGCCGCTGGCGTCCACGATCTTGGGCGGCAGGCCGGGATTGATGATGAAGTTCTGTCCAAAGCCCTTGGAGAGCGCGAAATCGTATTTTTCGCACAGGGTGCGGATAACGGAGAGGTCGGTCAGCTCCGGCATAGTGGTTTTCCTTTCTGTTTTTCGGTTGTCATTTGGTAACGTACATGCCAAAGCCTCTCCCTTTGGGAGCAACAGCGCTGACCGCCGCCAGCGGCGGAAACAGGGAGAAGCTGTTGGGGCCGCGGCCAGCAGGATGCGAGCGACAGCGAAGCAGACGCTGGGAGCCGCAACCCGGGCTCCTTATTAGGACAAGATCATTCTGTCATTTGCAAACTCACCGCCGCTGGCGATCTGGAACTTTGCCAGCAGGTCGGAGACCTGCAGATTCTTCTTTTCCTCGCCGGAGACGTCGTAGATGATGTGACCCTCATGCATCATGATGAGGCGGTTGCCGTACTTGATGGCGTCCTTCATGTTGTGGGTGATCATCATGGTGGTCAGGTGGTTCTCCTCAACGATCTTCGCCGAGAGGGTCAGCACCTTGAGGGCGGTCTTGGGGTCGAGGGCGGCGGTGTGCTCGTCCAGCAGCAGGAGTTTGGGCTTGTTCATGGTGGCCATCAGGAGGGTCAACGCCTGACGCTGGCCGCCGGACAGCAGGCCCACACGGGCAGTCAGACGGTTCTCGAGGCCCAGATCGAGGCTCTTGAGCAGTTCACGGTACTGCTCCCGCTCCGCCCTGGTGATGCCGATGCGGAGCGTACGGGGCTTGCCGCGGCGGGCGGCGAGGGCGAGGTTCTCTTCGATCTGCATGGTGGCGGCAGTGCCGGTCATGGGGTCCTGAAAGACGCGGCCAATGTAGGCGGCGCGCTGATGCTCGCCCAGACGGGTGACGTCCACGCCGTCGATGATGATCTTGCCGCAGTCCACGGGCCAGACGCCGGCGACGGCGTTCAGCATGGTAGACTTGCCTGCACCGTTGCCGCCGATGACAGTGACGAAGTCGCCCTCATTCAGCTTCAGGTTCAGGCCGTTCAGGGCCGTTTTCTCGTTGACGGTGCCTGCGTTGAAGGTCTTGGAAACATTTTGTATCTCAAGCATTGTTTGCGCCCTCCTTGTTTGCCTTTTTGGCCGCAGGCTTTGCGAAATATCTGCCCTTCCAGTACGGCACGGCGAGGAAGACAGCCACAACGGATGCGCTCAGCAGCTTTAACAGGTTTGCGTCAAAGCCGAGGGTCAGCACCAGCTGGATGACGATGTAGTAGATGATGGCACCCAGAGAGACGGACACCATCTTGAGGGCAAAGTTGTGGAAGATGCGGCCAAACACAGCCTCACCGATGATGACAGCTGCCAGACCGATGACGATGGCGCCGCGGCCCATGCCGACATCCGCAAAGCCCTGATACTGGCTCAGCAGAGCGCCGGACAGCGCCACCAGAGCGTTGGAGACGGCCAGACCCAGCACGATGTTGAAGTTGGTGTTGATGCCCTGTGCGCGGGACATGGCGGGGTTGGAGCCGGTGGCACGGATGGCGCAGCCCAGCTCGGTGCCGAAGAACCAGTACAGAATGCCGATCAGCACCGCTGTGACAATGATGATCATAACGATAGGGTTGTGGAGAGCGAACTCCTTGACCCAGCGCAGGGAGATCAACAGGTTGTACTTGTCCACGTTGATGGCCTGATTGGCCTTGCCCATGATTTTGAGGTTAATGGAATACAGCGAAAGCTGGGTCAGGATGCCGGCAAGGATGGCCGGAATGCCCATAAATGTGTGCAGGACACCGGTGACGAAGCCGGACAACAGGCCTGCCAGCAGCGCCATGAGCAGGGAGACCCAGACGTTCTGGCCGGACAGCAGGCACATGACGCACACTGCACCGCCGGTGCCAAAGGAGCCGTCCACGGTCAGATCGGCAATATCCAATATTTTATAAGTTATATAAACGCCAAGAACCATCAGGCCCCAGAGCACACCCTGAGACACTGCTCCAAGCATTGCAAGTGCTACACCACTCATACTGTCCTCCATATTCACCAAGATAAGGGAAGCCTTTGCCTCCCTTGTCTTTTTTATTGTTATTTATAGATCCGGTAGCCATCCCTTCCGGAGCGTTTTACCTGATAAAGGGCAAAATCTGCTTTTTGATACAGTTCCATAAAGGTATCTCCATCCTGTGGTGCAAAAGCAATTCCTGCACTAAAAGTAAATGTATGCTCTCCCATGCCTTCCATACGGATCTCCCTGAGCTTTTCATGAAGTTTTTTTATTCTGCTCTCCATATTTTCCCGTGAACCGATATTACAGAGCAGGATCACAAACTCATCCCCGCCGATACGCCCGATCACATCCTGTTCCCGGAACTGCTCTTTAAGAAAACCTCCCAGCATTTTTAATACATTATCTCCCATGACATGTCCGTAAACATCATTCACTTCTTTAAAATGATCCATATCCAGGATCAGGAAGCCATGAAAGCCTTCCGGAGCTTTTTCTCTCAGAATAGCATCGATCACCTTCTGCGTATTCTCTCTGTTATAAACGCCTGTAAGCGCATCCTTCTGGGCAGAACGTACCAATTCCGCTTTCTCCTGATTATTTCTTACAACAATATACAGGAGCAGGAGCAGCACCAGAATACAGAAGCTTCCCATAAATAGGATTTCATAACCAGAAATGAATTCATAAGCCTGCTGTGCACTTTTTACAGGAATTGCATAACAGATCATCCAGTCATTGTATCCAAGAGGCATATATGCCAGATACCGGTCCTCTTCTTTTCTCTCTTTGAGACTAAACTTCACCAGACCACTTTCGCCAACTTTAAAATCTTCCTGAATATCCTGAAGAGCATGCTTTCCTTTGAGATTTTTTTCTCCGTAATATTTAAAAAGATTGATTCCATATGTGATCTCCGTACCAGACGCCGAACCACTGTCAAAGGCAATGATCTCTCCATCACTTGTGGCCAGAAGACTGTTTCCCGCTCCATCAAAAAGATCATTAAAAAGCATATGGCTCAGCGCTGTAACATTACAGGATCCGCCCAACACACCGATCACTTTATGGTCTTTGTATACCGGCACACCTAAAACCACCCGCACCTTATGGTCCACACTGCTTTCCAGGGGATCGCTGATGGTCTGCTCTCCACTGATAGCCTCCTGAAAATATCTGCGATGAGAAACATTCTTGGTTACTCCATTGTCGTAGTATGCATCTCCATTCTTATCAATAAGAGCAGCCCTCTCCAGGTCTGTCTTTTCATAAATAGATATCAGTTGTTCTTTATTTTCTTCTGAAAAAAGTTCTTCTGATTTTCCCATTGCAGAGGCAATCTCATTCAGATATTGATAATTAATATCCAGTATCGTCCGCAAATGTTCGCTTTGTCTCTGCACATTTATCTTCAATGTATTCTGAGAATTCACCTGTACAGCCCTCTGCACACACTCGAAAAAAATAAGAATCCCTGCTATAACCGCCAAGATAAAAACGCCGGTTGCCATAACATAATTTTTTAATTCAAAGTGATTCTTTTTCATACGTTTTCTCCTGATCTAACCTTTTTTGTCCTGCATTTTTATTTTACCATGATTTTTGTTTTTTCTCTATAACAAAAAATCTGCAGATTCCAATCATAAGATTGAAAAATGCAGATTTTTTACAACGATATCTGATTATTATGCCTTATTATGCCGCTTTCCGCGACTCACGTCCGGCTTATATTGCGGCAATAAGAACAACGTTATTTATTTTTCTTTGTGTTTACGATCAGCGGAACAATTTCTCCTTTTTTTACATCCACCAGTCCCTTATCAGTCAGCTTCAGTGCCGGGCTTACCGGTAATCCAAGTGTTGCCACTGACATGATCGGATTATTATGCACATATCCCAGATCTGTAAGGCTTTTTCTTACCGCCTTCAATGCAAGGCCATTCTCCCTGATTGATTTTTCGGATAAAAGCCCACATACCGGAAGTGCAAGTTCAGAAAGGATCCTTCCATCTTTTACTGCCAGAAATCCCCCCTGCAGTTCCCGGATCCTGTTTACAGCAAATAACATATCATCCGGAGAGCTTCCTGCCACAAAGAGATTATGATGATCATGAAAATATGTTGTTGCCACAGTTCCCTTTTTCAAGCAGGAGCCTGTAAGAAATCCATAGCCGATATTTCCGTTCTTCCCATGACGTTCCACCACCATAGCCAGAAGACATCCGCTGTTTTCCCAGCAGATCTTTCCGGCTTTCACCGGCATTTCCACCAGTTTTTCAGTAGTATGGGTACGATCCGGATTGATTTCTATCACACGAACCGTTGCATATCCTTCCTGAAAAGGAGCATTCACCTGAAAATCCTTCAGAAAAATCTCCGGAAGCTGTACACTCCGGTAAAAATCTGCCGGAAATTCATATGTGGAAGCAGACAGCGGCAACTGCGGTTCATCCTTTGCATAAATCGGAACACCATTTTTGAATACAGCTTCCGGTTTAAGAACGGACGGATCTTTAAGCAGCATAAAGTCCGCAAGTTTTCCCGGTGCGATAGCTCCTCTGTCATAAAAATGCATCCGCTGACATGGTGTATATGTGGCACAGTAGATTGCCTGTTCCATCGGAAATCCCATATCGATCGCTTTCTGTACCACTGCATTCAGCGGTCCCTGCTCATACAAAACATCTGCCATAGTATCATCTGTTACAAAGGAACAATACTCGTAGAGCTGATTCTGGCAGATATATTCCAGGATTTCCGGTTTCAGCATTTTATCCTGGATCTCAAAAAACATTCCGTTTTCGATCCGCTGCTTTACTTCCTCAAGAGTATGTTCTGTATGATCACCATTAATACCCAGATAAAGAAACTTTGCAAGATCCAGATCCAGTAATGACGGACAGTGTCCCTCGATCACATATCCCGGATGGTCTTTTTTCAGATATTCCAGAAACCGGCTGATCTCCAGATCATTTTCCCGGATGATCTGCCGGTAATTCATGATTTCGCCTACACATACCACATCTTTTTCTTCCAGCAGATGCTTCATTGCACTGCAGTCAATGATCCCGCCTGTTGTTTCCAGCTTTTCACTGGTTGACGGAACGCTGCTTGGAATCCCGTAAAAAATATCGATAGGTGCATTCTTTGCCGCAGAGATCATTTCCAGAACCCCTCGGATCCCTTTGACATTGGCCATTTCGTGAGGCTCTGAAACCACCGTCGTCACACCATTTTCTCCTGCACATTTTCCAAAAAAAGCCGGTGTGGCCATAGAACTCTCAATATGCATGTGAATATCTGTCAGTCCTGGAATCATGTATGATCCCTTTGCATCGATCACATTGTCAGTCTGAAGATCCGTATCCTGTTTTCTGTCTATGTAATAAAATTTTCCATCTTTCACCGCAACATTGGCAGATATGAATTTCTTAAGATAGGAATTAAATACCTTTGCGTTTTTGATCAGCAGATGAACCTGCTCCATACCATTTCACCATCCTTAGATAATTGAATAAAAATACAACAGACAGACTGCTACCAGTACATACATGACCGGTTCAACCTTTTTGATCTTTCCTGCTGCGATCTTCATAACGAGATAAGCCGGAAGCGCCACGCAGATACCATTTGCGATATTATTTGCAAAAATCGTAAAGGTTACACATAAAAATGCCGGAATATACTCTGTAATATCCGAATAATCAATATTTCTCATAGCACCAAGCATATTGATGCCGATATAGATCAGCACCGGACCGGTTGCCGCAGATGGGATCACAAGAGCCAGTGGTGCCAGAAACAGCGAAAGTCCGAAGAAAATGCTTGTAAAAATAACCGTAAGTCCCGTTTTTCCTCCTGCTTCTACGCCTGCAGATGACTCCAGATAAGTAGTAAGACTCGGCATTCCAAACAATGCTCCAAAGCTTGTTGCAATCGCATCTACCTTAAAGCATTTATCAATACCCGGAAGATTTCCATCCTTATCCAGATAGCCTGCCTTTGCTCCCACTCCCAGAACTGTTCCGAATGTAGAAAAGAAATCCGGTACAAACAGAGCGATCAGAAATGGAATATAAGCAAAATTCAGCGCTCCCATAAAATCAACTTTCAGGAACTGATGGCCGATACCTGCCGGAAATGCAAAAATGGATTCCGGAGCATGTGTAACACCGAAAGGAATTCCTGCCAGAGTGGTCAGCAGGATCGCAAGAATCATACCACCCGGTATATTTCGTACCTTGATCACCAGAAGGATCAGAAATCCGATCACTGCTACGATCACAGATGGAGATGCAAGATCTCCAAAGGAAAGACAGTTTTTTGCATCATTTGCCACGATCAATCCACAGTTTTTTGCACCAAGAAGTGCGATAAACAGACCAATACCGGCACTAACCGCTTGTTTCAGGCTTACCGGGATCACACGTACCACGGCTTCTCTCAGACCAAAGAATGAAATTATGATAAAAAGAACACCACTCCAGAATATCACACCTGCTGCGATCGGCATACTTACGCCTTCATTGGTAATCATAGACGCAATAATTCCAACGCTTCCAAGTCCCGGGGCCAGAGCAAACGGTCGATTGGTAACCAATGCCATTGCACAGCTGGTCACAATGATCAGAATGATCATAGCTGTCAGAGTCGTGTGTTTATCATAACCGGCGCCTGCCAGAATATTTGGGATCGTGGCAAGCACATATGCCATAGTTACAAAAGTTGTCAGTCCTGCCAGAAGTTCTGTTTTTATATTTGTATTGAACTCAGACAGTCTGAACTGTTTTTCCAGCCAGTTTTTCATTTATTTTTTCCCCCTTGATATGATGATAGGATGTATTGTAAAATATGCATATCAGGAAGTCAAATTCATATTATACATAAAAATTATACCAAAATGGAATAATTGGAGGAAAACATGAACTATCATGAACTGAAGTACATTCTCTGCATTGCCAAATATCAGAATCTTACAAAAGCCGCACAGGAGCTTTATATTTCCCAGCCAACCCTGACCAAGCATCTCCAGAAACTGGAACGAGAAATGGGGACCAAGCTGTTCAGCCGCAGCGGAAACAGCTATACACCTACCTTTGCGGGCCGCAAATATATGGAGTATACCCGAAAGATCCTGCAGATACAACAGGACTGGGAAAAAGAGCTGAAAGATCTTACAGAAAATAATGAAGGAGAACTGAACGTTGCTTTCCCACTGATGAGGAGTACCTGTATGGTTCCTCAGATCATGACCTCTTTTTTTCAAAAATATCCTAAAGTAAAGGTCAATATCCTGGAAGAGGCATATTCTATCCAGGAAAAACTTCTGCTCAATGATCAGCTTGATTTTGGCATTTTCAATGAAGTACATAAACACCCCAAGCTGGAATACGAACTGCTGAAAAAAGAAGAAATCCTTCTGATCATGCCTCCGGAGCACCCATTGGCTGCTGCCGGCAGTGTATCCACTCACGGCATATACCCGAAGCTTGATCTCTCACTTCTGGCAGAAGAGCCTTTTATCCTGCATTTTCCGGAACAGACTACCGGACAGCTTTCGCTGGAAGCATTGAAAGCTGCCCATATCAAGCCTTATGTGCCAATACAGAGCCGCAACACAGAAACCTGTGTCAAACTCTGCATGCAAGGACTTGGTATGTGTTTCACCCCGGAAACCTATGTTCAAAATATGGACCTCCCTGTAAAACCAGCCTGTTTTTCCATTGGTGAAGATGGCGTTTTCAGCACACTGACAATTGCATACCGAAGAGGTACCTATCTCCCACAGTACGCCCGGGATTTTATATGTACTGCAAGGAAGGTCCTGTAGTGTTTTGATCAACATATATTGAAGCAAAAAATCTTCTGTTCAGAGGGAATCTTTTTGTTGCATTATTCTGAATATTCCTGTATAATTAACACAATAATCAAAACTTAAGAGCGTAACGTACAAGGGCGTACAGCACATATTTCCTGTGTCTGTACGCCCTTGTGCTATTTCTGCAGTCCTGCGATATTTCGCTTTGAGAAAGGGAGGAGATTTCTATGATGAATGCAATCGGAAGTGTGATAAACCAGATCGACAGTCTGGTGTGGGGCTGGTGGATGATCATTTTACTTCTGGGCACCCATATTTTCATGACCATCCGTACCGGTGTGATCCAGCGTAAGATTGGTACCGCCATTCGCCTGTCTGTCACCAAAGATACCAATGCGGAAGGTGAAGTCAGCCAGTTTGGCGCCCTGACAACAGCCCTTGCTTCCACTATTGGAACCGGAAATATCATCGGTGTCGGTACTGCCATTGCTCTTGGTGGTCCCGGTGCAGTCCTCTGGTGCTGGCTTACCGGTGTCTTCGGAATCGCCACCAAATACAGTGAGTCTCTTATCGCTGTAAAATACCGCGTCAAAACCAAAGACGGCCGTATGCAGGGTGGTGCTATGTATGCCCTGGAGCGCGGATTAAATATGCGCTGGCTTGGTCTGATCTTTGCCTTTTTCGGTGGCTTTGCTTCCTTTGGAATCGGATGTGCTACCCAGGTCAATGCCATTGCAACGGTATGTAATGAGAACCTTCATATTTCTCCGGCAGCGATCGGCATTGCTGTGGCAGTTCTTACTGCTCTTGTTATTTTCGGCGGGATCAAATCCATCGCCAATGTATGTGAACGTCTTGTTCCGTTTATGGCATTTTTCTATGTGATCGGATGTATCATCATCCTGGGGATCAATTTCGATTTTATCATTCCCGCAGTAAAAACCATCTGCAAATTTGCTTTTACCCCTGGTGCTGCTGCAGGAGGTCTTGTAGGACGTGGTATCATGATGGCCATGCAGTATGGAATCGCAAGAGGACTTTTTTCCAATGAATCCGGTATGGGTTCTGCCCCCATCGCTGCTGCTGCCGCACAGACAAGAAATCCGGTTCGTCAGGCTCTCGTTTCCAGCACCGGTACATTCTGGGATACCGTTGTGGTATGTCTGATGACCGGTCTTGTTCTGGTAACCAGTATTATGAAAAATCCTTCGATCGACATGGGAAATATCACTGATGGCGGTGTTCTTACTACACTGGCTTTTCAGCAGATCCCGGTTCTTGGTCCTGTGATCCTTGTAGTGGGTATCATTTCCTTCGCATATTCTACAGTCCTTGGATGGGCATATTATGGGGAACGTTGCGTGGAATACTTTGCAGGGAAAAAGGGACTGATTCCTTATCGTGTGTTATATATCGCCGTAGCTGTGATCGCTCCGGTAGTAGCCCTTGATGTAGTATGGGACATCGCCGATATCCTGAACGCCCTGATGGCACTCCCGAACCTGATCGCCGTACTGCTCCTTTCCCCGGTTATTGTGAAAGAAACGAAAAAATACCTGGATGGCCTGGACGCAAAAGATGATACGGAGATTCCGGTGATTAAAAAATAGCAAAAGATGATGATGAGTAAAATAGCGAGCATATACCGATTATTTTGTCGTGGTGTATGCTCGTTTTTGGCTTGTATGATGGAGATTGTCGTTTAACTGTAAAATAATAATATTAGTCTGTAAAACAGTGCCGGGGTATCAACTTGTTATTTGGCCTGTTAGATGGTAAAATCAAAGTACACTGGGGGGATGATCCTTTGCCCTGGTAGTATATCTTCGGAAAGGAGCGTGGAAGAATGGCTACGGCA
>OLGH01002830.1_pt1 | contig 12899 bp, 9 predicted proteins | sample 1604851 | NCBI WGS metagenome assembly OLGH01 (sample SAMEA3888894, study PRJEB22519) | human gut metagenome | biome: human gut; feature: human-associated habitat; material: faeces | place: Denmark | collected 2010 | reverse complement strand
CCGGGGCGGCCCTCACGGCGCATAAAGCTGCCGGGGATGCGGCCTGCGGCGTAGAGCTTTTCCTCATACTCCACGTTCAGGGGGAAGAAATCCACGCCTTCGCGGGGCTTGGGGCTCATGACCACATTGCACAGAACGCAGGTCTCGCCGTAGCGGATCAGCGCACTGGCGTTGGACAGACCGCACATTTTGCCCATTTCTACCTTGAACGGGCGGCCTGCCAGCATGGTCTCGTAGACCTTGTAGTTCTCAAAGGTCTCTCTGCGGGAACCAAATTCAATTGCCATTGTTTTTGCCTCCTTGTTTTTTCGGATTTTTTCTATCCAAAAGGCGGTGGCACGCGCATCATAGCAATAAATCCAGCGTCCATGCCGTTCACATCCGGTTTTGTTTGAGATATTTCCCCCACCGGGGGAATGTCTCTGCCGTTGATGTGAGCCGTCCGCGCCATGAAAAAGCATTCGGGGCACAGGCGTTCGATTTACTGCTGCAATACGCAGCCGCTGCCATTTGTATACAAAAGCAAAAGGCAGGCACCTTTGCGGTACCTGCCCTCTGTTTAAATTACTTACGCAGACCCAGAGTTGCGATCAGAGCACGGTAACGCTCGATGTCCTTCTTCTGGAGATAAGCCAGCAGATTGCGGCGACGGCCAACCATCTTCAGCAGACCGCGGCGGCTGTGGTGATCGTTAGGGTTCTTCTTCAGGTGCTCGTTCAGCTCGTTGATGTGAGCGGTCAGCAGAGCGACCTGAACTTCGGGGGAGCCAGTGTCCTTCTCGGTCAGAGCGACTTTGGCCATAACTTCCTGCTTATTCATAATACAGTACCTCTTTCAAGTAATTTATCTGCCTATGGCACAGCGGCGGGAAACGGTTCTCCCAAAAGCGGGCATACTCCCAGCCCCGTACCACGGTAACAGATACAGTATACCAGATTGCACAGCAGATTGCAAGAAGATTTTTGTCCGTAAGCCTTAATTTTTTACAATGCCGCCCCAGTACAGCTGCACCTCCGGCAGCTTCTTTTTGCGCAGCAGAAACACGGTAGGGATCAGGTACACCGCCACCGACAGCAGCCGCGAAGCATCGTAGCCGCTTACGCTCTCGGCCACGCTGGTGGTGCCGTACAACCCGCCGATGAGCATGGCGGCAATGTCCATGGCGCTGTGCAGGAACACCGTCACCCACAAATTGCCGGTGCGGAAGTAGATGGCGGCCAGCATCACGCCCAGCGAAGCCGCAAACACGCACTGCATCAGCACGCCAAAAGGTGCCGAGCCGAGCAGGTTGCTCAGGTGCGCCGCGCCGAACAGCACGCCGGACACAAGGCAGGCTTTCCACACCCCGGCGCGGGCGGTGCCGTAGCGCTCCAGCAGGGTCTGGGCAATGATGCCCCGGAACACCAGCTCCTCGGCCACGCCCACAAGGATCATGTTCAGCAAAAAGGTCAGGATGCGGGGCAGCGGCAGCAGCGGCGTGTCCGGGCGGCCAAAGGCCAGCGTCCCAAAGGCCGTGTACCCGATGAAGAACAGCGGGTACATCCCCACCAGCAGCCCGTTCAGAAAGCCGCAGCCGCGCCGGCGCAGCAGATCCAGCCTGCCGGTGCGGGTCAGCAGCAAAAGTGCCACCGCCAGCCCGACAGCTTCCTGCACAGAGCCAAACAGATAGCCGTCCATGGTGTCAAAGTCCGCGCCTGCCGCTGCCAGCACGATAGTAGCCAGCAGGCTGAACACGACCATGCTGCCAAGGAACAGCACCTCGGACAGGATACAATAAAGAATGGGGTGCGCGGTGCGCAGCCGTTTGAGCATAAGTACAGCCCTCCCTATCAATGATAGCCCTATTCTACCACGATTCCCCCAAAAGCGATAGGGCGAAAATAAAGTGTGCAGCCGGGAGATCAGGGGTCTGTGAACAGCTTGCAGCATCTTTTTACAGAAAGTTCATGTAAAAACGGACTAAAATAGTCTTGCAGATTTGACGTGTCTGCTGCTTTGGTGTATCATATACTTGTATTGTTATGCGCGATTCCGGGCGCATCACAGCCCGATTTTTAAGATTTATGAGGTGTGACCTATGTCCCTTGTTGAAAAACTTTTTGGCAGCTTCTCTGACCGGGAGCTGAAAAAGGTGAACCCCATCACCAAACAGGTGCTGGCGCTGGAGCCCAAGTATCAGGCCATGTCCGATGCCGACTTACAGGCGCAGACTGCCGCCTTCAAGCAGCAGCTGACCGAGGGCAAAACGCTGGATGACATCCTGCCGGATGCCTTTGCCGTCTGCCGCGAAGCCGCATGGCGTGTGCTGGGCATGAAGCACTTCCCTGTGCAGGTGACCGGCGGCATTGCCCTGCACCGCGGCGATATTGCCGAGATGCAGACCGGTGAGGGCAAGACCCTTGTGGCTACCCTGCCCGCCTACCTGAACGCCCTGACCGGCGAAGGGGTACACATCGTTACCGTCAACGACTATCTGGCCAAGCGCGACAGCGAGTGGATGGGCAAGCTCTACCGCTGGCTGGGGCTGACCGTTGGTCTGATCGTGCAGGGCATGGACGGCGATGCCCGCCGGGATGCCTACAACGCCGATATCACCTACGGCACCAACAACGAGTTCGGCTTTGACTACCTGCGCGACAACATGGTGACCTATAAGGCCAACATGGTGCAGCGCGGCCACGCCTACGCCATCGTGGACGAGGTGGACTCCATCCTGATCGATGAGGCCCGCACTCCCCTGATCATCTCCGGCCGCGGCGAGGATTCTTCCAGCCTGTACACGCAGGTGGACCGCTTTGTGCGCACCCTGCACAAGAGCGTGGTGGTGGAGCTGGAAGATAAGGTCTCCACCGACGAACAGGCCGATGGTGATTACGTTGTGGACGAAAAGCACAAGACCTGCACCCTGACCGCTGCCGGCATCAAAAAGGCTGAAGCCTATTTTAAGGTAGAGAACCTTGCCGCCGCCGAGAACATGACCCTTGCCCACCACATTGATCAGGCTATCAAGGCCTACGGCGTGATGCAGCGGGACATCGACTATGTGGTCAAGGACGGTCAGGTCATCATCGTGGACGAGTTCACCGGACGCCTGATGATCGGCCGCCGGTACAACGAGGGTCTGCATCAGGCCATCGAAGCCAAGGAGGGCGTGAAGATCGCCGCCGAGAGCAAGACGCTGGCCACCATCACCTTCCAGAACTACTTCCGTATGTACAAAAAGCTGTCCGGTATGACCGGTACTGCCCGCACCGAAGCCACCGAGTTCACCGAGATCTACGGCCTGAACATCGTCAGTGTGCCCACCAACCGCCCGGTGCAGCGCAAGGACTACCCGGACGCCATCTATAAGACCGTGGAGGGCAAGTACCGCGCCGTCATCGAGCAGGTGATGGAGTGCCACAAAAACGGTCAGCCCGTGCTGGTGGGTACTGTCAGCGTGGAAAAGAGTGAGACGCTCGCCAAAATGTTACAGCGCCACACCCGGGATTTCAACGTGCTGAACGCCAAGAACCACGAGCGCGAAGCCGAGATCGTAGCGCAGGCCGGTAAAAAGGGTGCCATCACCATCGCCACCAACATGGCAGGCCGCGGTACCGATATCATGCTGGGCGGCAACGCCGAGTTCATGGCAAAGGCCCAGATGCGCAAGGAGCACTTCTGCGAGAACCTGCTCAGCCCCGAGACCCCGCAGGACGCCGACCCGGCAGCCGTGGAGCTGCTGCTGACCGAAGCCAACGGCCACGGCGAGACCACCGATGCCAACATTCTGGCGGCACGCCAGCGTTTTGACCAGCTGTACGCCCAGTACAAGCCCGCCATCGACGCCGAAGCCGACGAGGTGCGCGCCGCAGGCGGTCTGTTCATCATTGGTACCGAGCGCCACGAGAGCCGTCGTATCGACAACCAGCTGCGCGGCCGTGCCGGCCGTCAGGGCGACCCGGGCGCTTCCCGCTTCTACCTGAGCCTTGAGGACGACCTGATGCGCCTGTTTGGCGGCGACCGGGTGTCCGGCCTGATGAACACTCTGAAGATCGACGAGGATACCCCCATCGAGAACCGCATGATCACCAATACGCTGGAAAGCGCCCAGAAGAAGCTGGAGGGCCGCAACTTCGAGATCCGTAAGAACGTGCTGAAGTACGATGATGTGATGAACCAGCAGCGCGAGATCATCTACGGGCAGCGCCGCAAGGTGCTGGACGGTGAGGACATCAGCACCGAGATGCACAAGATGCTGCGGGAGAACATTGATTCCAGCTGCGCCCAGTTCCTTTCCGGTGATGTAAAGGACGAGTGGGATTTTGGTGCGCTGCGCCGCCACTATCAGGGCTGGCTGACCACCGATGCCGACTTCCACTACACTGTGGCGGACTTTGACAACCTCTCCCAGCAGGGCATTGCCGATATGCTGTACGACCGCGGGATGCAGATCCTGCAAGCCAAGGAAGTGCGCTACGGAGCACCCGTTATGCGCGAGCTGGAGCGCATCTGCCTGCTCAGGTGCGTAGACCGCCAGTGGATGGACCACATCGACAACATGGACCAGCTGCGGCAGGGCATCGCGCTGCGCGGCTACGGCCAGAAGGACCCGGTGGTGGAATACCGCATCGAGGGCTTTGATATGTTCGACCAGATGGTGGATTCCATCCGGGAGTCCAGCGTCAAGATGCTGCTGACCATCGAACTGCGCGCCGCCGGTTCCGCTCCCAAGCGGGAGCAGGTGGCAAAACCCACCGGCGAAGGCTTTGTGCCCGGCAACGGTGCACCCGGCGTCAAGGGCAGCCCCAAGGGTCAGCCGGTGCGTGTGGTCAAGATTGGCCGCAACGACCCCTGCCCCTGCGGCAGCGGCCTGAAGTTCAAAAAGTGCACCTGCGCCCAGTATCACCCCAATGGCAATAACGGCGGGGAAGAATAACTGTAAGGCAAAGCCCTCCCTGCCGTGGCCGAGAGGGTTTTCCGCATAAATTCAGAGGGAGTTGATTTTACAATGATCGCACCGGAAAAACTGTTGGAAGCCGCCAAGGCGCTGGAGCCCCAGCTGCAGGAGTGGCGGCGCACGCTGCACCGTCACCCGGAGGTGGGCTTTGACCTGCCCCAGACCAAGGCACTGGTCAAAAAGGCGCTGACCGAGATGGGCTACACCCCGCAGGACTGCGGCAAGTGCGGCGTGGTGGCGCTTGCAGGGGGCAAGCGCCCCGGCAAGGTGATCCTGCTGCGGGGCGATATGGACGCTTTGCCCCTGCAGGAGGAATCCGGCGAGGAATTCTCTTCTGAGCTGCCCGGCAAGATGCACGGCTGCGGCCACGATATGCACACCGCCATGGTGCTGGGTGCGGCCAAGCTGCTCAAGGAGCACGAGGACGAGATCGAAGGCACGGTAAAGCTGGAGTTCCAGCCCGCAGAGGAGATCTTTCAGGGCTCGCTGGATATGATAAACAGCGGCCTGCTGGAAAATCCCAAAGTGGACGCAGCGGTCATGTTCCATGTGCTGGCCGGGATGCCCCTGCCCGCCGGTATGGTGCTGGTGCCGGGCGGCGGCATCACCATGGCCAGCTGCGAGCAGTACCACATCGTTGTGCACGGCAAGGGCGGGCATGGCTCCATGCCCAACGCCTGCATCGACCCCATCACCGCAGCGGCGCACATCCACATTGCCCTGCAGGAGATCAACAGCCGCGAGCTGGACCCCGCCGGGTTCGGTGTATTCACCACCGGCCGGTTCGAGGCCGGCAAGGCTTCCAACGTCATCCCGGATACTGCCGATATGTGGGGTACTATCCGCACCGTAGACCCGGAGCAGAAGGTCAGCGCCCTTATCCACCAGCGCATGACCGAAATTGCGCAGGGCGTGGCCACCGCCTACCGCTGCACCGCCGAGGTGGAGTTCAGCGATTACTGCCCCTGCATGGTAGTAGACACCCCGCTGGCAGGCAATGCCCTGACCTATATGACCGAGCTGCTGGGTAAGGGCGCTATGGACATGACCCCGCTCACCGGCGGCAAACCCGGCGGCGGCAGTGAGGATTTTGCCTTTGTCAGCCATGAAGTGCCCACCGTGAGTATGTTCTTAGCCGCAGGCAACGCCAAGGAGGGCTACACCTACGGCCAGCACCACCCCAAAGTGCGCTTTGACGACAGCATCCTGTACCGCGGCACAGCAGCCTACACCTATATGGCGCTGCGCTGGCTGGCAGATCACCAGTAAACAGCAAAAGTGCCGGAAACGACCTTGATCGTTTCCGGCACTTTTTTTGTTATATCAGCCTTGCCCCGGCGTGGGGCAGGCTTTCTGCACCAAGGCTTTGCAGCTTTTGGGGTAGGGCGGCAAGGTCGCCGCCGGTATAGTACCAGCCCGCAGCCAGTGCTGCCAGTGCCAGCAGCAAAAGCACTGCCAGCGCCTTGCCCAACCTGCGGCGCTTCGGGCGCGGCGGCACGAGCGGTACAGCCGTGAGGGCGGCAGGCATCAGAGCTGTATCCGGTACTGCTTTACCGTAGGGCTGCCAGCTTGTGCCCCCTGCCTGCGGCAGACCGCAGGCAGCGCGGCGCAGCATATCCAGCAGCCACAGCCCGGGGTTCTCATCCGGCGATACGCACCGCAGCCAGCAGCCCTTTTTGCCGCCCACCAGCAACAGCCGACTGTGGGGCAGTTCCACACAGCCCACCGCCAGCGCGGCACCGGTCAGCCGCTGCATGGCCTGCACCCGCGCCAGTGTGCGGGCAGGCTCTGCCTGCGGTGCTTTGCGCATCTTGCGGCTGAGTCGGGCGTTGCGTGCGGCATTGGCATAGCTCATAGCACCAAAATCGAACACTTTTTCTGCGTCGGGAAGATTTTCCAGCCGGGTCTCCAGCAGCGCCCCGGCGGCAGCATCGCTGCACACCAGCAGCTTGCGGTGCTGTTCCAGTGCCTGCACTGCGGCGGCGGCAAGGGTCTGCTCTCCTTCCCCGTACAGCGCCGGGGCAAAGCTTGTCCGCAGCAGCTGTACCGCCCGGTGCAGCTGCTGCGGGGTGCTGCTTTGCAGCGCCACCAGTGTTTCCGCGCCCCGGGTGCGGCAGTGCACCGTGCCCTGCCAAGTGGCCACAGCCTTTTGCACGGTCTGCTCCGGTGCACCGAACAGCCGCAGCACGCAGCCTGCCGGGCGCTCTTCCTTATTTGTCATGACGCATCCCCCCTGCGGCCGCAGGGGCCGCTCTCACTCTGCCCGCAGGGTCTCGTCCAAGGCGGTCAGGGCGGCGGGGTCATGCTGTGCGCTTTCGGCCAGCACCTGCGTACCGGCCGGGGTCTTGCCCTGTGCCAGACGCAGCGCCAGTTCCAGCGCAGTCTGTGCGGCGCGGGCGCGGATGAGCGCACGGTCCGGGCGGGAGACGAACAGTTTTTTCACATACACCTTGTCTCCCCGGGCAGCACCCAGATACACCGTGCCCACAGGCCGGACGGCATCGCCGCCGCCGGGGCCCGCCAGACCGGTAACGCTGACCGCGATATCCGCACCGGCGGCTTTTGCCGCGCCCAGCGCCATCTGCGCCGCCACGGGAGCCGACACCACATTATATTGCGCAATGACCGCCGGGTCCACCCCGACAAGCTTCGCCTTGGCCTGCTCCCAGTAGGTCACAAAGCCGTAGCCAAACACCTCGCTTGCGCCGGACACACTGGTCAGGCGCTGGGCGATCATGCCGCCGGTGCAGCTTTCGGCGGTGGCAATGGTCAGGCCGTTGGCCTGCAGCGTGTGCACCACCGTCTCTTCTAACCCGGCGACATCCTCATCATACACCGCATCACCCAGCAGATCATAGAACTTTTTGGCGTAGGCGCGGCACATCGTCTGCGCCTCGGCGTCATTCTGCGCCCGGGCGGTGATGCGGATCTCGCACTCGCCGGTCTTGCAGTAGATGGCGGCGGTTGGGTTCTGGTTTTCCAGCAGCGCACGCACCCGGTATTCCAGATTGCTCTCGCCACCCAGCACCCGCAGCGTCAGGCTGTGCAGGGCGCAGCTCTGCCGCGCCAGCAGCAGCGGGCGCACGCTTTCCTCCCACATGGCCTTCATCTCATGGGGAACACCGGGCATCAGTACGGCGCAGCGGCCGTCCTGCTCGAACCATGCGCCCGGCGCGGTGCCGTGGTGGTTGACCACCTTATGCCCGTGCACCGGCACCATGGCCTGCTTGCGGTTGTTGGGGGTGGTCTCGCGCCCGGTGCGGGTAAAGAAGTCCACGATCTTCTGCCACTCGTCCGGGTCAAAGGTAAGGGTGTCGCCAAAGCAGGCGGCCACTGTCTCCTTGGTCAGGTCGTCCGCCGTGGGGCCCAGCCCGCCGGTGAACACCAGCAGGTCGCACCGCTGCTTAGCTTCGTTGACAAAATCTGCCAGACGGCCATGGTTATCGCCGATGGTGCTCTGCCGCCGGACGGTGATGCCCAGCGCGGCCAGCTCCCGGCTGAGGTACTGGGCATTGGTGTTAAGAATATTGCCGAGCAGCAGCTCGGTACCCACACTGATGATTTCTGCTGTCATGGACAAATCAACCCTCGAATTCTACCTGATCGGTGATGCGCACCCGGATGCGCTCGGTCTGCTCTGCGGCTTCGGCTTCCAGCGCGGCAAGGCCGGGCATGGCGGCTTCGGCGGCAAGGATCTCCTCCAGCTCGGGGCGGATCTTCGGGTGCGGCGGGGTGAAGATGGTGCAGCAGTCCTCGTAGGGCAGGATGCTGGTCTCAAAGGTATTGATATGGCGGGAGGTCTCGATGATTTCGGTCTTGTCCATGCCGATAAGCGGGCGCAGGATGGGCAGATCCTGTGCGGCATCGGTGCACTGCAGCGCCTTGACGGTCTGGCTTGCCACCTGTGCCAGACTTTCGCCGGTGACCAGCGCTTCGCACCCCTGCTTTTTGGCGATCACGTTTGCAATGCGCATCATGCTGCGGCGCATCAGCACCGTGAACAGCACATCCGGGGCGTTATCCCGGATGTATTCCTGTGGTTTTGTGTAGGGCACCACGAACAGGTTGGCGCTGCCGGTATACACAGTGATAAGCTGCGCCAGAGCCTTTACTTTTAGTTTTGCACGCTCAGAAGTATACGGGGGGGACGCAAAATGGATGTGATCCAGTGCCAGACCGCGCTTTGCCATACGATAGGCCGCCACCGGACTGTCGATACCGCCGGAGAGCATATTCAGAGCACGGCCGCTGGTACCCACGGGCAGACCGCCCTCGCCCGGTATTTTCGGGCCGTGAATATACGCACCGTAATCACGAATCTCCACAATGACCTTAAACTGCGGGTTATGCACATCCACCTTCAGGTAGTTGTGCTTGCCCAGCAGGTAAGCGCCCAGCTCCCGCATCAGCTCCGGGCTGGTCATGGGGTAGGTCTTATCGGCGCGCCGGGCTTCCACCTTGAAGGTGCGGATGCCGTGCAGCTCGCTGCCCAGATAGTCCTCGGCGGTCTGGCAGATGGTATCGAAATCCTTTTCGCACACCACGGCGCGGCTGAGCGCGGCAAGGCCGAACACCTTGCTGACCCGCTCAAAGGCGAGATCCATGTCCACGTCCTCTTCCTCGGGTTCCATATAAAAGGTAGACTGGGTGCAGTACACCCTGAACTTGCCCACCGTCTTGAGACGGTAGCGCAGGATCTTCATCATGGCTGCTTCGAACTGGTTGCGGTTGAGGCCTTTCAGGGACATCTCGCCCTGATAGCCCATAATAATTTCCTTCATAAATGTTGCATCTCCTGATGTGGGATTTATAATGGCCTCCGCTTTCGCTCTGGCCATATTCAGCGGATGAATTATTTTTATTTGTGAATGGAAAATGACTGCGGTCATTTTCCATTCACTCTTTCACAAATCGGGGTCGTGCAGGTAAGCTGCATCTTCCCATAGAACGGCTGACAGTTTCTCTGAGGACCGTCCGCTGGGGTGGGACCCTGTTGCCCGCAGGGCAATAGGGCGGGCGATGGAATGGCCCGATTCGTGTCCGAAGAGAAAGCTGTCAGCCGTTCTGCGGCTTCAGTTTTTACTTTCTGATCTTCTGCAAATGCTTCATGCCGTCCTCGAAGCGGTTGAGGAAGGCATCCACATCCTCCGAGGTGTTGTCGGCGCAGAAGGACACCCGGATGGCAGTGTCGATGGCAAGCGGGTCGCGCCCCATGGCTGCCAGCGTGTGGCTGGGCTGACCGCGCCCACAGGCGCTGGCCGAGGAAACGTAGATCTGCTCTTCGGCCAGAAAAGCCAGCATGGTCTCGCTCTTGATGCACATCTCGCTGAAGTTCAGCACCTCGGGCACAGCGTTCTCCGGGCTGTTGATGACCACCTCCGGGAAGGCTTTCAGCCCCTCCCGCAGCTGCCGGTTCAGCGCACGCATGGCGGTGTCCCGGCTCTTCATGGTTTTGGCCAGACGGGTAGCCGCTGCGGCCAGACCCATGGCGTAGGGCAGGTTTTCGGTGCCGGGGCGCATCTGCCGCTCCTGCTCGCCGCCCAGATAGGGCGGCTGGAAGGCCTGCACCAGTCGGTCGGAAAGGTAAAGCGCACCAATGCCCTTGGGGGCATGGATCTTGTGGCCGCTCACCGAGAGCGTATCGATGTTGTCCAGCTTGATGGGTACACGCATCCACGCCTGCACCGCGTCCACATGGACGATGGTGCGGCTGTTGCGGCGCTTCACCTCGGCGGCAAGGCGCTCCACATCGTTGCGGGTGCCGATTTCGTTATTCACCATCATGCAGGCCACAAGGATGGTGTTTTTGTCCACCCGCTCCAGCATGGCGGTAATGTCCAGCGTGCCATCTGCCCGGGGTGCTACCACGGTAACGTCGTAGCCCTGCTTTGCCAGCCGCTCCAGCGGCCGCTGCACACTGGGGTGCTCGAAGCCGGACACCACGATGCCCTTGCCAAAGGTGCGGGTCTGCACCGCGCCCAGCAGCGCCAGATTGTTGCTCTCGCTGCCGCAGGAGGTAAAGTACAGCTCCCGGCTTTTGCAGCCCAGCGTGCGCGCCACGGCGGCGCGGGCGGCATTCAGGGCTTCTTCACTGCGCGCGCCCGGGCCGTACAGGCTGGAAGGGTTTGCCCAGTGCTCCCGCATGGCCTTGTTTATGACGTCCGCCACCTCCGGCGCTACGATGGTGGTGGCCGCGTTGTCCAGATAATGTAACTGAGGGTTTTGCAGCATATATGGATTTCCTGCTTTCTGTCGTTGTTTTCATAATAACCCAGAATAAGTATAGCACAAACCCTTGGATAACGCAAAAAATTTTATGCATTTATGGGTGATTTTTGTAACTGTACCTCCTTGACAAACACCCCGGTGATGTGCTATCTTTACAGCATAGACCGCATCCCTGCTGACGGAACCTTGTGGAGCACCACAGTGCAGGGGTGCTGGGGATGTCAATGCCGACCGTCTGGGCAGCCTTGCGCACTTGCTGCGCAAAGCTGTCCTTTTTTGCTATCAAGGAGGATGTCTGTATGAAGACCGATATCGAGATCGCGCAGGAAGCCAAAATGAAGCCCATCACCCAGATCGCAGCCCAGCTGGGTCTGGAGGACGAAAGTGTGATCCCCTATGGCCGCTACAAGGCCAAGATCGATCCCCGCCTGAAGGCCATAGCGACAATCAGCATGTACGACATGGGCGCGGCCAACCGGAACGGACTCCGGCATGGCATGACCTTGGAGCAGCGAAAGCAGATCCTCAGGGAAGCGGCGGAACAGCGCTATGCGGAATTCACGGGCGGCGAAACCCGGTACACCAGCGGCACCGTCCATGAACTGACGGAAACGTCCACGCCCATCGAGCGGGAATTCTACGCATTCTACCGGACGCCGAGAGGGGAGTTCACTCCGGAAGGCTCCTCCCCGCAGCTCACCACGCACCCGACGTTCACCAGCAACGTCAAGTTCATGAACTTCTACCCGTTCTCGGACATCGAGACGATTTCCCCGCGCCCCATGCTGTTCATCGCGGGCGAAAAGGCGCACTCCATCGAGTTCAGCGAAGACGCGTACAGGCTCGCGGCGGAACCGAAGGAACTGTATATCGTCCCCGGAGCCGGGCATGTGGATCTGTATGACAGGGCAAGCCTTATCCCCTTCGGCAAACTCACCGACTTCTTTACGAAAAACCTGAAGTAACATTCCGGGAAGGGCGGGCCTCAGTTGAGGGCACCGCCCTCATCCCAAAGGGCATAGTATGCGGAACGGTGTCTTTCAGACCGGCAATCCCCGCTGGTCGGCGGTCTTTTCCTTATTTATGGGCGTCATGGCCCTGATTGCAGCCGAATTCATCCCCGTAAGCCTGCTGACGCCCATTGCCCGAGATCTTGCCGTCTCCGAGGGCATGGCCGGGCAGACGGTCACCGCCGTAGGCGTGCTCGCCGTGCTGACCAGCCTCCTGCTGGCCCCGCTGACGGGAAACACCGACAGGCGGCGCATCCTGCTGGCTTTTTCCGCCATGCTTGTCGCGTCCTACATGCTGATCGGCATGGCTCCGACCTATTCGATCATGCTCATCGGGCGTGCGATACTCGGCATCTGCGTGGGCGGCTTCTGGTCGCTGGCCTCCGCCGTCACCCTGCAGCTCGTCCCCACGAAGGATGTCCCCCGCGCCCTGAGCATCGTCTACGCCGGGGTTTCCGTAGCGACGATCATATCCCTGCCCGTGGCGAGCTGGATCGGCCATCTGATCGGCTGGCGAAATGTCTTTTTCCTCGGCGCGCTCATGGCCGCTTTCGGGTTCGTCTGGCAATACCGCGCCCTGCCCTCTCTCCCGGCCCGCGCGGGCAGCGGTTTCCGGGACATGTCCGCCCTGCTCCGGCGCACATGGATTCTGGCGGGTATCGGCGGGAACATCCTGAGTTTCGGCGGATACCATATTTTCTTCACATACCTGCGGCCCTTTC
>OLGH01002822.1_pt1 | contig 12944 bp, 10 predicted proteins | sample 1604851 | NCBI WGS metagenome assembly OLGH01 (sample SAMEA3888894, study PRJEB22519) | human gut metagenome | biome: human gut; feature: human-associated habitat; material: faeces | place: Denmark | collected 2010 | reverse complement strand
ACGAGACCGGCAACGTGGACGCTGTCATGGACGGCGACCTCGACGGCTTCATCTTCGCTTACCTCAAGGCCGCAAGCCGTGGTGAGCTGCAGGATACCTAAAATCAGAGCATAATAAAAACGTCTGTACTTCGTTTGGAGGTACAGACGTTTTTCTTTTTATTCGAGGTCGCCAAGTATCCCCGGCCAGAGGGCTTCCTCCTGCCGCATGGCGACGAAGCAGCAGTCGAGGTACATCTTGTTTACGGCAGCGACGATGGTACCGCGCAGCAGACGCTTTTCGTCGGCGGCATCCGGGTCGAGGCCGCAGATGGTGCGGCTGACACCGAAGATGTAGGGCAGGCAGTTCTCCACCTCGTCGCAGAAGTAGTCGTAGGCTTCGGCGGCGGTGCAGTGAGCCCGCTGCATCTGAAAGAGGGTGTCGATGTTTTCCAGCGAGAGGACATTTTTAGACAATACGATATAGATGAGAGAAGCCAGCTGTTCGCGGGAATACTTCTTTTTGACGGGGTGGGAGATGACTCCTTTCTTGACGTAGTTGCTCACCATGGAGGGGGTGAGCTCCACCCCGGGGAAGCCCCGGAAGCAGCTGTTGACGAGCTGCACGGTCTGGTCGAGATACAGCCCCACGGAGGGCAGCTCCCGGTAGCGCGGCAGGGAAAACCCGGCGGCGCAGGCCGTGACACGGCGTTTCATTTCCTGATTCATGGTGGTAGTATAGCGCATTTTTGAGTCGGGGTCAACCGTTTATGAAAACAATATTAAGAATTTTACAAATCGCTTGACAGGTTTTTGAAAAACTGATATAGTGGACTCACCGAACGTAAAAAATGCGGCGGACACCCGCCGGAATGGAGATAGATGAGATGAAACGAATCGTTGTGGACTCTTCCGCCAGCCTGTACAAGCTGGACGGCGTGGATTTTGCTGCTGTGCCTCTGAAGATCGTGACCGACGAGAGGGAATACCTCGACGACGGCACGCTGAACGCCGTGGAAATGGCGACTACCCTGCGCACCTATAAGGGCAAGACCAGCACCTCCTGCCCCAACATCGGCGACTGGCTGGAGGCTTATGAGGGCGCAGATGAAATTTATGCCATCACCATCACCGGCACCCTGTCGGGCAGCTGCAACGCCGCCCAGCTGGCCGCAGAAGAGTATCAGGCAGAGCACCCGGGTGCTCAGGTCTTTGTGCTGGACAGCCTGTCTGCCGGCCCGGAACTGGTGCTGCTGGCAGAGCATATCCGTGCGCTCATCGAAGAGGGCAGGGACTTTGACGAGGTGTGCGAAGAGATGCTGCGCTACCGTCACCACACCCATCTGCTGTTCTCGCTGGAATCGCTGGCGAATCTGGCCCGGAATGGCCGGGTGAAGCCCGCTGTGGCCGCTGTGGCGCGGATGCTCAACATCCGGGTCATCGGCAAGGCCAGCGATGTGGGCGAACTGGATGTCCTCTGCAAGACCCGCGGCGAGCACGGCGCTCTCGAGCGCATCGTGCTGGAGCTCAAAAGCCACGGCTACACGAACGGCAAGGTCATCATTGCCCACTGCGGCAACCCCGCCGCCGCCGAGCGCCTGATGCACATGGTGCGGGCTGTCTTCGAGGGCGCACAGGTGCGGGTGACCGAATGCGGCGGCCTGTGCAGCTACTACGCCGAGCTGGGCGGCCTCATGGTGGGCTTCGAGGACGCGGACGCCTGAGCTTGAAATCTCCGCATCTCTGCGCTATACTATTCCCATAAAAATGCTGCCGAAAGGCAGCGGGGGAGGCGCAGATGTTCTTTCGGCTGCCGGTCGTACGGTTCTTCAATCGTGTCATCAACAGGGCCACGGTTACAGTGGCCCTTGTTTTGCTGCAGATCGGCTGGCTGCTCTGGGCCTTCTTCTCCCTCACCGCCGGAAAGGTGTGGGTGAATGCGGGGCTGAACGTCCTCAGCCTCTTCATCACCCTCTACCTCGTGCGGAAGGACGAGAACAGCGACTATAAGATCATCTGGCTCGTCCTCATCGGCATGATGCCGCTGCTGGGCGGTGCGCTCTATCTGGCCTTCGGCAACAAGGCCCCCGCCAAGCGGATGCGCCAGCGGATGCAGGCGGTGGAGCGCCAGCACACCGCCGACCTCGCCCAGCAGCCGGGCCAGACCGACGCCCTCGACCCCGCCAGCAGGGGACTGAGCCGGTATGTTTCGGAGTACGGGCCGTACCCCGCATGGAAAAACTCCACGGCAAAATATTACCCCTGCGGTGAGGCCATGTACCCTGACCTGCTGGCCGACCTCGAAAAGGCAGAGCGGTTCATCTTCCTCGAGTTCTTCATCGTCCGCACCGGCAAGATGTGGAAGGGGGTAGAGGACATCCTCGTCCGCAAGGCGGCGCAGGGGGTGGACGTCCGGCTCATCTACGACGATTTCGGCAGTCTGCTGGGTCTGCCGTCCGATTTCGTGGTAAAGATGGAGCGGGCGCATATCCGCTGCATCCCGTTCAACCCGGTGGTGCCGCTGGTGTCGCTGGTCATGAATCACCGCGACCACCGGAAGATCGTGGTCGTGGACGGAAATACAGCCTATACGGGTGGCATCAATCTGGCCGACGAGTATATCAATGAAGAAGAGAGGTTCGGCTACTGGAAGGACGCAGCCCTCCGCACCGAGGGCGCGGCGGTCTGGAACTTCACGGTGATGTTCCTCGACCACTGGAACGCCTTCCGCCCCAGCGAGGAGGATTATGCGCCCTTTATGCCTCAGGCTGAGTCCCTGTCTGCCCAGTCGGACGGAGTGATACAGCCCTACGGGGACAGCCCGCTGGACGAAGAGGCTCTGGCCGAGACGGTCTACCTGAATATCATCAATCAGGCCCAGCGGTACGTCTATATCTATACGCCCTACTTCGCGGTGGGCGAGACCATGCTGGAAGCCCTCAAGGCGGCGGCAAAGCGGGGCGTGGACGTCCGGCTGGTGCTGCCGGGTATCCCGGACAAGAAGCTCATCTTCCGGCTGACCCGCTCCTATTATGTGCCGCTGCTCCGGGCGGGGGTGCGCATCTACGAGTTCACGCCCGGCTTCCTCCACGCCAAGTGCTACGTCAGCGATGACCGCGCCGCCGTGGTGGGCAGTATCAACATGGATTACCGCAGCCTCTTCCTCCACTTTGAGTGCGGGGCGCTGCTGCTCTATAACAGTCAGGTCATTGCGCTGCGGGACGATGTGCTTCGCACCCTGCCAGAGTGCCGGGAAGTGCAGCTGGCCGACTGCCGCACCTCGCTGGCCGGGACGCTGCTGGACAGTGTGCTCCGCCTGCTGAGCCCGCTGATGTGAGCGATACTGCGGTAGAATAAGTGGCGAAGTGACAACTTAATGATATATCTACGTTATATTTTATCACTTCGCCAACTTGGCGAAGTGCTTTGACTTGGCGAACTGCTCACTTCGCCAGCTGTGCTCATTTCGCCACGGTGGCGGAGTGACATTCTCGACGATGTTTCGTTTATAATTTCTCACTTCGCCAGATAACACGTCGGTCTCAGAGCAAACGTGCATGATTGGCTCTGTGTCGGGCTATACTACTCCCAAAGAGATGAAAGGGAGCGTAACGCTTATGACACAGAGACAAAAAGCTCTTCTGAGCTGTGCCGTGGCGGCGGCACTGCTGCTGTCCGGCTGCCGCAAAGGCAACAGCAATTCCGGCAGCATGAGCAGTTCGAACGCCATGTCCGGCTCGTCCGGCAGCGCCAGCACCACCCAGACCGGCGGCTGGAAGACCGGCCTCGGCATCCTGACCGAGGCCTCCGATGAGGCCCGCACCGGCACCATCCATACCATCGCCGCCGCCGTCCTGCTGGACGGGGACGGCAAGCTGGCCGACGTGATGCTGGATGAGCTGGAAGTGGAAGTTACCGCCGACGGCAAAGGCGTCGTCACCATGCCCACCGACTACCGCACCAAGCGCCAGAAAGGGGACGACTACCCGCTGGCAGCGGCATCTTCGCTGAAAAAGGGGTGGGCCGAGCAGGCCGATGACTTCGCCGACTACCTCACCGGCATGACGCCCGAGCAGGCATCCATGCTGGAAACGGATAAGGATGGCAAGGCTGTGGACGCCGACCTGCTGTCCGGCTGCACCATCCGGGTGGATCAGTACCGCGACGCCGTGGCGAAAGCCTGCACGAATGCGTCCGCCCTCGGCGCGGCGAAGGGCGACCGGGTGAGCCTTGGCGTGGAGGCGGAGAATGCCTCTTCGGACATCACCGCCACCGACGACAAGGATGTGAACGCAGAAGTTGACCTTACCGTCGTGGCCCTGACTCTGGATGCCGATGGCCGTGTGACCAGCGCCATCGGCGACATGGCAGAGCCTGCGCTGACCATCGCGGCAGACGGCGGCGTCACCGCCCCGGACACCGTCCGCTCCAAGCTTGAGCTGGGCGACAGCTACGGGATGCGGAACGCATCCAGCCTCGGCAAAGAGTGGTACGAGCACAGCGAGGGCTATTGCAGCTACCTCAAGGGCAAGACTGAGAAAGAGGTGGCGGACATCCCTGCCGACGGCTCGGACGCCGACCTCGCGGCCCTCTGCACCATCTCCATCGACGCCCTGCAAAAGGCCGCAGGGGATGCGTTTGAGAATGCGTCATTATAAATTGAACGGAAAGTCTGACCGTCACCGTGAGGTGGCGGTTTTCTTTTTGTCTTTTGTACAAATACACCGAAAACCCGATCGGAAAGGGGCGGTCTGCGGGCAAAACGCGAAAAAATCGGTTTTCCTCTTGCAAAACGGGGCAAAACGCGCTATTCTATAGTCACAGTTTAACAATTTAGCATGGTAAAGCGGTAAAACGAAGCGCCGCTTCTGCTGAATCTGAGGGAGGAAATTACAACATGAAACGTTTGGTAGCTGCTTTTCTGGCCGGTGCGATGGCACTGAGCCTTGCCGCCTGCAGCGGTTCTGCATCCACTTCTACGGCTGCTTCTTCTGCCGCCGCCTCTGCCGCCCCAGCAAGCTCTGTGGCCGCTGACAGCGACCTGGCTTACATCCAGTCCAACGGCAAGATGGTCATCGGCTACACCGTGTATGAGCCGATGAACTACACCGACGCCGACGGCAACTTCACCGGTTTCGATACCGAGCTGGCCACCGCTGTCTGTGAGAAGCTGGGTGTCGAGCCGGAGTTCGTGGAGATCAACTGGGACACCAAGGAGACCGAACTGGCTGCAAAGAGCATCGACTGCATCTGGAACGGCCTGACCCTGACCGATGACCGCGAGGAGAATATGGCCTGCACCAAGCCCTACGTCAAGAACGCCCAGGTCGTCGTGGTGAAGGACGGCACCGATTATACCTCCACCGCCGACCTCATCGGCAAGACCGTGGTGGCCGAGGCCGGCTCTGCCGGTGAGACCACCATCACCGAGAACGCCGACCTGTCTCAGGCTGATTTCATCTCCAAGGCTGTTCAGACCGACTGCCTGATGGAAGTCGCCGCTGGCACTGCTGACGCCGCCATCCTCGACCTGACTCTGGCTTCTGCCATGATCGGCGAGGGTACCGACTACGCAAACCTCAAGATGGTGGATGAGCTGAACGTCGAGGAGTACGGCGTGGCCTTCCGCAAGGACAGCGACGTGGCCGAGGCTGTGGACAATGCTTTCGACGAGCTGAAGGCTGATGGCACCATGCAGACTCTGGCCGACAAGTACGGCCTGACTCTGGCTGAGTAACTTACATTATAAACGGATAGGTGTAGTGATTCTGTGACTGTGATTTTGGAGCGTCTGACCGGCGCATTCGCGCTCAACTGTGAGCTGTTCTTTCTGACCTTGCTGTTCTCGCTGCCGCTGGGCCTTGTGGTGGCCTTTGGCTCCATGAGCCGGTGCGCACCGCTGCGGGGCGTCGTCAAGACCTTCGTGTGGGTCATCCGCGGTACGCCGCTGATGCTCCAGATCATCGTCATCTACCTTGGCCCCGGCCTGCTGGGCATGACCAATCCCTGGCCCTCCGGCGCTTCGGGCCGTCTGGTGGCGGCGGTGGTGGCTTTCGCCATCAACTACGCCTGCTACTTCTCTGAGATCTACCGCGGCGGCATCGAGGCTGTGCCGAAAGGCCAGACCGAGGCCGGTCAGGTGCTTGGCATGACCAAGAGCCAGATTTTTTTCAAGGTCACGCTCCTGCAGGTCGTCAAGCGCATCCTGCCCCCGATGGGCAACGAGGTCATCACGCTGGTGAAGGATACCTCGCTGGCGAATGTCATCGCCAACAAGGAGATCATCATGATGGCAAAGGAGTACAGCGCCAAGGGCCTTATCTGGCCGCTGTTCTCCACCGCGATTTTCTTCCTCGTCTTTGTCGGCGCACTCACCCTGCTGCTGGACTGGGCCGAGAAAAAGATGGACTATTTCCGCTGTTAAGGAGGATACTGAATTATGGCATTACTCGAAGCCTCCGGCATCGGGAAGAATTTCGGCGAGACGAAAGTTCTCAAGGACATCTCGCTCACACTGGAACAGGGCGAGGCACTGGCGATCATCGGCTCGTCCGGCTCGGGCAAGACGACGCTGCTGCGCTGCCTGAATTTCCTTGAGCGTCCCGACACCGGCGTCATCCGGGTGAACGGCGAGACCATGTGGGACGCCGCCGACCCTGCCACCCAGCGGGAGAGCGAGGTGCGGAAAAAGCGCCTCCACTTCGGCCTCGTGTTCCAGAACTTCAACCTCTTCCCCCAGTACACCGCGCTGGAAAACGTGATGCTGGCGGGGGAGCTTCTGGCAAAGGAGCAGCCCGACTACAAGGCCAACAAAAAGGCCATCCACGCCCAGCTGGAAGCACAGGCCCGTGACCTGCTGGCCCAGATGGGCCTGTCGGAGCGGGCAGGCCACTACCCCCACCAGCTCTCCGGCGGTCAGCAGCAGCGGGTGGCCATCGCCCGCGCACTGGCGCTCCACCCGGACATCCTCTGCTTCGATGAGCCCACCAGCGCCCTTGACCCGGAGCTGACCGGCGAAGTCCTCCGTGTCCTGCGGGACCTCGCCGACCGAAAGACCACAATGATCATCGTCACCCATGAGATGCACTTCGCCCGGGACGTGGCCGACCGCATCCTATTCATGGACGGCGGCGTCGTGGTGGAGGAAGGCCCGGCCCGCCAGCTCATCGACCACCCCCAGGAGGAGCGCACCAAGCAGTTTTTGGCGCACTACTCTGAATAAGACAGGCTATGGCCCTCCCCGCTCGGGAGGGCTTTTTTGCGCCATTCGCGCCGAAAACACCACGATTCGCGCAGTTTTTATTTACATTCTCCGGTTTTTTGGTAAGCTTGTATCGAAAAAGGCTGATTCTTCAAAAGACGAACAGACCAAAGGAGGACGGACTATGAGACTGAAGAGCGCACTCCGGCGGGGCGTGGCCGCCGCCGTCATCGCGGGCATCGTGGTGAGTTCCGGCATCCCGGCCTATGCGGCCCGGTGGGACATCGCCAACGGCGACATCACCGTGAAAGCGGGCGACGCCGAAGGAAAGAACAAGGTCTCACAGGGCGAGACCATCGACAAGGACGACACCAACACCGTCATCACCGGCGAGTCGGATAAGAACACCGTCACCATCGACACCTCCAAGGGCGACGTGGACGTCACCTTCGACGACCTGAAGATCGACGTCAGCGGCAAGGCCGAGGGGGACGTCAGCGGCGACGGCCCAGTCGATGCGGGCAAAGCCGCCGTCACCGTGCAGGGCGATCACGATGCGACCATCGAGCTGGACGGCGACAACGAGCTGAAGAGCGGCGGCTATAATGCGGGTCTTGAGAAGAACGAACACGAGTCGAAAGGCACTCTGACCATCAAGGACGACAACGATACCAAAGGCGCGCTGACCGCTGAGGGCGGCTTCGGCGGCGCAGGCATCGGCGGAGGCATCGAGAGCACCGGCAGCAGCATCACCATCCGGGGCGGCGCGGTCGAGGCTGTGGGCGGGAGCAACGCGGCAGGCATCGGCGACGGTGCAGGCCGCGCGTCGGACGACACCGACGACCCGAACCCGGGAGACCTCTACATCTGCGGCGACGCCGAGGTGACGGCCAAGGCGGGAAGCCAGATGACGGACGCCAAGGCCCCGGCCATCGGCGGCAGCTACGGCGAAGTACCCACGGAGAACCTTTCTGACGATGAACATAAGGTGACGGGAGGACGGCTGACCCGTCTGAACGCGGACGGCACCGTGATGGAGGGGATGGGCTACGACTACACCTCCACCCCCAAGCCCCAGCCGGACGACGACGAGGACGACGATGATGATGACGTCCCGCCCCCGGTGCAGGAGAACGCCCCCAAACCCCTGCCCGGCGGCATGGTGGTGGGCGGCTTCTTTTCCAGCCGGGTCACCATCCAGCGGTGGGATTCTGCTTTGGCCATTATTGAGAGCACCGACCCCATGCCCGGCAGCTTAAAGGCCGGCGACGCCGGAGAGGTCCTCACCCCGGGGGGTGTGGTGCTTATTGAGAGCGCCGCTCCCCGCTCCACCGTCACCACCGACATCTCCAGTCTCCGGGAGGACGGCGTGGAGGACATCTTCTTCCGCTATGAGGACACCATGACCCACTATAGCGTGGACAAGATGGCCGACGCGGCGGGCGAGGACGCTGACGTGGAGCTGAAGCAGAACAGGGAGGACATCAGCCTCCGGCTGGACGGCGAAACGCGGGACGACCTGTCGGAGCGCTATCTGGAGTGGGTGCCGGTGCAGACGCCAGAGCCGCAGGAGTGGCTGATATTGACCCACGAACTCGCGAAAAAAAGGGACGACCTCCCGAGTTTGGATTGGTGGCTCGAGCCTGAGAGAGAGGAAACGGTAGAGCAAAAAACGAGTGAAGAGCTCAGACGTGAACTCGACGAATTACTGAAACAAGAGCGGGAGATGATGGACTTCCAACTCGCGAAAAAAAGGGACGACCTCCCGAGTTTGGATTGGTGGCTCGAGCCTGCGAGAACGGAAACGCCGAGAATCGGGCTTGACGAGTCCCTGAAACAGCTGGCTTCCCGATATGAGGACACCGCTCCCGAGGAGGATAAGCCACGGCTTTTCCTGCTGGAAACCACCGTCCCGGATGGCACAAAGTATACCAATCTGTTGGAGAGTGACCTGCGGAGCTATACCGACCTTGGTGACGACTGGGACGACCTGCCGGATACCCAGGGTGAGATAAAGCTCTGGCTGCCGGAGGACTTGGGGCATCCCAAAGAAATAAGCATCTCAAAGGAGAGCCTGAGCCGCAGCGACGGCATTGCATGATACACAGAACGAAAGGAGATGTACGATGAGACTGAAGAGCGCACTCCGGCGGGGCGTGGCCGCCGCCGTCATCGCGGGCATCGTGGTGAGCTCCGGCATCCCGGCCTATGCGAAAACATGGAACATCGCCGACGGCGACATTACGGTCAAAGGTGCGAGCGATGAAAGCGGAAACTATAACAATGTCAAGCAGGGTGAAAAGGATTTCGAGAAGGATGAGGGGGAGACCGTCATCACCGGCGAGTCGGATAAGAACACCGTCACCATCGACACCTCCGAGGGCAACGTGGACGTCACCTTCGACGACCTGAAAATTGACGTCAGCGGCAAGAAGGAGGGGGACGGCAGCGGTGACAGCCCAGTCGATGCGGGCAAAGCCGCCGTCACCGTGCAGGGTGACCACGATGCCGCCATCGAGCTGGACGGCGCCAACGAGCTGAAGAGCGGCAGTCACAATGCGGGCCTTGAGAAGAACGATGAAAGGTCTGAAGATGGCAAAACCATCTCCGGCAAGCTGACCATCAAGGACGACAACGACACCAAAGGCTCCCTCACCGCCGAAGGCGGCGAAGACGGCGCAGGCATCGGCGGAGGCTACGAAAGCGGTGCCGGAAACATCGAGATCACCGGCGGCACGGTAGAAGCCGTGGGCGGTGAGGGTGCTGCCGGTATCGGCGGCGGTGTGTACGGCCCGGGCCGCGACATCGAGATTTCCGGCGGCAAGGTGTCGGCCACGGGCGGCAGCTACAGCGGCGACCCCCGCCCCGGCGCGGCAGGCATCGGCGACGGCGCGGGTGCGTGGTCTGAGATAGCCCCGGATGCGCCGCCCAGCAATCCCAATCACATCTATATCTCCGGCGACGCCGAGGTGGAGGCCAAGGCAGGCGCAAGCACCGGCGGCAAAACTGCGGCCATCGGCGGCGGCATAGTCGGCGAGATCCCCAATGACGCCCTCTCCGACGACGACCACAAGGTGACGGGCGGTAGTCTGACCCGCTACGACCCCGACGGGAAGAAGATGGAGGACTACAGCTACGACCGGCGGACGCCCTCCCAACCGGAGCAGCCGGACAAGCCAGAGCAGCCGGACAAGCCGGAACAGCCAGACAAGCCAGAGCAGCCAGACAAGCCAGAACAGCCCGATGATACCGAGAACGACGAGGACGACGACGAGGACGACGCTCCAAGCGTGCAGGTCGGCGAGGTGCCGGACCGTGTGAAGCAGATGTACGAGGCCATGGGCGTGATCACCCATCCGGATGGCACACAGGAGCTTGCAGATGTGACCACGGCAGAGTATGACCCGGTCAACAAGGTCCTGCGCTTCGATGCCCACGGTTCGCTCTTTTGGATGACAGGCGACTCGCTGCGGGAGCTTGCAAAGGAGGTCCATGAGCTTCGCATCCGGTTCCTTGATGGGGAAGGGCGGGAGATGGAGGCGGTCATTCCGCTGGCCCGGATCAAAGACTTGGTCGGCTTGAATGGTGCGTTCGAACTCGAGCTGTCCCAGGAAGGGCTCTATCGCTTCTATGTTGTCGGGCAGACGGGATATGATAGAAAAACATTCTCGGATGAGACCGCCCTGCGCCGAAACGGCAAGGAACTGGTCCTCGTGTACCGCGTTGGCGATGAGGAGCAGAAAGCGCAGGAGACTGCCCGGGTGGAAGAGGCGATCGCCCGCCGCAGGCAGGAGAAAGAGCAATGGTGGGGAGTTGTCATCTCCGGTCTGGAAGGCGGCTCCCTGAGCGGACAGCCCGGGCTGACTCAGCCGGGAACGGGTGCCGTCGGTGACCTCAGCGGCCTCCCGACTCTCTCGCCGGACAGCCTTACCACGGTCCAGCAGCCGGAAACAAGTGGTCAGCCGTCGGAAACAAGCACCCAGCAGCCGGAAACAGGCGGATGGGTAACGGACAGTCAGGGTGACTTGGTGTGGAAGCCGGGCAAGGATGGCGACAAGCCGCCGGATTTGAGAGGAGATTGGGAGACAAGAAAATGGATGGGGAGCAGCGACGATTATTGGTGGGAGTGGCAGCCGGTGCAGGAGGGTGATCAGTTATATTGGAAACCAACCCTGCAGACACGGATCAGGGATCATGCTTGGGGGGATCCCTTTTATGACTCCACATATTGGAAACCAAACAAATGGGTAAGGCTCCATGACTATTTTCCGTGGGATCCCTTTTATGACTCCGCATCTTCTGACTCTGCATGGATGTACGATTATGAAGGCTGAGAGCGTGTGCAATGAGGAATTGCAGCAGGAGGGCCTTGCTCACAGGCAGACCTGCCGCCCCCTGCGCACAATCACCAAAAACCACCGATAGAAAATAGCAATGTTGTACGAAGAAATCTGAGAAAAACCCCTTGCAAAATCACGATGAGCTGAGTATAATACCACTCATGAAACGCAAAACGTCCTGCCCCTCGTCCGGCAGGGCGTTTTTGTCGGTAAAGATCCGGCAAAGAAATGTTAAGTGACCGCCCGGGGAGGGGCTTTGTATGACAAAAGACATGACACAGGGCAGCCCGCTCAAGCTCATCCTTGCCTTTGCGGTGCCGCTGATGCTGGGCAGTCTGTTCCAGCAGTTCTACAATCTGGCCGATACCATCATCGTGGGCCGCTTCGTGGGCGTGGATGCGCTGGCGGCGGTGGGCAGCGTGGGCGGCCTGAACTATCTGGTGCTGGGCTTCGTCAACGGCATCGCCTGCGGCTTCTCCATCCCCATCTCGTGGACCTTCGGCGCGAAGGATTACAGAGAGATGCGGCGCTACACCGCCAATACCGTCTGGCTGAGCCTCTTTTTCGCCGTCGTGCTCACGGTGGTGACGGTGGCCCTGACCCGGGCGGTTCTGGTCTGGACCAACACCCCCGACAACATCATCGACATCGCGGACATCTACATCCGCACCATCTTCTGGGGCATCCCCTTCACCCTGCTGTACAACGTCACCAGCGCCCTCATGCGCGCGCTGGGCGACAGCAAGCGGCCGCTCTATTTCCTGCTGGTGGCCAGCGTGCTGAACATCGGCCTCGACCTGCTCTGTATCCTCATCTTCCGGATGGGGGCGTTCGGTGCGGCCTTCGCCACCGTGTTCAGTCAGGCGGTGGCGGGCATCGGCAGTCTCATCTACATCGGCCGCCACTACCCGGAGCTGAAATGGAGCAGGGAAGAGGGCCGTCTGAGCGCCAGCCACTGCCTCAAGCTCTGCAACATGGGCATCCCTATGGGCCTGCAGTGCAGCATCACCGCCATCGGCAGCGTCGTGCTGCAGGGCGCGGTGAACGGTCTGGGCAGCAGCATCGTGGCCGCGCAGACCGCAGGCAGCAAGGCCGCCCAGTTCCTCTCGGTGCCGCTGGAGAGCATCGGCACCGCCATGACCACCTACGCCAGCCAGAACATGGGCGCTCACGACCTCAAGCGTGTGAACCGGGGCGTCAATACTGCGCTGGGAATTGGCTGCGTCTACAGTGTGGCATCCTTCCTCATCCTGCGTGTGCTGGATGTGCCGCTCATCAGCCTCTTCCTCGAGAGCAGCGAGGTGGAGATCATGGCGAATGCCCGCAGCTTCATCTTCTGGAACAGCGTGTTCTACATCCCGCTGGCCGTCCTCATCATCTACCGCTACACCATCCAGGGCCTGGGCTATTCCGGCCTTGCCATGT